>WNFB01000431.1_pt1 | contig 33437 bp, 26 predicted proteins | sample 5400501 | NCBI WGS metagenome assembly WNFB01 (sample SAMN13153341, study PRJNA577476) | soil metagenome | isolation source: 200 cm saprolite under Douglas fir tree site 2 hole 1 | place: USA:California | collected 2015-04-18
ACGCAGCACCGCATCACCTTCGAGCACAGCATTCACCGCCGTGTAAGTCATCCGCTCGGCCGAGCGGATCACGCCCTGGCAAAGCTCGTAGCCCACAATCTCCCCGCGATGATCAATCTCCATCACGCACGACAGCACCAGCCGCTCCACCTGTGGCCGCAAGCTGCAGATGTCCGTCGAAAGTTCCAGCGGAAGCATGGGCACAGCCCGGTCCGGGAAGTAGACGCTGGTGCCGCGCAGCCGAGCCTCCTGATCGAGCGCCGATCCCGGCGTCACGTAATTCGCCACATCGGCGATGTGCACCTGTAACGCGAAGTTGCCATTCGCAAGCGTGTGCACCGTAACCGCATCGTCGAAGTCGCGCGCCGTCTCGCCGTCGATCGTAACGATCGGCAGAGCGCGAAAGTCGCGCCGCTGGTGAATCTCGCGCGTGGAAATTACAGCCGACGCCGACTGTGCTTGCCGCAGCACCTCCGCCGGAAAATGGTGCGGCAGATGAAATTTCCGAATGGTGATCTCGACATCGACCCCAAAGTCATCCTCGCGCCCCAGAATCTCAATCACATGTCCGCGCGGATTCTGCGTAGCCGTAGGCCAGTCCGTAATCTCAACGTCAACCACCACGCCCTCAAGATCGTCCCACTCCGCCCTCCGAGCCGCCTCCGCGCCCAGCACCCGATCCACAGTTGTCTTGCCTTTCCGTAGCGCCGGCGTCCCGCCGGCTGTCCCGAGAGCCTGCCCTGAGCTTGTCGAAGGGGCATCCGGCCCTCGGCCTCGCTGCAAGGACGAACTCGCGACAACATCAGCCGGAGACGACGGCACAACAGTTGTATCCGGATACTCCATTCCAGGAGGAATTACGATCTCCTGCCTGATCTTGCTATCAAACGGCGTCACGTAATTGCGACGCGCCCCGTAATGAAAAATCCCAACCACCGTCGGATGCGCGCGATCGACTGGCCGCACGATGCGCCCTTCCGCCCGCCCATCCGGACGCACCGCGCTGATGTCGACCAGCACGCGGTCCCCATGCATGGCATTCCCCATCAGATGCGGTGGAATGAAGATGTCGCCGACAAGCCGCGACTTCAGAGAAGCAGGCAGAGTGTTCGCATCCGGAATCACAAACCCAAAGCCGTCGCGATGCATAGTAAGCCGCCCGGCCACGAGATTCTTCTCCGCAGCGGCCTGCGGCAGAGCGTAGCGATCGGAATCAACCGCAATCACGGCTCCAGTAGCGACGAGCTTCTGTAGCCGCTCATCGAGGCCCCGCCGGGCCTCCCCATGCACGCCGAGTTCGCGGACTAGTTGCTTGAATCCGGCCGTCCGCTTGGGCTGCCGAGCGATGTGTTTCAGGATGGTGGAATCGGAAAGCATGGGCGATCTTCAGTTGCTAGTCGATGGTCGTTAGCCAAAGACCTTCAGATTTTTTTGCCTTTCCAACTACGCCAGAGCATTGGCAGGAAACCCAGGACGGTGGACGGTGCCAGCCAGAGAACCGCAAGAACGATGAAGAGAAGACCTGCCCCGATCCCTACGACGAGCTCTTTAATCCCGTTCACGATTCATCCTAGCGCAAACGACAGGCTGACGCAGTGCGGTTTCAGCCAATGACTAACGACCATCGACAAACGAGGGTTCCGCCTACCACGCATCTCCACCAGCACGCGGCGGCCACGCCCCGAGCGCACGGCGAATCAACGCGATTTGGCCCACGTGATAGCTGTTGTGTGCCACCATCTGCCACAGTACCGCTTCGAGCGTACCCGCGACCTTCGTATCTCCCTCATGCACGGTCTCGATCTGGCGGTCGAGTTCCTGCCGTGGTGACTCTGCCAACTCGCTAAACTCCGCTAGCAGGACGACGAGGTGTTTCTTCAGTCGATCCCAATCCGCCGTATCGACCAGCGACGGCGCCAGCGGGAAGCTCTCCGAGTTGTGCTCTGGATACACCGGCCTCTCTCCGCGAACGCGCCGCAGCTCATACTCCATCCAGTAATTCATGTGGGAAACAAGTTGTCCGATGGAATACGGAAATCCGGCAACCTGCCGCGCCGCGACTTCGGCGGAAAGATCCTCCATACAGGCCACGGGATCGGCGTGGGCGCCTTTGCCGCGCAGCAGTTCAGTGAGTGCGCGTGATGCCATCGTTTTCAGATCGATACTTGACGTCCGAAGTCTAAGGTCTGACGTCGCGCTCTTCCTGGCTCCTGACTACTACGCCTTCCCGAAGTACTTCTCCTCCAGAATCCTCCGATGATGCAGCTCATGCCCCGCAATAATGTAGCCTAGTGCCCGTACCGTGACTTCATTCTTGTTCGCAACTCCGCGCCGCATCCAAGCCGCCTCATCCAGATTCCGCAGCAGCGACAACGTGGCCCGCCGCACCGCCATGTAATCCTCAATCAAATCGCACAGCGGCCGCCGCGCAAACGGTCCATTCCGCACGTAATCATCCTGTTCGAAGCCCTCCATCGGAGTGGCATCCGCCCGCGCAATCCGCAGCGCCCGATAAGCAAAGATGCGCTCCGTGTCGTTCACATGCCCAAGCACTTCCTTCGCCGACCACTTTTCCGGCGCATAGCGGAAATCGCCTTCCGTTTCGCTGCGCCCCGAAAGCAGCAACACCGTCTTCCGCCGCTCCTCGTCGAGCGTCGTAAGAATGTCTTCTCCCTGAACCAAAGAAATGTAGCGGTCATGATAGGGCGAGTACTCGCCAGATTCAGGCCGGCCGATCGCCAGGGCCGGAGAAGCAGTCACTTCTTCAAGCATTGATTTCCTCCATTCTGGGTATGGTTATCGAATCCACTGAGGATACTCCGCACGGCTGTGAAACTCCCGTGCGTGGCAATTTTTTCCGGGAATCTCTACATGGTGGTTCATAAACCAAGACGATCAGTCCTCCACGTTCGATTCGGAAAAACTCAGAAGTACATCCCCTCGGTAGCAATCTCCGCCCAAAGTACGCAATTTCCACAGCACTCCTCTTGGCTCCACGGAGTACAATTGCGATTGGTCACACAAGCGGCCGTGACCCCTAATCCCAACTAGGAAAGGAAACTGTTGATCCCATGTGGAAGCCCACGAATCAGCCTCAGACCCCGGCCCGGCCGAACGAGCCCGAGCGTCTGACCATGTCTTCCCCGAGCGCACCAGCAATGACGGCGAATGAGCCCTCTGCTGCCCCGCGCCCGGCGACCGCCACCACCACGGCAGACCAGGCGACCATCGGCAAATCCCTGGTGATCAAGGGCGAGGTGACCGGTTCCGAGTCGCTCTACATCGACGGCCGCGTGGAAGGCTCCATTAACCTTTCCGGCAACCGCGTGACCGTCGGCCGCAATGGAGTAGTCGCAGCCAACATCAATGCCCGCGAGATCGTCGTGCTCGGCAAAGTGCGCGGCAACCTCACCGCCAGCGACCGGGTCGACATCCGCAGCGACGGCTCCCTCACCGGAGACGTAGTCGCCGCCCGCATCTCCATCGAAGACGGCGCCTTCTTCAAGGGCGGCATCGACATCCGCAAGGGCGGCCAGCCTACCCAGCAGAAGGCCAACGGCGAAGAGAAGAGTGTTGGGACGCCCGAACCGGCTGCAGTCGGCGCCAGAGCATAAGAGCGCTCTCCCGCATCCAGCAGGCTCTAGCGGGGCTGTACAGATTTGGCGGCGGAGTTCGCGGACACCCGCGAATGTCCGCCGCTCTGCTGTTTGGATGAACCGCACCGCTGCTAATTGTCCGCCGAGTCCCAAATCCCACATACAACTCACACTCTCATCGCCCCGCGGCATTCCGGCATGCCCTTGGGTAGTACACGTCGGAGGCTCTAGGTTGAAAATCTTTTCACACTAGGCGAGCAGGGCAAAGTGAGTGTACACTCACTGCCGCTTTTTCAGTCGAAATGGAGAGTCAAGATTTTATGCAGTATCGCGCCATCGCATCGGCACTCCTAATATCTCTGTTCGTCGCATCAACCGCCGTGGCTCGCCCAATCCGCTTCGCCCCGGCAAGAACGTTTTCCAGCGGGATAACTCATACCGTGCGCATCGCGGTCGGCGATTTCAACCGTGACGGCTACCCCGACCTGGCAATCTCCAGCACGTACAATATGGTTGCGATTTTCCTTGGCAACGGCGATGGAACGTTTACGGGCCCCGCTCTCTACAACCTCACCTTCTATGTCACCGGTTCCGTTGCGATTGGCGACTTCGATGGCGATGGCAAACTCGACCTCGCAGTCGTTGGCGGAGACGTCTCGGGAAACGGTCTGGCTTTTCTTTCCGGAAATGGAGATGGCTCCTTCAACCCCCCGAAGTACTTCACCACAGCGCTCTCGGGCGCCTCGATCAAAGCCATAGCGGGCGACTTCAACCACGACAATAACTTGGATTTATTCGTGGGTGGAAATGGCAGCAGTGAAGTTATTTTGGGAGACGGCAAAGGTAATTTTCAGGATGGAGAGCTTGAAGACGCGTTCGGTTTCGGCGTCGTGGCGGGCGATTTCAACCATGATGGGAACCTTGACATCGCCGCTACTCAGTTCTACGCGAGTACCAACCCCCCGGGCGTCGCCATCTTGCTTGGCAATGGCGACGGCACCTTTCAGTCTCCCCAGCGATATTCGGGCATGGAAGAACCGCTAGCCATCGCGATCGGCGATTTCAATCGCGACAAGCAGCTCGATCTTGCGATAACCGATTACGAATTCAACACTATCGTCATTCTGCAAGGCAATGGCGATGGCACATTCACTAACATCGGCCAATGGTACGCAGGCTTTCAGCCGGGCGCCGTCGCGGTCGCAGATTTTAACGGGAATGCAAACGTTGACCTTGCGGCATCAGATTTCGGCGGTGACGGTGTCTTCCTCCTGCCAGGGAAAGGAGATGGCACTTTTCCTGCTTTCCATGACGTTCCAACCGGAGCAGGCCCGGCCGATGTTGCATCCGTGGACCTTAACCATGATGGCTCCCCCGACCTCGTAGTCGTGAACAACGCCGATGAGAGCGTCAGCGTGCTGCTCAACGCCGCGGGAACGTACGTTCAACTCGCGAGCTCGCCAAACCCTTCCAACGTCGGCCAGGCGGTGACGTTCACGGCTACAGTTCAGGGCACTGTAACTAAATCAGCGATGCCCTCCGGGACTGTGAATTTCAAGGATGGGTCGACGACCCTGGCGAATGTTGTTCTGAGCCAGGGTAAGGCATCTTTTACAACCTCCGCGCTCGGCCAGGGCACTCACAACATCACAGTAGGGTACTCAGGAGATGGCACTTTCAATCCGAATCGATCTGCCATTCTGGTTCAAAGGGTCAATTGAACATATATGAGTAGGTGAGCGCAGGTGGCCTCTCACTAGGCCATCTCGCTTCTGCTCTACGATCCCACGACTTCTGCCGGGTCTTCCACAGACAGTCTCGCCACCGGCTTCTTCCCTCGCGTCGTGGTGATCACGACCACGCTGATTAGGACAAATACCGTCCCCAGAATGGTGCGCAGCCCAAGCGCCTCACCGCCCAGGAAATATCCAACCAGCACCGCTACAACTGGATTCACATACGCATAGGTGCCGACCTTCGTCGGCGATTCATGATGAATCAGCCACACGTAGGCGGTAAACGCGACGATTGAGCCCGCGACAATCAGATAGAGCAACGAAAACCACGCTGTTCTTGAGACGCTCGACGGATGGAAATTACGAAACTCGCCCAGCGCGGCCGCCGTGAGAGTCAGAAACACTCCGCCGGCAAGCATCTGCGCTCCCGAACTCATGACTTTGGAAGCAGGCAGCGGCAGCCTGCGCGAAAGTGCCGACGATACCGACCAGCTCATCGCCGCAATGATCAGCGCCACCGCGCCCACCGGATCGATTGGCGCCCCGCCGACATTCAACGCACGGCTCATCAGCACCACGACTCCCCCAATCCCGATCAACAGCGCCAGCGCCAGGCGGAGCGTCAGTCTCTGGGTTCGCAGGAAGATGATTTCCGACAGCGCCGTGAACACCGGGATCGTAGCCAGCATGACCGCCGCCATGCCCGAGGGCACACGCTGTTCGGCCCAGAACACCAGTCCGTAGTCGAGCACGAAGATCAGCACAGCGATTAAAGATACCGACATCCACTGCCGTCCACTCGGAGAACGTTCGCCCCGCGCGATCATCCACCCATAAAGAACCAGTCCCGCAACCAGGAAACGCATCGCCGCCAGAAGGAACGGCGGAACTTCGCGGACGCCCACGCGAATGGCAAGAAACGTGGACCCCCACACAAAATAGATAATCGCGAAAGCCAACAGCGTCTTCCACGTCGGGCGATGCGTCGTAGCTTCCATAGCCTGGTATGCGGGCGCAGCAAGACTGCCGCGTTCGAATTAGATTTACCGGAGAGGTGAGTCGATGCAGTTAAAGCTCTGAAACCCGTTGGAGGCTTCGGCTGGAGTTGGAATGGGAGGGCTCAGCTGTGTGGTTGCCGCGCCCTCCCGAACGACAGAGGTTAGAAGTGAAAGCCTAGCTCGGCGGTGTAGCTCCGTGGTGTCACGTAGTGTGTTCCGCTGAACGTAGACAGGAAATTGTAGAGCGCAACCTTGTTGGTGATATTGATGGCCGTCAACTGCAGGCTCCACTTGTACTTGTCACCCTGAAAAATGTTGTCATGCCCTACCGAGATATCAAACAGGTGCCGAGGCGCAATGCGCGGCGGATTGTGGTCGTCATTCTCCGTCCCTGGCGCCGGTATCTTTACAAGGTTCGAACCGAATTGCGATGGGGCGCAAGTGGTAAGAGGCGTCGAGAGTGTCGGACGTTGGCTTCCACAGAACAATCCAGCTTGCAGTTGCTGATCCCCGGTAAGCCCGGTCAGGTCTACCGGAGTTGTCGTGTCGGTTGCGAAAGGAACAGAACCGGCCACCAGTCCGCTGTCGTACCGCCAATTGAAGCCAATCCACGGCCCGCGTTGCCACGGCTGGTATTGCAGGTGGGTGGTCTGATTGAACTTCTCGTCGTGGTCAATTCGGAAAACGCCTCCAGGCGCGGAAGGAGTAGCTCCGGCACCGCTGAGCTGTGGAAGAAAGAAGCGTGCCGCCACGCTCGAGAAGACCACGAGAGCAGAGAATCCATGGATGTTCGGCACGCTCACGCGGCCGGCAAATCCTGGAATCTTGGAATTGTGCCACGCCACCGGGAAAAAGATAGGCGTATTGCCGAGGATGCTGAAATCGTATCCGTTGTGCGTGTACTTCCAGATGTACTCGCCGGAGAAGACCAGATACCTCCCGAATGCCTGCTGCACTCCGGCGTGGAATTCATTGCGCCAGCCCGGACTCAGTGGAGTAACGCCCAATGCAGCACAGCCCAGCAGCGGATTCATGACAGCATCACTGCATCCCGTGCTCGACACGATCAGGTTCTCGTTGAACGGTGTTTCCAGCAATCGCGCATACGAAACACGGAGGATCGTGTTGCTCCGCTTGATGTTGTAAGCGATCCCAAGCCGGGGCTCTGCTTCCTTATGACTGGTCAAGCCATTATAGAAATCTCCCCGCAGACCCACATTGAATGACCAGTTTCCTTTCGTAATCTGATCCTGGATGTACAAGGCCGTTTGCTTTACGTCCGTATGACCCTTGAACAGGAACAGACTTCCTCCGCGCGTGAGGTCAAACGGGAGCAGGTCCGTGCAGGGCGAATCCAAGGCAACATTATTCACGAAGCAAGGATTTCCATTCGCGTCCGTCTGGGACGGAAGGAACGCGTTGTCCACAATCCCCAGGTGGTCATTCTCGTTGAGAAAAGTATGCTGATACGTAGCTCCAATCTTCACGTTGTGAATTCCCTTCACATACGAAACATTTGACCTGAGCCCCGCATTCGTAAGTGACCGGTCCTGCGCCACGGTTTCCTGTTGAATCGGGGAGAGATCATCAAACAAATTGGGACTGGGATAGTAGTTGTACTGATCCCGGCGGACAAAGGCGCCCAGGGTGAAAACGGTATTGTTATTGAGCACTCGCGTCCAGGATGGTGCGATATTGAAAGTCTTGATCTGCGAGCGCTGGTCAGTGGGACCAAGAGGGTTTCCCGACGGATCAGTCTGGCCAATATGCAGAACGTTGTCGAAGCTGTTCGGATTCTGAAACCATGAACGCGTAAATCCCAGATTTACCTGGATCGCGTCCGCCTTCGAGACCTGATAGTCGACGCGATCGAACAGGTTTTCTTCATTGCCTCTGGCGTGAATCACGGTGAACTCCGGCGGATCAAGAAACCGGCCACTGTTCAAACCGTTCACCGCAATGAAGTTTCCCCACTTCTGGCCTCCATAAGCCAGATTGAACCCCACATTTGACGTCCCAAAACTCCCGTACGAAGCCGTGACCGCGCCGTGGGGCGTTGTAACTCCCTGCCCCGAACGGGTCGTAACGTTGATTACCACGCTCGTCTTTTCCCCAAATTCAGCCGGAGGTGCTCCCGTGATGACTTCCAACGACGCAACCGAATCCAGAGGAATCTGGTTGGAGAAAACCTTGCTTTGCTGGTCGGTAATCGGCTGCCCATCGACCGAAAATGAGTTCTCTGCGTGATCGCCCATTCCATGGAACAGACCGTTTGAATCCGCCGCAATTCCCGGCGAAGCCAAGGTCACAAGCGAACTCAGCGAGGACGACCGGCTCTCCAGCGGCATCTTGTCGAACAAGCCGCGGTCCACGTCGGTGTGAAACGTCGACGTGTTTTCCAGCAAGTCTTCGGCAGTAGATTCCACCGTCACCACTTCCGACGACCCGCTCACCTTCAGCGTGATGTTCAGGGTTACGGGCACAGACGACCTGACATCAACGTCCTGCGCATAGGGCGCAAAACCCTGCCCGGTGACGGTGACATGGTAGGGATTAAACGGAACGTTCGGGACAGTGAACTTTCCCGCACTGTCACTCACTGTACTCCGAGAAAAGCCGCTCACTGGGTTGCGCACTTCAATTGTTGCATCCACGACCACTGCGCCCGATGGGTCTACGATAGTGCCGCTAATGGACGTGGAACTACCTGATTGGGCGCGAGCGCTCAAGCCTGACGCCAGAAAGAGTATGTACAGAAAAGCCGCAGAACGCGACTTCATATAAGAAGCCAGCATGAATTCCTCCCGGAAAAGTGAGCAACCGATTCAGAACGACGGATTAATCCTCTTGAATTGTCTTCTGGAAAGGAGCTACACAGCGGGAGGCGGGCGAACACTGAGCGCGAATACCACAAAGCGCCCTTTAGCAGAAACAGGCTCAGCTCGGAAGATGGATGTTGCAGTGAACGTCGCCTTCAGAAGGTTCGCAGTCGCTTTGGGAGCCGCAGAGTGCGCCGCCACACAGACAGTGCACTTAGCCGCTTCGGCGCCACTCGAGTGACGATGCGCAGCAAAGGCGAATGCTGACCAGACCATCAGCACTAGACACAGCAGCGCCACATACTTCGTAATGGACCGCACCGTTGCTTACCCCACTTAAGGCGTTCTTTAAATCTACACCGAAATAAGAATCCAGCGCAATGAGCGTAGTGTAAACCGCACCCTGATTCTTCACCGAGGTACGAGCACCTGGGTAACCCGCCGGTCAATTCGCGTTCCCTCAGTCACAACTGAGTTCCGCCGCCCGGTTCCCGATAGCTGTGGAATCTTGAAGTGCGCAATTCGGCCTTTGCTACGAAATCCGAACTCTGCAAAAAAGACCGCTCAATGGCGGTCTTGATGGGGGACGATTCTGGTGATGACACCGAAGTTTTATGGATTACCCTTCTTTTTCTTGTTACCTTTGTGCGCATTTTTGCCAGGCGCGACTGCGCCTTCAAGGGATTTCCAATTCCCTGAATCTGCTTTGCATTGATCGAGCTTGGTGCCGCTGCAGACTTCAATCTTGTAGACGGGATGGATTTCCCAAACGGTCAACCGGAAAGGATCTCCCAAACCAGCTTTAGTGCCTTTGCAAGGCCGGTGGCTGGCGTCAAAAAGAAGAGGCCCTGTCATTCTCACAATCTTGCTGCCGACGAGCGGCGCTATCGCCGTGAGCTCAAGCGATGCCGGGCGCAGATGAGGAATAGTCTCTGCAACGAACGAGTTAGTACAAAGGTCAGCATGGTTGCTCGCCATGATTGCGTCCTTCTCTGCCTGGGTAGCAGTACTAGAGGCTTTCTTTAATTTTAGCGGATGATCCGCCAGGGCTATATGCACGTCAATCGAGAGCGGGTCGCTGCAGTGGCAATTTACGGTTTCTGAGCTTCCCGGCTTAGCCTCAACAATGTAGCCCACAAAGGAAACGAGATCACCCTCTTTAGCAGAGCCGCTTGGAAGCTTGGTGAACAGGCTTGACCGATCAGCGGGTGGACCAGGGTGCGGCGGTTTTGAGTGGGCGCTCCCATAGTCGACGCCGCTCTTGTCCACAGCCTGCTGCAGATTCTTCAGGTCGTCGACGGTCACCGGCTGAGCAGTGCCCGTCGCGCAAAGATTGTTTTTCTCTTTGTCCTGTGCCTTGTCCCCGGCAGAGGTGGCATCACCGGTCATGCCACATGTCTTGTCAATCGCATGTGGCTTGGACGAGCTGCCGTACGGATTGCACGTTGTCGTAAAAGCGCCATGCTTGGTGCACATTGGTTTAGCTTTGTTGCCGGCTGCCTTTTGCGGTGTATTTTTCGTGGGACTGTTCCCCTGTTGAGGCTGTGACGGGACGGCGTAGGCCAGAATGGCTACTGACAGAAATACAGCAATCGGGAGAGAGCGAGGCATCGTGAACCTCCTTAGGCCTTTATGAGGGGACAAACTACAACCAAATCTGATCGCCACTTATGTTCTGACTTAGGTTCGTTCGGACGACTAGGGCCTTAAGGGGAAGCGCGCTGGACTGTGGATCTATAGACGGAACGAAATTGTCCTCTCGCCAGGAGGGGGAGTCAACAGGAAAATCGAAAATTGTTCCACACTACATCTCAGGCCGCTGACGCATGCGCCCCCAGGCAGCTTTGCAATGCCCGCAAAGCGTACAGCGCATCATCCAGCGCCTGATCTTCTTCAATGTTATCTGTGTTGGTGGCGAATAACTCTCGGGCGCGCGCCACGATTGCCTTCTCCGCCTCGGCAATGCGTTGAGGAAGCTTGTTCCGGTCCGTCTCAAATAACGCCGCCTTGTACAGGTCGTGCCACTTGGGACCAGGGGGGAAGAAAGCGGCAGTGCCACTGCTCATGTTCGCACCTCAGGAACTCGTTGATCTTACGGGGGCTGGGAAATCCGTAAATGCACAGTAGTATTCCTACGCTGTGAAAGCCCATCGGGTGAATACCGTAGCGAGGCACAAAGAGAGTAACGCCGGAGCCTAACCGTCACTGCTCATGTAGGGACAGCCGCCTCGGGCTGTCCGGCCACGCGAAGCAGGGCCGCTTCCGCCACGAGACCCGCTATCACTTCGCCCTAGGATGCGTCACGTTCGTAGCTGATGAGAACCGTAATGAGAACAAAAGGGTGGAGGTGACCCTCCACCCCATGGAATCTACTATGCTGCCCGGCGGGTTTTCATCCGGTTCGTATCTTCACGACCCGATTTACTGGTGTCGCCTTCTACTTCCGCGCTGGCATTGACTTCGTCCGCTATCTGGCTGAGCTTCTGGTCAGCTGCCTTTTCTTCGTTCAAAGTCTCTTCCAGTAGGGAAACGTGCTCATCCTCGCCCAGAATTTCAGCGAATGCCTTTACGGTTCCATAAGCAGCGATCTCGTAATGTTCCACCCTCTGTGCCGCGCCGATGATGCCCGCATCCTTCACGTTCTCCTCATAATCTTTCTTCATTACCTCGGCGCCTTCTTTCACCAGGCCTTCCATGCCCACGCACTTCTTGCCGGTCGGCTTTTCCCCGAGTTCGTTGAATATCTGCTCCAGGCGCGAAACGTGCTCCGAGGTTTGCCGTAGATGTTCCTCAAAAGCCTGCCGAAGCTGGTTGTTTGAGGCCTCTTTGGCCATCTTGGGAAGCGCTTTCACCAGCTGCGTTTCCGCGCTATAAAGATCCTTCAGTTCATTGATGTACAGTTCCCGCAATGATTCCTGCATCGCTATTCTCCTCCTTGGTATGTGAACTCTCTTTCGGATGAAAATTCCCGTTTTCATCCGTCGTCCTTTTCTGCAAAGTAGTGCTTTCGTTCGTCGCGGAACAATACCCCGAACGCTGTATGGACGCGTGCCCTTCCCGCTGCAAAGATGCGATTTTGCACGAGGTTACGTCCGGCTCAGGAAACCGTGAAGACAAAATCCCCCAGCGGAGAAGCGGCGTAAGAGGAGCATCGGCTTAAGAACTGAGTTGCTAGTGTGGGGACAGCCGCCCTCGGCTGTCCACCGGGCGAAGCCCGGTGCTTAGCCGCCACAGAACATTCGCTCCGTAAGCTCGCCGCAAAAGAAGTAAAGACCCGAACTTCTAGAAAATCGGTTTTCTTGGCAAGTCCCAACCTGCCGCTCCTGATTTGTTCTGCGGAATCCCCACTTCCTGGTGCTATGATGCGCGGAGACATCCTCATCCAACGCTCGTCCAAGGCGGATACGAATTTATGGCGATCGCACCTCCGAATACTTCCACAAGTCCCACAGCGGTTTCTTCCGACGCCTCAACTTCTTACTCGGGACCGCTGGCGGTGGTTACAACTCTGTTTTTCATGTGGGGGTTCCTGACTTGCCTCAATGACATTCTTGTTCCCCATCTGAAATCGATTTTCGATCTGAATTACACGCAAGTGATGCTCATTCAGTTCGCATTCTTTGGAGCATATTTCCTCTTCTCGATTCCTTCCGCGAAGGTCATTGATTGGATCGGCTATCAGAAGTCGATGGTGGTAGGCCTGCTCACGATGGGCGTGGGAGCTTTTCTCTTTGTGCCGGCGGCCAGCGTGCCGTCGTATCCACTTTTCTTGGGCGCACTCATTGTTCTCGCCGCAGGCATTACTCTCCTGCAGGTAGCTGCAAATCCCTACGTAACAGTCCTTGGGCCGGCACGAACCGCTTCCAGTCGCTTGAATCTGACGCAGGCCTTCAATTCCCTGGGCACTTTCTTGGCGCCTTTTTTCGGTGGCCTGCTGATTCTCAGCGCAGCTCCGAAAGCCATTTCTGACATCCGCGCGTTGGCGCCCGATGCCCTGCAAGCCTATCGCCTGCATGAGGCAGCGACCGTCAAGACGCCCTATGTGGGCTTGGGCATCGCGCTCATACTGCTGGCAGCAGCGATTGGCAGTTTCAAGTTGCCGAAAATTCCCCACGCGCAGCACCAGATCGGGGAAAAAGTGAATGACTCAATCTGGAAGCACCCCAATTTGATCTTCGGCGCGATCAGCATCTTCGTCTACGTCGGCGCGGAGGTTTCCATCGGGAGCTTCCTGGTGAACTACTTCAGTCAGCCTGAGATTGGCGGATTGACAGAAAAAGTCGCAGCCAGCTTCGTCGCCTTTTATTGGGGCGGTGCAATGGTCGGCCGTTTTATCGGCTCCGCACTTCTGCAAAAAGTAAGCACCAGGAGATTGCTGGGAATTTGCGCCGTCTGCGCCGCCGCCCTGGTCGCGATTTCGATGTTGACGACGGGCCATCCCGCCATGTGGAGCATCATCGCCGTCGGGTTCTTCAATTCCATCATGTTCCCCAGCATTTTCACTCTGGGTGTCGCCGAACTGGGTCCACTTACCGGTGACGGCTCCGGAATCATGATCATGGCCATCGTCGGCGGAGCCCTCATCCCGGTAGCGCAAGGCGCAATTGCAGATCGCATCGGCATCCATCACGCCTTTTTTCTGCCGGTCATCTGCTACCTCTACATTCTGTTCTTCGCACTAAGCGGAGCAAGGCCCAACAGCGAACGCTACGCGAAGACATAACGGGTCCCAAATTCATCAACCACCAAGGACACGAAGTAAGACGAAGGTGTGATCCTGAGGGTTTTCCTTAGTGCTCCTTTGTGCTCCTTCGTGTCCTTGGTGGTTAATTTGGTGGTTGATGCGGACACCATCCACCACCGCATGAACGGTCCGGACAAGGCTGGATTTGTTATAAGATTATCCGTTCGTGAAGTTTCCTCAGCTCCCAGGCCCGGAAGTCTGAAAATAACCCATGGCCCCAACCAGAAAACCAGGCCAAAAAGCGCCGGTCGTCACACTCAAAGCCGTGGCCGAGCATCTGGGACTCACTCCCGGAACAGTCTCCGCGGTCCTCAATGATTCCCCCTCCGCGCGCTCGATTCCGCAGGCAACCAAGAACCGCATTCACGCCGCTGCGAAAGAGCTCGAGTACCAGCCCAACTTTTTTGCCCGCACGCTGCGCAACAAACGCACCTTTACCATTGGCGTGATCGCCGAAGAGATTGGCGACTCCTACGGCGGGATGGTCATCAGCGGCATTGAGGAATACTTGCGCAAGAAGAACTATTTCTTCTTCGTGGTGGCGCACCGCCACGATCCGGATCTCCTGAACCGGTATTCCCAGATGTTGTCGCAGCGCGGCGTGGAAGGCATCATCACTGTGGATACGACTGTCCATGACGAGCCCTCCCTTCCGATGGTTGCGGTGGCCGGGCACAAAAAGGTCAAGGGAGTCACCAATATCGTTCTGGATCACCACCGGGCAGCCTTGCTGGCTCTGAATTATCTGAAAGACCTTTCGCACGAGCGCGTCGCCTTCATGAAAGGGAATCCGATCAGCTCTGATTCCAAAGATCGTTGGGACGCCATCTGTCAAGTGGCGCAACAGATCGGGATGAAAATCGATCCCGATCTCACCGTGCAGATTGACATTGACGACCCAACGCCGAAGCTGGGCTATCCCTTCGCGAAACAGCTGCTGGCTCGTAAAAAGCCGTTCACCGCCCTCTTCGCCTACAACGACATCTCCGCCATCGGCGCTATCCGCGCCATTCAGGAACACGGACTCCGGGTCCCGCAGGATATTTCCGTGATCGGCTTCGACGACATTCCCGCCGCGGCCTTTAATACCCCGAGTCTCACCACCGTCAGGCAGCCGCTCAGCCGCATGGGCCAGGTGGCAGCGCAAAGCCTGCTGGAGCGGATCGAAGGCAAGAAAGAGTACCCGACGGAAATCGCCATTGAACCCGAGTTGGTAGTGCGCGAATCCACCGCCAAGGCCCCGAGGTCGTAAACCGGGCAGAGTTCGCGTAGCGGCGGACGCATTCGTCCGCCCCGTAAATCCAGGGTTGTGTGGGGACAGCCGCCCCCGGCTGTCCGGCCGGGCGCAGCCCGGTCCTTCAGTTGAACACAGCGACTTCGAATCCGCTTTAGAATGAATCCGGACGCGATCTTCCGCGAATAGTGCCGCGAGTAGCGTCGACCATCCATGCCACTTTCTGAACCAATGCAGGCGGCGAGACCTTCCCGAGCGCCCAACATCGCCGCCAACGCAGCTTTTGTCCCGATTGGCATCGTTACGGTTCTCTTGGGACCGATGCTCCCGATTTTGTCGGCGCGATGGTCGTTGAACCACACTCAGGCAGGCTCTCTCTTTACCGCCCAGTTCACATCCTCGACTTTCACTGTGCTCTTGTCGGGAGTCCTGGTTTCCCGTCTGGGATTCCGCTTTGCCATCAATGCCGGCCTCCTGGCCATGGCAGTAGCGCTTGCGGCGCTGCCCCTTGCCTCATATTTTCCCGGGCTGGCCTGCATTGCGCTCTACGGGGCGGGTCTCGGTCTCGCGGTTCCGGCCGCAAACCTGCTCGTGGCGGAAGTGAATCCCACCCGACGCAGTGCCGCCCTCAACCGGTTGAACTTTTCCTGGAGCGCGGGCGCGGTGGCGTGCCCGTTTCTGGTTGCCGCCGCCGCGAAGGGACACCATATCGCTCTCCTGCTCATGGTGGTCGCGGGATTTCTGCTGCTCGTGATGTTCGCCATAGCCGCCATGCGTTGGCCAGCCATTGGACCTGGGCCTTCGAAGCAAAAGAGTTCCGGGTCAATGGTTTGGAGAACATCCGCTTTCCGCGTCCTGGGCTTGCTGTTCTTCCTCTACGTGGGAGCGGAAAACGCATTCGGTGGCTGGGTCGCGTCCTATGCGAAGAGTCTCTCCACGTTCTCCCCGGCCCGCGCGGTCATGACGCCGTCGTTTTTTTATTCGGCGATGCTGGTTGGAAGATGGCTCGCGCCATACCTGTTGCGCACGATCGACGAGATCAAGCTTGCCCGCGCCGGATTGCTGGTGGCATGCGCGGGTATGACGGGCCTGCTGCTATCGCACTCCGTGCCGAGTGTCACGATCAGCGTCACGATCGCTGGGCTGGGATTCTCTGCCGTCTACCCGATCACCATCGCACTGCTGGCGCGCGAGTTCGGCGCAGCGGCATCGCGCGTCGGATCCATCATGTTCACCCTGGGAAATTTGGGAGGAGCGTCCTTGCCCTGGTTGGTTGGCTATTCCTCAGATCGCTTCAGCAGTCTCAGGATAGGCCTAGTCGTTCCACTGATCGCCGGGGTTGCGATGTATGCACTGTACGTAGCGCAGTGGGGCTCGATTTCAGAAGAGCGCTCTTCAGAGTAACAGCAGTAGCCTTCAGAGAGCTCTCGTAGGGACAGTCGCCTCGGCTGTCCAACTGAGCGCAGCCCAGCCTGGCTGGGTTATGACGCCGGTGCCGAGAAGACTGTCCTTGTTCCCGCATGCCGCCGGCTTCATCGCACGCGAGCAGTTTTTCGCCCTCCAGCAAAATCAACAAGTTAGCCACGATTGCGTTTTCGCAGGAAATAGCTATATGCTATATTCGTTCGCCAAGGGCCCTGGCGGGCTGCTACACGCGTTTCCTGTTCCGGATGACCTCACGGGCATCCCTACCCTCGATTGTTTGTGTGGAGGGCTCCTACGGCCCCGCAAACGGCATCTCTCGCAACAATTCCATCGACTCTTTGCTCCATTTCGGAAAGCGTGGTGTTCCAAGCCCAAAGCTAAGTCGAATGGAATCAACAGGGGATTTTTACTCATGCCATGGAATCAACTGTTTCCACAACAGGCAGGGTCAGATCGCACCGGACGCCGGCTGGGCTGGCATCCGTTCTTGTACCTCCCGGAAGAGATGCACGTTGCTACGCAACACGAGGGTTGGCCCGATGTGGCTGCTGGCTGGAATCGGAGTGCCGTTGACGAAGTAATCCGTGAGAATCCGCATGGCTAGTTGGCCTTGAAGGTAAGGATTCTGATAGATCGACGCTCGTATTGTTCCCTGCTGCAAGTGCGGCACCATCTGCGGGAACAGGTCAGTGGTGATGAGCGCAACGACTCCCGCCAGTTTGAATTTCTTCAGGGCACGGCACACCGGCAGGCAATTTACCGTACTCACGTAAATTCCGCGCAGATCGGGCTGCTGGGACAGCAAGTCGCAGGTCTTGCGATAACTCTCTTCTTCCGATTCGTGCGCTTCCAGAACGGCCACGACTTCGCCGCCGGGACAATCTGACGTGAACCCCGCAGAGAATCCGCTGCTCTTCAAGCGATGCTCCTCGGTGTTCAGCATACCCGTGACCACGGCCGCTTTCGCACCAGGAACCACAAACTTGGCCATCAACTCCGCGGCCAGTCTTCCGCTCAGTTCCGGATCGACAGCGACGATGCTGGAACGACGGCTCCTGGGAGCGTCGGTGGTCGTGCAAACGACATGCACGTTGTTTGCCTCGGCCAGGTCGATCAATGGACCCATCGTCTCGGGATCTCCCGGAGTCGCAATGATCGCTTTCACGCCGCTGTCGAGAAGCGCCGTCATTTGCTTCTTCTCGTCGACGCCCAGGCTGGGCACGAGTTTCTGCACCAGTTCGACTGCGAGTCCACTCGCCCGGGCCGATTCATCCAGAATCCCGCTTCTCATCTGGTCATAGTAGAAATGGATTTCGCGCGGAATGCAGAGGCCGATACGCAAAGCGCCACGTCCCACGGAGAGAGCGCGAGCGGCAGGATTCGGAGAGTACGCGAGCTTGTGCGCAATGCGAAGCACTTTCTTCCGTGTGGCCTCACGAATGCCGGGACGTCCGTGCAGCGCGCGGTCGACTGTGCCGATCGAAACCTTCGCCAGTTCGGCAATTCTGTAAATGCCGTTTCTTTTCATCTGATCCAGAGTGGGGAAAGGCTCATCCCCTGTGTAGGGAGGAAAGCGATCTTAATGTCGAACGCACATGATACTCCTATGGGACGTTAACGTACACATAAAGGAACTTACTCGCCTTCGCGGTATGGAAACCGGCCTTCACGAGCGGACACTTCCCTGGAACAGACAACCTTGGGAATGCCCTGTCATCCTGAGGTCCCGCGTCCTTTGCGGGCCGAAGGACCTGTGCATTTGGCGGCGATTAAATAGGTCCATCCCCTTCGACTAGCTCAGGGTCAGGAAGACAATCACACGGGAGATAGCGCATAGGAAAGTAAGGTTCGTAGAGGCATCCTACGGGATCACCGCAACTTGTTTTCCTTCGTATGGCACGACTTTATCCGGCTTGTCTTCCTGATTCACTCCGACCCCATGGTTCTGTGTGGTGAAGACAACGTGGAAGGTGCGGCTCAGCAGCATGCCGGGAAATTGTCCCTTGCGGTCGCCGATGGTGAGGGTTTGCTTCGCCTCGTCCCAATGGAGGGGAATAGTGGCGTACACGCCTTTTTCGTAGTTGTAGCCGTCGTTCTCGTCTTCATATAGAACGAAGTCGCCGTCGGCTCCGCGATAGATGCGCAGTTCAATCGGATCCGCAGGCTTCTGGGTCGACCACTCGAGGTCGGGGCCCATGGGGACGATGGAACCTGCGCGAACGTAGAGCGGCAGATGATCGATGGGGGCGGGTGCGTCGATCATCTTTGATCCATTCACCGCGGTGCCGCTCCAGAAGTCGTACCATTTCGCTTCCGGCAGATAGAGCCGGCGGCTGGTGGCTCCCGGTTCGGTGACGGGATTCACCAGGAAGGCCGGTCCGTACATGAACTGGTCGTCGATATCAGCCGCGCGTGCGTCGGTGCGGAAATCCATGACCAGCGGGCGCATTGGAGTGTAGGCTTCGCTGGTCGTCTTCCACGCGAGGGAATAAGTGTAGGGCAGCAGTCTATAGCGGAGACGATCGAAGTTCACCAGAATCTTCTGCGCATCGGGGCCGTAGGACCACAACTCGTTCTCGTCAGGATTGCGCGTTCCGTGCACGCGCAGAATCGGATTAAACGTACCCCACTGAAACCAGCGCACAAACAGCTCGCGAAACGCCGGATCGGTGGGGCTGCCAAAGACGAAGCCGCCGATGTCGGTGGTCCAGTAGGGAATGCCGGAGAGGGCGAAATTCAATCCCGCGGGTATCTGGCGGCGGAAGCTGAACCAGTCGGAGTTGATGTCTCCCGACCATGCTGTGACGGAATTTCTCTGCGAGCCTGCGAAGGCGGAACGGGAAAGTATGTACACGCGCTTCTTGTCGGATGCGCTGCGTTGCCCTTCATAGACAGCGGCCGTGTCCAGCAGCGGATAGTCATTGACGAAGCGATCGCCGCTTCCCGCAGCCAGCTTGTGTCCAAGCAGAATATTTTCTTCCTGGCCTTCGGTTTCGGGCTCGGTAGTGTCCATCCACCAGGCATCGAGACCGATGCTGAACAGGGCCTTGTTTACCTGCTCCCAATAGAACTTGCGCGCCTCAGGGTTCGTGGCGTCGTACACGGCCATGCCGTCGCTGTGATAAGGCGGCTTAGCGAACTTGAACTTGTCGACGAACCAGCCGTGCTTGTCCATGTAGTCGTAATTCGCAGAGCCGGGCTCGAAGAACGGCCAGATCGAGATCATCAGATGAAAGTTCGCGGCGTGCAGCTGGTCGACCATCCCTTTCGGGTCGGGATAGTTCTTGTTGAAGACGAACTCGCCCTTGCGGTTCCACCAGAACCAGTCCTGCACGATGTTGTCGGCGGGAATGTGCAGGTCGCGGTACTTTCGGGCGATGCCCAGAATCTCGTCCTGCGACTTGTAGCGATTCTTGCACTGCCAGAAGCCGTAGGCCCACTTGCCGAACATGGGCACCTGGCCGGTCAATTCGCGGTATGCGGCGACGATCTTGTCCAGCTCCGGGCCGTAGAAGAAGTAGTAGTCGACCGCATCGGCGACTTCTGAACTGATGTAGAGATAGTTGGCGAAGCGATTATTGAAGCGGCTGCGGGACTCGTTGTTCCAATAAATTCCGTAGCCCTTGTTCGACACCAGAAGCGGAACGGAAATGTTGGTGTTGTCATGCGAGATGTCGACCGACTCGCCACGGTAGTTCCAGACTCCGGACTGGTGCTGCCCCAGACCGTAGAAGCCTTCGTGGGATCCGTAGATATTCACGAACGATTCGGCATGGTAGGTGTCCTCACCGTTCACAAGCACGGGCGTGAGCCATCTAGAGGCCTCTTGTACCAGCGGCTTGCCGTCGAGTTCGCGGTAGGTGATGGCGCCATCGATACGGGCAACGTTTACTTTGAGTCGCGCGGTGCTGATGGTGACATCGTCGGTGGTCTCTTCCATCGTCCACGAGGGAGTAGCCCACGCGGTCTTGATCACTACGTAATTCGGATGCTCATGAAACGATGATGCTGGGGAGTAGAGGATGTGAATGATTGAGTCGGTGCACACCTGTACTTTGAGGAAACCGGTCTTTTGCGTAAAGACCACACTGTCTGCCTGCTTCTGGACGGCGGTGACGGGATTTCTGGGCATCCATTGAGCGTGTGCCGCTACGAGGAACGCCAGACACGCCGCCAAGAGCATCAAGGCTGAAAATCTGGTGGGATGAAATCTCTTCATAAGTTCAGTGGGAATCCTCTGGCGAGGTATCCTACTCCGGCGAAGTAAGCGTTTACAATTTCGGGATCAGGCGCGCGCCAAGCGCGCGGCCAGCCTCGACAGGCGCACCAACCGGTAGAGCGGGAACAATGGTGCGGGCAGACGTACAGCCTGCCACTCGCCTGGGCCTGGTGTGAGCGCGAGGCGCTGCAGAAACCGGATCTGGTCCGCTCCGCGTTCGCGAAGGTGCATCATGAGACGGAAGTAGGCGAGCGACTCGACATCGCAGGAATTTCCGCTGACGATTTGTGCGTTGACCTTTTCGGCCAGCCTTACAGCCTGCTGATCTCCCGCTACATGAGCTTCCAAAAGAGCGGGGAGGGGCGCGCCGAGGAATCGGTTCGTCAGCAGCAGCGTGACTCGCAGGATGCGCGCGATTCCGAGCGCGTTCGCCTCATCGTCGATCCATTTCCAATTCAACGTCGGCAGCTGCAGGATGCGGGCAATATCGCAGAGCCAGATCAGGCGTCCCCAAACATGCTTGGCGGCATGGATCGACAGGATCAGGAGCTGATCCTCGGGAGAGGGAGTGTTCATGGCATGTCCCGCGACGGAGACCGTTACCGCGCGGCGGAACAGGGCTTGCATGTCGTAGTCGACCGCGTAAAAGTGGGGCTGAATGGCCCACTGCACTTCGAGCAGATTGCGTCCGGCCTGGCTGTCGAACGCGCACTCGTATCCGGATTGCAGGTAAGCGCGCTCTTCTGCCGACGACAGGTGGTCGTGCGGCGTGTACCCCAGTTCTCCTACTGCTTGCTTGATCCGCGAAAGATCTTCGGGACGAATCAGCAGATCAATGTCGCCGGCCGGCCGCAGCGACATATCGCCGTACATTTGCTCGGCCAGGGTCACGCCTTTGTAGGGCAGCGCTTCAATCCCCCACTGAGCGAGCCGGTCAAGAATTCGAATCAGCTCTCGCGCCAGGAACAAACTCTTATGAAGATTGATTTGGTGGCGTTGTTTCAACAGGAGCAACGTCTCTGCCGGGACTTCCTGCGATCGATTGGCTAGAACCTGATGGAGAAGCGGTAGAGTACCGTGGCGGTCCGCGAGATCGAGTACCGATTTCCACGAAACCGGGTTACGCCGCAACGGACGAAGGTCATCCTGTTGTTCGTGGTTGGAGTGAACGGAACAGGCCGCCAGGAGCAGAGACCATTCCACGCCGAATGTCGCGTCTGATATCGGCGTGATCTCAGTTGAAGCCATGTGTCAGCCTTCTGTGCAGACTAATCGAGTCCGGCTTCCGCACGTGGCCAGAGTCCCTCAGCGGCTGAAAGCCGCGTTGATATTCTGGAACCTAGCGGCGCGGCTTGAAGCCGCGCCCTTTCAAGAAAGCGTCGCAGCGACTTTTCCCGAAACCTCTGAAAGTCGTGGTTTTTCAAATCCCATCTTGTGAAAAACGCACTTATGCGCTTGCCTGAGAAATATTTGGAATCGCTCGAATCTGCACCAGATTGGCGGCTGCGGGCTTCCGCGATAAGAGATTAGCCGAGGGGATTCCGGTTCTGGCGAACGACTTCTCGCAATCCTGCGTCGAAGGTCCGCGCATGTTTCCTTCCATGAACGCCAGGCCCGGGCAGCGGGTGCAGGTCGAGCCATGGGTACATTGCGAGCAACTTGGCAAATCTTTCAATCGGATCGAGCGCACTTCCTTCAGTTGATCAGAGTCCCGCCAGATATCGATGAAGCGCTGTTGCCGTACATTCCCGCAGGGAAGAGGAAATTGGACACAGGGATAAACGTCGCCGTAGGGCGAGACGTAGGCCGCGGTGTGTCCGGCGCTGCAGGGCAAGGATTGCATGTCATCCTCATTCGGCTTTGAGGGCACGGCGCAGTATTCATCGGCGTCACCGACCAGCGACTGGTCGCGGAAGAGCCGCTTCAGCGCATTCTCATCGGCGCCAAGCCTTAGAGTGGAACGGTTGCCGTCCATCATCGGGGTGACCGTCGGATCGAGCGTGGCCTTCACTCCAAGCTCGTCCGCCAGCGCGCGAACGTCTTGATAGTCCTGCATGTTCTCGGTCATCAGAACATTCGCTATGGTGACCTTCAGCCCTTGCGACTTCAAGAAACGAATTGCGGTGAGGGAGCGTTTGAGCGAGCCAGGGACCAGCGTGATGGCGTCGTGGACTTCCGGACGGTGCGAGTAAATGCTGACCTGGACCGACTCGACGCCAAGATCGCGAATGCGCGCCGCCTCGCGTTCGCGGATCAGCACGGCATTAGTCTTGAGTTTTACGCAGAAGGTTAATTCGCGCGCGTACTCGAGGATTTCGAAGAAATCGCGGCGCATCAGAATCTCGCCGCCGCTGAGCGTCAGAACAAAGACGCCCGCCTCGGCCAATTCATCCAGCAGATGCTTGATTTCGGCGGTGGTCATCTCTCCGTGGTCGTCGTGGTCGAGATAGCAGTGAACGCAACGCTCGTTGCAGCGGTAGGTGAGGTCGAGCTGGACGCTGAGCGGAACGCCCAGCGAGAGCGCCTTGTCGCCCATTTGCTGCATTAACGAGCTCATTGCGCGCCTCCGGCAGATGGTTTTGTTGGTGCGATCGGCTCTTCTGAAACTTGCAGGATTCCATGGCTGGCCAGTTCACGCGCCAGGGTCTCCGCGTCCTGCAGGGCCGCGCTTGCGTCGATTTCGAACTCCGGCACGATGCGGCGCTCGACAATTTCTTCCAGGGGGGTCTTCCCATCGGCGGCCTGCCAGATGATGGTGGCGGTCTTGTTCAGCGTGTAGAGCGTGGAGTCGTGACTCGACATGATCATCATCTCGCCGTCGAGGACACGGGCTGCCAGTTTGGGGCTGCGCGCTATGTAGAGCTTGCTCATCCAATCAACTCCCAGACCCGCGCATCCGGCACAAAGGTCAGCCGTGAAACCGGCACGCGTTTCACGAATTCGAAAGCAGAATGAAAAACCTGCTGGACTAGTTCCTGGTCCTCGGCGAAGAACAGCAGGTTTGCGAGAAGAGATCTGGCGGCCTCGGCAGGAGCGACCGGCTCGATGCGGTTTTCGGATCCTTTGGCCAGCAGGTAGAGCGCCGCGATCGGCGCCGAAACATTTTCGCCCAGCTTCGCTAGTTCTCCGGTGAACGGAGTTCCAAAGGCAATGTAATCCTCTTCCAGCTTCCTCACGTAGGAAATTTCATCGGTGAGCAGTGTGGCGTCGGGAGGCGCCAAGCGCGAGATTGTGGTCTTGCCCGCTTCGGATACACCCGCGAACAGGAATGCTTTGCCGTTTCGGATCGCACTGGCTGAGTGCAACAGAAAGCCGCCTTGTTTCGCCAGCACGAGCGTGTGCACGATGCGCAGGACGGCGTCGATGGAGTAGGGATTTGCCGTTTGCCGAATCCAGCCGCGGCGCGCCGCCGGTTCCCACTGCGCGCGAAAGTCTCCGCGCTCCAGGGACCACCGCCCGGATTGCTGCGTGACTCGCACATCGGCGTCGGGATCGCCAGCCTTCGGGCGCGTCAGGTCGATGTCGAACTCGACCTCGGCATGATCCGAGGCTCCTATGAATCCGGCATAGCGGTCTTGCAGCATGGCAAGAAAGCCGGGGTCGCTGGTATTCACGCGCACAGGCATGCCCCCGATTTCGATGACGAGGCTGAGTTGCTCGATCTCTGTCGTTGGCTCTGGCACGTAACCCCAGCGGCTAAAGCCGCGTTTGATGTTGCAGCTTTTACGGCGCGGCTTGAAGCCGCGCCCTTTCAAAACAGAATCGGAGCGCGAGATTTGCAACCTTTCAAAACAGAATCGGAGCGCGAAACGTTTGCGAACTTTCAATACAGAATCGCGCGCGAATATCGTCGCTAGAATCCTAGTCTTTCGGCAACCTGCGCGCGCATTCCGTGTACGCCGACGACAATCTGCGCGGCTGAATGGGAGCGCCGCACCATTTCCGCTACGGCTCGACTGGGAACGCCTAGCTTTGGGGACGGCTCTAAACATCTTCCGTTGCGCACGATGCGGGAAACTCTGCCCAACAGTTCCGAGGCAGCCACAGGCGGATCCGGATGCGGCATTCCGTCGCCCTGCGTGATTACGTGATCGCTGTGGACAGTAGGTGTTGAGACTACGCGATGTGCGAAGAGTCTTTGATCCCGGCTGAACAGGACGATCTCTCCGCGGGATATTACTCCGGGTACTTTCTCAACAATGAGCGTATCCCCCGGCATCACGGTGGGCAGCATACTCCAACCGGTTACGCGGAGGCGCAGCCTTCCTGACGAGCGCAGCACCTCGCCCGCCAGGTCGCACTTCACCGAGTGTGCGATGTCAGGTGTAGCGTTCTGAGACTGGGTCACGATATCTTCGGGTTTAAGGCGCATCCGCCTCCCCCGCCAACTACCTTGCCGCAAGCCAGGGCTGTGGTTACGAAAACCTCTTCGAAACGGAAAGACGGTTTCTCGTAGGGCTTCTTGGCGGTGGTTTCAGTACGCGACTGATCGGAAATTGAGTTGTTCATAGCTGTAATACGGATCCGTTCATTGTAACGCCGATTGTGATGCCTGGACGGCGCAGCCGCCCGTGCCGCCCGATGCGCAAAGTTGGTCGGCCAGAGTGGAGAAGTATACCTGAGAGGCACCGGCAATGGTGCCCGAGCTTACCCCATTGTCGATAATAATTCCGCTCGAGCCGCCCGCAGAGGCGAGCGCAGGCACCGGAAATGCGCCAAGGTTTTTCCAAGTGACCGTGTTGTCGATGGTGCTGGCTCCCGGCGTTGTACTCCAAGCCGGTTGGCCGGGCCCGGGCCCAGATGTTCCTGCGACTATGACAAACTCCTCATTTCCGTTGCTGTCAATAACACGGTTCTTTAACACGTAGGCCTTGTTTTTTACCCAGAAGTTAAGCGGGGCGGCGTTAATGACGCCTTGACTTAGGAAGTGCACAGAGCCATTGATGGTCACCACGTTCGCACTGTTGGGCCAATTCGGAGGAGTAGCTGCTGTAGTCCCTGCCACAGTGACAACCTCGATTGTGAGCACATTGGGATTGAAGAAGGGTACGACCAGAATTTCCTGTCCCACCGTGTAGGCCGTTAAAGACCGCCAGGGGGTGTCGACAAAACTCATAACGCACCCGGTCGGGGGGGGCGAGAGGGCGCAATTCCGGCCCACGCCATGGTCTTGCACGCCGACGTACAGCCGCTCGGCGGTGCCCCCGCTGGCGTTCGGGTTGGAAAAGTCGGTCACGGGCGAACAAGTGGGAGAAAACGTGGCTCCGGTCAGCGCTGAAACGGGCACGACCGTGCCGGTCGGGACGCCAGCTTGAATCGCTATCCGATACAGTATTGGGTTCGCGCCGGTATTGCCACAAACGTAGTAGTTTCCCGTGCCATTCGCAGAATCCAGATAGGTAATGTCGAAGGCGCCGTTGTACAGCGGATTTGGGGCTGAGACGGCCGGATCTGTGCTTGTCCCGACGATAACTTCATTCCCGGTGTCGCCGGCAGCGAAACTGGTCGTGAGCTGGTATACGGCGGCACAATCGGCCCCTCCGCTGCAACCCAAGCTCCCGTCGCTTGAGGCAGAGACATACACCGATCCGTTCGCCGAGTCCACCACCGGTCCCGCCACAAGGCCAGTGCCAAAGTCCAACTGCGCGGAAGCGGTTACTGCGCCGGTGCCGGAGTCGACTCGATACAGAACCCCGTCCGCTGCCCCGACAATTACGTTGCCGGTAATCCGATCATGAACCGGGCTGCTGAGAGGCAAGGTGGCAATGACCTGGACGGGCCATGTTGCGTTTCTCACCTCGGCAGGAATTCCCAGGAATACGCCAGTAAATTTGTGAAGCCAGCCTTGGCCGTCTCCTACCCAGGCAATATCGTTTGTGTAGTCGTAGAAGACGGAAGAGGTGGTGTCATCGGTCTGGGTTAAGCCCGCAGAACGGAGGTCAAAAATGGTCATGCATGGCGCTGTGCAGGTCGGATACAAAGGGTGAGTGGAGGGCGTCGGAGACCCCGGGCTGGACACCGATTCAGTAGTCGAGGCCGCCCACTTCAGCAATATCAGGTGTCCAAACCCTATGACGTCGGACTGCACGAAAGCGAGTTGGGTGCCATCTCTCGAGAGAATGGGTGAGGTTTGGATCTGGCCACCGGCCGTGTTGTAGGCCCAATTGACGGAGGGCACGGTACCGCCGCATCCTGAGTAGAGATTGTTGAAGGCAACTATGCTGGCTTGCGACCCGGAGCCAGCCAGACCTGTGCTGAAGGCGACATAGTCTGTGGTGCAGTCCGCAGTGGTGCTGTCAAACGAGAACTTGATTGGATACTTTCCCGCCCCGACCGAGCCACCCGTACCCAGATTCTCTGACCAGTCACGCTGCACCGCTGGTGAGCGCTGTGCAGTGCCCGCGGCCGGGGAAAAACTTAGCGCGCTTGCCGCGGACAGTCCGTCCCGCAGCATAAGCCGCTGTTTACGCCGCTCCATCTGCTGCCAGTATCGGGGCTCGTTTCCAATAAGTCTGGCCTGCTCCACCGTGGCCGGTTGCGAGAAGATAAGGTGAGAGTGGGTCCAATCGGTGGGCAATGGAAAGCGTCGCTGGGCGGGCTTTGCCGCCTGGCCGGTCAGCACCCATCCCAAAGTCACCAGTCCCAGCAAAGCAAAAGAAAAACGGACAAATCGGGGCGCAATCCCATTCATTTTCAAACTCCGAGGCTAGCGAGATACATTGGATGCAAGGTGATATGGAGTACAGCCGTTCCAGCTAAAGCGTCCGTACTTGCGCAGTTGAGCGAACCATCATACATCTTTCACGAGCGTGGTTCACGAGCGTGATCTCACAACTTGCGCGTTTAAGACACCAAGTGGCCGGCTGGACGCATGTCGACCATTGGCGGGCTGGAGTGGGCGCGATTTTACTACTATTGCGGGCGCGTGCGCAATGGAAGTTGGAAGCCTCGGTCGGCCGATTGGGCCGCTGGGATTGGGGTTTCGAGTGCACAAGAACTGAGGCACCTGACTGAATCACACTCGCACGCAACCGGGCAACGCACTGCCGTCACGATATTCTTAAGCGGAAAAGCATCGCGAAACTGTCCGGAGCCCTTAGAATAGTGAATCCAACATTTTGGAACCTGGGCGCAAGTCCTCGTTGAGGGGAGTTGGCGTCAAAGGAAAAGGTGCATTCAGACGGAGGCTCTGGTACGGCATTGAACCCACAGCATGAAGTAGCAGAAGACCCAACGAACCCTGAGTCTTCCCGGGACGCGAAGTACGGGCTCACGTTGGAAGAAATTGCGAACCTCGCCGGCGACGGTAGTAAGCCGGCCGAGACGCTGATGAATGTCGTGGCATTGATTGCCAAACGCTTCGGGACTGACGTGTGCTCGGCGTACCTGCTCGAGCCGGATCGCGCCAACCTCGTGCTCGCGGCCACGCTCGGCCTGCGCCGCGAGTGTATTGGAAGCCTTCGCATGGCAATCCACGAAGGATTGGCTGGACTGGTGGCGGAGCAGGTGCGTCCAGTCGCAGTGGAGCAGGTGAAGAAGCATCCCCGCTTCAAGTATTTCGAGGAATCCGGAGAGGACGACTACCAATCGTTCCTCGGAGTTCCGCTCATTGATCGTGGCGTGCTGCAGGGAGTGCTGGTGGTTCAGACGCTGGAAGCCCGCGTCTACAATGAAGACGAGATTCGCATGTTGACCGAGGCTGCCACTCAGGTGGCATCGGTGGTGAGCGTAGCTCGCACGCTGGACCGCTTCGTCGCTCCGGTGCAGGAGCGCCTGTGGTCTTTGGCTCGGAATATGTGGTGGAGTTGGGATCATGATTCTTCCAACCTGTTTCTTGATCTGGATCCGGCGCGCTGGAGCGATCTGAATCACAATCCCGTGTCCCTGCTGGCGGAGTTTCCGCTGGCCAAGCTCGAATCACGCGCGGCTGAGCTTGTGCTGCATAGCCGGATCAACTACGCCTACCGTCGCCTGGAGGAATACCTGGAGGCCGACCGTACCTGGGGAGCCCGGCACGCCGGTGTGTTGCGGCCGCGGCCGGTGGCATATTTTTCTGCTGAGTTTGGGGTGCACGAATCACTCCCGGTTTATTCGGGCGGCCTTGGAGTTTTGGCCGGCGACCACATCAAGAGCGCGTCGGATCTCGACATTCCCCTGGTGGGGATTGGCCTGTTCTATGGTCAGGGATATTTCCGCCAGAGGCTCGATAAGAATGGATGGCAGCACGAGGAATACATCGAATCGGATGTCAACCAGTTGCCCATGGAGCCTGCCATTGGGACCAATGGACGTCAGGTGATCGTGAAGATCGATACCCGCAGCGGGTCGATCAGCGCGCGAGTGTGGCGGCTGAAGGTAGGGCGCGTCGACTTGCTGCTGCTTGATTCCGACGTGCCCGGGAATGCGCCCGAGGATCGCGAGACGGCGTCGCGGCTGTATGGCGGAGACCGCCGCATTCGCATCCGGCAGGAATTGCTGCTGGGCGTCGGAGGCTTGCGCGCTCTCAAGGCGCTCGGCATTACGCCCGGTGTGCTGCATCTGAATGAAGGACACTGCGCTTTCGCCGTGCTGGAGGCGGTCCGAAGCCGCATGGAAGAGGAAGGGATCGGATTTGACGCGGCCGTGTCCCGCGTATCACGCGAAGTCGTCTTCACAACCCACACGCCTGTGCCTGCCGGCCACGATCGCTTTGATGCCGCTCTGATGGAAGAGCACCTGGGACCATTGCGCGATTCGCTGGGGCTGACGCGAGAAAGCTTTATGGGCCTGGGGCGCGAGAGTCCCAGCAATTCCGACGAGACATTCTGCATGACCGTACTGGCACTGCGGCTCTCGAGACGTGCCAACGCTGTCTCCGCACTGCACGGCGAGGTATCGCGGGCGATGTGGACTGGATTGTCGCCGGGGAAACCCGAGGACGAAGTTCCCATCGGCCACATTACGAACGGCGTGCATGTTCCCTCGTGGCTGGCGCCGCAGATGTTTCGACTCTACGATCGCCACCTTGGAACTGGGTGGCACCAGCGCAGCAGCGAGGCGAAGATTTGGGAAGGAATCGAGAACGTCGACGACGGGGAACTTTGGGAGACGCATCTCAACTTGAAGTCCCGGCTGCTGGAGTTCGTTCGGCGCCGCGCCGTCGAGCAGGCGGAGCGCCGCAGTGAACCGCGCGAAATGCTGGAGCGGTTGGAGCGGGTTCTCACTCCTGATGCGCTCACCATCGGGTTCGCGCGGCGGTTTGCAACCTATAAGCGGGCTAACCTTATTCTTACCGATATCGAGAGGCTCGCTTCCATGGTGAACGACCCGAAGCGCCCGGTGCAGTTCGTGTTTGCCGGGAAGGCCCATCCTCTGGATGAACCGGGAAAGCGAGTGCTGCAGCAGATCGCTGAGTTGATGCGCGATCCCCAGTTCGCCGACAAATTCGTCTTCGTCGAAGACTATGACATCAATGTGGGACGCCACTTCGTGCAAGGCGTCGATGTATGGCTCAACAACCCGCGCCGCCCGGAGGAAGCCTCGGGGACGAGCGGGCAAAAGGTCGTGCTGAACGGCGGGCTCAATCTTTCCGTGCTGGACGGGTGGTGGGCCGAAGCTTACGACGGCATGAACGGCTTTGCCATCGGAACCGGCAGAACTCACACCAGTGTGAGCGTTCACGATACCCGCGATGGAGAGCACCTGCTGCGGACTCTTCGCGACGAAGTGATTCCACTGTACTACCAGCGAGACCGCGACGGACTGCCGCGAGGATGGATCAAGCGCATGAAGAGAACCATCCGCACCCTGGGCTGGCGCTTCAATGCCGATCGTATGGTCATGGATTACACAACGAAGTGTTACGTGCCGGCTGCGGGCGGGACGTCGAGCGACATGCGGAGCACGTAGGAAGGGCGAGAAGTCGCCAGGTCGAGAAACCTGGGTCATCGGCGTGTATCGCTCTGACTTGCCTCGCTCAGGGCTGGCTGCAGAACATCTCAGAACCCTGCCGTCTCAGAACCCTGCCGTCTCAGAACCCCACAACCGAAACATCCCCTGGTATGCGAAGGCCGGCTTGGCGGATGGCATGCATGGCTCGCGCGAACTCCTTGGCGCCTGCGAACACCAGAGCGCGTGAACCGTTGTCCGCCGAATCCGTGTGATTCACGTGCATGGTTGACCGCTTCGTCCGCAATGCTCGCGCGAATGGGTTAGGTCGATAGTCGAGCTTGCGGGCTGCCGCAAAAATACGATCCTGTGTACGCTGCGGGATCGAACTCGACTGCGGCGCACGATTCAGGACTAGCGAGATGGTTCCCATGGAAAGTCCCACGTGTTCAGCTACGGATTTCAGTGTGATGATCTTCTTCGGGCTTGTGTTCCTGCGGCGGAGCATTGATGTTGTTTCCTTTCCAGCGCGCGATCAGTTTTCCCGTGTGGAAAAATCAGCCTTGGTGACTTCTGACTGTTACCTCGGCGGCTAAAGCCGCCGATGATTAGGAGCGCTTACGGCGCGGCTTGAAGCCGCGCCCTTTCAAAACAAAACCGCAATCGAGTTTTTCAGCAAGCCGTAAAGCCGCCATTGATTAGCGGCACTTACGGCGGCTTGGGGCCGCGCCCTTTCAAAGCGAAGTTGCGGGGCACCCTAGAGCCGACAAACCCTGTGGTAATCGATCTTCGGAATTAAGAACCAGGAATAGAGACTCGGCACAACAAGGCGAGGGAGCGAACATCAGGGTTCGCGGGGAAAACTATTCCGTTGCAGGTTGCAGGTTCAATCTGTCAAATCCTGCGCAGAAAGTCCAATTGAAAAAACCTATGGCAACGATTGGCTGGTTCGCTTAGGAGGTTCGCTTGCGAGGCTTGATCGATTCCCAATCTTCGTCCGTGAGCGCGCGGCCAAGATTGCTGAACTCGCCGGCACCTTGCAGAAATTCTCCGCCGTCCATGCGGACGACTTCGCCGTTTACGTATCCCGAGCCGTCGCTGATCAGAAATGCCGCCAGATTCGCCAGCTCTTCAACCGTCCCGAAACGGTGAAGTGGATTCCGCTCCAAAGCCAGCTTTTCGAGTTCAGGGCGCGGCAGCACGCGGGAGAACGCCCCTTGCGTAGGGATGGGGCCCGGTGCAATCGCGTTCAAGCGAATCCCGCGGTCGCCCCACTCGACGGCAAGACTGCGGGTGAGAGCTTCGACTGCCGACTTCGAGATCGCGGAGGGAACAACGTAAGCGGATCCTACGGGCGCGTACGTCGCCGAGATACTGAGGACCGTACCGCGGTGACCTGCCTTGAGCCAGCGGCGGCCGCAGGCCATGGTCGCGTGCAGCGTGCCCATGAGCACGATGCCGATCACCGACTCAAACGCTCGCGGGGAAAGTTCTTCGGTGCGCGCAATGAAGTTGCCGGCGGCATTGTTGACCAGCACGTCCAGTGGCCCATCTTTCCAGATGGCATCGATCATGGCCTCGACCGCGTCCAGGCTGCGCACGTCGCAGGGGATCGGGTGGATTCGGCCGCCCGTCGCTGTTGCCAACTCGGCTGCAGTGTTCTTCAGCACTTCTTCGCGGCGGCCGCAGATGTAAACTTCCGCGCCCAGTTCGAGGAATCGCTGCGCCATCCCCTTGCCGAGTCCGGTGCCGCCGCCTGTGATGAGAATGCGTTTGTTGTGCAGCAGGTCGTTGCGAAACATCATTAGCTATTGTTCTCCGATCTCACGGGCGACTCGGAAACCGTAATCCGCGTATTGAAATTGCTGAGGGATGCTGGAACGGGCCGAGCACCGCGCCACTTTTACGTGATGCCGCCACGATCCGCCGCGCGATGCCTTGCGCTGGCCGTGTTCGGGACCTCGTGGATTGCGCTCGGGCGAGATTGCGTAATAATTCGGGTCGTACCAGTCGTCGCACCACTCGTGAACGTTCTCGCAGATGTCGTAGAGGCCGAAGGAATTGGGAGCGTAACGGGCAACAGGCTCGGGCCCGGTCTGCCAGCGCGTCGCGTAGTCAGGGCGTGATTGCGGCGGCTCGTCGCCCCAGGGGAAATTCCTTTGCTCGGCACCACCGCGGGCGGCGCGTTCCCACTCCGCTTCCGTGGGCAAGCGGTAGGCGCGGGCGGTTTCGGCGCTCAGCCATTCGCAGTACCGCGCCGCTTCAAACCAGGAAGGACCGGCAACCGGCTGCTGGGGATCGTTGAAGTTCGAATCTTCCCAGAAGGGTGGCGGCAGCGTAGAGGTTGCGCGCAGAAACGTGGCGTAGTCGGCGTTCGTGACCTGTGTCGCGGCGAGCAGGAAGGCATCTACCCAGACGCGGTGTACCGGGCGCTCACAATCTTGTCTGGACTCGGAACCCATGAGGAACCAGCCTTTCGGAATGCGAACCATCGCTGGCTCGATGGCCGAAGCGGAAGAGTGCGAGCTTGATTGAGCTGTCTTCATCGGTGAAGTGCGATCGGAGCGGTTCCCTCGTCGAGGTAAATTCTAGCAGCGCAGAGGGGATGGGGATTGCCTGCTAACCGCGGATGGTGCGTACAACCTCGGCGATGTCGTTCTCCTGAAAGAGGCGGATGCCGGCAATGCCGGCGGCACCGGCATCGATACAGGATTGGGCATTCGCGAGCGTGACTCCACCAAGGGCTAACACGGGAATTTCCACGCGGCAGGCCGCTCGTAACGCGGGTAGACCGGCGGG
>WNFB01004623.1_pt1 | contig 33426 bp, 39 predicted proteins | sample 5400501 | NCBI WGS metagenome assembly WNFB01 (sample SAMN13153341, study PRJNA577476) | soil metagenome | isolation source: 200 cm saprolite under Douglas fir tree site 2 hole 1 | place: USA:California | collected 2015-04-18
CCGGGGGTAGCCCGGCACTGCGTGCCGCGAGCGCTTTGTGCTAGCCTCTCGTGCCGGAATCATTGATATGTGACACGCCCCCTCACCCTATCCCTCTCCCCGTTGGGGCGAGGGGACGCGCTGCGCCAATCTTTTCCCCTCGCCCCTCGGGGAGAGGGAGGGACCCAGCGCAAAGCGCTGGGAGGGTGAGGGGGACGAATCACGGGTGTGCGATAGCGAGTACTCGGGATGAGCGCGGTCAACGCGGAAAAGGCCAAGAGAGTCATGGGTCGCGCCGAGCTGATGTTGTCGGCGCTGGTGGTGGCGCGCAACGAGGAGAAGCAGCTGCCGGCTTGCCTCGAGACGCTGCGCTTCGCCGACGAGATCGTCGTCGTGCTCGACCGCACCACCGACCGCTCGGCGGAGATCGCGCGCATGTTCGGCGCGCGGATCGTCGAGGGCGCCTGGCCCTTCGAGGGCGAGCGCCGCACCGCCGCCGCCGCCGAATGCCGCGGCGAGTGGATCATCGAGGTCGACGCCGACGAGCGCGTGACGCCGGGCCTCGCCGAGGAGATCCGCCGCGTCATCCCCGGCGCCGGCGAGGCCTATTTCCTCATCCCCATCGCCAACCATGTCGGCGGCAAGCTGATCCGCCACGGCTGGGGCGCCTATAACGGCGCGGCGATGCGCGCCGCGCTCTACCGCCCGGGCGGCAAGCGCTGGGGGCAGGGGCGGGTGCATCCGCCGGTGAGCTACACGGGCGTGCGGCGGGAGCTGCAGCATCCGCTCGATCATTACGTCGATCGCGATCTGAGCGACATGTTCCGGCGCCTCAACAGCTACAGCGACGCCGCCGCGCTCGACGCCATCGACCGCGGCGAGACGCCGCGCCTGCCCCCCGCCTTCCGCCGCATGTTCAGCCGCTTCTGGAAATCCTACGTCGCCCGCAAAGGCTACCGCGAAGGCCCCTACGGCATCGCGCTGGCGCTGTTCTCGGCGCTCTACCCGATGCTCACTTATCTCAAGGTGGTGACCTTGCGCGAGAAGGGCGCCGGCGCCGGCGGGCCGCGCTCCTAGTTCGGGGCCGTTCCTCGCATTGGACCGGCGTCGCCGCGCTCAGAGACGCTGCAGAGCCCTTTCCAGCTTGGCGCGCACGGCTCGGGCCTTTTCGCCGAGCGCCGGATTGTCGATCGCTTGCATGGACGCCACCGGATCGACCGCGGCCACTTCGGTTTCGCCCTTTCCGGCATCACGCACGACGACATTGCAGGGCAGCATCGTGCCGACCTTGTTTTCCAGCGCCAGCGCCTCATGGGCCAATGCCGGATTGCACGCCCCGAGGATGCGATAGGCCGGATAGTCGACGCCGATCTTCAGCTTGAGAGTTTCGGCGATGTTGATATCGGTGATGATGCCGAACCCCTCGCTCTTCAAGGCCTCGGTCGCGCGGGTGACCGCCTCGTCAAAGGGGACGTGAAGGGTGCGGCTGAGATAGTAGGACATAGGCTTCTCCTTTTCATGACAGCCGCCGGGAGGGTCTTTGCCCGGCCCGAGGCTGGTTCGCTCTTGAACATATGGTCATTATTCTTATATGAATCAAGGATCATGTATAAATGAGGAATGTATGATGGAGAATCTTGGCGCGGCCGGTTTGGACCCCGGGGCGTTGGAGGCGCGAGCCGCCGAGGCGGAGGCGTTCCTGCGATCGCTCGCCAGCCGCCACCGGCTGATGATCCTGTGTAGCCTCATCGACGGAGAGATGTCGGTGGGCGAGCTCGTCCGCCGCCTTGGCCTTACCCAGTCCAACCTGTCGCGGCATTTGGCGATGCTGCGGGAGGAGGGCTTGGTCGCGACCCGCCGCGCGGGCACCGTCATTCACTACCGCATCGCCTCGGAGCGGGTGCGTCCGATTCTGACCGAGCTCTACCGGCTGTTCTGTGCCGCCACAGTCGCTTCAGCGTGAGAGGGAGGCCCCATGCACAACTTCACGCCGATCTCCGCCGCGATCGGTGGAGCGCTGATCGGCCTTTCCGCCGCGCTGCTGTGGCTCGGCATGGGCCGCATCGCCGGAATCAGCGGCATCGCCGGCGATCTCTGGACGCCGCGTTCCGGCGAGACGGCGTGGCGCATTGCCTTCATCATCGGCCTCATCGCAGCGCCGCTCCTCTATCGCCTCGCCGGCGGCCCGATGCCGCCAGTCCTGCTGCCCGCGTCGTCGGCGCTCATCGTCATCGCCGGACTCCTCGTCGGCTTCGGAACGCGGCTTGGCGGCGGCTGCACCAGCGGACATGGCGTATGCGGTATCGCGCGGCTTTCGCGGCGCTCTCTCGCCGCGACCGCTCTCTTCATGGCGAGCGCCGTCGTTACCGTGCTTGTCACGCGGCACATCATCGGGATTTGACCCCATGCCCGCCATGCTCGCCGCCCTCGTCTCCGGACTTGTGTTCGGGCTGGGCCTTACGATCTCGCAGATGATCAATCCGGCAAAGGTGATCGGCTTTCTCGACCTCGCCGGTGCATGGGACCCCAGCCTCGCCTTCGTCATCGGCGGCGCCGTGCCGGTGGCGGCGATCGGCTTTGCCATTGCGGCGCGCCGACGCGCGCCGCTGCTGTCGCCAGCATTCAAGACGCCGGCGCAGACCGTGCTCGATATGCGGTTGATCCTCGGTGCGGTGCTGTTCGGCATCGGCTGGGGACTCGTCGGCTATTGCCCCGGCCCCGCCTTGGCCGCGCTTGGCCTCGCCAATCCGGCAACGGTTCTCTTTGTCGCCGCGATGCTCGTCGGCATGGCCGGGTTCACGCTCCTCGACGCGCTCCTCGCCCGCCGCGCGAAGCCTCAGTGACCCGCCGATGCATGGACCTGCCGGCGGTCGCGCGCGCGTCAGAAACCCTCGAGCACGAGCTTGCCGCGGGCCTTGCCGCTCTCGACCAGCGCATGGGCGCGTTTCAGATTGGCGGCGTTGATGCGGCCGAGATTCTCGCCCAGGGTCGTGCGCAGCACGCCCTCGTCGACGAGGCGCGAGACTTCGTCGAGGAGATTGTGCTGCTCGATCATGTCGGGCGTCTGGTAGATCGAGCGCGTGAACATGGATTCCCAATGCACCGACACGCTCTTGCGCTTGAAGACGGAAATGTCGAGTGCTTTGGGGTCGTCGATCAGGCCGAAGCGTCCTTGCGGCGCGATCACTTCGGCGATCTGCGCCAGATGCTGATCGGTCGCGGTGAGGCCGAGCACGAGGTCGACGGCGGCGATGCCGGCGGCCGCCAATTGCGGCGCGAAGGGCTGGCGATGGTCGATCACGTGGTGCACGCCGAGCTCGCGGCACCATGACACCGTCTCCGGCCGCGACGCGGTGGCTATCACGGTGAGCCCGGTCAGGCGGCGGGCGAGCTGGATGGCGATCGAGCCGACGCCGCCGGCGCCACCGACGATCAGCGCGGCGCGCGTATCGCGGCCGGCGCCGCAGGTGACGCCGAGGCGGTCGAACAGCAGCTCCCAGGCGGTGATCGATGTGAGCGGCAGCGCGGCGGCCTCGGCGAAGCCCAGCCGGCGCGGCTTGTGGCCGGTGATGCGCTCGTCGACGAGATGGAACTCGGCATTGGTGCCGGAGCGGGTGATCGATCCGGCATAGAAGACCTCGTCGCCGGGTTTGAACAGCGTCGCCTCCGCGCCGGCCTCCACCACGATTCCGGCGGCATCGAAGCCCAGCACCTTCGGCTCGCCCTTGGGGTCCGCGCGCAGGCGGACCTTGTAATCCACCGGGTTGACCGACACCGCCTTGACGGCGACCAGCAGGTCGCGGCCCGCCGCCCGGGGGCGGTCGAGTTCGACATCGACCAGGGCGTCGGCGGCTGATATCGGCAGGCTCTTGCGGTAGGCGACGGCACGCATGGGCGTTCTCGCGGAGAGGGCTTCGTCGCAGGGTTTTATGCGGCGGACACAGCTTCGGCAAGCCGTGGGCTCAGAGCGCGCGATACATCACGAGCGCGTCGACAAGGCCGAGGCGGGGATGGGCGAAGGCTTGCGGGAGGCGGCCGACGACGGCGAAGCCGAGGCGCTGCCAGAGCCGCACCGCGCGCTCGTTGCTGCCGACGACGAAATTGAACTGCATGGCGCAAAAGCCTCGGCCCCGCGCGTGCGCGAGCGAGTGCTCGCACATGGCGGCGGCGACGCCGCGTCCGCCGGCCGCGGGCGCCGTCATGTAGCCGCAATTGGCGACATGCGCGCCGCCGCCTTGCTGGTTGGCGCGCAGGTAGTAGGTGCCGACGATCTCGCCCTCATCCTCGGCGACGAACACCTCGTGGCCCGGCGAACGCCAATAGGCGAGCGCCGCGGCGCGGCTCATGTCACGCGGCAGCACATAGGTCTCGCCGGCGCGGATGATGGGCTCGAGGATGCGCCAGATTGCGTCGTCATCCGCGGGCGCGGCGGGACGGATCAGCACGGGCTCAGCGCGCGCTGCGCACGCGCGCCACGGCGTCGCGCCAGCCGGCGTAAGCCGCCTCGCGCGACGCGGCGTCGAGCCTGGGCTCGAACAGCCGGTCGCGCTGCCAGCGCCCGGCAAGCGCCTCGAGCGAGGGGTAGAGGCCGCAGCCGAGTCCGGCCAGCGCGGCGGCGCCGAGCACGGTCGTCTCGATGAAACGCGGCCGCTCGACGGGCAGGCCGAGCGTGTCGGCGAGGCACTGCACGAACCAGTCGTTGACGACCATGCCGCCATCGACGCGCAGGCTCTGCGGCGCGGCGCCGTCGGCGCGCATGGCCTCGATGAGGTCGCGCGTCTGGTAGCAGGACGCCTCGAGCGTGGCGCGCACCAGCTCGGCCCGGCCGACATCGCGCGTCAGGCCGAAGATGGCGCCGCGGGCGTCCGCGTCCCAATAGGGCGCGCCGAGGCCGGTGAAGGCGGGCACGACATAGACGCGCCGCGCCGGGTCGGCGGCGCGCGCCAGCGCATCGCTCTCGTCGGCGCGGGCGATGAGCTTCAAGCCGTCGCGCAGCCATTGCACCGCCGCGCCGGCGACGAAGATCGAGCCTTCGATGGCGTAGGTCGGCTTGGCCTGGATGCGATAGGCGATGGTGGTAAGCAGGCGGTGGCGCGATTGGAGCGCGTCGGCGCCGGTGTTGAGCACGGCGAAGCAGCCGGTGCCGTAGGTCGATTTGATCATGCCGGGCGCGAAGCAGGCCTGGCCGATCGTCGCCGCCTGCTGGTCGCCGGCCATGCCGGCGATTGCGATGGGCGCGCCGAACAATTCTGCCGCGGTGCCGCCGAAATCGGCGGCGTTGTCGCGTACATCCGGCAGCAAGGCGCGCGGCACGCGGAAGAGCGCGAGCAGCTCGTCGTCCCAGTCCTGGCGGTGGATGTCGAAGAGCAGCGTGCGCGCCGCATTGGTGGCGTCGGTGGCGTGCACCGTGCCGCCGCTCAAGCGCCACAGCAGGAAACAGTCGATGGTGCCGAAGGCGAGTTCGCCGCGCTCGGCCGCCGGGCGCGCGCCCGGAATGTTGTCGAGCAGCCAGGCGATCTTGGTGGCGGAGAAATAGGGATCGATGACGAGGCCGGTGCGCGCTCGCGCCCGCTCATCATGGCCGGCGGCGCTGAGTTCGGCGCAGCGCGCCGCGGTGCGCCGGTCCTGCCAGACGATGGCGCGGGCGATGGGGCGGCCGGTCTTGCGCTCCCACACCAGCGTCGTCTCGCGCTGGTTGGTGATGCCGATCGCCGCCACCTGCTTGGGCGCGAGCGCGAGCTCGGCGAGCACGGCGCGGCAGGTGTCGAGCGTCGCCTGCCAGATCTCCTCGGCATCATGCTCGACCCAGCCCGGTTGGGGGTAGTGCTGCTGCAGCTCGCGCTGCGCCTGGGCGCAGGGCTTGCCCGCGGCGTCGAACACCATGGCGCGCGTGCTGGTGGTGCCCTGGTCGATGGCGAGGATATAGGTGGCGCGGGACGCGGCCATGCGTTCCCTCTCAGGCGGTGAAGCGGCCGAGGCGCACCGCGGTCTGGCCGCGCAGCAGCCGGCGCGACGGCATGATCAGCACGCAGTCGTCATAGGGGGTGCGGATCTCGCGCCCATCGTCATGCGCGATAACGGTGCCGGCGCGCGCGATCACTTCGAGGCCGCGAAAATCCTCGGTGAACTCGAAACGGTCATTGGCGATGGTGACGGCGTCGGTGACGGCGACGACGCGCTGCGGCTTGGCCGGTTGCGCCAAGATCCTCGCCGCCTCCGCCGGCGCCAGCACGCCGGCGGCGGCAAGGAAGCGCCAGGCGGTCGCCATCGCCAGCTCCGCGGTGGGCCGCTCCCAATGCTGGCCGCATTCGACCAGCAGCGCCGCCTTGGGCGAAGCCGGATCGGCGAAACCCCCGTAATCGCGCAGGCGCGCGCCGGCGGCGTGGCCGGCATCGCGCACGATGATCTCGGGCACGCCGACGCGGCGGGCGAGCACCAGCGACTTGTCGGTGAGGCCAGCCAGCATCAGCGGCGGCGACGCCTGCTGCATCGAGTGGAGGTCGAGCAGCAGGTCGACGGTGTCGACCAGCGGCCTGAGCGCGCGCGCCCGCGCCAGCTCGGCGCTCTGCCGCTTGCCGTCGAGCGTCGCGGCGTCCCACAGGCGGTTGAAATCCTCGTCGACGAAGCGCGACGCGGTGGGGCTCGCCGGGTCGAAGCGGCGATAGGCCGCGACATTGGCGAAGCACAAGGTGAGCTTGCCGGCGAGGGGGCGGATGCCGCGGCGGAACAGCTCATCGAGCGTGATGGCGCCGCACAGCTCGTTACCATGGGCAAGCGCGTTCACCAGCACGTGGCGCCCAGGCCGCCCGCTGTCGAAGCTCGTGACATACGGAATGCCGGTATTGCCCGCCGCGTAGGGCGCGATGTCCGGCGCGGCGAGCTCGACGGCGGGCGGCGCGGTCGGCATGGGCGCTAGCGCGACAGGTGGTCCATCAGGCGGCGCATGAAGCGCTCGCATTGCCGGACCTGGTCGAGGGCGATGTACTCGTTGGGCTTGTGCGCCACGTCGATCGAGCCGGGGCCGCAGATGACGGTGGGAATGTCGGCCTGCTGGAACAGGCCGGCCTCGGCGGCGAAGCTGACCTTGCCGACGGAATTGGCGCCGGAGAGCGACTGCGCCAGGCGCACCAGCTCGTGATCGGCTGGCATGTCGAGCCCGTCCACTGCGTTCATCTCCTCGAAGGCGACGCCGGTCAGGGCGCTCACCGCGCGCATCTCCGGCAGCACCACCGTCTCGGCATAGCGCCGCACTTCCGCGAACAGCGCCTGCTGATCGTCGGCGGGAATGTTGCGGAACTCGAAATCGAAGCTGCAGTCGCGCGGCACGATGTTGAGCGCGACGCCCCCGCTGATGATTCCGGTCTGGATGGTGGTGTAAGGCGGCGAGAAGCCCGGATCGAACGGCCCCTGGTCGCGCTTGCGCCGCGCCATGGTCTTCAAGAAGGTCACGATCTCCGCCGCCGCCTCGACCGCGTTGACGCCTTCATGCGCCAGCGCCGAATGCGATTCGAGCCCGCGCACGCGGCAGCGCATGCTCTTCTTGCCTTTGTGCGCGATCACCGGCTGCATCATCGTCGGCTCGCCGACGATGCAGGCGGCGGGGCGCACCGGCCGCTGCTTCAGCTCGGCGATGAGGCCGCGCACGCCGACGCAGCCGACCTCCTCGTCATAGGAGAAGGCGAAATGCACGGGCGTCTTGAGGCCGCGCCCGGCGAAGTCCGGCACCAGCGACAGCGCCACGGCGATGAAGCTCTTCATGTCCGACGTGCCGCGGCCGTAGAGCGAGCCCGCTTTCTCGGTGACGGCGAAGGGGTCGCTGTCCCAGGCCTGGCCGTCGACCGGCACGACGTCGGTGTGGCCCGACAGCATCACGCCGCCGCGGTCGGCGGGCCCGATCGTCGCATAGAGATTGGCCTTGCGCCGCGCATCGTCGAAGACGAGCTCGCTGGCTATGCCCCAGCCGTCGAGGTATTCCTGCACGAAACCGATCAGCGCCAGGTTGGACTCGCGGCTCGTCGTGTCGAAGCCGACGAGGCGGCGGACCATGTCGAAGCTGGAGATGGCTGATCCCGGCACGCGCGTCACCTTGTTTGCGTCGGTCCACTATGCCGGAGCAGGGTGGGCGGCGCCAGGGGCGGGCGGGCCGGTATCGTGCGGCCTATCGGTCGACACTCCCATCGCGCGGCGCCAGGTCGTCGAGCCCGACCCTGAGAGCGCGTGCGATCGCCTGCAACGTCTCCACCGGCCCGGCACGGTTGCCGCGCTCAAGGTCGGAGAGATAGCCCTTGCTCAAGCCGGCCGCAGCGCCGAGTTCGTCGAGCGTCATGCCGCGGTGCTCGCGCCATACGCGGATGGAGCTCTCGCCCGCGACCAGGCGGCGCGCAACCTCGATCGGCACACGCTCCTCGCCCGCGGCGCGGGCATGGGCTTCCGTCGCCTGCTTGTCCTCAAGCTCGTCCAGGAGGCGTTGGTAATCCTCGCGGGCGAGCATCACCAGGTCGGGTGGCGTTCCGGTGGGTGCGCCAACGAGTTCGAGCGCCGGAGCCGCGGCGCGCAGCCGACGCGCAAGATCGCGGTCGCGGATACCCGCGAGCCAGATGCGGATCTTGGCCTCGCCAACGGTCTTGGCAGGAAACTTCCGGGTCATCGATATGCATCTCCCCGCGCTGCGATTTCGAATACGTCCATGATCTCCGCCGCGTGATCCAAAGTGAACGATACCCGCCAGTCGCCGATCCTGATCCTGAAGCCGTTGCGGATGCCTTTGAGCGGTTTCAGGTTGTTGTATTTGGCGCGCGGATCGGCGGCCACGCGGTCTATTGCCGCGAGAATGCCCTGCGCTTTCTTCGGCTGCATACGCCGGAGAACCTTGAGGGCCGAGGCGGCGATAACGATCTTCACGACGCCCCCGATGTTCGCATATAGCGAACTCGGCGTCAATCGGGAAATTAGCGAATCGCGTACTTTTGGTGCTGTCGTCGCCCTACAGCCAACCCCGCCGCTTGAACCAGAGATAGGGCAGCACCGCCGAGAGGGCCATGAGCAGCAGCGCCCAGGCGTAGCCGAGATCCCAGCCCAGTTCGGGAATGACCTTGAAATTCATGCCGTAGATGCTGGCGACGAGGGTCGGCGGCAGGAACACCACGGCGGCGACCGAGAAGATCTTGATGATGGCGTTCTGCTCGACATTGACGAGGCCGAGCGTGGCGTTGAGCAGGAAGCTGATATTGCCGGAGATGAAGGTCGCGTGATCGGTGAGCGAGACGACGTCGCGCACGAGGCTGCCGACATGCTCGCGCAACTCCTCGTCGTTGCGCACGTCGCCGGGCAGCGTCAGGAAGCTCAACAGGCGGCTCAGGCTCACCAGGCTGTCGCGCGCCTTCGAGGTGAGGTCGTGATGCCGGCCCATGCGCGTCAGCGCGTCGGTGAAGTCGCGGGTCGCGCCCGGCTGGCCGCCGCCGCCGTCGTTGGCGACGAAGATCGAACGCGACAGGGCGTCGATGTCGACGCCGATGCGCTCGAGGATGTCGGCGGTGCGGTCGACGATCGCCTCGAGCAGGCCGATCAGCAGCGACGCGCCGGAGACGCACAGCTCGCGGTGGCGCTCGACATAGCCGGCGAAGATCTTGAACGCCTTGGGCTCCTCATAGCGCACGGTGACGAGGCGCTGGCGCACCAGAACGAAGGTGATGGCGGTGCTCTCGGGCGCGGGGCTGTCGGCCTTGGCCAGCACGTTGGCTGTCATGAACAGGCCGCCGTCTTCTTGGTAGAGGCGGTTGGAGGGCTCGATCTCCTGCATCTCCTCGCGCGTCGGCAGCGACACGCCCAGCGCCTTCTCGACGAACAGCTCCTCCTCGCGGGTCGGCCGCAGCAGGTCGAGCCAGACGGCGTCTTCCGGCACCGTCTGCCCGTCACCGATCGCCACTTGGCGCAGCCGGCAATCGCCGGAGGTGAGGATCTGCAGCATGAGGGGTCAGCGCTCCGGATACCGCCGCGGGTGCCCATGCTGCCTCAGCGCACCCGCTTCGCCAACCCTTGTCAGGGCAGGAACTGCTCCTTCAGCACCCGCTCCTCGAGATTGTGCTCGGGGTCGAACAGCATGGTGAGGGCGACCTCGCGGTTCTCGCGCACGGCGACCGAGAGCACGTCGCGCACCTCGGTATAGTCGGCGACCGCGCTCACCGGCCGCTTCTCCGCTTCGAGGATGTCGAAGCGCAGGCGCGCCGCATGCGGCAGGAGCGCGCCGCGCCAGCGCCGCGGGCGGAACGCGCTGATCGGCGTCAGCGCCAGCACGCCGGCGCCGAGCGGGATGATCGGCCCATGCGCCGAGAAATTGTAGGCGGTGCTGCCGACCGGCGTCGAGACCAGGATGCCGTCGGCGGCCAGCTCCTCGACGCGCACGATATCGTCGATCGCAACGCGGATCTTGGCCGTCTGGCGCGTCTCGCGCAGCAGCGACACCTCGTTGAAGGCGAGCGCCCTGTGCTCGGCGCCGGCGACGTCGCGGGCGCGCATCTCGAGCGGATGGATCCGCACCGGCACGGCGCGCGCGAGGCGCTCGTGCAGGCCCTTGGGCTCGTAGCCGTTCATGAGGAAGCCGACGCTGCCGCGATGCATGCCGTAGATCGGCAGGCCGAGCTCGAGATAGCGGTGCAGCGTCTCCAGCATGAAGCCGTCGCCGCCGAGCGCGACAATGACGCCGGCGTCCTCGGGCGCCGGGTCGCCGTAGAGCGCCGTGAGCTCGGTGAGCGCGGCCTGGGCCGCCGGCGCGTCGCTGGCGACGAAGGCTGTGGCGTCGATCTTGGCCAAGGGCGCGGCGCTCACCCGCCGGTGACGCTCATATGCCGCGACACCGCCGGGCGATTGTGCCGGCGGTCGATGATGAAATCATGGCCCTTGGGCTTGCGCGCGATCGCCTCGGCGATGGCGAGATCCAGCGGCGCGTCGCTCTCGGCGAGCCGGAGCGGCGCGCGCAGATCGGCGGCGTCCTCCTGGCCGAGGCACATGTAAAGCGTGCCGGTGCAGGTGAGCCGGACGCGGTTGCAGCTCTCGCAGAAATTATGGGTGAGCGGCGTGATCAGCCCGAGCCGCCGCCCGGTCTCGCGCACGGTATAGTAGCGCGCCGGGCCGCCGCTGCGGTAATCGCTCTCGTCCAGCGTCCAGCGCCGCTGCAGCTGCGCCCGCACCATGGACAGCGGCAGATACTGCTCGAGCCGCGTCGCGCTGCCGATCTCGCCCATCGGCATGACCTCGATGAAGGTGAGATCGAAGCCTTGCTCGCCGCACCAGGCGACCATGCGGTCGAACTCGTCGTCGTTGACGCCCTTCAAGGCGACGGCATTGATCTTGACGGCGAGCCCGGCGCGCGTGGCGGCGTCGAGCCCCTCCTGCACCTTGTCGAGCTTGCCCCAGCGGGTGATCGCCGTGAACTTGGCGGGGTCGAGCGTGTCGAGCGACACGTTGATCCGCCGCATGCCCGCCGCTTTGAGCTCGTCGGCATAGCGCGCGAGCTGGCTGCCGTTGGTGGTGAGGGTGAGCTCGTCGAGCGCGCCGCTGTCGAGGTGGCGGCCCAGCGCGCGCACCAGCGCCATGATGTTGCGCCGCACCAAGGGCTCGCCGCCGGTGAGGCGGAGCTTGCGCACGCCCAGCCGCACGAAGGCGCTGCACAGACGGTCGAGCTCCTCGAGGGTGAGGACCTCGGCTTTCGGCAGGAAGGTCATGTCCTCGGCCATGCAATAGACGCAGCGGAAGTCGCAGCGGTCGGTGACCGAGACGCGCAGATAGCTGATATGTCTGCCGAAGGGGTCGATCATGGGCTTGTTATGGGGACCCGCCTGACGGTCCTCAAGTCTCCCGGTGCCAGCCTATCGCATTAAATCGAGGGGCGAAAGCCGGGCTGGTACGCTCGTCCCGCTACCAGGGCAGCTCGCCGGCGAGGAAGGCGCGCGCGGCCTCGCTGGCCGGGCTAGCGAAGAAATCGGTCGCCGCCGCGCGCTCCAGCACGCGGCCCTGATGCAGGAACACGACCTCGTCGGCGAGGCGGCGGGCCTGGCCCAGATCGTGCGTGGTCATGATGATCTTAGTGCCGGCGCGGTGGAAGCCGTCGATGATGTCCTCGACGGCGCGCGTCGCGGCGGGATCGAGGCTCGCCGTCGGCTCGTCGAGGAACAGCACCTGCGGCTCCAAGGCCCAGGCGCGCGCCAGGGCGAGGCGCTGGCGCTCGCCGCCCGACAGCACCCGCGCCGGGCGCCGCGCCAGGGCGGTGCTGGAACACCATGGCTTGCCGGCGCCGCACGAGATCGGCGCCGAGGGCGCCCTCGCCCCACAGGATCCGGCCGGCGGTCGGCGCGATGAGGCCGTGGCAGAGCCGCAGCAGCAGGCTCTTCCCGGCGCCGTTGGGCCCGAGCACGATGCTGCGTGGTCCGGCCGCGAAGGCGAGGCTGACCTCGGCCAGGAGCGGTGTGCCGCCCGCCATGTAGCCGATGCCGTCGAGCCGTAGCGGCAGGATCGAGGGAACCGCGTGCATCCGCGACAAACTGGCGGAATTCCGCGGCCAAAGGAAGCAGGTTGCAGAGCGGCGCAGGCGCCCCCATCATCGCCGGCATGAAGGAATTCAGCGTCCGCCCGGATCCCGACGATCCGCGGCTCACCCGGCGCGTCAGCGGCATCGACCAGGAGGGCCGCCCGGTCGAGACATCCGTGGTGGTGGAGCGGCCGCTCACGCTGTTCCTCAACGGGCAGGAGATCGTCACCATGATGACGATCGGCGACCATCCGGATTTCCTGGCGGTGGGCTATCTGCTCAATCAGAACATGCTGCGCTCGGACGACGTCGTCACCGGCATCGACTACGACGACGACCTCGAGACCGTGGTCGTGCGCACCAAGCGGCGCACCGATTTCGAGAAGAAGCTGCGCAAGAAGACGCTGACCTCCGGCTGCGCGCAGGGCACGGTGTTCGGCGACCTCATGGAGAAATTCGACGAGATCCGCCTGCCCGAGGACGCGATCCTGCGGACGTCATGGCTTTACGCGCTCAGCAAGAAGATCAACACCGCGCCGAGCCTCTATCTCGCCGCCGGCGCCATCCATGGCTGCGTCTTGTGCGAGGAGGACCGGCCGCTGCTCTACATGGAGGATGTCGGCCGCCACAACGCCATCGACAAGATCGCCGGCTACATGCACCTGAACGGCATCGGCCCCGAGGGCAAGATCTTCTACACCACCGGTCGGCTCACCTCGGAGATGGTGATCAAGACGGTGCAGATGCGCATTCCCATTCTCATTTCGCGCTCGGGCTTCACCGCCTGGGGCGTCGATCTCGCGCGCAAGGCCGGGCTCACCCTGATCGGCCGCGCCAAGGGCAAGCGCTTCATCGCGCTCGCCGGCGAGAGCCGCATCGTCTATGACGGCGACCCGGCCAAGGTCGAGGAAGAGGCGCCCAAGCAGCGGCGCAAGGCGAGTGCCGCAGAGGACGCGGCGTGACCATCGCCGGCATCGTGCTCGCCGGCGGCTTGTCGCGCCGCATGGGCGGCGGCGACAAATGCCTGCAGGCGCTGGCCGGGCGCCCGGTGCTCGCGCATATCATCGAGCGCGCGCAAGGCCAGGTGACCGCGCTCGCGCTCAACGCCAATGGCGATGCCGCGCGCTTCGCCGCTTTCGGCTTGCCGGTGGTGGCGGACAGCGTGCCGGGCTTTGCCGGGCCGCTCGCCGGCGTGCTCGCCGGGCTCGACTGGGCGGCGGCGAGCGTTCCCGATTGCACGCATGTGGCGAGCTTCGCCGGCGATGCGCCGTTCCTGCCGCGCGACCTGGTGGCGCGTCTCTGGGCGGCGATCGCCGACGGGCGGCACGACCTCGCCTGCGCCGCCTCGGCCGGGCGCGCGCATCCGGTGTTCGGGCTGTGGCCGGTGGCGCTGCGCGACGAGTTGCGCCGCGCCATGGTGGAGGAGGGGATGCGCAAGGTCGATGTCTGGACGGCGCGCTACGCTCTGGTCGCGGTCGATTTCGCGGCGGCGCCGGTCGATCCCTTCTTCAACGCCAACCGGCCGGAGGATCTGGCCGAAGCCGAGCGGCTGGCGGCCGCGCTGCGGCCGGTCAGCGCCGCGGCGACGGCGCATCCGCGATCGCGATGAGCGCGACCACGGCGATATTGATCAGCATTTTACCGGCATTCTCGAAATTGACGGTGATGCGGTCGCCGACCGCCGATTGAGCCTGTCCGACGCCCCACCCCGGCTCCGAGGGATGGTGGAAGTGGGTGCCGGGAACTAGGTTGGCGCATGAATGAAGCGTCATCCGTTGTGTTGGGCCCGCCCTGCCAGTCATTATAGGGGAAACGCAGAGGAACCGGGCAGCCCGCCGGGCGGCGAGCAGGGGATAGCGGCGATATGAGCATGCTGGTCGAGATGCGCGTGGTCGAGCTGCTGAATGCGCGGCTGTGCCACGAGCTGGTGAGCCCGGTCGGCGCGATCAACAACGGCGTCGAATTGCTCGGCGAGGAAGATCCCGACTTCGTCCGCGACGCCATCCAGCTGATCGGCCAGAGCGCCCGCAAGGCAAGCCAGCGGTTGCAGTTCTATCGCTTCGCCTACGGCACGAATGCCGGCGGCAGCGGCATACCGGCGAACGGGCGGGAACTTTCGCTCGGTCTCTTCGAGGAGACCAAGATCCGCTGCGACTGGCTGGCGGGCGCGGCGACGCTGCCGAGCGATTGGCAGCGCCTCGCCTGCAATATGCTGGTGCTCGCGGGCGAAGCGCTGCCGCGTGGCGGCAGCGTGGCGGTGCGCCCGGTGCGCGCCGGCGTCTCGGGCATCGAGGTCGTGGCGGAAGGGGAGAATATCAACGTCACGCCGGAGATGCGTGCGGCGCTCGAGCCGGCGGCGCCCGTCGACGAGCTCACCTCACGCACCATCCAGGCCTATTTCGCCGCGCGTCTGGCCGGACAGCTCGGCGCCCTGCTGGCGCTGGTCGAGGCGGAGCCGCAGCGCGCGCTGTTCCGCGCCGCGGTCGGCTGAGCCGCGCCTTCGCGGCGACGCGCCTAACGGTTGATTAACAACCGTCATCGCTAACCGCTTCTTAAAGTTTTTTCGACAAGTTTTGAGCCAATCTCCTGGCCGCCTCCCGCGGCCCAGCACGGCGCGACGCGCTCCAAGGAACCGCATATGGACGACCTGCTCCGCGAATTCTTGACCGAGACGAACGAGAGCCTCGCCGTGATGGACCTCGAGCTCGTCAAGCTCGAGCAGAGCCCGGAAGACCCCAAGCTGCTCGGCAGCATCTTCCGCATCGTCCACACCATCAAGGGCACCTGCGGCTTTCTCGGGCTGCCGCGCCTCGAGCGCGTGGCGCACGCGGCCGAGAACGTGCTCGGCAAGATCCGCGACGGCGAGATGGTGGTCTCGCGGGAGGCGATCAGTCTGGTGCTCGAATCGCTCGACGGCATCAAGGCGCTGCTGGCGGCCCTCGAGGAGAAGGAAACGGAGCCGGAGGGCGACGACAGCGATCTGATCGCCCGCCTCACGCAACTCGCCGAAGGCGGCACGCCCGCGCCGCGGCCTGCGGCCGCGCGCGTCGCGGTGCCGGCGGAACCGCTCGAGCCGCTCGAGCCGACTGAGCCGGTCGAGCCGATCGCCGAAGAGATGGCCGAGATCATGCCCGCGCCGGTCGAGCCCCCGCCCGCGCCGCTCGAGGCCGTTCGCGAGCGCACACCCGCGCCGGCCGCAGCGCCGCCTGCCGGAGACGCGGCCGAAGCGAAGGAATCGGCGATCGCCGCGCAAAGCATCCGCGTCAACGTCGATGTCCTCGAGAATTTGATGACGATGGTGAGCGAACTGGTGCTGACGCGCAACCAGCTCATGCAGATCCTGCGCATCCACAAGGACACCGATTTCGCCGTGCCGCTGCAGCGGCTGTCGCATGTCACGACCGAGCTGCAGGAAGGCGTCATGAAGACGCGCATGCAGCCGATCGGCAATGCCTGGGCGAAGCTGCCGCGCATCATCCGCGATCTCTCGCACGAGCTGCACAAGAAGATCGACCTGCAGATGCTGGGGTCCGAGACCGAGCTCGATCGCCAGGTCCTCGAGATGATCCGCGACCCGCTGACGCACATGGTGCGCAACTCGGCCGACCACGGCATCGAGCTGCCGGCCGAGCGCGTGCGCGCCGGCAAGCCCGACACGGGCACCATTACGCTCAATGCCTATCACGAGGGCGGCCACATCATCATCGAGATCAGCGACGACGGCCGCGGCCTCGACACCGACCGCATCAAGCAGAAGGCGGCGCTGATAGGCATTGCCAGCGAGAACGATCTCGACGGCATGAGCGAGCAGCAGATCCATCAATTCATCTTCAAGGCGGGCTTCTCCACCGCCAGCACCGTGACCAGCGTTTCCGGCCGCGGCGTCGGCATGGACGTCGTGCGCACCAACATGGAGAAGATCGGCGGCACGGTGGAGATGAAGAGCCAGCGCGGCCAGGGCTCGACCTTCATCATCAAGATCCCGTTGACGCTGGCCATCGTCTCGGCGCTCATCGTCGAATGCGGCGGCGAGCGCTTCGCCATCCCGCAATTGAGCGTGGTCGAGCTGGTGCGCGCGGCCGTCAAGGCCGACACCAGCATCGAATGGCTCAACAATGCGCCGGTGCTGCGCCTGCGTGACCGGCTCCTGCCGCTGGTCTCGCTGCACGAACTGCTGAAGCTCGGACGCCGCCCGGATCACCCGAGCGAGACCTTCATCGTGATCACGCAGGTGGGCACCCTCACCTTCGGCATCATCGTCGACCGGGTGTTCGACACCGAGGAGATCGTGGTGAAGCCGGTCGCGCCCATCCTGCGCGACATCGCCATCTTCTCGGGCAACACCATCCTGGGCGACGGCAGCGTCATCATGATCCTCGATCCCAACGGGATCGCCACCAGTGCCGGCGAGGTCACCGTCGGCGCCGGCGGCTCGCGCACCGACCACTTGCCGGCGCGCGTAGTGCAGCGCGACGATCAGACCAGCCTGCTGCTGTTCCGCGCCGGCGGCGGCGCGCCCAAGGCGGTGCAGCTCTCGCTCATCGCCCGCCTCGAGGAGATCGATCTCGCCAAGATCGAATACTCGAACGACCGGCCGGTGGTGCAATATCGCGGCAAGCTCATGCCGATCGTCACCCTCGATCCCAGCTTCGAGCTGCGCCAGGACGGCCGCAAGCCGATCCTGGTCTTCGCCGAGCGCGACCACGTCATGGGGCTCGTCGTCGACGAGATCATCGACATCGTCGAGGAGAGCCTGCATGTCGAGCTCACCGCCGACCGGCCAGGGCTGGTGGGCAGCGCGCTCGTCGCCGGCAAGGCGACCGACATCATCGACGCCGGCTTCTACCTGACGCAGGTCTACAGCGACTGGTTCGGCAAGCGCGACGAGGGCGAGTACGTCGACCAGCGCCAGTCCGCCACCGGCAAGAACAAGCGGCTGCTGCTGGTGGACGACAGCCCGTTCTTCCGCAACATGCTGTCGCCGCTGCTCTCGTCGGCGGGCTACCAGGTCACCACCGCCGAGTCGGGCGACCATGCGCTGCGCCTGTGCGAGGCGGGCGAGGATTTCGACATCATCGTCAGCGACATCGAGATGCCCGGCATGAACGGCTTCGAGTTCGCCACGGTGGTGAGGAACGACAGCCGCTGGCAGGGGACGCCGCTGGTGGCGCTCTCCTCGCACGCGACGCAAAAGGACATCGCCCGCGGCCGCGCGGCGGGCTTCCGCGACTACGTCGCCAAATTCGACCGCGACGGGCTCCTGACGACGCTATCCGAAGCCATCAATGATCGAGGTGCCGCATGAACCAGGGCACGGCAGCAGCCGACTTGCGCAACGGGGTCGCCGTCGCCGGCGAGGCACAGGAATTCGTCACGGTCACGGTCGCCGGCCAGCTCTTCGGCATTCCCGTGCTGCAGGTGCAGGACGTGCTGGGGCCGCAGCGCATCACGCCCATCCCGCTGGCGCCGCCGGAAGTGGCGGGCTCGCTCAACCTGCGCGGCCGCATCGTCACCGCCATCGATCTGCGCACGCGGCTCAAGCTGCCGCGGCTGCCGGACGGCGAGGTCGGCATGAGCGTGGTCGTCGACCACGGCGGCGAGCTCTACAGCATCCTCGTCGATGCCGTGGGCGAGGTGCTGAGCCTCGGCGCCGCGGCGGCGCAACGCAACCCGCCCACGCTGGACGCGGCGTGGCGCGATGTCTCCAACGGCATCTATCGCCTGGACAACACTCTCATGGTCATCCTCAACGTCGCGCGCGTTCTCGACTTCACCACCCGAGCGGACCTCGTCTGAGGCCATCCGGTGCCGTTCCAGCCGCCTGCAGTCCGGAGTGTCGGAACATGAAGTCGTGCCTTGTCGTCGATGATTCCCGGGTCGTGCGCAAAGTGGCGCGACGGATCCTCGAGGATCTGCAATTCGTCATCGAGGAGGCCATCGACGGCAAGACGGCGATGGACGCGTGCCTGCGCAAGATGCCGGACGCCATCCTGCTCGATTGGAACATGCCCGGACTCAACGGCATCGACTTCCTGCGCCAGTTGCGGCGCACCAAGGGCGGCGATACGCCGGTGGTCGTGTTCTGTACGACCGAGAACGATGTTCAACACATCCGCGAGGCGATCGGCGCCGGCGCCAACGAGTACATCATGAAGCCGTTCGACAGCGACATCCTGCAAGCCAAGTTCGCGCAGGTAGGGTTGCTGTGACGAGAGCGGAGGCGGTTCCCGCGCCAGGCTTGGGCAGCGCGCCGGGAGGCCGTGTGCTCGCGCCTTATCGGCTGATGGTGGTGGACGACAGCGCCGCCATCCGCGGCCTGCTCATCCGCTCGCTCGAGGCGGATCCCGAAGTCGCCGTCATCGCCTCGGCCAGCAACGGCGCGGTGGCGCTGGCGGCGCTGGGGCGGCACGACATCGAGGTCGTCATCCTCGACATCGAGATGCCCGTGATGGACGGGCTGACCGCGCTGCCCAAGCTGCTCGCCGCCAAGCCCGGCATCAAGGTCATCATCGCCTCGACGCTGACGCGGCGCGGCGCCGAGATCAGCATCAGGGCGCTCGCGGCGGGCGCTGCCGACTATCTGACGAAGCCCGGCTCCCTGGTGCTCAGCAGCGCCGACCAGTTCAAGCGTGAGCTCCTCGCCAAGGTGAAGGTGCTGGGCCATGCCAGCCGCGTCTCGGTGGCGCTGCGTGCGGCGGGGCGCGTCCCTGGCCCGCGGCGCGCGGCCGAGGCCGCGACACCCGGAGAGGTGCCGCGGCGCGTCATCGCGCTGCGCCCGGCCGCGCGCGAGACCCCCGAGGCGATCGCCATCGGCTCCTCGACCGGCGGGCCGCAAGCGCTGTTTCGCGTGCTGGGCGATCTCAAGAGGGCGGTGCGACAACCCATCTTCATCACCCAGCACATGCCCGCCACCTTCACGACGATCCTCGCCGAGCACATCGCCCGCACCAGCGGCTATCCGACCCGCGAGGCGGTGGACGGCGAGCCGGTCAATGCCGGGCACATCTACCTCGCGCCGGGCGACTTCCACATGACCGTCGAGACGGTGGCGCCAGGAAGCCGCGTGGTGCGGGTGTCGAAGGGGCCGGCCGAGAACTTCTGCCGGCCCTCGGTCGATCCGATGCTGCGCAGCCTCGCCGCGTCCTATGGCTCGCGCGTCCTCGGCATCATGCTGACCGGCATGGGCCGCGACGGGCTCGCCGGCAGCCGGACGGTGGTCCAGACCGGCGGTACCATCGTCGCCCAGGACGAGGCGACCAGCATCGTCTGGGGCATGCCCGGCGCGGTGGCCATGGCCGGGCTGTGCAGCGCCGTGATGCCGCTCGCGGACATCGCCGGCCTGGTCGGGAAGCTGGCGTCGCGGGGCCGGCCATGATCGCCGCCGATTTCGAGCTGCTGTGCCGCCTGCTGAAGGAGCGCTCGGGCCTGCTGCTGGCGAGCGACAAGGCCTACCTGCTCGAGAGCCGGTTGCTGCCGGTGGTGCGCCGCCGCAACATGAAGTCGCTGGATGAACTCGTCGCTCTCCTGCGCAGCCGACCGGAAGAGGAGCTGGTGCGCGACGTGGTCGAGGCGATGACCACCAACGAATCGTCGTTTTTTCGCGATCTCAAGCCGTTCGACCAGTTCCGCGACTTCATCCTGCCGGAGCTGATGAAGGCGCGGGCCGGCAAGCGGACGCTGCGCATCTGGAGCGCCGCATGCTCGAGCGGGCAGGAGCCCTATTCGCTCGCCATCCTCTTGAGCGAGCACAAGGACAAGCTCGCCGGCTGGCAGATCGAGATCGTCGCCACCGATCTCTCCACCGAGATCCTCGAGAAGGCGCAGGCCGGCGTCTACACCCAGTTCGAGGTGCAACGCGGCCTGCCGATCCAGCTCCTGGTCAAATATTTCCGCCAGGAGGGCGAGCGCTGGCGCATCGATCCGGCGATCGCCGCCATGGTGCGCTTCCGCGCCCTCAATCTGCTCGAGGATTTCAGCCATCTCGGTCTTTTCGACGTCGTGTTCCTGCGCAATGTGCTGATCTATTTCGACCTGCCGACCAAGACGTCGGTGCTCGACCGGATTCCCCGCGTGCTGCAGCCGGACGGGTATCTCTATCTCGGCGGGGCGGAGACGATCATCGGCATCACCGACAAGTTCCAGGCGGCCCCCGACCAGCGCGGCGTCTACACCCCCGCCCTGTCGGCGAGCGCCATGGCGAAGCGGCTGGCGGCGCGCTAGCCTCCGCCGGGCCGGGGCCGGTAAGGCGCACTTTTCCTGGTGCCGCGGAACGTCGACCCTGAAAACTTCGAGACACCTCGCCTCGGTGCCATCTCCGTCGCAGCAATGGCCAAAAAGCTTGCGGCCCGCCGGGGGCGGGCCGCGTCGGAGCGCGATCTCGCGCTGCCGTCCTGATCGTTTCTGGCGAGTCCTGGTCGGCGTCTAGGCCTTGGCGGCGAGCTTGCGCGACGGGCCGCTGACGGTCTCGGCCGGCGGATCGCGCAGCACGTAGCCGCGGCCCCACACCGTCTCGATGTAGTTGTCGCCCTTGGTGGCGGTCGCCAGCTTCTTACGCAGCTTGCAGACGAAGACGTCGATGATCTTGAGCTCGGGCTCGTCCATGCCGCCGTAGAGATGGTTCAGGAACATCTCCTTGGTCAGGGTCGTGCCCTTGCGCAGGCTCAAAAGCTCGAGGATGCCGTACTCCTTGCCGGTGAGGTGGAGCGGCGAGCCGTCGACCTCGACGGTGCGGCTGTCCAGGTTCACGGTGAGCTTGCCGGTGCGGATCACCGATTCCGAATGGCCCTTGGCGCGGCGCACGATCGCCTGGATGCGGGCGATCAGTTCACGTCGATCGAACGGCTTGGTCAGGAAATCGTCGGCGCCGAAGCCGAGACCCTTGATCTTGTGATCGAGCTCGGCCAGACCCGAAAGGATGAGGATCGGCGTGCGCACCCGCGCGGCGCGCAGACGGCGCAGCACTTCGTAGCCGTCGATGTCCGGCAGCATCAGATCGAGGATGATGATGTCGTAGTCGTAGAGCTTGCCGATCTCCAGGCCATCCTCGCCGAGATCGGTCGTATCGCAAATGAACCCTTCGGCGCGCAGCATCATCTCGATGCTGGCTGCGGTGGCCGAATCGTCTTCCACCAGAAGTACGCGCATCTTAACCGCCTCCGCTCGAGCCAACTCTCGGCTCGTCATAACCATAACCGCTTTTAATGATCCTTACCAACCCGGGTTAAAGACGGGTTAACCAAGCAACGAAAAAGTAGCTTTCCTCGATGAGCTCGCGTGGCGGTTGCCCAGCCATCGCTCGCGGCTCAAGCCAAGCGCTCTGTTTAACCGCCGATTAAGTGCGTCCGGCGATGATGCGCGGCCACTCGAGGCTGGCAAGGAATCCTGGTGAGCCCCTGCGATCTCGTCGCCGAGATAGCCCTCATTCCCGAGCATCGCCGCTTCGGCGGCGTTACCGGCGTCATGGGCATGCTGCTCGATGCGGGCGGGCTGCGACGCCGCCTGGGCGTAGGCGGGCAATGCGCCGGGCTGGCCCAGGACGGCAAGAACGAGCCCGCCGACCTTGCCAGCGGCGGCGCGCCGCTCGCCGCGCGGCTCGAGGTGCCGCGGTGAGCGCGCTCGACAGCCTCATCCGCCTGCACCGCTGGCAGGTGGACGAGCGCCGGCGCCACGTGGCCGACCTTGAAGGGCTGGCGGCCCAGCTCACCGAGGAGCACCGTCGCCTCGAGCGTGAGGACGCGCGCGAGCAGGCCGCGGCCGCGGCCTCGCCCGAAGCCGCCTTCACCTATGCCGCCTATGCGCGCCAGCTGATCGAACGCCGACGCAAACTGGCGCTGTCGCAGGCCGAGGTGGCCGAGCAGATCGAGCGCAGCCGGGGGCTGCTCGCCGAGGCGTTCCAGGAAGTGAAGCGCTACGAGATCATGGCGGCCAATCGCACGCGGCAGCAGCAGCGCCGCGAGGCGCGCCGGCAGCAGCAGGTGCTCGACGATCTGAACAGCGAGGCCTTCCGCCGCCGCGGTGCCAGCAAGGACTGAGCGAAAACCGGGGCGGCGTCAGCTTTGCCCTGGTCAGCAGCCCCGGCGTCTGGCCGAGAGTGGCGTGGCGCTCGAAGGTCTGGCCGCGCCTTGGGTCGGGTCGAGCCCGCCGAACGATGACAATTTAGGGATCTGCCAATCGGCGCCGGAGGAGGCGACGGCGACGAGTCAGGATGACACCGATATCACTCCGCCCTGTCAGCGATCCTGGGCTACATCACGGTAATCTTGTAGCCGCGTGACGCGCAGGCCTGGCAATCCATGGCTCTCCACAAGTCGCTGCCAAGACAGAAATTCTTCGATTGAGAGCGTATAGCGCCGGCACGCCTCCGCACCGCCGCCACCACTTCCGCCTTGCGTCGAATGACCCAACGCTTGGTTTCGGGGGGAGGGAGACTGTCCAGCGAGGCGATTGGTCCGACAAGGTCGAGCCAGTTCGCCGGCGCTGATTGCGGCGCGGGCGGCGCGCCGGCCTTGGCGGTTGCTGCAGAGTCGGGTGCCATAACCAACAGTTTATGGCGCCCCCACTTAAAAAACCGCTAAGCGGAAGGGGTTAACATACTGAGCAGTTTGCATAAATACGAACTATTGCGATGCCCCCAAGCGGCGCTGGAGGCGGCATATTTTCAGTGCTGAGAGCATGATCGACGCAGGTTCTTGGATGTGATCGACCTGCGGCTGGCCGGAACTGGCCAAGCTCGACGCAGGGCTTTGATCGCCGGAAGAATTATCAGCGATTTCAATGATCTGCCTTCTTCCGAGTCGCTTGCCCAAAGAGGGGCCGATTCATATACTCCGGCACGATTTTGGGCTTTCGGGCTTTACGGAGCAGGTGATGCGGCCAACGCTTCCGCCAGACTATCGGCCCTCGGAGGGAGAAGAGTTCATGAACCCGCTGCAACTCGAGTATTTCCGCCAGAAGCTGTTGCGGTGGCGTGCGGAGTTGTTGGCGGAATCCTCGGAGACGCTGCAGCATCTCAAGGAGGAAAGCCTGGCCGAGCCCGACCTGACGGACCGGGCGTCGCTGGAGACCGAGCGCTCGATCGAACTGCGCACGCGCGACCGCGAGCGCAAGCTGATCTCCAAGATCGACTCGGCCCTGCTGCGCATCGAGGACGGCAGCTACGGCTATTGCGAGGAAACCGACGAGCCGATCAGCATCCGTCGCCTGGAAGCCCGCCCCATCGCCACGTTGAGCCTCGAGGCCCAGGAGCGCCACGAGCGCATGGAACGCACCCACCGCGACGATTGAGCCAAATGCGGTTCAGACCGCGGTTGTTGAGCTTAACCGACCGTAAAGATGGTTCGCATAAGTTACGCGCATGCCTGAAAAGCCGGCTCAACGTAACGGCTCGCCGGCAAAGCCCGGCGAGGACAACGACCTGACGCGCAAGCTCGACGCGGTGCAGGCGAGGACCCGCATTGCCGTCGATACGACCGAGGTCGCTGCGGTGGTCGAGGCCATCGTCGAGAGCCTGTCCGGCGACATGTCGACCGCCGATCTCAAGCTCTACCGCGAGCTCGAGCAGCTCGCCCAATATATCCAGCGCGCCAAGCGCGAGATCGCCGAAGTCAAGCCGAACGACATCCGCGAGCGCCACATTCCCATGGCCACCGACGAGCTCGATGCCGTGATCGAGGCGACGGCGGAGGCGACCGGGACCATCCTCGACGAGGCCGAGGCGGTGCAGAAGCTTGCCGCCACGCTGCCGCCGCCCGTCGGCGACAAGATTGTAGCGGCTGTCACGCGCATCTACGAGGCGTGCAATTTCCAGGACATCACCGGCCAGCGCATCACCAAGGTGGTGAAGACCCTGAAATACATCGAGAGCAAGATCGACGCGCTGCTCGCCGCGTTCGGCGACACCGTGGTCGGCAAGCGCTCGCTGACGCTGAAGTCGCCCGACGAGGACTTCGTCAGCGGACCCCAGCTGCCCAAGGCCGCCAACAGCCAGGACGAGATCGACGCCATCTTGGCGAGCCTCGACGGTAAATGATCGCCGCTCGCTCGGTTGCCATCGCGGCGGCGCTCGGGCTGCTCGCGTGCCAAAGCGCATTCGCGGCCGAGCCGGTCATCGTGCGCGCGACCGAGCACGGCAAGGACGGCTTCGGCCGCATCGCCTTCATCTGGCCGGCGCCGGTGCGCTACGAGGCGCGACTGGAGGGCACCGTTCTCACCATCCGCTTCGCGCGGCCGATGACGGCAAAGCTCGACGCCATCCCGAAGCATCTCGGCGCCTACGTGTCTTCCGTGCGGCTGCGCCACGACAACGCCACCGTCGTCGCGCGCGTCGCGCGCGGCGCGACGCTGCGCAGTTTCGCCAGCGGCAACACCGTGGCCATCGATATCGCGCTGACGCGTCGGCGCCGCACCGCCACGGTCGAGGCGCCGGCCGCGGTGGAGCTCGTGCCGCCGCCCGAGCTCATCGAGCCTGCCGCAGGTGCGCCCTCGCCAGCGGCCGGTGCGCTCACTGCCCGGCTTCCGGCAGATAAAATGCCTGGGCGTCGTCGTGGAGACGATGGCGCGATCCCGAGCGCAGATACATCATGTGGCCGCCGGGATAGAGCTTGAGCTCGACCCGCGACGCCGTGACGTTGGCCGGCAGATGGTCGACGACGAAGCGGCTCGTCATATAGGGCGTGATGAGGTCGGTGAGCCCATGCGCGATCAGCACGCGCATGCGCGGCTGGAGCGCCAGCGCGCGGCGCAGCGCATCGCCGGCGCCGAGCGAATGGCGCCCGCCCGAATCGCCGTCGCCCCACTCCCAGTGCCGGCTGACATCGCTGTTGAGCAGCTCGTAGCCGAGCTCGGTGGCAAAGCCGAGCTCGCCGCGCGCGTAAGCGAGGAAGGCGCGGGTGAAGGGCGCGATCGAGCCCTGCAAGACCGGATCGTCCTCGGCCTGGTAGCTGTGTGGCGCGGGATCGGCGCCGGCGATGCTGCCGTCATAGCGGCTCAGGATCTGGCCGTCCGGCCGGCGCATCTCCTTGATGTAGGCGCCCACCGGCACGCGGCCGCGCCAGCGCGTCACCGTCGCCTCGTCGAGGCCGATGAGATCGGCGATCGTCGCGTAGAGGCGCGCCGAACCCTTCGCCTCCCCCGCACCGGCGGCGAGCGCGACGAGGTAGTCGTTGAGGGCGAAGTGCTCGGCCTCCGCCAGCCCTTCGGGCGAGAGCGCGCCTTTGGCTTCGAGCGCGACCGCGGCGTAGGAGGGCAGCCGCAGCGCCCAGGGCAGCACGTCGAACTCGTCGCCGCTCATCAGGCGGAATTCGAGCGCGGGCGAGACCAGCATGACGCCCGCGGCGGCGATGCCCTCCTGATTGGCGAGCTGGTGCGCGAGCCGCGCGGCGCGGAACCCGCCATAGCTCTCGCCGATGAGATAGACCGGCGAGTTGAGCCGGTCGGCACGCGTCAGATGCAGGCGGATCACCTGCGCCAGGGCGTCGAGATCGGCGCGCACGCTCCAGAATTTCTTGGCGGCGTCCCCGCCGCCGATGGCGCGGCTGTAGCCGGTGCCGACGGGATCGAGGAAGACGAGATCGGTGAAGGGGAGCCAGGTGTCGGGATTGTCGCTCACGCGGTCGGCCGTCGGTTGCGGCTTGCCGGAGGGGCCGAAATCGAGCGCGCGCGGTCCCAGCGCGCCGATGTCGAGATAGGCCGACGCGGCGCCCGGCCCGCCGTTGAAGGCATAGGTGATCGGCCGCTTCGCCGCATCGGCGATGCCGTCGCGCAGGAAGGCGACATAGAAGATGTCCGCCTGCTTCTCGCCCTTGTCGTCGCGCAGCGGCAGCGTGCCCGCGGCGGCGGTGTAGGCGATCTCCTGATTGCCGAGCTTGAGCTTGTGATGCGTCACCGCATCGGGCGGCAGCAGCGGGACGGCGGATGCTGCGGGCGCTTTGGCCGCCTCGTGCGCGGGCTTGTCCTCGGCGCGCAGCGGGAGTGCGAAGGCGAGCAGGAGGAGCAGGGCGGCGAGCCCGGCGATGGGACGGCGGAGGAAGCGGCGCATGGCGGCCTCGCTGGCGGCAACGCGCCAGCTTAGCGGCGACCCATGGCTTCGGCTATCCCGTGGCGCCGAAGGCGTCAGTGGCCTGGAGCCCGGTGGCCGACCATTCTCTTTCGGAGCGTCATTACCGCGGCGTCGCCTGATGGTGCGCGGCCAACACGGCCGCGACGACCTGCTTCAACATCTCGGCTCAAAACCAGGAGTCGAATTCGTCCCCATAACCACGCGGTCGCGCTGCCTGGCAACGCTGGACGGCGGCAGCTTCCTCGAAAAGTTGCGCAAGCTTCTCGAATAGGCCGGCAATCGGGCGGTCGTGTTCCGTCGCTGCAAGCCGTCGGCAGTCGTTCGCCAGCCGCTGCGCGAACGACCCCGCCTTATTGCTGGGAGCGCCTTCCATATCGCCGGGCCGCATGTGCCCCCTCGCATCTTCGCTAGGCAAGTCTTCAGCCATGCTGTTTCGCACAAGCCTGTTAAGAAAAGACGTAATTTGCGCAGCACGCGTTATCCGGTGCGAGCGGCCCGATCCCGTGCTGGCGCTGCGCGAACGTCGCGGCCGAAGGTCGGAAGATCAGGCCGGCGAAGGACGTGGGGCTTCCCATCTCAACCGTAAATTCGCCAATCCCATAGATTTGACGCGCGTTCGCGCCGATTTCGTTCGATCTTCGCCCGGTCTGCAATGCAATTTCCGTCCTCGTCCTCGATCCAGATATCGTTGATTCCAGAGCCGGCTGCTGCGCAGGCGTATGTCATCGCCATTGACGGCCTGGCGTATGCCACAGGATGCGGAAGCGGCACGCCGGTCTGCGAGGTACGTTTCACGAAATACGGCATCGCGTCCCCCATTCTAAATCCGGTGCTGCCATGAGGCGCACATCTCGCTGACGAACCATAGTCGGTGTTCGAGCGAGCCGACAGTCGGCGCGATGGCTCAGCCAATCGTGCGGGTGGCAAGCGGCGGATCGCGGCGAAGGGCTAGGCCGAATGGCCTACGTCATGTGCTGCGTCGACTTCCGCCGTTTTGCACCTGTGCTAGGAAAGCGGCTGGCGGGGCGGCTAGCGCGCGCCTCGCGATCGTCGCTCGCCGCTAGAGCGCGTCGCGCGTCGCCTCGAGCTCGGAGGTGCAGGCGGGACAGCGCGTGGCCGCCAGCGGGATAGTCGTCACGCAGTAGGGGCAGCTGCGCGTCGACGGCGTCGGCTCGCGGCGCAGCCGGTTGATGCCGCGCACCACCAGGAAGATGGTGAAGGCGACGATGACGAAGTCGATGATATTGGTGATGAAGGCGCCGTAATTGATGGTCGGCGCGCCGGCCGCCTTGGCCTCGGCGAGCGACGCATAGGGGGTGCCGGAGAGGTTGATGAAGAGGTTGTTGAAGTCGACCCGCGCCAGCACGAGGCCGAGGGGCGGCATGACGATGTCGCCGACCAGCGACGTGACGATCTTGCCGAACGCCGCGCCGATGACGACGCCGACCGCCAGGTCGACGACATTGCCGCGCATGGCGAATTCGCGGAATTCCTTCCACATGGCTCCCTCCCCGAGCTGGCTTCGCGACGATCATGTGGCCGCGCGGCGGCGCGCGCAATCGGCCCTTCCGGGGCAACGCGGGCGACGCGTGGTATAGTCGCGGCCGACGCCGTCAGAGTATTGCCGGGAGGACGCGCCATGGCCGAGATCATCCTGCACCACTACGACCGCTCGCCCTTTTCCGAGAAGGTGCGGCTCGTCTGTGGCCTCAAGGGTGTGACTTGGCGCTCGGTCGACATCCCCCGCTGGATGCCGAAGCCCGAGCTGATGCCGCTGACCGGCGGCTATCGCAAGACGCCGGTGATGCAGATCGGCGCCGACATCTATTGCGACACCCGCTGCATCTTGCGCGAGGTCGAGCGCCGCTTCCCGAAGCCCGCCCTTTACGGCGCGGGCGGCGGCGATCTCATCGCCGCCTGGGCCGACAGCGCGCTCTTCACCAACGCGGTCGGCGTCGTCTTCGGCACCTTTGCCGACCAGTTCCCGAGCGAGCTCAAGGACGACCGGCGCAAATTCACCAATGGCCTCTTCGATGCCGATCGCATGAAGGCACGCCAGCCGGCGATCCGCGCGCAGTTTCGCGCCCATGCGCAATGGATCGAAGGCGCGCTGGCGGACGGCCGCGCGCATGTCCTGGGCGCCGCGCCCGGTATCGCCGATTTCGCCCTCTACCACGTGCTGTGGTTCGTGTGCGGCAACATCGAGGAGGTCGACCTCCTCGCCGGCTGCGACGCGACCAAGGCCTGGCTCGAGCGCATGGCGAAATTGGGCCACGGCACGCGCACGCCGCTCGACGCCAAGGAGGCGCTGGCGATCGCCCGCGCGGCACGCCCCGATTCTGTCGAGCGGCGCGGCGGCGGCGATATGAGCGGGCGCCGGCCGGGCGAGCGCGTGACCGTCGCCGCCAACGATTATGGCCGCGATCCCGTCGCCGGCGAGCTCCTGGCGATCGACGACCGCGCGATCGTCATCCGCCGCGTCGACCCTGAGGCGGGCGACCTCAACCTGCATTTCCCGCGCGCCGGATTCGACGTCGCCGCGGCGCCATGAAGCGCGCATTTTCGGGTTTGCTGACGCAACCGCCGGCATCATCCGACAAGGATGCGAGCGTCGCGCTCGACCAGGAGATTCCGCCCGAGCATTGCCGCGCGGTCGCGGAAATCATCAACTATGTCTTCCGCCTCAAAGGCAAGCCGCGGCCCGGCTAGGCGAATCCCCGATCATCGCCGGCCGCCCTTATGCTAGAAGAGGGTCATGCGGATGCCGGGCCCGGGCGTGACAGGGGAATTGCCGCCGTGACCATGCTACCGGCGATACGCCGCCGCGCGCCGCGCGCCGCCCGGCTGCCCAGCGCGGCCGGCGTGCCGGCCTGGATGCGCCGTTTGGGCGCCATCGCGTTTGGCTGCGCGGCGCTCGGGCTGGCGCTCTTCATCGTCTCGCTCGCCGAGTTCGTCGAAGGCTCCAAGGCGCGCCCGGTGGCGATCGTTCTCATCATCTTTGCCGCCGCCTGCGGCCTCGCCGCGCTGGTGGCGCGGCGGGTGTACGCCGTGCTCGCCGGCCGCGTCGACCTGCTGAGCCAGGCGCTCGAGGCCTCGCCCAATGCCCATCTGGTGGTCGCCCCGGACGGCTCGATCGCCTATGCCAACGCCGCCTTCCATCGCTTCTTCCCCGAGCTCGGCGGCCCGCCGCTCGACGCCATCCAGCGGCGCTTCGCCGAGGACGAGGGCGCGGCGGTCGAGTTCCTGCGGCTGCGACAGGATGCCGCGCGCAGCGGCCGCGCCGCCGGCCGGCTGGCGCTGCGCTACGGCGCCGGCGCCACCACCTGGTTCAGCCTTTCGGCGCATCTGCTGGCCGGACGGCCCGGCTATGGCTTGTGGAGCTTCGAGGATGTCACCGCGCGCCATGAGATGGAGCAGGTGATCCGCGACGAGCAGATGAAGCTCGCCGATTTCCTCGACAACGCGCCGACCGGCTTCTACTCGGTCGACGGCGAGGGGCGCTTCCTCTTCGTCAACCAGGCACTCGCCGAATGGCTCGGCGCCTCGGCGGGCGAGCTCGTCGAGAGCGGCGCCAGGCTCAAGGAGTTCCTGGTCGGCGAAGTGCCGGCCGGGAGCCCGCCGCATGCGCCGTTCGAGGGCGCCGCTTCCGGCGCGTCGCGCGGCGAGATCGTGCTGCGCGGCCGCCAGGGCCGCACCGTCTACGCCTCGATCAGCCAGAGCGTGGTGCCGACCGGCGACGGCCTGCGCACGCGCTCGGTGGTGCGGGATTTGACGCCCGAGCGCGAATGGGAGGAGGCGCTGCGGCTGTCGCGCCAGCGCTTCCAGCGCTTCTTCGCCAACGCGCCGGTGGGGATCGCGCTGCTCGACCGCTCGGGCAGGCTGGAGGAGGCCAATCGCGCCTTGGGCGAGCTGTTCGGCGTGCCGCCGGGCGATCTCATCGGCAAGACGCTGGTGAGCTTCCTCTCCCCCGACAGCCAGGGCGAGATCACCCAGAAACTCGCCGCGGTGGCGGAAGGGCGGCCCGTCTCCCGCCCGGTCGAGGTGCGCCTCTCCGGCGCGCGCGACAAATCCGCCGCGCTCTTCGTCAGCCGCTTGGGCGCGGCCGAGGAGGGCGAGGCTGGCGTCATCCTGCATTTCATCGACACCTCGGAGCAGAAGAGCCTCGAGGCGCAATTCGCGCAATCGCAGAAGATGCAGGCGGTGGGCCAGCTCGCCGGCGGCGTGGCGCATGATTTCAACAACCTGCTCACGGCGATGATCGGCTTCTGCGATCTCCTGCTGCTGCGCTTCCGGCCGGGCGACCCGTCCTTCGCCGACATCATGCAGATCAAGCAGAACGCCAACCGCGCGGCGAACCTCGTGCGCCAGCTGCTCGCCTTCTCGCGCCAGCAGACCCTGCAGCCGCGCGTCCTCAATATCACCGACGTCCTGGCCGAGCTGTCGCATCTGCTGCGCCGCCTCATCGGCGAGAACATCGAGCTCAAGGTGGTGCATGGCCGCGATCTCGGCCTCGTCAAGGTCGACCAGGGCCAGCTCGAGCAGGTCATCATCAACCTCGCCGTCAACGCGCGCGACGCCATGCCCGGCGGCGGCACGCTCACCATCCGCACCGCCAACGTGTCGAGCGAGTTCCCGATGCGGCGCGGCCACGAGGTGATGCCGCCCGGCGAGTATGTGCTGGCCGAGGTCACCGACACCGGCATCGGCATACCGCGCGAGAATCTCGCGCGCATCTTCGAGCCGTTCTTCTCGACCAAGGAAGTGGGCTCCGGCACCGGCCTCGGCCTCTCGACCGTGTACGGCATCGTCAAGCAGACCGGCGGCTTCGTCTTCGTCGACAGCGAGGCGGGGAAGGGCGCCGCCTTCTCGATCTTCCTGCCGCGCCACGCCGGCGGCGAGGCGGGCGCCGCGGCGCGCGCCACCGATCTCGGCGACGGGCAGGCGACGCGCGACCTGACCGGCGCCGGCACCGTGCTGCTGGTCGAGGACGAGGATCCGGTGCGCCTCTTCAGCGCGCGCGCGCTCAGGAACAAGGGCTACAAGGTGATCGAGGCGAAGAGCGGCGAGGCGGCGCTCGAGGTCATCACCGCCGGGACCGAGAAGGTCGAGCTGCTCATCACCGATGTCGTCATGCCGCGCATGGACGGGCCCAATCTGGTGAAGCGCGTGCGCGAGCTCCACCCGGACATGAAGGTGATCTTCATCTCCGGCTATACCGAGGACGCGTTCCGGAAGCGCCTCGACCATGACACCGACATGCACTTCCTGGCCAAGCCCTTCAGCCTGAAGCAGCTCGCCGGCAAGGTGAAAGAGGTGATGCTGTCGGGCGGCGGGTGAGCCGCACGCCGTCCCGGCGAAACACGCCGCCGCGGACCGGCCTAGTCCTCGACGAAAGATTTGAGCCGCGCCAGCGCGTCGTCCCACTGCCGGGAGACGTGGTCGAGATATTTCCGCGCGTCCTCGATCGGCTGCGGCTCGAGCGCGAACAGGCTTTCGCGCCCGACGCGGTCGCTGCGCACGACGCCCGCGCTCTCGAGTACGCGCAGATGCTTTGTCACCGCCTGCCGCGACAGCTTGGTGCCGTCGGTCAGGCGGGAGATCGATTGCGGCTCGCCGTGGCAGAGCTTGGCCAGCACGGAGAGCCGCGTCTCGTCGCCGAGGGCGGCGAAGACCGAGGCACGCCTCTGCAACGCGCCCTGTCCCCTCACGGCGCTTCCTCGACATGGCGCGAGATATTCTTGAGCTGCTCGCCCCAGCCGCGTTCGTTCATGCGGAACGCCTCGATGCGGCGCTTGTCGGGCAGGCTGGCGAAGCCGGACTCGACGATGCGAAGCCGCGTGCCGGTTGCGGTCTTCTCCAAGGTGAACTCGATCAGCGTTTGCGGCTCGCCGGAATAGTCCTTGTCCGGGTCCAACGCGTAGGGATGCCAGGTGAAGGAGAACAGCCGTTCCGGCTCAATTTTCTGGACAACCGCCTCCCATCGGACATGCTCGTAGCCGGGATGCGTGATTTGGCCACGCGAAACCTGACCCGGCACGAATGGACCGTCCAGCCGAACCCGGAACCACTTGCCGAATTCGCGGTGATCGGTCCGCGCCCGCCACACGCGCGCGAGCGGCGCCTTGAGCTCGATGGTCTTTTCGATGCGATCTTCCATGGGCAACCTCATGGTTGCGCAATTACATAGCCTGCCGCGCGGCAAAACGCAACCATTTTGTTGCTCTTATCGGCGCCGCCCTGCTGCAACCGGCGCCGCGCCGTGACGCGGCCCCTGCTCGTCGTCGACGGCGATTCCTTCGCGCATCGCTCTTATCATGCGCTGCCCGAGACGATCCGGCGGCGCGGCGACAAGGGCGGCGGCGCCATCGTCGGTTTCGCCAATTTCCTGCTGCGGCTCTATGAGAGCGAGCGGCCGCGCGCCGTGCTCGTCGGCTGGGACACGCTGGACGAGCCGACATATCGTCACGAGGTGTTCGCGGCTTATCAGGGCGGGCGCGACTTCGAGGACGAGCTGGTCGATCAGCTCGATGTCCTGCCGCGGCTACGAGGCCGATGATTTCCTCGCGGCCGCCGTCGCCCAGGAGGAGCGGCGCGGCGGCACGGCCATCGTCGCGACCGGCGACCGCGATGCTTTTCAGCTCGCCTCGGAATCGACGACGATCCTCCAGCCCGTGCGCGCCGGCGAGATGGCACGCATCGGGCCCGCGGAAGTGCGCGAGCGGTACGGTGTCGAACCCAAGCAGGTGCCGGACTTCATCGCGCTCCGCGGCGACCCCTCGGACAAGCTGCCGGGCGCGAAGGGCGTCGGCCCCAAGGGCGCGGCGGGCCTGCTGCGCAAATATGGGACCCTCGAGGACGTGCTCGCGAG
>WNFB01000432.1_pt1 | contig 33416 bp, 28 predicted proteins | sample 5400501 | NCBI WGS metagenome assembly WNFB01 (sample SAMN13153341, study PRJNA577476) | soil metagenome | isolation source: 200 cm saprolite under Douglas fir tree site 2 hole 1 | place: USA:California | collected 2015-04-18
CGCTCATACCCGATCGGCTGCAGCAGGCCCATTACGTCGGGAAGCTGACGCAGCACGTGTCGGGCCTCGCCGGCACCTTCCAGCTGCGCGAGGCGGATCTCCATGAGGCAGTGACGCGGGCTCGCACGCGGCGCATGCGCGCCGGAAACAGGGGCCGGGAGCCAGGAGCCGGTAAAGAGCCACCGACGAGCGACCGGGCGCCGATTGGGACAGACCCCGACTCCCGACTCCTGACTCCCGACTCCGCCGGAGCGGCGTTGCCGCTCCGCCTGGCTGCCGAGGACTTTTTGGTAATGCGCGCGCTGCGTTACCTTGACGATGCCCAACTCTGGAGCCAGAATTTGCGCACCGACGAGGTCGTCAAGAGCGAAAATCGGGAGGTCCTCCAGTTCCTGCTCAACCGCCTGGACCCTGGGTCCACCTCCGGCGAATTGCCAGAGTCGATTGCCCGGCACATGGCCTATTTGACGGAGCTCGCCGCGCGCGAGCCCGAGATTCCCGAAGCCAACCGTGGCGCTGAGTTCCAGCGACTCATATTGAAGCTGCGCGAGCACGCCGCCATGCGCAATCAGGCCGAACGCGCCACCCTGCTGTCCCAGACTCCCGATAGCCGCGCCCGCGAAGTCGAGCTGGGCGCGCTGGACGATCTCGACGCTTTGCGGCTGTCCAAGGCGGAGCTCAGCCGCCGAACCCTGCTCACCCCCAATTGAAGCTGTGCGTTTAACCCATGCCTGAGCAGACGACCGAAGCTCTCCCGTTGACCCCTGAGGCTCTTCTCGAGAAGGGCAAGAAGCTCAAGGTCCTCACCGAGGAGGAGATCGATCTCGTCTTTGCCGATCGCGAGGGGACCAACTACCTGGATTTCCAGGCTGAGCTCCGCGACGCGGGTGTCAAGGTCATCCAGATCGACCCCGGAGACCTCGACGCCGCGGCCGAGAACTGGGACGAGTCCAAGCTCGAAGAGATCGAGATCGAGCCGCTGTCAGCGCTCGAGGCCCTGGCTGAGGCAGAGGCCGAGAGCGTCGACGACCCGGTCCGCATGTACCTGCGGGAGATCGGCAAGGTGTCGCTGCTCAGCGCCGAGGACGAGGTCTCGCTGGCCAAGCGCATGGAGCTGAGCGAGCTGTCCGAGCGCAGCGCCAACGGCACGCGCGACCTGGAGGTCATTCAGGACGGCCTCGAGGCTCGCCGGCAGCTCACCGAGGCCAACCTACGGCTCGTGGTCAGCGTGGCCAAGAAGTATCTGGGGCGCGGCATGTCGCTGCTGGACCTGGTGCAGGAAGGCAATATTGGCCTCATCCGCGCCGTCGAGAAGTTCGACTATCACAGGGGCTACAAGTTCAGCACCTACGCCACCTGGTGGATCCGCCAGGCCATCACCCGGGCCATTGCCGATCAGGCGCGGACCATCCGCATCCCGGTCCACATGGTGGAGACCATCAACAAGCTGGTGCGCGTCCAGCGGCGGCTGCTGCAGGAGCTGGGACGCGATCCCACGGCCGACGAGATCGCGGTCGAGATGGAGCTGTCACCGGAGCGGGTGCGTGAGATCCAGAAGCTCTCCCAAGAACCGGTTTCGCTGGAGACGCCTATCGGCGAGGAAGAGGACAGCCACCTGGGCGATTTCATCGAGGATCGCGCCGCGCTGGCGCCGGCCGATGCTGCCTCTCATCAGCTCCTCAAGGAGCAGGTCGAGGACGTGCTCGACTCGCTCAGTCAGCGCGAGCGCAAGGTCCTGCAGCTGCGCTTCGGCCTCGAAGACGGCCGCAGCCGCACGCTGGAAGAAGTAGGCCGCGAGTTCAAGGTCACCCGCGAGCGTATCCGCCAAATCGAAGCCAAAGCCCTGCGCAAACTGCGCCACCCCACCCGCTCTCGAAAGCTCAAAGACTACCTGGAGTAGCCGGACGCCCTCGCTATAATCCCGGAGGTCTCATTCCTCGGTAGCTCAACGGTAGAGCAGGCGGCTGTTAACCGCAAGGTTCGAGGTTCGAATCCTCGCCGAGGAGCTTTCTTTTTAGCGGAGCTCGGGCGGGAGGTTGAAGAAGACGTTCTCGTCGACGGCTCGGAGCTCCTCGACGGAGTCGGCATGGAGGGCCTCGACGAGCTCCTGGACGGCAGCTTCCGAGGTTGAGGCGCTACCGGTGACGCCAACGGTGGCGGTGGCTTTGAGCCAGGCGGGATCGATGTCTGCTGGGCGGTCGATGAGGTGGGCGCGCGCGCCGTTGGCGCGCGCCACCTCCACCAGGCGGTGGGCGTTGGAGCTGTTCTGCGATCCGACCACCAGCACCATGTCGCACAGCGGCGCCATGCGCTTGACGGCCAGCTGGCGGTTCGTCGCCGCGTAGCAGATGTCCTCCTTCGGTGGCGAGGCAATGCTCGGGAACCGGCGCCGCAGGGCAGCGATGATGCCTTCGGTCTCATCCACGCCAAGGGTGGTCTGGGTCAGGTAGGCCACCTTCTTACCGGGATCGATGTCGAGCTTGTCCACGTCCTCGGCCGTCTCAACCAGGTGCATGGCCTCCGGCGCCTCGCCCAGCGTGCCAATGGCCTCGTCGTGGCCCGCGTGGCCGATGTACACCAGCACGTAGCCCTGGCGCGCGAAGCGCTTGGCCTCCGAGTGGACCTTGGTCACCAGCGGGCACGTCGCGTCCACCGTCTTGAGCTCGCGCTCGGCCGCCTCGTGGCGGACCGCGGGTGCGATGCCATGCGCGCTGAAGACGAGCGGCCGGTCGGCCGGGACGTCGTCCAGCTCGTCCACGAAGATGGCGCCCTTGGCGGCCAGCTCGCCAACGACGCGCTTGTTGTGGACGATCTCGTGGCGGACGTAGACAGGCGCACCCCAGCGCTCGAGCGCCCGTTCGACGATGTCCACGGCCCGCGTCACGCCGGCGCAGAACCCGCGCGGCGCGGCCACGATAATCTTCATAGCGAAAGTCTACCTCCCATAAGCAAGCTAGCCGTCCTATTCACTGCCAGCTTGTGGTATAGATTCTGCTGGCTCACGACCCGTTTCACCTGGCTCCGCTAATTTCAGCATGGGAGCAGAGCTGTTGATCACTCGCCAGCAGGCACCGCCCGCCGCGGCCAGCGCCACGCAGGTGCTGGAGCGCTTCCGGCAGCCGATTGAGGCTGTCCTGCGCCGCGTCTTGGCCGAGCGATCCGGACCGATGTACGACATGCTGGGCTACCACCTGGGCTTCGACGGTGCCGGCCCGGCGCAGGGCAAAGCCTTCCGGCCCACGCTGTGCCTGCTGGTTTGCGAGGCGCTGGGCGGCCCCTGGCAGAAGGCACTGCCCGCCGCCGCCTCAATCGAGCTGATCCACAACTTCTCGCTGATCCACGACGACATCCAGGATGGTGACCGCCTGAGGCGGGGCCGGCCCACCCTGTGGACGCAGTGGGGCGTGCCGCAGGCCATCAACGCCGGCGACGCCATGTTCTGCCTAGCCACGCTCACGCTGGCCGAGCTCCGCCCCCAGTTCGAGGACGAGCTGGTGGTGGAGGTCATGAGCGTGCTGCAGGAGGCCACTCGGGAGATGATCGAAGGTCAGTACCTGGACGTAAGGTACGAAGCCGTGCCTCAGGTCGGCCTCACGGAGTACCTGGAGATGATCCGCTGTAAAACGGGCGCCCTGCTGCGAGCTTCTATTGAGATCGGCGCGCAGCTCGCTGGCGCGGGGCCGCCGTTTCGCCTGCGCTGCCGCCGTTTCGGCGAAGCCATTGGCCGGCTGTTCCAAATCCGGGACGACATGCTTGGCGTCTGGGGCGAGAGCGAAGCAACCGGCAAACCAGTAGGCTCCGACATCAAGCGCAAGAAGAAGTCGCTGCCGATTGTCATGGCGCTGTCCCTGGCCGGGCAAGCTGAGCGTGAAGCGCTGCTCTCCATGTACGGCCAGGAGATGATCTCCGACGCCGATGTCGACCGCATCCAGCAAACGTTCGAGCGGCTAGACGTGAAGGCGCGGGTGCAGGCGCTAGCCGACGAGGCCCACAGCCAGGCAATGGACCTCGCGGCGGCCATCCACTTCAGCGACCAGGGCCGGGCCGAGCTGGTGAGCCTCGTCAACTTCTTGTTGGAGCGTGACCACTAGGTGAGCTCGGCCGCCGCGCAGGAGCGGCGGGCTGGCGCACACGGACGGCCCGCTGGCGTGAGGCTGCTGGTTGCCACCTGGCCCGAGGCCCTGCCCCTGCTCGGCTTCTCGCCGCTGGTGACCGGCGTGGGCCGGCGCTCGTACGACGTTGGCGGCTGCACGGCCGTGCTGTCGGCGGGCTTTGCCGGTGGTTGCCGGCCTGAACTGTGCCCCGGCGACGTGGTTCTGACCGGCGAGGCATCGCCGGAGCTGCGCTCCCGGCTGGCCGCCGTGGACGGTGAGGTTCGCACGCTGGAGCGCATCGCCACACCCGCGGACAAGGCCGCCCTCGGCCGCGAGGGCGCCGCTGCCGTTGACATGGAGACGAAGTACCTGATGCAAGCGGCTCATGAGGCCGGGTTGCCGTTCCTGTCGCTGCGACTGATCATCGATCGGCTGGACGAGCGAGCCATCAGTCTGGCGACGGCGCGGCACTACCCTCGCGCCTGCTTCGCGCTGCGCAAGGCGGTTACCGTGGCCCTGCAAGCGTGGCCATGAAAGCGCTGGTCACCGGCGCCACCGGATTCATTGGCAGCCACGTTGCGCACGCGCTGCTGCGCCATGGCTGGGAGGTCCGCGCGTTGGTGCGGCCGGCGGCGAATGGCCAGCGCCGGGCCGAGCTGCCCCCCGAGGTGGAGGTCGTGGCCGGCGATATTCGGGATGAGGCGGCTGTGCGGCGAGCCCTGGAAGGCTGTCAAGCGCTGTTCCACGTCGCTGCGCTGTACGAGCTGTGGGCGCCTGACCCGCGGCGCTTCTACGAGGTGAACGTGGAGGGCACTCGGACTCTCCTCGAGGCCGCCAACAAGCTCGACCGGGTGGTCTACACCAGCTCTGTAGCCACCGTCACCCCGGGCGGCGACGAGTGCGGCTTCGCCGATCCGGAGGCGGTCCACAGCCACTACAAGCGTTCCAAGATCCTGGCCGAACGCGTGGCCCTGCAGCGTCCCAACGTGGTCGTGGTCAATCCCTCCACCCCCGTTGGCTGGGGCGACGTGCGGCCCACGCCAACAGGCAAGATCGTGCTGGACTTTCTGCGGGGCCGGCTGCCAGCCTACATCGACACGGGCCTCAATCTAGTCGACGTGGAGGACGTTGCCGAGGGGCACGTGCTGGCCTACCGGCGCGGCGAACCTGGCGAGCGGTATATCTTAGGGAACGAGAACGTCACCCTCAAGACAATGCTGGACATCCTAGCCGCTGAAACTGGCCGGAAATCGCCGCGGCTCAAGCTGCCGCTGTCGCTGGCGTACGCCGCCGGAGTAATCAGCGAGCTGGTAGAAGGCCGCATCGCCGCGCGCGCGCCCACGGTGCCGCTGGAAGGCGTGCGCATGGCCCGCGTGCCGATGTACTACGACCCCAGCCGCGCCAGGCGTGAGCTCGGCCTGCCGCAAACGCCGGTCCGCACCGCGCTGTGCAAGGCGGCCCAATGGTTCGAAGCGAATGGCTACTGCTGACCGGGTCTCACGTGTCAAGTCTCAGGTCTCGAGTACGGGAAATGACCTGAGACTTGAGACACAAGACCTGAGACCTGCGCGAGAGGCGCTAAACCGAGCCATCGAATGGCTCCTGCGTGCGCAGCATCCCGACGGCTGGTGGTGCGGCGAGCTAGAGGCCAACGTCACCATCCAGGCCGAGTACATCCTGCTGATGCAGTTCCTTGGCCTCCGCGACGAGACGCGCTGGCGCGACGTCGTGCATTACATCGATCTGCGCCAGCAGGACGACGGCGGCTGGCCCATCTACTACCAGGGACCCAGCGACCTGAGCACGACCATTGAGGCCTATGTCGCCCTCAAGCTGGCAGGCCGCGACCCCGAAGACCCGCGCATGCAGCGTACGCTGGAGCTGATCCGGTCGAAGGGTGGCCTCCCCAAGGCGCGCATCTTCACCAAGCTGTGGCTGGCGCTGTTCGGCGAGTACCCGTGGGAGGCGACGCCGGTGATGCCGCCGGAGCTGATGTACCTGCCGCCCTGGGTGCCGCTCAACATCTACGACTTTTCCAGCTGGGCGCGTGGCACCATCGTGCCGCTGCTCATCGTGATGAGCTTGAAGCCCGTGCGTCCGCTGCCCGAGTACGCCCGCGTGCCCGAGCTGCGGCGAGGCTTCGCGGGGTCCGACTTCGCGCTGCCCCGACCGGGCACTCTGGTGAGCTGGCGCGGTGGCTTTTACTTGCTGGACCAGGCGCTTCGGCACCTCCCCTGGCCGAGGGCTCCGCGGCGGCATGCTATCAGGCTGGCCGAGCACTGGATCCTGGCGCACCAGGAGGCCGACGGCAGCTGGGGCGGCATACAGCCGCCGTGGGTGTACTCAATCATCGCCCTGAGTATCCTCGGCTATGCGAACGACCATCCGGTGATGCAGCGGACGCTCACGGGCATGGAGGACTTCGGCGTCCACGACGAAGAGGGCTGGCGCGTGCAGCCCTGCGTATCGCCGGTGTGGGACACAGCCCTGGCCGGCATCGCACTGCTGGACGCCGGCCTCGAGCCCCAGCATCCGGCCATCACCCGCACGGTGGACTGGCTGCTGCGCAACCAGCTGTTCGGGCCAGGCGACTGGCAGGTGCGCACGCCAGGCACCCCCGGTGGTGGCTGGGCATTCGAGTTCGTGAACCAGGGCTATCCGGACACCGACGACACGGCCATCGTCATCCTGGCGTTGGACAAGGCCGGCGCGGGCCGGGACGCCATCCGCAAGGCGGTGCGCTGGCTGGAGGGCATGCGCAGCAGCAACGGTGCCTGGGGCTCGTTCGACGTGGACAGCACGCGAAAGCTCGTCACGAAGATTCCATTCGCGGACTTCGGCGAGACGATCGATCCGCCCACGGAGGACGTGACGGCGCACGTGCTCGAAGCGCTGGCCCGGCTCGGCTATTCGCCTGACCATCCGGTCTTGAGCGGCGCCATCCAGTACCTGCTGCGGCAGCAGGAACCGGACGGCAGCTGGTGGGGCCGTTGGGGCGTGAACCACATCTATGGCATTGGCGCGGTGCTGCCGGCGCTGCGATCGGCTGGCCTCAGTCCGAGGCATCCGGCCGTGCAGCGCGCCGTGGAATGGCTCCGCCGGCACCAGCAGCCCGACGGCGGCTGGGGCGAGACGTCACACACCTACGACGATGCGAGCACCCGCGGCAGCGGGCCCAGCACGCCCTCCCAGACGGCTTGGGCGCTGCTCGGCCTCCTGGCGGCCGGCCTGCACGATGATCCCGCCACCGCGGCCGGCGTGCGCTTCCTGGTGGACAGGCAGCAGCCGGACGGCACCTGGGAGGAGCCGGACTTCACCGGTACCGGCTTTCCCCGCGCTTTCATGATCAACTATCATCTCTATCGCCACTACTTTCCGGTAATGGCACTGGGCCGGTATGTACAGCGTCGGACAGGCTGAGCATTGGACGCGCCGTCTGGCGCGTTCCCACTACGAGAACTTCCTGGTCGTAACCTGGCTGCTGCCGCGGCGGCTGCACCAGGCGATGTTCAACGTCTATGCCTACTGCCGTACGGTCGACGACCTGGGCGACGAGGCCGAGGGCGATCGGCTGCAGCTGCTGGCGGATTGGGAACGCCAGCTGGAGGATTGCTTCAGCCGGCGGGCGCTCGATCGCCCCGTCTATGTGGCACTGGCCAAGACCATCCGCGAGTACGACCTGCCGATCGAGCCCTTCCGACGCCTGATCCAGGCCAATCGCCAGGACCAGCTGGTGACGCGGTACGAGACGTATGCCCAGCTGCTGGACTACTGCCAGTACTCGGCCAATCCGGTGGGCCGGCTGGTGCTGATGCTCTTCGGCTATCGCGATGAGCCTCGCTTCGAGCTGTCCGACGCCACCTGCACAGCTTTGCAGCTGGCCAACTTCTGGCAGGACGTCGCGCGCGATTACCAGGCAGGGCGCATCTACATCCCGCTGGAAGACATGCGCCGCTTCGGCTGTTCGGAAAGCGAGCTGGCGTCGGGCATGTTTCATGCTAGCTGGCAGGCGCTAATTGAGTTCGAGGTCGAGCGCGCGCGCGAGCTGTTCCGAATGGGTGAGCAGCTCGTGCCCTTGGTCGCGCGACGACTCCAAATTGACCTGCGGCTGTTCACGCTGGGCGGCATCGAGGTCCTCAACCGCATCGAGGCCCAGGGCTTCGACGTGCTGACGCGCCGTCCGACGGTGGGCGCCTGGGCGCAGTTGGGCCTGCTGGTCCGAGCGCTGTTCTCGGCATTCGCTGCGCCGAAGGCGGTGGTACGCCATGCCTAGCAAGCTGCCGGCTCTCGATCGGGAGGTCCTAGACGCCTACGAGTACTGCCGCGATCTGACCAAGCGCGAGGCCAAGAACTGGTACTACGGCTTCATCTCGCTACCCGCGGAGAAGCGCCGGGCGATCTACGCCGCCTACGCCTTCAGCCGGGAGTGCGATGACGACAGCGACACCGATGGCTCCATCGAGTCTAAACGCGCTGCAATCGAGCGGACGCGGCGGCGGCTCGAGCAAGCCTACTCGGGTCGGACCGAGGATCCCATCCTGCTCGCGCTTGGGGATGCCGCCCAGCGCTACGACATCCCGCGTAGCTACTTCGAGGAGCTCATCGCCGGCGTCGAAATGGACCTGGAGGTCAACCGCTACCCGACATTCGACAACCTCCGGCTGTACTGCTACCGGGTGGCCTCAATCGTGGGCCTGATCTGCTTGCGCATCTTCGGCTACGACGATCCGCTCGCGCCCGATCTAGGCGCCGAGTTGGGCCTGGCCCTCCAGCTGACGAACATCATGCGCGACGTGAAGGAGGACGCCGACCGCGGCCGGATCTACATCCCGCAGGATGAGATCGTGCGCTTCGGCTACTCCGAGGAGGAGCTGCTGGCCGGCGTGTACAACGACTCCTTTCGGCGGTTGATGGCTTGCCAAGCGGAGCGCGCCTGGCATTACCATCGCCAGGGCGAGCGGCTGCTGCCGCTGCTCGACGTCCGTGCCCGGGCCTGCACGGCCACCATGCAGGCCATCTATCGCGAGATTCTGGAGCGCATCGAGACCGCCGACTACGCGGTGTTCGACGCCCGTATCAGCCTTAACGGCCGCGACAAGCTGGGCCTGACGGCCAGCGTCTGGCTGCACTGCCTGCGCGACGAACTGGGTGACCGAGTAGCTAGTCTGTCATCCTGAGCGAAGCGAAGGACCTTTCGCCGAAGCGGTGGACGAGAAGGTCCTTCGCTTCGCTCAGGATGACATGAGAAAAGCGCTTGTGATCGGCGCCGGCCTGGCGGGACTCACGGCGGCTATTGACCTGGAAGATGCCGGCTGGCGCGTAACGCTGGTGGAGCGCCGGCCCTTCGCGGGCGGGCGGACTTTCTCGTTCACCACCGACTCCGGCGACCTGCTGGACAATGGGCAGCACGTCTTCCTGGGCTGCTGCACGGCCTACACCGAGCTGCTCGATAAGCTCGGCCAGCAGGACAACGCCTTTCTGCAGGATCGCCTGGACGTGCGCATCGCCGACGAGCGCGACGGCCCGGCCAGGCTGCGCGAGGCGCCGCTGCCGGCGCCCTTTCACCTGCTGCCGTCGTTCGCAGCCTTCCCTTATCTCTCGCTGTCCGAGAAGCTCCCGGCGTTGCGAGCCCTCTTGCTGATCGGTGTCGGGCAACTGCCGGAAGACGAGACCTTCGCCGGCTGGCTGAGCCGCCACGGCCAGACGCCAAACGCCATCCAGCGCTTCTGGAACCTGATCGTCATCCCTACCTGCAATGCGCCGGCCGACCGGGTCAGCGCTGCCCAAGGCGGCTTCGTCTTTCGGGAGGGTCTGCTGCGCACCCGCTGGGGCGGCCGCATGGGTTACCCGCGCGTGGGCCTCAGCCAGGTTATCCCGGAGCGAGCAGTCGCCTACCTGGCTACGGCAGGCGCCGAGCTGCGCTTCGGGACGGCCATCCAGTGGCTCGACGCGGATGGCGCTGACACCAGCCACGGCGAGCGATTAACGGCCGACGCGTACGTCCTGGCCGTGCCGGCTGACGAGCTTGCGCGGCTGGTGCCCGAGGTGTGGGCGCAGCCCGCCGCTAAGCTCGAGTACGCGCCCATTGTTGGCCTCAACCTGTGGTACGACCGGCCCATCTTCGAAGGCGAGGTCGTGGCCACGATCGTGGACGGCGAGCCGCTGTGGGTCTTCGACCGCAGCCGCATCCTCGGACTGCCCGGCCCGGAGCACCACATCGCCGTGTCCATCAGCGCCGCCGACGCGGTCATCGAGGTGCCGCGGCGCGATCTGGCACGCTTGGTCGCGGCCAAGCTCGCGAGGGTCCTGCCGGCGGCGCGTGAGGCCAAGCTGCTGCGGTCCACCGTCGAGAAGGTCCGCTCGGCGACGTTCGTGCCGGCGCCCGGCAGCGCTGCCGCTCGGCTGGAGGCGCGAACGCCTCGGCCCAACCTCTTCTTGGCGGGCGCTTGGACGGCCACCGGCTGGCCGGAAACCATGGAGGGCGCCATCCGCAGCGGCCACACCGCCGCGCGGCTAGCCCAGGACTTCCTCGAGAAAACGTTGGACTGAAGTGCTGGTCAGGTGGGGCGGCCGATAGGGCTGAGGCGGCGGGCCAGCGGCGATGGCGTTGGCCAGGTCCAGCCCGTCCTGGCTGGCTGCGAAGTAGTGGCCCAGTGCGGCGTGGTAGCCGGTGATGTACTCCTGCTCCGTCTGGCCAGGTGTCGGGATCAGCACCGCCGGCGTGCCCAGCTCGGCCAGCTCCATGATGGTGCTGTAGCCCGCGCGGATAACCGCGAAACGGCAGCCGTTCATCGCCTCCGCCTGCTCTCGCCGGTCCAGGTAGCCGGCTATCTGCCAGCCATTGGCTTGCCCCCGGTGCTCCATGCCGGGCCGGCCCAGCGCCACCAACCCGCGGGCCGGCGTCGAAGCGAGTTGCCGCAAGATGGTTCGTTCTAGAATCGTGCGCTGGGGCTCTGGGCCGGAGATCGAGATGAACACGTCCTGCTTGCGCTCGACGTCCAATTTGCCGACGCTGGACAGCAGGCCCAGGTAGCGCACCTGGTCAGGAGGATAGAAGCGCAGCCCATGAGACAGCTCGCCGGACAGGTCGTCGCGCTCGAAGTCGGGCACAAGGATGCGCCGGTACGGGCTGAACGCCTGCGCGTTGAAGCGCTCCAGCCCAAGCTCCAGCACGCGCCGCCGCCCCGGCGCGATGAAGCGCAGCCCATGGGCGATGAGATAGGATGGCAGCCGCCGGCTCCAGGCGGCATAGCGGTTATCCGAGATCAGCACGTCGAACCTGTTCGCGGCCAGCAGGCCCTCTAGATCGACGTGCTGCCGGAAGGTGTCCCACCAAATGACGGGCAGCGTGACCGTGTATTTGAAATAAAACCAGAACGGCGAACGCCCGATGGGGATGCGCATCCCGGGGAAGTCGATAAACTCGCAGCCGGCGCCGAGCTCGCTCTGCAGCAGGCGCAGCGAGGCCCCACTGGCCAGCACCGTCACCTGCTGACCGGCGTTCAGCAGGCCGCGGATGAGCGGCAGGTCGCGCGTGGCGTGGCCCAGGCCCCAGGAGCCGATGGCGAACAGGACGCGGGCCGCTTCACCCGTGCGCCGCGCCATCAGCGCCAGCGGGGACTGCTGGCTGAGGATGAGGTCAAGACAGACGCCGCGTTCCTGATCCAGGACGCGTTTCGGGGATTGATCGCGTCGCTATTCTACGTGGGCGCAAGCGCCACCCACGATGTGGTGATCTACGGCCGCGAGCACGCCAGCGGTTACCACCCGACCATTGTGCTGTCCAACCACAAGCGCGATCTGGATTCGCTGGTGCTGGCGGCCGCGGCCTACTTTGTGCGCGGCGTGGGGCGGCCAAGCCAGCAGCTCGTGTTCACGCTCCGCGAAGACGCCTTCTGGCCCGACTTCCTGGAGGGCTACCTGCACTGGCGTGGCCCTTTCCGCCTCAGCGTGAGAGCGCCGCTGAGGCTGATCAAGGCCTATCCCATGGGCTACGTCACACGCCGATCCGATCTGCCGCGCATCGAGGCGCAGCTGCAGACCTTCGGTGACCTGCTCGACCGCGGCCGTGACCTGTATTGGACTCCGGAAGGCGGGCTCAGCCTCGACGGCCGGCTGGGGCGCTTTCGAGCCGGATTCTATCGCGTGGTGCAGGCCAGCCAGGCGCAGCTGCGGATGCTTCCGGCGGCCATCTTCTATGACTTCATGACCACGCTGCGAACGCGCTGCTTCATCCGCTTCGGCCCGGAGCTGCCGATCGATCGCTCGCTCGGCAAGGCCGCTCTCGAGCAACAGGCTCGGACGGCCATCCTGCGCCAGATGACCATCAACGCCGGCCACCTGGCCGCGGCGGTCATCCGCGATCTGGCAGCCGACGACGTTCTCAGTCGGCGCGAGCTGGAGCGGCGGCTGGTGCAGCACGCCCGCCGCCTGCACCGGGCCGGGCTGCCGCTGGATGGCCGCCTTACCATGGGATGGACCTTCAGGCGTCGCGTCGGGCAACTGCTGGGCTACCTGCGCCGGCAGGGCATCCTTGTCCAGGATGGCGATCTCCGGAGGCTTGGCGCGGGCATGGCGCACCCGGAGATGCAGTACGTCGGCAATGAGCTGCTCGAGGTCGAAACCGCCCTTCGTATACTTCGCTAACGTTCCCGGACTTGAGCCCCTTTATTTGCGTTCTCAAACGGGCCTGGCCCAAGCTGCGCCCTTGGTTGCCGTTTGTGGCCGCCGGGGCGCTGCTGTACTTCATGGTCGCGGCCGTCAATCCCACGAGCCTGGCCGAGGCGGCAAGAGGCTTCAATCCCATTTACCTGGCGCCGCTTGCAGGCTCGTATCTGCTGTACCTGGCCTTCCGTTCGGCGCGCTGGCACCTGCTGATGAAGCCGCTGCAGGCGCCCAACTCATGGACTGACTCGCTGCTGTTGTTTGCCGCCGCCCAGTCGGCGGTCATGGTTCCGGCCGGCCAATTCCTGCTGCCGGTGCTGCAGAAGAGCCAGCATGGCACGCTCATCCGCCGCTCCGCCGCGACGGTCCTGGTGCAGGAGATCATCTTCGCCATCCTGGTCCTGCCCGCTGCTTTGCCGGGCATCCTGGGCTATGAAGTTGGCGGCTGGCTGCTGCTGGCGGCCGCGGTGATCTCCGTCGGCTCCGGCGCGCTGATCCTGCACGAGGGCGTCGCCAATATCTGCCTGTTCATCATCCACCACCTGCCGCTCGTGAGCCATCACGGACCCCATTTGCGCGACCTGCGTAACCACATCGTGCTGGTGGTTAACACGCGCGAGGCCGTGCTTGGGTCTGTGTTCGACCTGCTGGCCATCGCCGCGGCCGGCACCGGCTTCTACATAGCCCTGGTGGGCATCGGCCAGGCCCACATCGGCTGGGTGGGTGCCATTGGGACGTACGCCATCGGCAATGCGGCCGCCACCGTCACCGCCCTGCCCGGAGGCCTGGGCGCTAACGAAGACGCCAGCGTCGGCGTGCTCAGCCACCTTGGCCTAGCGCCCGGACCAGCAGCCGCGGCCACGCTCATCTTCCGCGCGGTCACGTTGTTGCTGGGGACCGCCCTGGGCTGGCTGGTGCTGCTGCTGTGCCGCCAGCGCTTCAAGATGCACACCAGCCTGGCCCTGCTGCTGGCCGCCGCCGCCAAGGGCAGCCAGGAAGCTCACAGCGAACAGCCGCTGCTGACTACCCCGCCCTAGCTGCTCCTCTCCCACCGCGGAACGAGGGAGCAGGGTTGCCGTCAGTCAAACGCGCAACCGGCCATTGCTGAGCGCCGTGGAGGATGCGGAGGATGGTGACCGCATCAGGGCCGACGCGATTGGCGACGATGTAGCGCGCAACAACAAGCTCGCGAGTGCCAGGGATACGCCCGGGCCGGCCGCTGCGGGGAAATGTGGCCAGCCGTCCGACCCGCTTTTGAAGATCTTCCAGCAGGACGTAGGCCGCATCCGGATTATCTTGCGCCACATAAGCCATGATTGCCAAGAGATTTGCCTGCGCGCTGGGTAGCCACTCAATCCTCAATGGCTCGCTGCGAGCTATGGATCACGGCGCTCGCCTGTTGCAGGACGCGGTCATGAGGAATGGGGCGAGTGGTTGGATCACTGGCTTCTCGAAGCGCTTGCTCGACCTCGGCCCGAAACCAACGGTCATGCGCCGCTGCTTCGTGCGCTCGCTTCATGGCCGCTGCCCGGTCCGGCCGCTTCCTCGTGGTTTCGGTCTGATGTGGATTCCAGTTGCGCGCATCAACCTGGGCGGTGACGACTCCGATCTGACGCAACAGCCGGACGGCCTTATCGAGGCTGGTAAAGCGCCGCGGTTCTTTGCCGCGGGTTGTAGCTAACACGGCGTCGCGGCCGCTCCGAGTGGAAAGCGCCATATAGAATCCGCCGCCTTCGCCCTTCAAGGTGACGGAAGCCACCCCGCCGGCGCGCTCCGCGGCACGAAACTCTTCCAAAGTGATTGGCTCCAAAGCCGGTCTTTGCTTGCTGGGCATATATAACTGTAACGCGCATGGCGTTTAATAGTTGCGCGACTAGACCCCTAGGTACACCTCTTGCACTTTCGGGTTGCTCTTCACGGCGTCAGGGGGGCCGTCGGCCAGGACCTCGCCGTAGTTCAGCACGGCGATGCGGTCGGCCAGGCTGAAGACGGCGTCCATGTCGTGCTCGATGATGAGCAAGGTCAGCTCCCTGGGCAGGGCGGCCAGCATTTCGATGGTGCGGGCCGTCTCCGCCGGCGACATGCCGGCCGTGGGCTCGTCCAGCAGCAGTATCTTGGGTTCGGCCGCCAGGGCGATGGCCACCTCCAGCTGGCGCTGCTCGCCATAGGACAGGTTCTTGACGATGTCGTCGCGCCGGTCCCACAGGTCCAGACGGACCAGGACGTTTCGCGTGTGATTGTTGATGCTGCCGAACGATTGCCAGGGGCGGAACCAGCGCTGGGCGCAGCCCTCGTGGGCCTGCACCGCCAGCCGGACGTTCTCGTAGGTGGTCAGCTGGAAGAACAGGTTGTTCTTCTGGAACGTGCGGGCCAGCCCCAGCGCACACATCTGGTTTGGGGCCTTGCCGGTCACGTCCTTGCCTCCCAGCAGCACCTGGCCCGAGGATGGCTGCAGCTCGCCGCTGATCAGGTTGAACAGCGTCGTCTTGCCGGCGCCGTTCGGCCCGATGATCGCCCGCCGCTCGCCAGTGGTGATCGTCAGGTCGATGCCCCGGAGCACCTGCAGCCCGCCGAAATGCTTGTTGATCTGCCGCAGCTCGAGCAGCTCAGCCACGGAATTTTGAATTTTGAATTTTGAATTTTGAATTCGTCCACACTCCCACCAGGCCGTTGCGGACGAACATGATGAAGATGACGAACACCGCGCCGAGGACGATCGGCCAGCGTTCGGTCATGGACGACAGGGCGTTCTGCAGCAGCAGAAAAAACGCCGCCCCCAGCACTGGCCCGACCAGCGTGCCGGCGCCGCCGATGAGCACCATCAGCAGCACCGTACCGGACGCCGTCCAGTACACGTCCGAAGGCGACACGAAGTTGTTGAAGTAAGCGTACGTCAGCCCGGCAATGCCGCCGAACACCGCCCCGATCACGAATGCCGCCAGCTTGTAGGCCTTGACGTTGTAGCCCATGGCCCGCATGCGGACCTCGTTCTCCCGAATACCGATCAGGCTGCGGCCAAAGGGCGAGTGCACCAGCCGGTGAAGGATGAAGAAGCTGATCGCGAACAGCGCCAGCACCAGCAGGTAGAAGGCTCTCGGATCGGCGGCCACGATGCCCGGCACAAACAATGTAGGCTTGCGCACACCCGGCATTCCATTCGACCCGCCAGTGAGCCAGGTCCATTTCTGGGCCGCCGCGAAGATCATCTGCGCGAAGGCCAGTGTGACCATCAGGAAATACACGCCGGCGGTGCGGATGGCCAGGCCGCCGATGATCAGCGCGCCCACCGCCGTGAGCGCGATGGTGATAGCCAGGCTGATGCCCAGGTTGCTGATGCCCAGCTTGGCCGAGAGGATGGCGGTGCCGTAGGCGCCCAGTCCGAAGAACGCGGCGTGCCCGAACGAGGGCAAGCCGGTGTAGCCCAGGATCAGGTCCAGGCTCATGGCGAACAGCCCGAACACCAGGATCTCCGTCAGCACCGTCAGCGGGTAGCCGGTGGTGATAAACGGGAACAGGAGCAGCACCAGGAACACGACCAGATAGGCCGGGTTGAGGCGCGCCAGCCACGGCTTTCGCAGCTCCTCGACGACTGGCGCCTCGGGCAGAGATGGCTCGGCGAGATGCCCGATCGAGTCCTGGATCACGTCAGCCATCAGGCCAGCTTCCTTCCGAACAGACCCGACGGGCGAGCCAGCAGCACCGCCGCCATCACGGCGAAGGTCAGGAACAGTGCGAAATCGGGGATGAGCACCTTGCCGAACGTGTCCGCCAGGCCGATCAGCAGCCCGCCCCAGAAGGCGCCGGTCAGCGTGCCGAGCCCGCCGACCACCACCACGATCAGGGCGATGATCAGCGTATCGGAGTCCATGCCCTGGTAGAGGCCGAGGATGGGCCCCGCGACGACGCCGCTGAAGGCTGCCAGGGCGGCGCCGAAGATGAACACGCCGGTGAAGATCAGCCCAACGTTCACGCCCAGGCCGCTGACCATCTCCTTGTCGGCCACCCCGGCCCGGATGATGGAGCCGATCCGTGTGCGCCGCTGGACCGCCCACAACAGCAAGGCGATGACGATGCCCACGACGATGACGAACAGCCGGTAGGTGGGATAAAAGTTGCCCAGGACCTCCGTGCCACCGTCGAGCACCGGTGGCGGGTCGATGCTGCGGATGTCGGCCCCCCAGATCCATTTGACCGCGTCGGCCACCATGTAGGCCAGCCCGAAGGTGAGGATGACCTGGTCCAGCTGCATGCGCCGGTACAGCGGCCGCAGCAGCCCGCCCTCGACCACCAGCCCCAGGAAGCCCACCACGATCGGAGCGACGATCAGCGCCACCCAGAAGTTGTGGGTGCTGCGCACCATCGACAGCCCAACGTAGGCGCCCACCATGTAGAAGGAGCCGTGCGCCAGGTTGATCACGTCCATCATCCCGAAGATCAGCGTCAGCCCGGCCGCCAGCAAGAAGATGAGCAGGCCGTAGGCAACGCCGTTCAGCACCTGGACGAACAGGAAATCGAGCATGGCTAATGGAGAGTGAAGATCAAATCTTCACTCTCCACTCACTTTCCGACCGGCTGCACCGCCTCAAACGTCTTCATCACGATGTTCTGTGGCTTGCCGTCCACCAGCTTGGTCTCGGCAACGTAGATGTTCTGGACGATGTCGTGATACTCGGGGCTGATGGTCACCGGCCCGCGCGGGCTGTCCCACTTGGCGCCCAGCATGGCAGCCATCAACGCCTTGGGATCGGTGTTGCCAGTGGTCTTGTTCAGCGCATCGACGATGAGCTTCGCGCCGTCGTAGCCCTGCACGGCAAACGAGCCGGGCCGGTCGTTGAACTTGGCCTGGTAATCGGCCACGAACTTCTTGTTCTCGGCGTTATCCAGCGTGCTGTAGTAGTGCAGCGTGGTGATGGCGCCGACCGCGGCTTGCCCCTCGGCCGGAAGGTTCGACTCGTCGACGTTGTCGCCCGCGCCAAGGTACTTGATCTTGTTCTTGTCGATGAATTGGGCGTACTGCTTGGTGAACTGCACGCCGTCATTGCCAGGCTCAAAGTTGTAGGTCGCTTCGGCATCCGAAGCCTTGATCTTCGTCAGGAAGGCTGCGAAGTCGGTGGACGGGAAGGGTGGCTTTTCGGTGCCGACGATCGTTCCGCCGGCCTTCTTGAAGCCTTCGGCGAATACTTCGACCTTCTCCGGACCGGCCGCGAAGTCAGAGTAGGTGTCGTACACCCTCTTGATCTTCAGCGTGTTGAACACGTAGTCACCCATCGGGAGGTTGGCCTGAGCATTCGAGAAGGCCGTGCGGACGAAGTAATCGCTCTTCTTCGTGGTGTCCATATCGTTCGCGCCGGCGTTGGTGCCCACCAGCAGGACCTTGCGCGGGGCCTGCTTCTCCATGTAATCGATCGACGCGTAGGTACTAGGCGTCAGGATCAGCCCGGCCAGGATATCGACCTTGTCCTGCTCCACCAGCTTCTTGATCTTGTCGAGACCATCCTTGGGATTGCTGGCCTCGTCTTCAGTCACCACCTGGATCTCTCGGCCGCCCGCTTTATTGCCAACCTGCGACAGGTAGAGCTTGAAGCCGTTGTCCATGGGCTTGCCCGCGGGCGACAAAGCGCCGCTCAGCGAGCTGACCCAGCCGATCTTGATTGGCCCGGTCTGGGCGGCCGCGGCCCCACTCGCTGCCGGCTTGGCCGCCTCGCTGCCGGATGCAGCAGCACTTGCTGCCGGCTTGGCGCTCGCCGCAGCCGACGCTGGCGCGCTGGCCGCGGCGCTCGGCTTTGCGGCCGCACTGGCGGGAGCGGGGGCGCTGGACGCTGGCGCGGCGCCGCCACCGCAGGCCGCCAGGGCCAGGCAGATTACCGCTCCCAGGGGGCTGACGAACTTGAACTTCATCGTTTCACTACTCCTTGGTTTGTGAGCTCACTTTTACCTTAAGCAGGCAGCGTTGTGCAAGTGCCTAGTTCTGGACGAGGCCGCGCTTGACGGCATCCTCGACCAGCGTTGGGTCCAGGATGGTGGTGACGTCGAAGCCTGCCAGCGCCTTATTTTGCCGCCCCAGCTGGTGGACCGCGTCCTGGAACTGCTCCGCTTTGGGCGCGGGCGCCGGCGCGTACACCTCGCCGATGTAGTAATCGTAGGTGACCTCGAGCGCGCGCGAGTCGCTGATCTTCAGATACTTGCTCATGACCTGCATGGTGAACGGCTTGTCGTGCCGAACGCGGTTATTGGCCTCGATCAGCGTGTCGATGTAGGTCTGGACCACCTCGCGGTGGGTGGCCAGGTACGAGCGCTGGACGATAGACGCGGCGTTAGCGTTCGGCAGCTTCAGCGCAGCCAGATCGATCAGCGGGTGGTAGCCCTTGGCCTCGACCTCGATGGTGTAAGGCGGGTTGAGCATGGTGCCCTGCACCGCTCCGCTGAGCAGCGCCGCCGAGCGCGTGGGCACATCGCCTACAGCCACGATGCTCACGTCGCGCTCTGGATCGATGCCAGCCTTTTCCAGCGCCACCCGCACCGCGATGTCCGGCGGCGATCCAAAGCTGTCGACGGCGATCTTCTTGCCCTTGATGTCGTTCACCGTCTTCAACTCCGGCGGCGTCTCCAGGATGTAGGAGTAGACCGGGATGTTCACTGCCACCACCACCACGTCCGCGCCGGCCGCCTTGGCGCTGATGGCGTCCGGCCCGCCCACCTGGATGATCTGCGCCTGGCCCGAGATCAGGGCCGCGGTGGTGGCCGAGCTGTTGCCGATGCTGCGCACGTCCGCCGCCAGCCCGTGCTTCTCGAACAACCCACTCTCGACGCCCACCCACAGCTGCGTGTTGCCCATGCTCACGCCTGGGTAGCCGACCAGCAGGCTGCCCCTTGGGGCCGCAGAGGCAGCCGTCGGACTTGCGGTCGGCGGCGGGGCAGCCGAAGCGCAGCCCGACAACCCCATCGAGCAGACAAGCAGAATCCCTCTCAGCTTGAGCATCGCCCAATGCTACGATGCGCCCGAATTCGGCCACCGGAGAGCAACTTTGAAAGACCTGCTGATCATCGATGCCGACGGCCACGTGTCCGAGCCGGACGAAGGCATCCGCCGGTTCCTGCCAGAAGACATGCGTCGCCGCCCGCTCAAGCCGGCGGACGCCTGGGACCGCAGCTTCGGTGGCACCCTGGGCAAGATCAACTACGACCCGCGCGTGCAGCTGTCCGACATGGACCTCGAGGGCATCGACGTGCAGGTCATCTTCCCCAGCAGCGCCCTTTCCGATAACTCGATCAAGGAGACTGACCTGGCGGTGGCCCGGGCGCGCGCCTACAACGACTGGCTGGCTGAGTTCTGCTCCGTCGACCCGGACCGACTCAAGGGCGTGGCCATCGTGGCCCTGCAGGACGTCGACGCCGCCATCAAGGAGGTGCGCCGGGCGGTTGAGCAGCTGGGCCACGTGGCGGTGATGATGCCCACCAACGTGCGCGATCAGGACATCGGCAAGCGCCAGTTCTGGCCCTTCTACGAGGCGGTGCAGGGGCTCGGTGTCCCGCTGGCAGTCCACGGCGGCATCCACGCGGCGGAACGCATGCACGGCCGCTTCGAGAGCTTCATCGCCGTGCACACGGTGTCCTTCCCGTTCGAGTGCATGACGGCTATGGTGGGCTTGATCTACGGCGGCGTGCCGGAGGTGTTCCCCAAGATGAAGATCGCCATCCTGGAAGGTTGCTGCGGCTGGATCCCGTTCCTGATGGACCGCATGGACGAGGAGTTCGAGAAGCGCGGCCAGCGGGAGGCGCCGCTGCTCAAGCGCAAGCCCTCCGAATACATAGCCAGCGAGCAGTTCTTCTACGGCATGGAGATCGACGAATCGACCGTGCCGTACGTCATCCAGCGTATTGGCGCAGATCGGCTGCTGTACGCCTCGGACTATCCGCACTGGGACACCAACTGGCCGCACACGGTGAGCACTTTCTGGGGCCGCGAGGACATCTCGGAGGTCGACAAGCGGCAGATCCTGGGTGAGAACCCGCAGCGGCTCTACGGCTTTACGGCCAAGGTTCCCGCCGCAGCCTAGCCTCTCCTTACAATCGCAGCATGGCCACGAACATGGGGGTGATGCTCCATACAGGTGATCTCACGGTTGAAGAGATTATTCGTTTCGCACAGGAAGCCGACCGCGAGGGCCACGAGCGCTTCTGGCTGACCGAAGAGTCAGGCAAAGAGGCTTTCGCACTCCTGGCCCTGCTTGCGCGCGAGGCGCCGGGCATCGCGCTTGGCACCAGCATCGTCAACTTCTACTCGCGCACGCCCACCCTGCTAGCCATGGCCACCAGGACCATCTGGGACCTGAGCGGCGGCCGGTTCGCGCTGGGCATCGGCACCGGGGGGGTCGGTTTCATGGTCCGCGGCCACGGCACGGGCATCGAGCGACCCATTGCGCGCGGCCGTGAGAGCGTGCGCATCATCCGCGGCCTGCTGAGCCAGGAGCGCTTCTCTTACGATGGCGAATGGTTCAAGGTGAAGGACTTCCACCTGCGCGAGGGCCCGATCAAGGCGCACGTGCCCATTTACCTCGCCGCGCTCGGCCCGCAGATGGTCCGCCTGGCCGCCAAGGAGTTCGACGGCTTCATCATGAACTGGCCCACAGCCGAGGCCGTGGCCGAGTACCGCGATAACGTCGACAAGGCCGCCCGCGAGGCCGGCCGCGATCCGTCTCAGGTCAAGATCCTGAGCCTGACGATGACCGTGGCCGATCCCAAGGATGAGACGTCGATCGACGCCATGCGCCGCGGCCTGGCCTTCTACTGCGCCTCCGAGCACTACCTGCACATCGCCGACATCTCAGGCCACGGCGCGGAGGCGCGCAAGGTGAATGAGGCGTGGCAAACCGGCGATTTCAAGAAGGCCGCCTCGCTGGTCACCGACGCCATGGTTGAGAAGTTCAGCGTCACGACGGCCAAGGAGCTGCGCCGCATCCTGGATGACGGCGTCTATCCCATCATTTACCCCGTGCCCCGCCACGATCGCATGTACGAAGACCACGTGGAGACCGCCCGCGTCGCCATGCGCTACGCCAAAACTATCCCCTCTCCCGCCGCGGCGGGAGAGGGCTAGGGTGAGGGAACCCGGTGCTTGAAGGCTTTGTGCCTTACCCCGAAGAGCTCGCCGCTCGCTACCGTCAGCGTGGCTATTGGGAAGACCGCCCGCTGATCGACCATTTCCGTGAGTCGTTCGCGCGGAATGCGGACCGTGTGGCAATCATGTCCGGCGACGAGCGCGTCAGCTACCGCCAGCTTGGTGAGCGCGTCGAGCGCCTGGCGCTGCACCTGCTTGAGCTCGGGCTCGGCCCGCTCGATCGAGCGGTCCTGCACCTGCCGAACATTCCCGAGTTCGTGTACCTCTACTTCGCCTTCCAGCGTATCGGGGCCATCCCGCTGATGGCGCTCCCGCCGCACCGCCAGCATGAGATCGGCCACTTCGTTGATTTCATCGACGCACTGGCCTACGTCGTCCCAGACAATTGGGGCGGCTTCAACTTCCCGGAACTGGCGCTCTCGATCCGCCAGAAGGCCAAGACGCTCGAGCACATCCTGGTCACCGGCCCCGATGTGCCGCAAGGCTGCATCTCGGTTTCCAAATGGCTGGCCGCTGAGCCGTCGCTTCCGGCCAGCCGGCTGGCCGAGCTCAAGCTCGATCCTCTGGAGCCGTGCTGCTTCCAGCTGTCCGGTGGCACGACGGGCGTCCCCAAGGTCATCCCTCGAACCCACAACGACTACGTCTACAACTCCAAAGCTTCCGGCGCGGTCATCGACATCCGGCCGGACGACGTGCTGCTGGTGGTGCTGCCCATTGCCCACAACTTCCCGCTGGCCTCTGCCGGCATCCAGGCGTTCCTGCTGGAGGGCGCCCGCATCGTGCTCTCGACCAGCACCCGTGTGGCCGACGTCATGCCGCTGATCGAGCGTGAGCGCATCACCCACCTGGAGATCGTCCCGGCGCTGATCATTCGCTGGCTGGACGATCCCGACCTCGGCAAGTACGACATCTCGTCGGTGCGGGTGGTAAACAGCGGCGGCCAGAAGTACCAGCCCGAGACCAAGCTGCGCACCGAGGAGGCTTTCTCCAAGGCCAAGGTCCAGGAGGTCTTCGGCATGGCCGAGGGCCTGCTCATGTACAGCCGCCTGGAGGATAGCCGCGAGGCGCGCATCGAGACCGTGGGCCGGCCTGTCTGCCCAGACGACGAGGTCAAGCTGGTCGACGCCGGCGGTAACGAGGTCCCGGTGGGCGAGCTTGGGGAGCTGTGGGTGCGCGGGCCTTATACGCTGCGCGGCTACTACCGCGCCTCGGAGCACAACGCCCGCACGTTCACGCCGGACGGCTTCTATAAGTCGGGCGATGTGCTTCGCAAGCGGCCCGACGGCAACTACATCGTCGAAGGCCGTTTGAAAGACGTCATCAACCGCGGTGGCGAAAAGATCAGCGCCGAAGAGGTCGAGAACCTGCTGCTCATGCACCTGGCCATCCACAACGTGGCCTGCGTCCCCATGCCGGACCGTGTCCTGGGCGAGAAGATGTGCGCCTTCGCCGTTCTCCGCCCCGGCCAGGTGGTGACCCTTCAGGAGCTGACGGCCTTTCTAACGGAGCACGGCCTGGCCCGCTACAAGCACCCCGAGCGGCTGGAGATCGTCCCCGAGCTGCCGCAGTCCGGCTTCGGCAAGATCCAGAAGAACGTCCTCACGGCCCGCATCACGGAACAGCTGAAGTCCGAAGCGTCCGCTTGAAGCCGGCGGGCTCAATGTTGTCCCCGCGGGCGGCGCCCTGGGCGGTCCTGGCGGTCGCCCTGGCTCTCCGCCTGTGGCAGATCGATCTGACGCGGTTCTACAACGATGCCGTGCGGCTGATGGACTCAGCCAACGACTTCGTGTCAACCGGACACATCCCACTGCGAGGGGGCATCCCGCTCAGCATCGGATCCTGGTTGCCGCCACTCATCAGCTACTTGCTGGCGCTGCCGGCAGTGGTCAGTCCCAACCCGCTGTGGGTGTCGTCCGTTCTGGCGGTGCTCGATGCCTGTGGCGCGCTGCTGGTCTACGCCGCGGCCAAACGGCTGACGTCATCGACCGGAGCTGGGGTGGCGGCCGGGCTCGCTTACGCGGTGGCGCCGGCTGCGCTGGTGTACGGCCGAATGATCTGGAACGTCACCTTCGTGCCGGTGTTTGCCGCCCTGGCTCTGTGGGGCTTGATCGATTTCCACCAGCAGAAGCGCTCGCTGTCGCTAGCGCTGAGCCTGGCGGCAATTGTCGCCATTGCGGAGCTGCACTTCGCCAACGGCATCTACGGCCTGCTGTGGTTGGCCGTGGCCCTGGCCGGCTGGCGCTGCATCCGCTGGCTGCACCTCGCGATTGCCGGCGCCGTTCTGCTGGCGCTGACTGCTCCGTACCTGATCCTGCAGCTGCAGACCAACTGGGCCGACCTGTACGTCTTCTCACGCTTCATGACGAGCACGCCGCGGGTCGACCCGGAAGCCGTTGGCTCGGCCGCTGCCTTAACCGGGACGGCAAGCTACTGGCAGCTGCTGCCGCTGCAGGCCCAGCCGGGCTGGTTCGACTTGGATCCGTTGACCTGGCTGGCGGTCGCTCTGACGATCGTGGGCGCCGGGTTTGTGCTGGCCAGCCGCAGATCGGGCCAGGCCATCGCCCTGGCTTGGCTGGTGCTGCCTATCGTCTTCACCGTGCGGCACAGCATGCGCGTAGCTCCCTGGTACCTGCTGGGCCAGGTGCCGGCCGTTGCCCTATTGCAAGGCTTGGGAATCATCGGGCTCGTTGAGACCGCGCGCCGCCTGCAGCCGAGAGCTGCCCGCGTGTTCCCGGCGGCTGCCCTGGCCCTGCTGGCCGTCCCGATTTGGGCCTACGCCAACTTCATGGATCAAGTGGCCAGCATCGATCGGCCCGCCAGCTATGGCATCCCCCTCCGCTATTCGATGGCTGCAGCACGGCAGATCGAGTCCCGCATCGGGCCCGAGCTCATGTACTTCGCGGGCCCGCAAGACCACAGCGAGGTCGTGCCGTACCTCCTTGGCTTGCCATCGTTCCGCTATTACAGCGGCCGCTCGGTCATCGCTTTGCCAAAGGACCAAGCCTGGTACCTGACGCAGGCCAGCACGCTTGCCAGTGATTTCCTGGCGGCCCGATTTGGGCCGCCCAGCGCGAGCGTCCAAACGTCCCGCGGCGCGCCCGAGTTCCACCTGTTCCGGGTGCCCGGGGAGCAGGCCGTGCTCAGTGATCCCGACTTCAAGTCGCTGCAGGCGGACCTCGCGCCGGGCATCCGCCTCGGGGGCTACGCCGCGCGATCGCTGGCTGCCGGCCAGCCCTCAGCCCTGGACCTTGTCTGGCGGGTGACCGACGGGCCGGCGCTGGCCGGCCTGCACCTCAGCCAGTACGCGCATCTGTCGGACCGAGATGGCCAGGGCTGGTCTACTGCGCCAGACATCTGGGATATCTCGGAGCCATGGACCACGGGCCAGCTGGTGGTCTCGCCATTCGAGCTGAACATTCGGGCCGATGCGCCGCTCGGCGGCTACTGGCTCGAGACCGGCTTTTACCAGACGTTCTCTCAGGAGCCATTCGGGAAGCCGCTCCGGATTGGTCCCTTGCGCGTCGCGGCAGCCAGGGCCTCGAACGCCTCCGGGGAAGCGCTGGCCACGTTCGGTGACGGGGAGCTGGCCCTGCTGAAAGCTGACTGGCAAGGCCCGGAGGTGGCGCTGCAATGGCGTGCCCTGGCAGAGCCGCGCGCCAGCTACACCGTGTTCGTCCACGCCGTGAACCGGGCCGGCCAGGTCGTCGCGCAGCAAGACAGCACTCCCCTAAGAGGTAGTTTCCCGACGACGCTGTGGCAGCCCGGCGACGTCATCCAAGAGGTCTACAACCTCGGCGTCGCGCCGGCAGCGGGCCTCGAGCTGGAGATTGGCTTGTACACCCAGCCCGACGTCAAGCGCTTGCCTGTGCATCAGCCGAGCTCGGCCACGGTGCGGGATCACGTAACACTGCCATCGCTATAGTTCGCCCGCATGCCCGAGCTGGACGTGGCCAGCTTGCGGGCGCGGCTGTCGGGCTACGAATGGCGCGAGATCATGTCCTGCCTGCGGTTTGCGCCGCGCTGGCCGGATAACTCAATCAACCCCCTCTACTGGCAGGACGCCTGGCGCAAGCGCAACCCGCGTGCCGGCGCGGTGGCGCTGCTGCTGGTGCCGCGCGAGGAGGGCTTGCACGTGCTGCTCACGCAGCGGCATGCCGATCTGAAGCATCATGCCGGCGAGCTGTCGCTGCCCGGCGGGTCGGTGGAGCCGGACGACGCCAGCCTGCAGGCCGCCGCCCTGCGCGAAACGGCCGAAGAGATCGGCCTGCCGGCCGCCGCGATAGAGATCTGGGGCCGGCTCGACGGCGTGTACGTCCCGCCCAGCAATTTCCTGGTTGCGCCGTTCACCGGCCTGGTGCTCGACCCGTCAGCCATTCGGCCCCAAGAGGATGAGGTCGTGGCCGTGGTAGAAGTGCCGCTGGCCACGCTGTTCGACCCCTCGGCGATTGGCCGCATGAAGGATGCGACCGATCGCGACGTGGACTACTACGCCTGGCAGGAGCACCGCGTCTGGGGCGCCACGGCCCGCATCCTGAATAACCTGTGCGAGGCCCTGGGCCAGCCCTGCGAGCCCTCCCACCTCGTCTAGTCCGTACACTTTCTGGGGTATGCAGGCCACCGGAACGAACTGGCGCGACCTCGAGGCGCGTTACTACATGCGGACCTTCAGCCGGCTGCCGGTAGTGTTCGAGCGCGGCCAGGGCTGCTACGTCTACGACGACGAGGGCAAGCCCTACCTGGACATGGTGGCCGGCATCGCCGTCAACATCCTGGGGCACGCCCATCCCGTGCTGGTCGAAGCGATTGCGCGCCAGGCCGAGAAGCTCATCCATACCTCCAGCCTGTACTACTCCGAGCCGCAGCTGGAGCTGGCCGAATGGCTGATCGACCGCTCGCCGGCCGATCGCATCTTCTTCGCCAACAGCGGCGCCGAAGCCAACGAGGGCGCAATCAAGCTGGCCCGCAAGTATGGCCGCACGCATCGCGATGGCGCGTACGAGGTCATCAGCATCGAGCATTCGTTCCATGGCCGGACGCTGGCCACCCTGGCTGCCACCGGCCAGCCGAAATACCACGAGCCGTTCCAGCCCATGCCCGAGGGCTTCACGTCCGTGCCGTTCAACGACTTCGAGGCGCTGCGCAAGGCCGTTTCCGGCAAAACCGCGGCCATCCTGCTGGAGTGCGTGCAGGGCGAGAGCGGCATCCACATCCATAGCCGCGAGTACCTGCAAGCCGTCCGCAAGCTGTGCGACCACGAGGACATCCTGCTCATCTGCGACGAGATCCAGTGCGGCCTGGGCCGGACGGGCACCTTCTACGGCTTTCAGCAGTTCGGCATCGAGCCCGACGTGATCACGCTGGCCAAGGGCCTGGCCGGCGGCCTGCCGATTGGCGCGTTCCTCGCTACGGAGCGCTGCGCCGTTCTGACGCCGGGCGACCATGGCTCGACCATGGGCGGCAATCCCGTGTGCTGCGCCGCCGGCGTGGCCGCCATGCGCTATCTGGAGGAGCAGGACCTCATGGGCAACGCTGCCCGCGCCGGCCAGGCACTCAAGGACGAGCTCCTGAACCTGCAGGAGACAGTGCCCGGCATCACGGCGGTCCGCGGCATGGGCCTGATGGTCGCCTTTGACACGGCCGAAGAGATCGCCGCTGACATCGTGAACGCGGGCCTGCAGAAGGGCATCGTGCTCAACAATACTGGGCCGCGGACCATCCGCATGGTGCCCCCACTGATCATCAGCCAGGGCGAGGTCGAGAAGGCCGTCGGGCTGACGGTGGAAGCGCTCAAAGCCGTCCGCGCCTGACATGACCAAGATCCTCAACCACCTCCCAGCGGGGGAAAAGGTCGGCATCGCCTTCTCTGGCGGCCTGGACACCAGCGCCGCCGTGCGCTGGATGCGCCAGCACGGCGCCATCCCTTACGCCTACACCGCCAACCTGGGCCAGCCCGACGAGGCAGACTACGAAGACATCCCGCGGCGGGCTCTGGCCTATGGCGCGGAGAAGGCGCGCCTCGTGGACTGCCGGCGCCCATTGGTCGAAGAAGGCATGGCGGCGCTGCAATGCGGCGCCTTCCATATCGCCACCGCGGGCCTGCCCTATTTCAACACGACGCCCCTGGGCCGGGCAGTGACCGGCACCAGGCTGGTGCTGGCCATGAAAGAGGACGACGTCCACATCTGGGGCGATGGCAGCACCTACAAGGGCAATGACATCGAGCGCTTTTACCGCTACGGCCTGCTGGCGAACCCTGAGCTGCGCGTCTACAAGCCCTGGCTGGACCCCAAGTTCAACGCCGAGCTCGGCGGCCGCAAAGAGATGTCGGCCTACCTGGAGAAAGCGGGCCTGCCCTACAAGGTCAGCCAGGAAAAGGCCTACTCCACGGATTCGAACATCTGGGGCGCCACCCATGAGGCCAAAGACTTGGAGCACCTCGACCGGAACGTCACGATCGTGGAGCCCATCATGGGCGTCGCGTTCTGGCGTTCCGAGGTCCGGATCGAGGCTGAGACGGTAACGGTGACGCTCTTCGATGGCCGGCCGGTTGCGCTGAACGGCGTGTCGTACGAGGATCCCCTCGAGCTGGTGCTGGAGGCCAACAGCATCGGCGGCCGGCATGGCCTGGGCATGTCCGATCAAATCGAGAATCGGATTATCGAGGCCAAGAGCCGCGGCATCTATGAGGCGCCCGGCATGGCCTTGCTGTTCATCGCCTACGAGCGGCTCGTCACCGCGATTCACAACGAGGACACCATCGAGCAGTACCGCGAGAACGGCCGACGCCTCGGCCGGCTGCTGTACCAGGGACGCTGGTTCGACCCGCAGGCGATGATGCTGCGCGAGGCCTCGCAGCGCTGGGTGGCCAGCGCAGTGTCCGGCGAGGTCATGCTCGAGCTGCGCCGCGGCAACGACTACTCCATCCTGAAGACCGCCAGCCCGAACCTCAGCTACCGCCCAGAGCGCGTGACCATGGAGAAAGAAGCCGGCGTGTTCTCGGCCCAGGATCGCATCGGCCAGCTGACGATGCGCAACATGGACATCGAGGACACTCGCGCCAAGCTGCTGCTCTACGCCCGCGCCGGCCTGCTGCCCTCCGGCTTAGAGCTCCCTCTCCCTCTGGAAGAGGGTGGGGGTGAGGGTCCATTGCTGGCAGGCGACAAACCCACATCCTAGCCCTCTCCCAGAGAGAGAGGACAATATGAACGTGAGCGGGCGCGCAGGTTTCGCCGATGCATTCCGGGGCCACTACTTCTGGCCATCGGTCGCCGCCCTGGCCGGCATCTCCATCGGCTCAGTGGACCAGTACGTGGTCAACACCTCGATGCCGCGCGTGCTGGCGGAGCTTGGCCAGCCGGTGTTCTACGCCTGGGTGGCATCGGCCTTCGTACTGGCGCAGATTGTGGGCATGTCGCTGGCCGGCGCCTGGCGAGATCGGTCGGGCTTGCGCATCCCGTTCCTGGTCGGCATCGGGGTGTTTGGTGTCGGTTCCCTGCTGTGCGCCGGCGCTCCCTCTATGGCCTTGCTGGTCGTGGCCCGTGGCTTTCAGGGCCTGGGTGGTGGCGCGCTGGCCGCCCTCAGCTACGCCGCCGCCGCCGAGTACCCCGAGGCGCTGCGCATCCGCATGTACTCGCTCATTTCGACGCTGTGGGGCATCGTCGCCCTCGGCGGGCCGCTCCTCGGCGGCGCCATCACCGATTGGGTGGGCTGGCGCTGGATCTTCCTGGCCAACATCCCGCTGTGCGCCGTCGCCGCGGCAGTGGCTATGCGGGGGCTTGGTGGCTCTCACCCAGCCGATCGGCGGCGCACGATTCCGGTCGTCCGTTCGATGCTGCTGGCAGCCACCGTGGGCACGCTCGTCGCGGCTCCCTCAGCTCAGCCGATCCAAGCCCTGGCGCTGCTGGCATGCGGCCTCGTCCTCGGCCGCGTGTACCTCAGCCAGGAGCGCAAGGCCGCCGTGCCCGTGATGCCGCTTGAGACATGGACGGCGCGCGGCGCGGTTGGCTCGTGCATGCTGGCCACCATGTTCGTTACCGCCGGCTACATCGGCTCGAACATCTTCCTGCCGCTGTACCTCCAAGGCGTGCGCCACGAATCGGCGTTCACCGCCGGACTGGTGTTGAGCGCCGCCGGCGTGTGCTGGACCATCGGTAGCCTGCTTGGCGTGCGGGCCGAAGGCGTCTGGCGCATGCGCATGATGCGCGTGGGCGCATTCATGACCTGTCTCGGGGCGCTATCGATCGCCTTCATCTCCAGGAACGGGCTGCCGCTAGTGTTCGTGTATATCAGCTGGGGCGGCGCGGCCATAGGCGTGGGTCTGTCCCTACTGCACCTCATGAACTGGGTCGTCGTGTACTCGCCGCGCGAGCGCAGCGGCGCAGCCTCGGCCGCCGTCCAGACCGCTCGCCTGCTCGGCAGCGCGGCGGGTGGCGCGCTGATGGGCGCCGTGCTGCACGGCATCGGGGCTGATCCGGACCATCTGCTGATGGCCGTCAGCGCCATCTTCTTGCTGGGCGCGCTGTTTGCCCTCCTGCCCGCCACGCTGCTGCGTCCCAAGCTGGAGCACGCCCAGCCGCACGAGCCGGATCTCCAACCAGCCGAGGCTCTGGCCACTGTGGAGGCTTAGAACGCCCCGCCTCGATGAACTCGGCGGGGACCCCGCGGTTAAAGGATCAGGCAGGCGTCGCCGAACGAGTAGAAGCGGTAGCGCCGCTCGATCGCTTCGGCGTAAGCGCGCAGCATCAGCTCGCGGGAGGCGAAGGCGCTGACGAGGGCCATCAGTGTGGTCCTGGGCAGGTGGAAGTTGGTGATCATGGCGTCCACCACCCGGTTGTCGTACCCGGGGTAGATGTACAGCCGCGTCCAGCCCTGAAGCGGCCGGATCGCGCCGTCACGCCAGGCCGACTCCAGGGCGCGCACGCTCGAGGTGCCCACCGCCACGATTCGCCGGCCTGCCGCGCTGGCCTCATTGCAAGCCTCGGCCACAGGGCCCGGCACGAGACACCATTCCTCATGGATATCGTGCTCCTCGACGTCGGCAGTCTGGATCGGGCGGAACGTGTGCAGCCCGATGTGGCAGGTGACGTACGCCGTGCGCACACCTTGTTGCTCGAGCGCCTGCAGCAGCTCCGGCGTGAAGTGCAGCCCGGCCGTCGGCGCTGCCACGGAGCCCCGCGGCTTGGCGTATACGGTCTGGTAGCGCTCGGGATCGGCCAGCGGCGCCCTGATGTAAGGGGGCAGCGGCGTCTCGCCTATGCGTTTCAGCGCCCGATCCAACTCATCCCCCGTCAACGAAAACCGCAGCCTGCGGACACCGCCTGTTCCCTCTCCCTCTGGGAGAGGGCTAGGGTGAGGGTCGTCTGACAGCACCTCCGCCGCCAGATCGCCGAACTCGAGCGTGATCCCCGGGCGGACGCGCCGCCCCGGCTTAATCAGCGCCCGCCAAGTGTCGGGCGTCTCCGGCTGCAGCAGGAGGGCCTCAACGGCGCCGCCGCTGCCCTGCTTGCGCCCGTGCAGCCGCGCCGGGATGACGCGGCTGTCGTTCGCCACCAGCAAATCGCCAGCCTCGAGGTATTCGCCGATGTCGTGGAACATGCGGTGCTCGATCCGGCCACTCAGTCGGTGGATGACCAGCAGGCGCGAGCGATCGCGCGGCTCGATCGGCGTTTGAGCGATCAGCTCAGGCGGCAGCTCGTAATCGAGCTCGGACGTTTTCAGCGCGGACTAGCGGAACAGGCGGCCGGCGACGTTCAGCAGCACCGTCAGCACTATCGAAGCGATGATGCACGTCACGATCGGGAAATAGAAGCCGAAGTCTCCGCGCTGGACCGCGACGTCACCCGGCAGCCGCCCCAGGTACGGCACGCGGCCGAACACCAGGAACAGCGCCCCCGCCAGCAGCAGCAGGACGCCGACTCCAATGAGCAGCTTCCCCACCTCAGCCACGAGGCCGAGTATAGCCAGGGTTTACTCGCTGCCGAGCGTGAAAACTTCCACCTCGTTGGCTTTGCCGCGGATGGCGGTGGTGCCCAGGCGAGTGAGGCGGAAGGCGCTCTGGTCGAGCAAGGCAGCGGCGTCGGCTGAGAGCACCGAATCGACGTGGAACTCCTTGCACAGGCTCTCCAGGCGCGAGGCGGTGTTGACGGTGTCGCCGATGGCGGTGAAGTCGGAGCGCTGCGGCAGGCCAACGGCTCCTAGGACGACCTCGCCGGTGTGGATGCCCACGCCAAAGCCCACCTGAGATTCACCCTGCGCGGCGCGTTCGGCGTTGATCGCGCCGATGCCGGCGCGAATGGCAGCCGCGGTGCGGGCGGCGGCGGCGGCGCCGTGCGATGGGTCGGGCAGGACGCCGAAGATCGCCATGAGCCCATCGCCCAGGAACTTATCCAGGATGCCGCCGTTATCGAACACGCATTGAGCCATCGTGCCGACGTAGCTGTTGAGGATCTTGACGACACCGTCCGGCGTGAGCGTCTCGGCCAGCGCCGTCGAGCCGCGCAGGTCACCGAACAGAATGGTCACGACCCGCCGCTCGCCGCCCATCTTAATCGCCTCGCCGGACATCACCCGCTCGACCACCGCCGGCGAGAGGAAGCGCTCGAAGCCGCGCCGCCGGTCCAGCTCGATGAACAGCGCCCACAGGGCGAAGACGACCGCCGTCAGCATCAGGACGTGGTACTCCCACCAGGCCAGGCCCCACACGGGCGAGATCACCATGGCCACCTGGGCGTCCGCCAACAACAGGAACGCGGCTACCTGCGCCGCCTGCATCGGCAACCGGGTGCTCAGGAACTCGCGGCTCTGCCGCCAGGCGGCGAACAGCAACAGCGCGACGCTTAGTCCCGCCGCCAGGTAAGGGATGGGTGGCTGCAGCAGCGGCAGAAGAGCCAGCGTGCCCGGCGCGGCCAGCCCGAGGGTGCCGTAAACGACGAGCACCAGCGCGAGGACCGCCGCGACCAGCCGCGTCCGGGCCGTCAGCTTCTTCGAATCCGCCCAATCGATCGGCAGGTAACGGCCGGCGAAGAACAGCGCCGGCACCAGCAGACTAAGGTAAGCCGAGATGCCCAGCACGGATAGCGCGCTGTGCTCCTCGTGCAGGGCGCCACTGTACGTGTCCCCCACGAAGCTCACGCTGCTGGCGGGCAGGATCACCCCTGGCGTGGCCAGCGCGTGGACGGCGAAAAAGCCGGACATGCTCAAGAAGCCCAGCGCCAAGAAGAGCACTCGGAAAGCGCGCTGCTGCAGGGCCGATCGCGCCACCATGACGGCCACCAGCAGCGCCAGCAGCGACACGTTGGCCACGACGACCAGGTGCTGGAACGACACGTCCCGGGTGGGTGGCGTCGGCGGCACCTGCAACAGCCAGAACAGCAGTCCCAGCGGCGCGGCGAGCAGAGCGAGGGCGGCGACCATGCCGCCGATCGGCAGGGGCTGTCCGGTGGCAACCCTTAGCGATGCAGCCATCGCCTGCTTATAACACGATGGCGGCGGCCGTATATGCTGGTAGGACTACGGAGGTGAAGCGAGCGTGAACCTGGTAG
>WNFB01000433.1_pt1 | contig 33395 bp, 29 predicted proteins | sample 5400501 | NCBI WGS metagenome assembly WNFB01 (sample SAMN13153341, study PRJNA577476) | soil metagenome | isolation source: 200 cm saprolite under Douglas fir tree site 2 hole 1 | place: USA:California | collected 2015-04-18
TTATTTGTCGCAATTTTGCGGTGTCACGCTCTATCTCTTCGGCGCTGACGTTTGGGTCAGAATTCAGTTCAGACATTGTGCAGCTCCTTTTCCATTCGGCGTATTTTGGCAAGTGCCTGGCGAACAGACCACCCGCTAATAACTCGCTGCTGCGCGATGGCAATTGAAAATTGTTCTACTCGGTCCAGTCGAACATATTGCTTACGCTGTTTTCCGGTCTCGTCACGCCAGCGGCGATACCAGTACGGACCGTGCAGGTCGCCCGCGGCGCAGCGGCACCGGTCTCTACCGCATTGCTTCCATTCGAGTTGTAGGCTTCCCAGCAGCATCTTGGGTAACAAAACACCGAATTTCAACCGGCCATTTCGACGAAAGTCAGAGAACTTATTTCGCATATTTCGCACCTTCACAGCCTTGAGTTGGTTGAGGCAAACTCCAGCAGGCTGTGGTTGAATGAAAGTTGGGCGCAAAATGGGCGCAAAACCGGGCGCGTTTCGCCGGGTTTTCGCCGTTTTAGGAGAGGCAAAGGTCCTGAAATCAACACGAGTTACGCGTTCGAGTTGAAGTAGATTACTTTCGTGCAATTAACTTCAGCTTGCTTGCTCAAAACCATAACAGCACGGGGCTTACTGTAGTTTCTATTACTCCACTTTCAACCCGGTGTCGGCGAGCGGTCGGCGAATCCAGTTGTGTGTATGATCACAACGTGCAAGATATAACAGCGTTCGTCCTGGCGGGCGGAAAGAGCACGCGCATGGGGAGAGATAAGGGCTTCGTTGAATTCCAAGGCCGCACGTTGCTTGATCACTCGCTTGAGCTGGCACGCGGGGTTGCGACGGAAGTTCTGATCGTGGGAGATCGGGAAAAATTCTCCACGTTCGCCTCTGTCGTGGAAGATGTGTTCCCAGATTGCGGTCCGCTGGGCGGGATTCATGCAGCACTGAAAACCTCACGTTCTGCGCTGAACCTGGTGATAGCAGTGGATTTGCCGTTTGTGGAGATCAGATTTCTGGAGTATCTGCTGGAGCAAGCGCGAGCCACGACCGCGCTTGTCACCGTGCCACGGGTCGCCGGTGGATGGCAGCCCTTATGCGCTGTGTATCGACGCGAGTTTGCGACCTGGGCCGAGCATGCGTTGCAGCGGGGGAGGAACAAGATCGATCCACTCTTTTCTGAGGTAGAGACGAGAGTCCTAGAGGAAGACGAGCTCACGCGGTCCGGTTTTTCGTCAGAAATGTTTCAAAACCTGAACACGCCAGAGGATTTGGAGAGAGCACGAATCGACCGCTAGTCGTTGGTCGTTAGAAGTAGTCATCGGCATTTTGCTTGTTGGCATTAATCTTCGCAAGCGAGGCCGACGTTTAGCTGTTGATCACGGGCCATCAATCTTTAGACTCAAAGCCCGTGTTCTGTAAGAATGGGAGCAGCGTCGCCTCTCTTTCTGAAGTGCGGCTAACGCGCCGCGAGCAGGACACCGGAAATCGGAGCCTGAAGCCCGACCGCTGAAGACCAACACCAATGACCCAACGACTAACGACTGCTTATGAGTACTAACGGAAACGAATCCCCGTACATCGCGTTCAAAGAAGTATCGAAATCTTTCGGGGACAATCGTGTCCTCGATCACGTGAGCTTTGACGTTATGCCGGGAGAAACGGTTTGCATCCTGGGCCGAAGCGGCGTAGGGAAGTCGGTCGCACTACACCACATCATGGGATTCCTCAAACCAGATTCCGGGCGTGTGATTGTCGCTCACGAAGACATTACTGATTATCCCGAAGAGGAGCTGGAGCGGATCCGCAAAAAAGTCACGATGGTTTTCCAGAACGGCGCACTTTTCGATTCACTAACTGTTGGCGAGAATGTCGCTTTTCCCTTGCGCGAGCGCGGAGATCTTTCTGAGGAGCAGATTTTTCAGATTGTGGACGGGTTGCTAGACATGGTCGGAGTGAAAGAGATGCGCGACTTGTTGCCCTCAGACCTCTCAACCGGCATGAAACGATCGGTCGCAATTGCACGCTCACTGGCAGCCCAGCCGGAATGTGTGCTCTACGACGAGCCCACGACAATGGTCGATCCGCTAATGGCGCAACTGCTTGGGGACCTGATCAAGCGGCTCAAAATTCAACTTCATCTTACGAGCGTAGTCGTAACTCACGACATGCGCCTGGCCAAAAAGCTGGCCGATCGAGTGGTGTTCCTGCACGAAGCGAAAGTGCTCTTCTTCGGACCTTACGACGAGATGGAGAGATGCCAGGAGCCAATTGTGAAGGAGTTCCTGGAACTTGATGAACTAAAGCTGGAGGCGTAAGAATAGATCGCGAGTCGCAGGCGGCAGGTGGCCGGCAGTCCTCAGGAATGCGCACTTGCTTCGATGCCTCGGCTCTAAGATCTCATACCTGAAACTGAGACCCGCAACCTATCCGCTGCCCTAGAATCCTTCCCGCACCAGGCGCTCTATCGTAATCGAGCTATTCGAGGCCTCGCCGTGCAGCATCTTCTCGACGTACTTCGCGACCATGTCCACTTCGAGATTGACCGGGTCGCCGCGTTTCAGCGATTTGAGGTTGGTCATCTCCAAGGTGTGCGGGATGATAGCCAAGGTCACTCCCGCTTCATCAATCTTCGCGACCGTGAGACTGATGCCTTCAATAGCGAGTGAGCCCTTGAAAATCACATAGCGCGCCAACTCGCGCGGGATCTCGATGCGCAACCAGTAATCCTTCGCGTCGGGAATTCTGTCGAGAGCCAGAAATTTCCCAGTTCCGTCGACGTGTCCCTGGACTACGTGGCCACCGAAGCGGCCATTGGCACGCATAGGAAGCTCAAGATTGACCAGCGCGCCAGGCTTGATTCGCGAAAAAGACGTGCGCTTCCAGGTTTCTTCGGCAAGGTCCGCACCAAAGGATTTGGACGTGATCTCGACAGCCGTGAGACAGACGCCGCTGACGGCGATGGAGTCGCCCTTCTTCAATTCCTCCGTTACCTGCCGGGCGGACACGGTGAGGCGGCGCTTGCCGTCTCCGTGGGCAATGCGCTTGATTTTCCCGACCTCTTCAATGATGCCGGTGAACATGGGCCTCCGAATACCCACATGATATCCCGTAGAGAGCACTCAGCAGTCAGCCAGAAAACCGGGTGGACACTGCCTTGGGATCTTATGGCTCACGTCTTGTGGCAATTCCGATCCAGCTATTGAATAAACAACCATTCCAATCGCCAATGCGATTTGCTGGCAGAATGCTGATTGCTGATTATTGAGCCTTACTCCGCATATGGATCCCGCAGATATCCCTCCACCGCGAAGTCTTCGCCGAAACGATGGAGCTGAAGCGCCTTCACGTAGGCGGCATCACTCATACGGCGGAATCCTGCGCCAGCCGCGAACGGAACCGACCCATCGCCTGCGAGAATCTTAGGCGCGTAATAGAGAAAAACTTTATCGACTAGGCCAGAGGCGAGCGCAGCCCAATTGACCATCGCGCCGCCTTCAATCAAAACGCTAGTGACCTCCAGTTCTCCAAGACGGCGTGCAATTCCCGGCATATCGGGACGGCCGTCGGTCATCACTGGGGAAATCTGCTCCACTCGAATCCCCAGCGACTCTAATGCCTGCTTCCTGTTTTCTTCGGCGAAAGAGCAGAGCACCAGAACGTCATCCTTCGCCGTCTTGACCACACGCGACCCATGGGGAAGCCGCAGGCGTGAATCGAGAATCACTCGTAAGAGCGGACGGCGACGAGGATGGCCGCTGCGATCGGTGAGCAATGGGTCATCGGCGATGATCGTGCCGACCCCAACCATAATCGCGTCGTGCTGGTGACGAAGTTCCTGAACATGAGCTCGCGCGGTTTCGCTGGTAATCCAACCGCCCGTCGCGCCGGCAGCCCCGAGTGCAGTAGGATTGTGCGACTCGGCAGGTGGTGGCGCGATCTTGCCATCGAGGGTCATCGCGGCTTTAAGTGTGATCAGCGGAGTGCGGTGGCGGATGTACTTCGCGAAACTCTCGTTCAGCTTTTTGGCTTCTTCCTCAAGCAGGCCCACCTCGACTTGCACACCCGCAGCCTGAAGGCGCCCAAAGCCGCGTCCGCTGACCATCGGATTGGAGTCGTGCATGCAAGCCACGACACGGCGAATGCCGGATGAGATCACGGCATCAGCACAAGGGCCAGTGCGGCCATGATGCGAGCAGGGTTCTAGATTGATGTAGAGCGTTGCGCCCCTCGCTTTTTCGTCCGCCTGGTCGATGGCGAGAATCTCAGCGTGCTTGATGCCGTCGTAGGTATATGTGCCGCTGCCGACTATGTTGCCGCTGTCGTCCACGATCACGGCGCCGACGTTTGGATTGGGAGAAGTCAAACCAATGCCGGAACGGGCGAGCTCAAGGGCTCGGAGCAGGAAGGCTTCGTCAGTGCGCTGGTCGGGCATCGAGACGTTATTCACTGTGGAGACACCTTCTGTCGCGCCGCGGGGCAAGCTCCGCCACTGTAAAAGCTTGGCAATTAGAGCCTAGCGCATAAGTGCTTCTGAGGGACGCCATGACTTCAGCGATGCCATAGAGCCCTCAGTGGAGTCGGGCTCTGCAGGCGACGAAATAGATAGCTCCGCCGTGAGAAGGCATGCCTTTCAAGCGTGCCCTACAACGAGAGATTTTATTGCTTTCGAGGTGGGAAGAAGAAATCGGCATCGTCATCCGGTTCCGCTACGGCCGCACCGCTACGACCTTTGGGCCCGCGCTGCACGGGTACTAACCGCTCCGCATAGGGATCTCCTGGAGGCTGAGGCTTCGGACGGCGGAGACGACGCAACCATTCCAGCAAAACCTGTGGTAGCGAACGACGTGCACGCGATGCATTCACAGCAACCACCTTTGTCTTCTTCGGCACCAAAGCTCGCCACGTGCTTTCCCCATGTCTCTGTGCCTCGGTGGCAATGAAGTCTTAAGCGAACAGCGACTCCACAAATTCTCTCGGATCGAACGGCAGCAGGTCTCCGGCCTTTTCACCTACGCCGACATAGCGCACCGGCACGCCCAATTCGCGCGAGATGGCGACTACGACGCCACCCTTGGCCGTTCCGTCCAGTTTAGTAAGCACGATTCCGGTTACGCCCGCCGATTGCGTGAACAAGCGCGCCTGCTGCAATCCATTCTGACCGGTGGTGGCGTCCATCACAAGCAGAGTTTCGTGCGGCGCGCCGGGAATGATGCGTTGGGCAGTACGGCGCATTTTTTCCAATTCCGCCATCAGGTTGGTCTTCGTATGTAAGCGACCCGCCGTATCGACGATCACATAATCAGTATGACGAGCATTCGCGGACTGGAGGGCGTCATAGAGCACCGCCGCAGGATCGCCGCCCGGCTTCGTCTTGATCACTTCGGTGCCAGTTCGTTCACCCCAGATTTCGAGCTGGTCGATGGCAGCTGCGCGGAAAGTATCCGCCGCGCATAGCAGGGCGGTCTTGCCATCCGAACGGAACACCTGCGCCAGCTTGCCAATCGTAGTGGTCTTCCCGGTGCCGTTCACTCCCACCACAAGAATCACTTCGGGTGTGCCGTCCACTTTCTGCACGGGTTGGGTGTTGGCCGCAGTCAGGATGGCAAGCAATTCCTCTTTGAGCAGGCGTTTGAGTTCGCCGATGTTCTTGATCTGTTTGCGGTCTGCCTTATCGCGCAGCTTGTCGAGTACTTCATGAGTTGTGGTGGTGCCGAGATCAGCACCGATGAGCGTGGCTTCCAGGTCGTCTAGGGTAGCGCGGTCGATCTCTTTGCCGATGGAAACGACCTCGTCGATGCGCTCCGCCAGATTTTCTCGCGTGCGGGTAACCGCCTCCTTCATGCGATCAAGAAAACTGGGCTGCTGTTCGAGGCTGCCGAAAAGGGTCTGGATCATAAGGAGTTTGGGGGCCCCAGAGGTCAATTATAGCGGTCGAGGATGATTCGAACTGCAGAAGACGAAAGGGACCTCAAAGCATCGGCAAGTGAATCTGTGTTGCTTGGGTCCGCAGAGCTTTCGCAGCCCATTTGGATCTTTCGCGGCGTGAAAGCCGCTCACGATCATGTCCGGAAGAGGTGATGCTTACTCTCGACATAGAGACAGCCGCTTTTTGGGCGGCATGAACTGGCGACAGCGCCGCTCCCACACCGGGCCTCGAGAATTCAAAATCTGGTGGTTTCAACTGCGGCGACTGCGTCATTGGCGCCGGGCCCACGAGACTCGCCGGGAGTGGCAGCGCTGGCGGCGGAAGCCGCCATGGTGATGCGCTGCATGCGAATTTCGCCGCGCTCGTACACAGTCGTCAATGCAGCAACGGCTCCCGGATCCAGCCGCTTGCCAGCCAGTGAATGAATGATGCGAAGCGCATCCATTGGATCGTGTGCCTGCTGATAGGGACGGTTCGTGGTGAGCGCGTCGAAAGTATCGGCTACAGCGATAATGCGTGCCAGCCGCGGAATCTGCTCGTCCTTGAGTCCGTAAGGGTAGCCGCGTCCGTCGAGAGACTCGTGGTGCAATTCGATGCCAGGCAGCATCTCCTGCAATTGTTTCACCGGCCGCAGGATGTTCGCGCCCTTGGTGGTGTGAGTCTTCATGATCTCGAACTCTTCCGGAGTCAGAGTGCCCGGCTTTTTTAGGACGCGGTCCTCGATCCCGATCTTGCCCACGTCGTGTAACTGCGCCGAGATGCGGAGGGTTTCCAGAAAATCTTCATCGAGCGCCATCTCGCGCGCGATCATCATGGAATAGCGCGTGACGCGGTCAGAGTGGCCCCGAGTGTAGGGATCCTTCTCGTCGACTGCGCCGGCCAGCATCTGGATCGAGCCCAGGAACAGCGCCCGGTTTTCCTCGGCGGCACGCTTCAGGTCGAGCACGAATTGCTCGAGTTCCTCAGACATCACGTTGAAAGTTTCCGCCAGTTCTCCGATCTCGGTACGGCTCTTCAGGTGCACGCGCTGAGAGAAATCTCCGCGAGCAATGGCCCGGCTTGATTGGGTGAGGACTTTGAGCGGATTGGTGATGCGGCGCGCGGCGTAAATGCTGAGGGCAATACTGACCAGCACTGCTAGAAATGCCAACAGGCGGGCAGTATGCTGCATTTCATAAATGCCTCGATAGGCTTCACGTTGAGGCTTCTGCACGACAACCGCCCAGTCAAGCGCCGTCACCGGACTGTAGGTGCCGAGCATGGCAGTCCGGTTCTTTCCATTCCTGACTTCAAATTCCTTGGTGGCGGCGAGCTGAGCTTTATTGCCCTGGTCCACGAAGTTGCGCACGATTTCCAGGTTCTTCATGTCTTGGCCTGTTGCGTAATCGGGGATGGCGGCGGCGACCAGGCGTCCCTGACTGTCCACGACGTACGGAGTCAGGCCGCCACTGCTGACTTCCTGCAGACGGCGAATCAGGAATTGCAGGTCTACGACCGACCCAATCATGCCCAGAAAGCGCCCGCCATACATCACCGGAGTGCTGACCAGCATCACCGTGCGGGCTGACTTGCCGTTGCCCACAACCAAAGTCTGGCCGTTATACGCGCGGCCTTCACGGGCGGCAGCATAGGCACGCTCCAGTTCGCGTTGCAGGAATGCATCTGGGTCGATGCGGCCAGCGGAAATTCCTTTGGCGTCGGAGTTAAGGAGAGTTGCGTAGGCAATGTCGCGCGACGAAGAAACGAAGTTCTCCAGCAGCGCCCGGAGTTCGGGAGCCTCCACGTTCTTGGCGCCGACATCGCCGCCGCTAGCCACCTGAATCGCGGAGGATAGGTTGGCCAACATCATCCGCAAGGTTTCCTGGTGCTGCGAAATGTCGTCTGCCAGCGAGCGCGTTACAGTGTTCTGCAGCAGCATTTCGTTGGTCTTCAGGCGTTCGCGGTTGATGGCTTCGACCTGGGTGGAGTAGAAGTACATGGGCACTACGGCGATCAGCACGAGCACACTGAGGATGACGTAGAGAACCGGGATGCGATCGGGAATTGGCAGTTTCAGATGCAAAGTGGCCCTGCAGCGCCGCACTCCGGGCGGCCGCGAGTATTGCGATTTCCCTTAAATTCTACTTTGAAGTACTTGCGGCTAAAGCCGACCATGGATTTGCGACCATTACGAAAGTACCCGGGTCAGGATGGTCTTTTGCACGTTTGGCAGGACAGAGCGGTCGTTATGACTGTTGGCCGACGGACCCAGTCGGAAAGGCATCGGTCGATTCCAACCAAATGATAGAGCGCTGCAGCGAACGGGAAAGGACTACAAAATGGCACTGCCAATAAACGCCGAGTGGGGTTACCTGATCGTTTGGGAGTTTCATGTGCGACCGGGAGCGGAAGAACGATTTGAAAATGTTTATGGATCACAGGGAGACTGGGCGCAGTTCTTCAAACGCGACGAGGGATATGCAGGGACAGAGTTAAACCGTGACTTTAACATTGCTGGTCGCTACGTCACCCTCGATTTCTGGACCTCACCTCATGCCTACGAGCATTTCCGCGAGCAACACCTCACGGAGTACAAGGCCATCGATGAGCGCTGCGAGGCGTTAACAGAAAGAGAAACCGAGATAGGAAGATTCGAGAGAGTGAGCAGGAGAACCTGATATCACAATCAGTGCCTGACGTGATTCGCGACGGAGGTGAATTGCCTTAGCCTTCTCGAATCCGACTCCGCCAATACAATTCAGGCCCTCACCGCCGGCGCCACCGCACGCTTAGGCAAGATCTCGCCAATGCGCCTGATCTGGGCGCCTACGCCGCGCAGCTTTTCCTCAATGTGCTCGTAGCCGCGGTCGATGTGATAGACGCGGTCGATAATCGTTTCGCCGTCTGCAACCAGGGCAGCTAGAACCAGCGAAGCCGAAGCGCGTAAATCCGAAGCTAATACCGCTGCGGCACTCAAGGGACTTCTTCCGCGGACCACCGCCCTGCTGCCTTCGATCTTAATGTTCGCGCCCATGCGCACCAGTTCCTGCGCATGCATGAACCGATTTTCAAAGATGTTTTCGGTGATCACCGAAGTGCCTTGGGCTTGTGTTGCCAGGGCCATGTACTGCGCTTGCATGTCCGTGGGGAAGCCCGGGTACTCTTCCGTGTTCATGTCGGCGGAGTTTAGCGGCACATCTCCCATGACGCGCACGGCATCCGCAGTGTACGCGGTCTTCACGCCAACTTCGCCGAGCTTTTGCAGAAGCGCCATGAAATGACGCGGGTCACAGCCCGCTACGTTCAGATCGCCGCCGGTAAGCGCGCCTGCAATAATGAACGTGCCTGCCTCAATTCGGTCCGGGATGATGCGATGTTTCACACCGTGCAACTTGCTAACGCCCTTCACGCGAATCGTCGAGGTTCCAGCGTCCTCAATGTGAGCTCCCATCTTATTCAGGAGGTCGGCAAGATCGGCGACTTCCGGCTCGCGAGCGCAGTTCAGCATAATCGTTTCGCCCTCGGCGAGGACGGCTGCCATGAGCAAATCTTCGGTGCCAGTCACCGTGATCTTGTCGAAAACAACCTCCGCGCCGCGTAGGCGGTCGGCCCTCGCCTCGACGAAACCGTGTTCCTGCGTGATGACCGCCCCCAGGCGCTGAAGGCCTTTGATGTGCAGATCGATCGGTCGGGCGCCGATCGCACAGCCACCGGGCAGAGAAATCCGGGCCCTTCCGCAACGCGCTACCAGCGGCCCCAACACCAGGGTGGAGGCGCGCATGGTTTTTACCAATTCGTAAGAAGCTTCCGGCGAAGCCAGATCGCGGCAACAGATGGTAGTTCGGTGCTGCGCGCGGCCGTATCCCAGTTCGACCTCTGCGCCCATCCCGACCAACAGCTTGCGCGTGGTTTCGATATCGCGTACCTGTGGGATATTTTCGAGGATAACCGGCTCCTCGGTAAGAATGGCGGCGGCCATGGCAGGGAGCGCTGCGTTTTTGGCCCCACTGACGCGAATTGTCCCCAGCAGCGGATTCCCGCCGCGAATCACCAATTTGTCCATGGCGAGATACCTTAAAAAAGTCCCAAGAGTCCTTTCCATCTCTGGCGCGCTACCATTCTAGTGGGAACCCCGCATACTGTCGGCAGGAAATTGCGAACCGGGAGGACACGTCCTTGGCACATTTTGCTTTGGGTCGCGGCGGCGCACTGCGGGCGAAGTCGAAAGGCATGCTCTTTGAACGGCCGGTGGGACACCAGCGCAACTAGCTAGGGCTTGTACCCCGGGGCTGCTGCAATCAGGCGACGAATTTGTCCATCCGTTGATTTCAGCGCTCGCTCTGCGTCGGCTCGGCTGATCCCCGCTTGCAGCATGACCAGCGCTACGGGGACGCGATTCCCAGCGGTCCTCAGCGCGTCTTGAGCGGTTTCGCGATCCAACCCTGTGATTCGCTGCAAAATGCCAATCCCGCGCTCAACCAGCTTTGTGTTCTTCAGATGAACGTTGGTCATCAGATTCCCGTAGACCCATCCCAGCCGGGTCATAGCGCCAGTCGAGAGCATATTCAGGACCATTTTTTGTGCCGTTCCGGCCTTCATGCGTGTGGACCCAGCGATCACCTCCGGGCCGACTTCAGTAATGATGGTCAGGCGGGCAGCCTTTTGCAGTGGGGAATTCCGATTGCACGTGACGGCGATGGTTTGGACTCCGCGGCGGCGAGCGTACTCAATAGCGGCCACTGTGAACGGAGTCCGCCCGCTGGCGGCAATTCCGACCACGACATCATTCTTGCCCGGCTTCTTCTTGGCCATCTCGCCCTGGCCCAGTTCGCGGGAGTCCTCGTTGGCCTCAACCGCAGCGCCGAGAGCTTTAGGCCCGCCGGCGATCACAAATTGAACTGTGCGCGGATCAGTGTTGAAGGTCGGCGGACACTCGACCGCATCGAGCGCGGCAATACGGCCGCTGGTCCCGGTGCCCACGTAAATCAGGCGGCCACCTTTTTTCAGAGCAGCGGCAATGAGATCGATCCCACGTGCGATCTGCGGTAGCGCACGTTTCACGGCGGCCGCGACTTTGGCGTCTTCGGCGTTGATAGTGCGCGCGATCTGGAAGGCAGATTTCAGATCGAGGTCTGATGAAGCAATATTCCTCTGTTCAGTTCTGAGCCGTTTCAGATCAGACCGGCTGCCCGTGTTCTTGCCTTTCAAGGTTGGTTCTCCAGGCATTCGATTACGGCATCGTGGAACCTTGGACGCAAATGTTTGATGGCTTGATTCGAACAGTCCGGCCAGGTGCGGTTGGTTAGCAATGTGACCGAGAGTTGCCGCTCAGGGTCAATCCAGAGAGAAGTACCGGTGTAGCCAAGATGACCGAAGGAACGCGGAGAGAAATACTTGCCGGACTGAGACGGGGAAGACGGCGTATCCCACCCCAGCGCTCGCGAAGCGCCTTCAGGTTTGGACTCACGGCGAGTGAACAAAGCCAGTGTCTCTGGGCGAAGAATTGGCCGACCGCCACTCAGCATGACGTGAGCGAAGACAGCCAAATCCCGTGCAGTGGCGAACAGACCCGCATGTCCAGCGACTCCGCCCAGCACGCTCGCGTTCTCGTCCTGCACCTCGCCGTGGATGATCCGTTGGCGAAAAGTGCGATCGTCCACCGTGGGCGGAATGTAGGCGCGCCAGGCAGCCGCCGGCTTGAATGAAGTATGAACCATAGCGAGGGGACCGAAAATCTCGCGCTGGCAGAAGCGTTCGAGCGGTTCATCGGCGATGCGTTCCAGAGCAACACCCAGGATGATGAACCCGATGTCGCTGTAAACGGCGCGCGTGCCGGGATCCGCGGCGAGAGGGATTGTGAAGGCCGCATGCAGAAGTTCTTCGGGGGTGTGTGCCTGCAAGAACAGCTTTTCATAGGCGGGCAAGCCCGAACAGTGAGCCAGGAGCATGCGCAACGTGATTTCTTCCCGTCGTTTATCATCGCGCCCGCCGAATTCCGGAACAATGGCAACTACCGGCGCCTCGAGGTCGAGCAGGCCGCGTTCGTACAGAATCATCGCCATCGCGGTGGTCGCGGCCACCTTTGTAAGCGAGGCCAAGTCGAAGATGCTGGCGATCGTGACTTCGGGCGAATCTGACTCATAGGTGAAGCGGCCTACAGCCTTGAGAGCAATTAGTTTTCCGTGATACGTGACAGCCACCGAGGCCGCAGGAAAGGCTTGCTCGGCCATCCCGTTCCGCAGTACCTCAAACGCCCGAGCAAAAACAGCATCCTGCTGTTCATAAACAGGGGCAGGGAAGTGCGCGGCTGCATTCGAAGTACTGTTCAGAGGCAGAAAGCCTTCTGGCACAGGGATGATTTCAATCTTGATGTCTGGTTTATAGCAAAGTTGGGCCGAGGGGTAAAGTCGTTGTCCGGCGTGAGTAGTGGGCTAATTGTGTGTTGCTGGAGTGGTATGACCGATGTAACGGGTTCGATTTATCCCACTGGCCCGGCGTGAGATCTTGATGAAAGCGTCCGGTTTGAGGCATGCGGCTCCCGAGACCGCACTTTGACTTATCGAGACCTGACGTGTGAAGCCCGAAGCCATCTCACCTGTGGCACAAACGGCACCCCCTCTTCTGACTTTCTTGAGCAATCGGGCTGGGCTTGTGTAAAGTCAGAACATCCACACAACGAAGAGGAACGTGATCCTGCGCCTGCATCCGTGTTGGCTTCGCCCGATTACTGCCGTTCTGATCATCAGCTTTTCTTTGCCCTGCTTTGCGGCAACTACGAAGCGCAGCGTGGCGCCGAACCATCTTGCGGTACTTGACTCCATCATCCAGGACGCCATCCACAGCGGACAAATTCCGGGTGCAGTGGTGTTGATCGGGCACAACGGTAAAGTGATTTATCGTAAGTCCTTTGGCAATCGGTCGCTCGAACCTCGGCGCGAGCCGATGACGCTGGACACCGTCTTCGACGTGGCATCGCTCACCAAGGTCGTTGCGACCACTACTGCGGTGATGCAATTGTTCGAGCTCGGCAAGGTGCGGCTGAGTGATGCGGTGGAGAAGTACATTCCCGAGTTCGCACAGAACGGGAAGCAAGATATTACCGTGCGGCAGTTGCTCACCCATTACTCCGGCCTGCCTCCGGATCTCGACTTGCAGAGCCCATGGCAAGGCAAGGACACAGCTTTCCGCATGGCATTTGAGGAGAAGCCCCAACAGCCAACGGGCTCTGGTTTTCTCTACAGTGACATAAATTTCATCACGCTTGGTGCGCTGGTCGAGCGCGTGTCGGCCCTAGCGCTAGACCGCTACGCCGAGAAAAATATCTTCGCTCCCCTGAAGATGACGCATACGCGCTTCCTGCCCGACGCAGCTTGGCGGCCGAAAATCGCGCCCACGGAATACGACGAGCACGGGGCCATGTTGCGGGGTATCGTGCATGACCCAACTGCACGCCGCATGGGTGGAGTGGCGGGCCACGCGGGTGTCTTCTCCACTGCCGATGATCTCTCCAAGTTCGCACAGTCGCTGCTCGGCGGCAGCAGAATTCTTTCCCCACTTTCGGTTGAAAAGATGGCAACGCCCGAGCAGCCGCCCACTGCGACAACCCTGCGCGGATTTGGCTGGGACATCGATTCACCGTTTTCGACCAACCGTGGCGAACTCTTGCCGGTTGGATCATTCGGGCACACAGGTTATACCGGAACTTCCCTGTGGATTGATCCCACTACTCGCACCTACATCATCCTGTTGACAAATGCCGTGCATCCGCGAGGAAAGGGAAGTGCAGTTGCGCTGCGTACGAAGTTGGCAACTGCAGTCACGGCCGCCTTGCCGCTGACTGTGAGCGAAAAGGAAAGATTACGATGGGAGAGCATCACCGGTTACAACGAGGCACAAACGGCAGCACGACACATCGCGGTCCGGAACACAGCGGTGAAACTGGGCATTGATGTTCTGGAGGAGCACAATTTCGAATTCCTGCTAGGGCCCGCTGGAAGGGATGGGCGCAAGAAGAAAATTGGGTTGCTGACCAACCAGACCGGGGTGGATTCGCAAAGCCGGCGGACGATTGATGTGCTGGCGCAGGCGCCAGGAATTTCGCTAGACGCGATCTTCAGCCCCGAGCACGGCGCTTCGGGCGTATTAGACACTACGGAGATCGGGAATTCCCGCGATGCGGCTACAGGCGTTCCTGTTTACAGCGTTTACGGCGCCACCGATGCGGCCCGGCGGCCATCAGTCGATTTGCTAAGAAAGTTGGACGCGGTAGTAATCGACATCCAAGATATTGGAGCGCGCTTCTACACTTACGAGACCACGCTGGGATATTTCCTTGAAGCCGCTGCCAAAGCCGGTATCGAGGTCATCGCGCTCGACCGGCCTAATCCGGTTACGGGATCGTTCTTGCAAGGGCCAGTCTCCGAACCGGGGCGAGAAGGTTTTGTGAATTACCACCCCCTACCTGTCCGCCATGGAATGACCATGGGCGAGCTGGCGAAAATGTTCAATGCTGAGCGCGGCATCAACGCGCGCCTTGAGGTAGTCGCCATGGAAGGATGGCTGCGCGGGGACTGGTATGATTCAACTGGTGTGGGGTGGGTCAATCCTTCACCCAATCTGCGCAGCTTGACACAAGCAACTCTGTATCCCGGAGTTGCGCTGGTGGAAGGGACCAATGTCTCGGTCGGGCGCGGCACAGATACGCCCTTCGAACTTCTCGGCGCGCCCTGGGTCAATGCCCGCGAACTGGCTCGTTATCTTAATGAGAGAAATCTGTCAGGCGTACGCTTTGTTCCGGTTAGCTTCACGGCTACGGCAAGCAATTACGCCGGACAGAAGTGTGAGGGTGTGAATATTGTCCTCCTTGAGCGAAACACGCTGGATGCTCCGGAGCTAGGCATTGAGCTGGCTTCCGCGCTGCGCAAGCTGTACCCGCAGAATTACAAGATGGACCGCATGATCGAGATCCTAGCCAACCAGTCCGTCTATGATGCGATTGTGCAAGGCCGCGATCCACGCCGCATTGCTCAGGACTGGCAGGAGCAGTTGGAGAAATTCCAGCAGCTTCGTCAGAAATATTTGATCTACAAATGAACTCTGTCGTTGCATTCCTTATTTGCTATCTTGACTGCTGATCGCCAATTTGCCCCCAATGCGTCATGGCAGCTTCCGGGAGCGAGTGGATACTGGATCCACTAGGAGCCTCTGAAAACTCTGAAAAGCAGATTCCTCGCGTGAAGCCCCGCTGTGACAAAAGTAAGGAGACTTATCGGCACGACCGAAGGTCGTGCCCTTCCCTGCAGTTCGTTCGCGGGGGAGTTTTCAGCAGCCTGCTAGAATGATTCCACCCAGCAGATACTGACGCAGGAGAGTTCATTCGATGAGCGCCATCAGCTCGAAAACACCCCCAGTTGACCACTTTTACCGCTGTGCCGGCCCGAATTGCGGGATCCTTAAGGGGACAACCGATCGCTGGTGGCTGATGTGGACATCATTCGCAGAATTAAACATTCCCGTACTCTATCTTTGCCCCTGGGACGAGAAAATCGCGCAGCAGGAGGGTGCTCTGCATGTATGTGGAGAGCTTTGCGCGCAGCGCCTGCAGTCGCAATTTATGGGAAATGTGCGCGAGAACCTGATAAGCCGGAGCAGTCAGTAAGCCGCTTAACGCCAAGAATGGGGCTGCATTAGACCCGTTGGTCACAACTGTAAAAACCGTCTCGCCTAAGTAAACTTTCATTCGTATCTGCGCATCCCACGCGGTATCTGTTGGGAGATTTGAGCCTATACTGGGGTGCTTTACACCGGCTCCTGAAAGTGTGTGGCTTTGGGAGGCTTTCTATGCACTGGTCACTCATGTTGTTACTTTCCTCTTTACTAGCAGCAGGGCAAGCCAGCCCTCCTCAAAGCCAGAATACTCAGGCAGCTCCGGCTGCAGCTTCGCCCCATGCCGATGAAGCAAGCCTGACCATTCCTGCCGGGACGAAAGTCCCGCTTGCATTGAAACAAGCCATTTCCACCAAGAACGCCCGCGAAGGCGACGCAGTTTACGCCGAGACGACGTTTCCTGTGGTCCTGGAGAACCGAATCGTCATTCCTGCGGGCACCTATGTGCAGGGCAAGATCAGCCACATCCGGCGTCCGGGTAGGGTCAAAGGCCGTGCCGAGGTGCTGATGCACTTCACAACCCTGATCTATCCAAGTGGCTACACGGTGATGCTGCCGGGGTCGGTGGAAAACATCCCAGGGGCAGAGAAGACTTCAATGAAGGGTTCCGAAGGCACTGTGCGTCAGGACAGTCAAACCGGGCAGAAGGTGGGCACTGTAGGCAGCACAGCAGCGACCGGAGCCGTGGTCGGCGGTTTGAGCGCTGGTGGAAAAGGAGCGCTCATCGGAGCAGGAGCAGGAGGCGCAGTAGGGACGGCAATTGCGCTGCTTACCCGAGGCAACGACGTGCGCCTGGAGAACGGCACATCGGTCGAGATGGTAATCCAACGACCTATCACGCTTGACCCCACCCGGTTTCGGGGGGCCGGGAAGTAGAGTCGGCAAGCGAATAGGCGGATATTCCGTGCGTCGCGAAGCGATCCTGAACAACGAAAAAGCCACCGGCAGGTGTGCCGGCGTGTACCACACTTCTATTTCAAAGTGAACATCGCGTTTACGTGCGCCGTGATGGTGATGTTTTGCGGCGTGAACTCCTCAGTGGGTGCGGGGGCCGCTCTCGTTTCCATAGCCATGGCGCGCCCCGCCATAGGCATTGGCCGCACATTTTCGAAGGTATCCACCGAAGCGTAAGATAATTCGCCTAGCGTGCGTCCGCTGGCGCGAGCCACAGTTTCGAGCGACGCACGGGCATGGCGGAAAGCATCTTCGACTGCTTTGCTTTTGGCTTCGTCCATGCTTTCCAGCGTGTAACTCACCGACTGGCTCTGGCTCACGTCGGCATCGGCGAGTTGCTGTGTGATCGGCCCGATCTTGGAAAAATCTTTCAGCTTGAGCGAAACGCTGGTGGTCACGCGATAGCCCACCAGCTTGCGTTTCGGGTTCTTCCAGTCATACACAGGCTGGATGGAGTAGTAGCCGATTTCGGCGGCTTTGGGCTCGACTCCCGTGGAGCGCAGAATCTGGCGGGTTTGCTCGGCCTCTTTGGATGCTTGCTCGTAAGCCGCCTTTGCCGTATCCGCCTGTGCAGAGATATTGAACTGTAGCAGTGCGGTGTCGGGCGCAGCCTCGTATTTTCCATCGGCGCCGGCGAATACACTGTTCGGCTGAGCAGTTATGGTCGGACGATCCTGTGCAAAGACAGTTCCAATCAAGCACAACGCAGCAAGAAACGTAGTCGCAATCTTCATGCTGAACATCCGTTTTCCTCCGGACAGACTTTATACGCCTGAACGGCTTCTATACAAAGAACGTGCCCGGTGCTCGATCTTGCGTTGGCATGATAATGGAGGATGCCTTACCGGCGGAACCTCTGCTCTACCGAGGCGGTGGAAGATAGGCCTTAATTGGTTTATAAGCTTGAAATGTAACCCAAAGCAGACCGAATCTCAGATAAGATCAAGAGCGCTCGCCAGGAAGCATGAGGAGAGCCGGGCATGTGGCATTTCATCGCGGTGTTTCTGCGCCAACGTATCGTCCAAGTGTCAGCCTTTTTCCTGATCGGCTTCGTGGTTGAGAGACTGGCTACCGCAGACCGCTCCATCACCAAAGCGAACAGAGCTTTCAATTGTGCTTACACGGTGTTCTTTCAGGTATTCGACTTCACAGCGGGAAGCCTGTTCGCGATGTACGTATATTCATTGGCCGTCAAGATGCCAGGTAAAGGCCTAATCTCGCTGCCGGTAAGCGACAGGGGAATCCTCCCATTCGCGATTATTCTCGCGTTCACTTCAAGTATCCTAAGGGATTTCTTTTACTACTGGTTCCACAGGCTGCAACACGCATCGAGATGGCTCTGGGCGCAACACGCATTGCATCACAGTGACGAGTGCATGAACGTGACTACGACATGGCGACATCATTGGCTGGAAATGCCGATGGAGACAGTGGCGGTAATTGTGCCGGCCGCTATACTGTTCAAGCCTCCGATTGTGACCATCCCCCTTGCATACCTCATCACTCGGGTATGAGCTACTTTATCCACCTCAATTCACGGATCAGCCTCGGCCCGCTAACCCCCATCATTGCTGGCCCGCAAACTCACCGCATCCATCATTCCAAGCTTCCAGAACACATTGACAAGAATTTCGCTGCAATATTCCCGCTTTGGGACGTGATCTTTGGAACCTACTACCATCCCAAGAGGGGCGAATGTCCACCGTGTGGTCTGGCATCAGGGGAGACGGTGCATTCGTTTCGCTATGCCCTTTTAATGCCGTTCATCACCTGGGTCAAGATGCTGAAAAGAGGAAAGGAAACTCGCTAACAGAAAGCAACAGGGTGACTGGTCTGCGGCGCAAAAAAGGCACGGGACGGGCGTCCATGCCTTTTTCGTCGAAAGAGCCGCACATCCCGACGATGACGTGCTGCCCGCCAAAACCTCAGCGCATAGGTACCTGGAGCGGATGATCAAGTCGTAATTCTAGGGTTGTTCCTTTGTCCAGACGAAGATCGTGGCCAGTTAAGAATCCAGCAAGAGCCCCTAACCCGGCGCCTGCGCCGGCTCCGATTCCGGCCCCGCGCCCGCCTGCAGCAGCAGCCCCGGCCGCGGCCCCCAGGCCCGCACCTACCGCCACAGCCTCAATGGCGTGGCGTTTGCTCATGCCCTGGCGCTGGATTTCGCCCTCTTCACCAAGTTGCTTTACCGCATGTTCTCCGGGCACTCCAGTGACCGTTGCGATCAGGGGCATCTTGCCGTGATTGGTATCAATCTCGTCGAAGCTCAGCAGCATGCGTGCGTGTAGCCCCTGCTCGACTGTGCTCACATGGCCCTTAATCTTTTTGCCGCGGGGAATCGTTGTACCGTTCGAAGCCACCAGATCTTCCGCCAGCTTAGCCTTGAAGTGTTTTCCCGGCTGCAGGCTGCGCGTGTCGAGCTTGTCTTCTAGCCGGACCAGGAAAGTAGTTCCCTCGGGAACGGCATCGGGATTCGGAACAGGAGGGTTGCTGAGTCCCGAGAACTTAGAACAGGAGCAGTTGCCGAGTTCTGAGCGACTAGCCGTAATCCTGTTAACAACACCAGGGCGCACAAAACCCGGCGAGACCGGACAGGGGTCATATATCAACCTCAAATGGAGCGGACTGAGTTGCTAATTACCTTGGATGTGACCCGAGAAGGAAATGCTGCCTGAAAAAGGCCCGGTTGCTTCAGGATAAGAGAGGCTAGGTACTACGAGGAACTCTTGGCCCCCGTGGAATAGGCAAAACGGTAGATTTGGGAATCGATTTCTTTGCGCAGGTCTTCCCAGATGCTGGCGGGCATCTCAAGAAATTTGCGAACAACCTCGGTATCAAACTGACGTCCCGCCCAGCGCTTGATCTCCTCCCTGGCGGCACTCAGCGACTGTGCCGGACGATACGGACGATCAGATGTTATGGCATCCAGAGTGTCTGCCACCGCGAAGATGCGTGCCCCCAGGGGAATCTCATTGCCTTTTAATCCGCGTGGATATCCAGTTCCGTCAAAGCGTTCCTGATGCGTGTAGACGATGTCGCAGGCCTCTTGGAGAAAAGGAATCTTTTTCAGCATCTGGTAACCGTGATAGCAGTGCTCACGCATGGTGGCGATTTCTTCAGGATTGAGGGCGCCGGGTTTGAGCAGGATGGCATCCGGAATCGCCATTTTTCCGATATCGTGCAGAAAAGCGCCGCGCGCAATCACCCGAATCTGATCGTCAGGCAGACCCATGGCCCGAGCGATTGCGATAGTGAAAGCAGTAACGCGTTTGGAATGGCCTTCAGTTTCCGCGTCTTTGAGATCGAGCGCGTCGCCCAGAGCTTCCAGAGTGATGTCGTAGGAGCGCTCGAGTTGCTCGGTGCGAGCCTTAACCCGGGCCTCAAGGTCTGTCTGATAGGCCCGATTCTCAAGCTTCAAGCGGCGATTCTCGAGCGCTCGACGCGCCGTGGCCAGCAGTTGCTCGCGCTCGAAAGGCTTCAACAGATAGTCATAAGCGCCGTTGCGAATCGCAGCCAGGGCGACGGAAATGTCATGCACCGCGGTAACCATTACGACGGGCATGTCGGGAAATTTTTCTTTGGTGCGTTCGAGCAGCCCAATGCCATCGAGGTCGGCCATCATCAGGTCGGAGAGCATGAGCTCAAACTCCTCTCCGGAGTTGAGCAGGGCAAGCGCCTCCAAGCCGGAAGCTGCCTGCCGGCACTGATAATTAGCGGAAATTAGCATGGAGGAAACAATCTCGCGAATTGGCTCCTCATCGTCAACAACCAGGATTCGCTCTGTGGCCATGGGTGGGTAGAGTCTAGCGCCAATTCTATCCCAGTTCCGAGGTACCTAAAGTAACCAAAAGGGCGTGGAAAACCGATTGCTTGTTACCAGAAGCGTGATATTAGAAAAATGAAGCTTCACGTTCCTTAAACGAATGAGCATCCCATTCTGGTACGCCGTCGGCGAACTAGCCGTTCCCAATTTGACCGCGCAAGAATCGGCCGCGGCGATCATGCTGGCGACCAGCTTGCTGGTCTTCCGCACGTTTCGGGAGCGCTATCTGCTTACCTGGATCCTGGGCTGGCTCGCTTACCTGGTATCCCGCTGGACGATCCGTGGAATTGGAATTGACCAGGCGCCCCCCTATCTGCAGTCAATCTCGCAGGCCGAGTTCATTCTGGCTATATGCCTGTTTTCCGCCGCCGTTTTCATCTACACGCACAGCCGTAAGCTGATACTGCCGCTGCTCCTGTTCACGCTTACCCTCATGGGATATGCGGTTCTGCGCACCCTGTATTGGCCGCAATCGCTGACCCTGCGTGTAGTCTTGGAGGTTTCCTATCGCATCATTGCGCTGACTGTGGCTATCCAGGTGATCCGGTTCCGTTGGGGACGTTGGGAAATCGGACCTTGGCTGCTGAGCGCCTGCTTTCTTTTGCTGCACCTGGATTGGCTGCCGGTTGATGAGCGTCTCCCTGCAGGGACGGGGCTGATGGTCGATCTGTTTTTCGGACTCAGCATGCTGCTGATCGTTTTGGATGATTCTAGGATGCGCACCCGGCGTCTGGGCGTGGTCAACGCACTGACCACGAGCATTGTAAGAGCCCAGCAATACGGCCCCATGATGGCGACCGCTCTTGAGGAGCTCAAGGGACTGATGAGAGCTAGGGCCGCCTGGTTCCGTTTGCTGGAAGGCGAAAAGATGGTGATTACGCAACACATCGGCATCTCGCCGGAATTCCTGCGGGCCATGGGAAACATGGACATGGATGAAACCCTGAGCCAGGTTCTGCAGGAAGGTAAGCCGGCAGTGGTCAAGACTTCATCCGCCAGCGATGCGATTCGGGATCATTTGAAGAGAGAGGGATTTCATCACGTAGTCGTCACTCCGGTGCTGGGAAAGAAATCGGTGATTGGGACGCTTTCGCTGTGTAGCACGCGACGTCGCTCCTACACCCCCGATGATATGGAGTTTCTCTCGACTGCCGCTAATCAGCTTGGTATCGCGGTCGAAAATCTTCGACTTTTGGAACAGGTTCTCCGCTCGCAGCGGCAGTGGAGGAACACCTTCGATTCGATCCAGGACATCATCCTTGCCCACGATTCCGACTTCCGGATTATCAAGGCGAACCACTCACTGCTCCAACGCCTGGGACGGTCCCCGTCTGATGTAGTGGGCAAACTGTGTGAGACGGTTCTCCCCAGAAGACAGGGCGATTGGACCGGCTGCCCTTACTGTGCGCATGGGGATGCGGACTTCGTGGAAGGAGCGGACCCCTGCTTTGGCGGCTACTCGATGGTTTCAACCTCCTCGTATAGCGAGCAAGGCACCAACCAGAAGGGCACGATCCATGTTGTGCGGGACACCACTGACAGGCGCGTGGCGGAAGAAAAATATCGGCTATTGTTCGAACAGGTGCAGGAAGGCCTTTTCGTTGCAACACCGGACGGCAAGCTACTCGATTGCAACGATGCTTTCGTGAAGATGCTCGGCTACACTACTCGCGAAGAATTGATGGTTCGGAATATTAACGTCGACTTGTACGCGGAATCTGCGCAGCGTGAGACCTTTCGCCGCGAAGTAGAGGAGCACAAACACGTGCATAATTTCGAGGTCACGCTTCGCAAGAAAGACGGAACGCTTTTCACCGCAGCAGAAAGCAGTTTCGCAACGCGGGATGCTGCGGGGCGAATCGAGCGTTATCAGGGATTCCTCCTCGATATGACCGAGAAGAAGCGGGCGGAAGACGAGATGCGTCGACGCAATCGCGAGCTCAACGCGCTGAATGCAATGGCCGTCATCGCAACTCAATCATTCGATCTCGACGAGATCCTAAATCTGACGCTACGCCAGGTAGTCTCGCTATTCGGTGCGGAAACAGGCTCCATTTACCTTTCTGAGGACGGCACCACTTTCCGCCGGCGAGCAGCTTGGGGACAGCAAAACGAGGAGCACGCGCGTTTTTCCGAGGTCTGCTTCCCCGATGGATTCGGCGATCTGATCATGCGCTCCCGGACGGAAGTGATTACTCAGGAATACGTGCCGCATCTGCCGTCACAACTGGCCGATTTCGTTCGTGGCGACGGCCTGCACTCCTGGATTTGGGTGCTTTTCTGGAGCAAGGACAATCCGATCGGCATCATGGGTGTCAGCAGTCGCGAAGCACGCGAGTACAGCAGCAATGATGAAAACCTGCTGGTGGCAATCGGACGGCAACTGGCGACTACCATCGAGAAGGTCCGACTCTACGAAGAGACCTGCCGGGCATATGAAGACTTGAGGTGCACACAAGAGCAATTGCTGCAGAGCGAAAAAATGTCCGCCGTGGGTCAACTCATCTCCGGTGTGGCCCATGAGCTTAATAATCCGTTAACGGCGATTCTTGGATACGCTCAGTTACTAGAGACCGAAGGCCTGAACGATCGCGCCTCCGATTTTGTGCGCAAACTTTTCAAGCAGGCGCAGCGCACGCATCGTGTGGTGCAAAACCTGCTATCTTTCGCCCGACAGCGAAAGCCTCAGAAGCAGGACGTAGACATCCGCAAGGTGCTGGACGAAACGCTGGCGTTGCGTGATTACGATCTCAAGGTGCACAAGATCACCTTGGAGCGCGATATCGAAGCCAGTATCCCGGCGGTGACTGCGGATCCGCATCAACTAGAGCAAGTGTTTCTAAACATCATAAACAACGCGGTAGATGCCATTCAGGAAGGCAAAGAGGGTGGCACAGTAAAGGTTCGGGTCTTCAGCCACTATGGCCAGGTCTGCACGGAATTCCACGATACCGGACCGGGAATCAAGGATCCTAAGCACATCTTTGACCCGTTCTACACGACCAAAAGCGTGGGCAAGGGAACCGGACTCGGCCTCAGCATCTGCTACGGCATCGTGAAAGAGCACGGGGGTGACATCACGGCTCGGAATCACCCCGAGGGCGGAGCCGTTCTGGAAGTTCGTCTACCGGCTTCTGGAAAAGTCATCGCTGGCGAGACAGTCACAACTCTGCCACGCCGCGAATTGGCAATCCAAGGGCGTGTGCTATTGGCAGAAGAGGAAGAAGCCGTGCTGGAGTTTGAACGCGAGGTCCTGATGGGAGCTGGTGCTCAGGTCGCAACGGTCATGAACAGCGACGATGTCAAGACCCGCCTGCGCGATGAAACGTTCGATGCGCTTATCATCAATGGCAGGATGCATGCTGGCTGCAGCCCGCAAGACCTGTATCGCTGGCTCGCGGAATACTGCCCCGGCATGGAAAGGCGGGTACTGTTTACCTTCTCAAGCGCGCCGGAACCAGAAACGCGAGCCTTCCTGCAGGAAAATAAGGTTGCGTCGCTAGTGAAACCCTTCGAAGTAGCCGACCTCATTTCCCATGCCCGCCGACTTTTGCAGAAGAGCCATGCAGCCGTAGCTGGCTAATCGCCACACTTATCTCTGCAAGAGTAGCCAAGCTAGAGTGTTTCACGAAGGGCGCGGGCGAGATCGCCAATAGCCTTCTCGTTGCGACAGTACCACACCCACTGCCCCTGCTTTTTAGCTTCTACGAGGCCGGCCTTCTTCAGGACGGACATGTGATGAGAAATAGTAGGCTGGGAGAGGTGGACTCGCTGTTCCACATCGCACGCGCAAAGTCCGATGTCCTTGCCCAGGGAGCATCCGCCGCGCTCCTTCAATGCCAGCAATATGCGACGGCGTGTCGGATCTGAAATAGCCTGCAATGTGCGGTTCAGTGACTGTTCCGCAGTGCCCATATCAAGGCAATAGCTGCACTTCTCATTTTTTCAGTATCGGATTGTATCCATCGTTAATCAGCTTGCTGCGCGTGGTCTCGGCGTCCTTGATATCCGCAAACGGTCCCACTTGCACGTGGAACAGCTTGTCCGAGGGTGAGTTGCTGGCTGCGAACGCGGCATATTGTTTCTTCTTCAAGGCACCGACCAAGGCCTCCGCATCTTCCTGCTTGCTGACTGCAGCCACCTGGACATAGTAGCCGTTCTGCGGGGGCGCGGCGGTCAGATTCGGAGTTGCATGCTTGCCGGTATTTTCCTCTGGGGTACTCGACCCACTTTCGGATTCCTTGGTTGCCATTTGCGGGTTGGCATTTTTTTGTGCCACAGATTTATAGAATGTCAGCTGATCGGAGGAAGAACTGGTGGGGCTAGTTGATCTCACCCCTGAGGGTCGGACGGCCGGGTTGGCTGCGGCTGGCGACACGATCGCGTCACCTGAGCTAGTCTCAGATTTTGCCGAATTCCGTCCTATTGAAAATCCGAGCCCGAAGAACACGGCACAGACAACAACTAGTCCAAAAAACAACACCAGCATCTTGCCCGTGCCCAACGTGACTTCCGTATCTTGAGAACTTGCCATTCGCCTGCTCCCTAAGAACCAATCTTCAGCTCGTGGTGCTTGCTTGCGAACCTGTTCCATCCGTCTTTCCTAGGAGTTTCTGGAGACCTGAAAAGAAGTCCACCGGCACTGGGAAGACCACCGTCGTGTTCTTCTCTACGCCTATTTCCGTCAATGTCTGCAAGTAGCGGAGCTGCACGCTGACCGGTTCCGTAGCCAGCAACTTCGCCGCGTCCACCAGGCGCTGTGCGGCGGAGAATTCGCCCTCAGCATGAATGATTTTGGACCGCTTCTCACGTTCCGCTTCGGCCTGCTTGGCCATGGCGCGCAGCATGGACTCGGGCATATCCACCTGCTTGACCTCCACATTCGCCACTTTTACGCCCCACGGCGCTGTATGCGTGTCGAGGATACTTTGCAGCCGCAAATTGATTTTCTCGCGATGCGCCAGCAGTTCGTCGAGTTCCTGTTCCCCGAGCACCGAACGCAGCGTGGTTTGCGCGAACTGGGAGGTCTGGTACACATAATTCGAGACCTCGACCACAGCGCGCCGAGGATCAATTACACGCAGGAAAATTACGGCATTGACCTTGAGCGTGACATTGTCACGGGTGATGATGTCCTGCGGAGGAACTTCCAGTGCCTCTTGCCGCAGCGAGATGCGCACCATCCGGTCAACAGGCGCGAACACCAGGATTATTCCCGGACCCTTGGCTTGGTCCAACAATCTGCCCAGGCGAAATATTACTCCGCGTTCGTACTCCGCCAGAATCTTGATGGAACTTAGCAGGTAGATAACCACAATGATGATTGCGATGGTAGAGAAGCCAAACCCAAGCTCCATCTGCGCCTCCAAGCCAACTTGTAAGGAACGCTACTGTGGCGGATTGTATATCAACTGGCCCGGCGTGGGCTGTATTTCCCGAGGAGTCGTAGTTGCCTGCTCAGATACGCGCTGAAGCCGCAGTCGAGAATCGGCTATGAAACCGGCGCTGGTGCTCGGGAACCTTCCAGCACGGGCACGGGATCGACGTGCAACTGCAAGCCCTCCACGCCCCGAACCACCACTTTCGTTCCGGCAGCCACATCAACCGACGACACCGCATCCCAGAGTTCGCCGTGGACGAAAACCTTCCCCTGAGGAGTCAGTGCGGATTGCGCTACGCCCACTTCGCCCACGATCCCTTGCGCCCCCGTCACGACCTTGTTGCGGCGCGCCTTCATCGCAATCCTCATCAGGAAGGCAGTAATCACCCCCAAGGGGATACTGACGGCGAGGGCGGTGAGCAGGTGAACCCGCATTTCAGGAATCGGCGCGTCCACCAGCATCAAGGCACCCAGGGTAAGCAGGACGATGCCGCCGACCGTGAGCACGCCGTGACTGGCGAGTTTGGCTTCCAGAGCGAACAGAACGAAAGCGCCCACGATCAACGCCAGGGCGGCAAAGCGCGTGGGCAGCAGGTTGAGCGCAAACGCCGCCAGCAGGATGAACACTACTCCTACTGTGCCCGGGAGTACGGCTCCCGGATGATTGAACTCGGCGTAGAGCGCCAACGCCCCGATGGCCAACAGGATGAATGCGATGTTCGGATCCATAATGAAGGCGAGAATCCGCTGCTTCAGAGTCATTTCAAACGGCAGGATCGCCTGGCCCGTCAGCTTCAACGTGATGGTTTGCCCGTTGAAACGCTTGATTGCTTTTCCATCGATCTGTTTAAACAACTCTTCTTCGTTTGAAGCAATGTAATCGATAAGCTTCTGCGAGAGAGCTTCCTGATCGGTGAACGATTTTGATTCGCGCACTGCGCTTTCCGCTATCCCGACATTGCGCCCGCGCTTGGAAACCACCGACCGCATAAGAGCGGCCGAGTCGTTTTCCATTTTTTGTTTCATCACGTCGTCAATCTTGCCGCCACCAAGAGTCACTGGGTGCGCTGCGCCGGTATTCGTGCCCGGCGCCATGGCGGCCACATCCGCTGCTTCAAGAATGAAGAATCCGGCTGAAGCGGCGCGGCTACCGCTGGGTGTGACATAGATGATGACCGGTACCGGTGAGGCAATAATCTTTTCGATGATGTCGCGTGTCGATTCGAGCAGTCCCCCCGGGGTGTTCAGCTCAATCAGGACCGCCTGATCTTTGTTCCGCTCGGCGGTAGCCAGAGCGCGTCCCACATATTCGTCTGTGATGGGGTGGATAGTATCGTGAAGCACGATCTTCAGCACTTGTCCCGAAGCCGCCGCGGAAAACGCAAGAAGAAGCGAGTACACCGGAAGCAGATGAAGCAACAGACGACGAGCGGAAAATGATTTCATGGGTTGGGCAGCGGCTGCGCTTTCTCCGCGAGCTGGGCTGCGACGGCGCGTTTCAGGGCTAAGACCTCCGGCATTAGAAGGTTTCAATTGCAATGCCCCGATCAATGCTCTGGGCGGCCGCTTCACTTCTATTCTCTCTCAAATCGAGCCGGGCTTGCACGAACCAGCGGTTCAAGGACCAAGTAAATCGCAGCCCATGCGACGCAAAATGACGCGGTGATTCAACAATCGAAAGGGTCCTTGCTATTTCGCGATACGTTGCTGAAACTTCTGGACTGGCGCATTGCAGCAAAAACACTGGCACAATCCTGATTATAGCGGCCTTAAACGGCTACTCTCTTCGAGGTTTCCTCCGCAACAGAAGACTGGCTCGATACCCCCGCTGGCTTCTCTGACCAGCCAGGCAGGTTCGTGCTACCGGTAATCAATCGAGCCCCACGCTCATATGTGAAATACGACCAAGCCCATTGGATGAGCACGATCAACCGGTTCCGGAACCCAATCAAAAAGAAAATGTGGATAAACAACCACGCAAGCCAGGCAATAAATCCGGAAATGTGAATCTTTCCAAACTGAGCGACAGCCGCAGCACGCCCAATTGTCGCTAGACTACCTTTATCGAAGTAGTGGAAATTTCTGCGTGCTTCTCCTTTGAGCTCTCTGCCGATTGTATGAGCGACGAACTTGCCCTCCTGAATGGCCACCGGAGCGACGCCTGGAAGCAGATTGCCGTGCTCATCTTTCAGTGCGGCCAGGTCACCGATTACGAATACCTCGGGATGGCCAGGGATGCTGAGGTCGGGCTGCACCAGCACGCGGCCAGCGCGATCCACCGAAGCGCCGAGTTTCTTGCCCAGTGGTGAGGCGGCTACGCCGGCCGCCCACAGGATCACTGCAGCGGGAAGGCGGCTCTCGCCTATGCGAATAGCACCCGGTTCGACACCGGTAACCATGGTGGAGGTCCGGACTTCGACTCCAAGATTACCAAGCTGTTTTTCAGCGCTACGAGAGAGGTCCTCCGGGTAAGTGGGTAGGATCCGTGGTCCGCCTTCGAGCAGAAGGATATGGGTGCTCCGCGGATCGATTTTGCGGAACTCATAAGCCAAGACATGCCGAGCAATCTGTGCCAAAGTGCCCGCCAATTCAACGCCAGTCGGCCCGCCGCCGACCACGACGAAACTCAGTGTTACAGCGCCCTCACCCCCGGCGGCCTGTCGTTCCGCCAGTTCAAACGCCAGCAGAACGCGACGGCGGATTTCGAGGGCGTCCTCGATGGTCTTCAGCCCCGGCGCCCACGGCTCCCACTCGTCGTGCCCGAAGTATGCATGTCTGGCGCCCGCGGCAACGATCAGGTAGTCGTACGGAATCTGCTGTTCAGGCGTGATCACAATGCGGCGGTCAAGATCGAAATTAGTGACCTCCTCCATCAAAACCTCTACGTTCGAGCGCCGGCCCAAAACCCAGCGGATCGGGGCCGCGATTTCACCTGGGGAAAGACCAGCGGTCGCCACTTGATAGAGGAGCGGTTGAAAGGTGTGATGATTTTTGCGGTCCACCACCGTTACGTGAACTGGATAACGCGCAAGCAAACGAGCTGCATTCAGGCCACCGAATCCGGCTCCTACAACGACTACGCGAGGTGTGCTCTTGCTGTCCATGTTTCCTGCTTATAAGATTCGGTGAATGGCAGTCAGGTCCAAAAGTTTTCCGCAGCAGGTCACCTCCGAGCGCTGTGTCAAAAGAATAAAGCTCAGAAAAGCAGAATCAGAGAAGGGAAGCAGCACCACACCGAGCCTCGCGCCAGTAATGGCTTGGCTTCAGGTAGCAGTTGGCTATGCGCTCATCGAGCTCGTGCTCTGGACGCCGCGCGGTCGCGCCCAGTCCGCGGTAATGCTCATGGCCACAGTCTGCATCCTGCTGTTTACGGGATTCAGCCATTATTCCGCGCGGGAATTGGGTCTTAGACTTCCATCGCTCGAAGGAGCAGTCTGGATCTTGGCCAGCGGCTTAATTGCGGCCGCCGGCATCTTAGCAGGAGCGGGTTTGATGGGCGAAAAGTTTCCGGCCAATACGACATGGCCAACCTTGAATGGCGCCTGGCAGTACGCGATCTGGGGCATGGTCCAGCAGTTCATTCTGCAGTCATTTTTCTACGTGTGGCTTGAATCCGTTTTGGGTAGCGGTCGGGCGGTATTGGCGACGGCATTCCTGTTTTCCGCTGCTCACATTCCGAGTCCGGTCCTGACCATCGCGACCCTGTTGGGAGCTTTGTTCTTCTGCGAAATGTTTCGCCGCTATCGCAGCATCTATCCACTGGGCATCGTGCACGCGATGCTGGGTCTGGCCATGGCTGCGAGTTTTCCCGATACCCTGCTGCGGCACATGCGCGTGGGATTGGGCTACCTGCATTTTCATTGAAATTGAGCCCAACCCTTTGCCTCAGCCAGGTTTTCTTGACATGAGCGGTGAAATAATTTACATAGTAAGTGATCACTTACTAAGTGAACACTTACCATGGCGAGCAGTCAAATCCGATTTTCCGCGGCAGATCGGCGGGAGCAAATCCTTGAAGTTGCAACCCGTCTTTTTGCGAGGCAAGGCTACCAGGGCACGACCACCAAGCAAATCTCGGACCACGCACGCGTGAATGAGGCCTTAGTCTTCCGCCATTTCCCCAGCAAGGAAGAGCTTTATTGGGCGGTGATCGAGCGCAAGATCAGCAGCGCTTGTCCCCGCGAGCGCCTGCGCGAAAACCTGGAAATTGGCGGAGACGATCTGGTGATCTTCGCCCGTTTGGCAGCCGAAATCCTGGAGCGGCGTGCGAACGACCAGACGCTCTCACGGCTCCTGCTCTTCAGCGCCCTGGAGAACCACCGGTTATCGCATCGCTTTTTCAGGACTTATGTCGCCGAATACTACGACATGCTGGCGGATTTTATTCGCAAACGGATAGCGGAGGGGCGATTCCGTGACGTGGACCCATTGCTCGCTGCACGAGGCTTCCTGGGCATGGTCATCTATCACTCCTGGGTGCAGGAGCTATTTGGGGGTAGACGTTTTCAGGACTTCAACGTCCAACAAGTAAGCCATACTCTGGCCAAAATCTGGCTTCAAGGCATGCTGGCTGAGACAAAGATTGCGCCCCCGAATCGCGTAACAAAATCCAAAAACGGAAGCAGTCGTAATCATTCCAGAGAGTAGGACATGCGGCTCGCATCTACAGCGACTAGGGTTCTTGATCGTTGGAGGCTCGCGTTTTTGGCGGCAGGTTCTCTTGGGCTGCTGACTTCTTGCACGGGCACGAAAGCCGCGCCGCCGGCGCCAACTGCCGTTCCGGTACTCGCGGCGACAGTAGAGCAGAAAAATGTTCCTCAACAGGTGCGCGCGATTGGCGCAGTCGAATCTTACTCGACGGTTTCCGTAAAAACGCAGATCACGGGCGAACTGACAGGTGTCTTTTTCAAGGAAGGTCAGGACGTCAAGAAGGGCCAGCTTCTTTTCACTCTCGACAAGCGGCCGTTCGAGGCAGACTTAAAGAAGGCCGAAGGCAACCTTTCCAAGGACCGGGCTCAGGCGGTCAACGCGCGGGTTCAGGCGCGCCGGTTCGACGCACTCTTCAAGGCGGGCGTTGTATCCAAGGAAGAGTATGACCAGATGCAATCGAATGCCGAAGCGCTCGAAGCCGCCGTAGCGTCCGATGAAGCCGCGGTCGAGAACGCGCGCGTGCAAGTTTTGTACTGTTCAATCTATTCACCGATCAACGGCCGCACCGGAAATCTGATCGTGCACCAAGGCAACATGATCAAGGCGAACGACAATCCGCCCCTGGTGAATATTAATCAGGTCGAGCCCATCTACGTCACCTTCACTGTTCCGGAGCAGAACCTAGCGGAAATTAAGAGATACGCGAGCACGGGGAAGCTGCGGGTTGACGCTTATATTCCGAACGATACCCGCGGGCCGGCCGTGGGCACATTGAGCTTCATTGATAACGCGGTTGACCAGACTACGGGCACCATCAAGTTGAAGGGCGAATTCGCTAACGCCGACCGCCGGCTTTGGCCCGGCCAGTTTGTAAATGCCGTGCTGACGTTGCGCAACCAGCCAAATGCTATCGTGGTGCCGTCGCAGGCGGTGCAGAATGGGCAGCAGGGGCAGTTTGTTTTCGTCATCAAGAATGACATGACGGTCGAGGCGAGACCTATTGTGATCGGTCAGAGTGCTGATGGGCAGGCGATCGTGGAAAAAGGCCTTGCCCCCGGGGAACGCGTCGTCACGGATGGACAGTTGCGCCTGGTGCCGGGCAGCAAAGTACAAATCAAACAGGCGTCAATACCTTCTCAACCTTCCCAGAGCGAACGCTTGGAGCCACCGCCGACCTCATCGCGGCTTGAGTCCACTCAGGACGGGAATCGAATCCAGGAAGCGCAGTCATGAATATTGCCGAGCTATTTATTCGCCGGCCCATCATGACGACGCTGGTCATGCTGGCCATCCTGATGTTCGGCATCACGGCCTACCGTAGCTTGCCAGTGAGTGATTTGCCCAATGTGGATTTCCCCACCATCCAGGTGTCCGCAAGTCTGCCGGGCGCAACTCCAGACACTATGGCTTCTGCAGTGGCGATGCCTTTGGAAAAACAGTTCTCGACCATTGCGGGCCTGGACTCGATGACCTCTTCGAGCTCGCAGGGCTTCACCCAAATTACCCTACAGTTCAACTTGAGCCGCAGTCTCGACGCTGCCGCGCAAGACGTGAATTCCATGATTGCCAAGGCTGCGCGGGACCTGCCGCAAAACATGCCCAGCCCGCCTTCCTATCAGAAGGTGAACCCTGCCGATCAGCCAATTCTTTATCTGTCATTGAATTCGCCGACACTGCGGCTTTCAGACGTGGATGAGTACGCGGAGACGCTGATTGCGCAACGCGTGTCGATGGTTAGCGGTGTCGCTCAGGTCAGCGTATTCGGGGCGCAGAAATATGCCGTGCACATCAAGCTCAATCCCAGAGCCCTGGCCAGCAGACAAGTCGGCATTGATGAGGTCGAGTCGGCAATCCAGAGAGGGAACGTAAATCTTCCCACCGGGACTTTGTACGGCACACACCAGCAGTTTGTGGTGCAGGCGAACGGCCAGCTCAACAAAGCTGTGGATTATGGCCCGCTTATCGTGGCCTATCGGAACGGCGCGCCAGTGCGGGTCAATGATGTTGGCACCGCAGTGGATGGCGTTGAGATCGACAAAACTGCAAGCTGGTACTACGACACTAGTGGCGGATTGCGGCGGGCTATCGTTCTCGCGATCCAGCGCCAACCGGGAACCAACACAGTGGACGTGGTGGATTCGATAAAAAAGTTGTTGCCCACGTTCCGGATGCAAATGCCGCCTTCGGTGAACATGAGCATCCTCTACGACCGGTCGGTTTCGATTCGGTCGTCGGTCAATGACGTAAAGTTCACCCTATTCCTGGCGCTGGTTCTCGTCATTCTGGTTATTTTCCTGTTCCTCCGAAACCTTTCGGCCACTGCGATTCCCAGCCTGGCGCTGCCCATGTCGATTGTGGGTACCTTCGCGGTGATGTATCTGCTGGATTACTCGTTGGACAATCTATCGCTCATGGCGCTGACGCTCTCCGTGGGGTTCGTGGTCGATGACGCCATCGTGATGCTTGAGAACATTGTGCGTCACATGGAACTAGGTGAGCGACCGATGCAGGCCGCATTCAACGGGGCCAAAGAGATTGGTTTCACCATCGTCTCTATGACGCTGTCTCTGGCGGCGGTGTTCATCCCGGTGCTTTTCATGGGCGGTCTCGTGGGACGCCTGCTGCACGAGTTCGCTGTCACAATTAGTGTAGCCATTTTGGTTTCCGGCTTCGTCTCGCTGAGTCTCACGCCGATGTTATCTAGCCGGTTCCTGCGTCCTCCGCGCGAGGAAGGGCACGGTCGGATGTATACCGCGTTTGAACGTTTCTTCGACGGCCTGCTGCGACTCTATGAGCGCACGCTGCAAGTGACGCTCAGGCATAAATTTGCCACAATGGCGGTGTCTGGATTGGTGCTGCTCGGCACGGTGTATCTGTTCATGGTGATGCCGAAAGGATTCCTGCCCGATGAAGATCAGGGACAGATCTTCATCTTCACCGAAGGACCGCAGGGCATTTCATTTGACAACATGGTGCGGCACCAGACGGCCTTGAACAAGGTTGTCATGCAGGAGCCTTGGG
>WNFB01000434.1_pt1 | contig 33391 bp, 25 predicted proteins | sample 5400501 | NCBI WGS metagenome assembly WNFB01 (sample SAMN13153341, study PRJNA577476) | soil metagenome | isolation source: 200 cm saprolite under Douglas fir tree site 2 hole 1 | place: USA:California | collected 2015-04-18
CTTCGAATCTGCAGGTTGCGCAAGTCGATGCGCGGCAATGGGCCATTAGCGCCCGTGGGTTCAACGGTACCACCGCCAACAAACTGCTCGTGCTCATCGATGGGAGGACTGTCTACACACCGCTCTTTTCGGGCGTCTTTTGGGATGTGCAAGACGTCCTTCTCTCGGACGTGGACCGGATCGAGGTGATCAGCGGACCAGGGGCAACACTGTGGGGCGCCAACGCGGTCAATGGGGTGATCAACGTCATCACGAAGGACGCGAAAGACACCGGGGGACTCCTGGTTACGGGCGGTGGCGGCACCGAGCTGCGCGGCCTGGGATCTGCCCGCTACGGTGGCGGGCTCGGCGGGCACGGCAACTATCGGATCTACGGCAAGGCCTTCAGTCGTGATCCCACGTTGCTGCCTAATGGCCAAGACGCTGCCGATGGCTGGCACGCGGGACAGGGAGGATTTCGTCTCGACTGGGAGGCGTCCGCCGGCGACCGTCTCAGTCTGCTGAGCGATTGGTACGGTGGCCGAATCGCCCAACCGAGCCCTGGCCACATCGCCGTCAGCGGTGGCAATGTGATCGCAAAATGGGCGCATCCAATCTCCGCCAAGTCGGAGCTCACGGTGCAGGCCTACTACGATCGCACGCACCGGGATATTCCGGGCACCTTTGGTGAAGATCTCGACATCTACGACATCGACGTGCAACATCGCGCCGCCGTGCACGCGCGCCACAACGTGGTGTGGGGAGCCGGTTACCGGCTCATGAACGATCGCGTCGTCAACACCGCGGCTCTGGCCTTCTTGCCGCCTCACGTGGCACGACAGTGGTTCACCGCGTTCGCCCAGGATGAGATCGCCCTTGCGTCCGATCGGCTTCACGTCACGCTCGGCACCAAGATCGAGCACAACGACTACACCGGGTTTGAGATCCAGCCGAGCGGCCGCGTGAATTGGACATTCAGCCCGTCCCGCACGCTGTGGGCGGCGATTTCGCGCGCGGTGCGAACGCCGTCGCGCATCGACCGGGAATTGTACGCGCCCGGTCAGCCTCCCTACTACCTTGCCGGCGGCCCGGACTTCCGCTCCGAGAACGAGCTGGCGTACGAGCTGGGATATCGCCATCAGCAGGGCGCGTTGGTGCTCGCATTTGCCAGCTTCTACAGCCGCTACCACGGCCTCCGCAGCTTGGAACAGGTCAATCCCCCCAACCCCACCCCGATCGTTATCGCGAACGGTCAGCACGGCGAGTCGTATGGCGCCGAGGCAACCGCGAGCTATCGCATTACGGATGATTGGCAACTGCATGCCGGTTATACCGAGTTACGCGTCCACATCTGGCCTAATCCCGGTAGCACCGACACGAGCCGAGGCGCGACAGAGTCACGTACTCCCGATCGGCAGCTGAGCTTGCGCTCGTCGCTGCGCGTAGGCACTCAGTGGATTCTGGACGGCGGGTTCCGCTATCTCAGTGAGATCGCGAATCAGCAACTGCCCGCGTACGCGGAGCTGGATGTCCGGCTCGGCTGGCAACCGGTCGCTGCGCTGGAGTTGTCACTCGCCGGCCGAAGTCTGTTGCACGCACACCATGCGGAGTTCGGCACGCCCGCGGCGCGTCGAGGCATCCAACGCAGCGTGTATGGGATGGCGCAATGGCATTTTTGACAGCGGTCACCGCCCTGACATCCGCGCTGCTGCTCGTGCAAAGCCCGAGGGCTTCCGAGTATCAGGTGAAGGCCGTGTTCCTGTTCAATTTCGCGCAGTTTGTCGATTGGCGGCCCATGGCCGCACAGGACCCGCGGGCGCCACTGGTTATCGGCATCCTTGGGGATGACCCCTTCGGCGCCATCCTCGACGAGACCGTACGTGGGGAACGTCTCGGCGAGCGGCCATTCGAGATCCGTCGCCTTCGGCAGCTGACGGACATCGAGGGGTGCAACATTCTCTTCATCAGCCGGTCGGAGAACGAGCGGGTCGGGCAGATTCTCGCCGCTGTGCAGAACCGTCCCATCCTGACGGTGAGCGACGGCGATGATTTTGCGAAGCGGGGAGGCATGATTCAGTTTGTGAATGAAAAGAACCGCATCCGCCTGCGGATCAACCTCGAGGCGGCGCAAGCCGCCAATGTCACGATCAGCTCGAAGCTGCTCCGCGTAGCCGAAATCGTCAGCACGCCACCACGGTGAGCATGGCGATCCGCGACTGGCCGATCAAGCGGAAGCTGACGGCGATCCTCCTCTTGATCAGCGGTCTGGTCCTCGTCTTGACGTCGGCCGCATTCGTAACCTACCAGGTCGTGACGTTCCGTCAGACAATGCGGAACAACCTCGCAACCCGGGCGCAGATCCTTGCCGCCAACAGCACCGCCGCACTGGCTTTTGCGAACGAAGCGGACGCGAGGGAAATCCTGGCTGCCCTGAAAGCTGACCCGCATATGGTTGCCGCGGCGCTGTATCGCCGCGACGGTCGGGTGCTCGCGACCTATCCGGTAGCTGCCGCCGCCGATCTTATCCCTGCAGCGCCGCAGCCGGACGGCTATCGCTTCGAGCACGGGTATCTCGTGGGGTTTGCGCCCGTGGCGCAGGGAGGGAACGACCGGTTGGGGACTCTCTACATCGCGTCGGACACGAAGGCCGTATCGGACGCCCTCCGCCTTTCCGGCGTCATCGCCATCGTCGTCCTCGCGATCGCGATGTTGGCCGCCTATGCGCTGGCCGCCGCGCTGCAGGGACGGATCTCGGCACCGATCCTCGCGCTTGCGGAAACGGCGACGGCGGCCTCGACACGCCAGGACTATTCCGTGCGGGCGCCCAAGTTCGGCGCGGACGAGTTGGGCATGCTGACCGACGCCTTCAACCAGATGCTCGGCCGGATCGAGGAGCAAAAGAAGGAGCTGCAACAGCACGCGATGAAGCTGGAACAACGCGTCGCGGAGCGCACCGAGGAGCTGGAGCACCGCGCGATTGAGCTCCAAGCGGCCAATAGCGAGCTCGACGCCTTCGCCTACTCCGTCTCGCACGACTTGCGCGCGCCGCTCCGCAGCATCGACGGATTCAGCCAGGTGCTCCTGGAGGATTACGGGGCGCAGTTGGACGAAGCGGGACGGGATTCGCTGCAGCGCGTACGAGCCGCGAGCCAGCGCATGGCGACGCTGATCGACGATCTGTTGAAGCTGGCCCGCGTCACACGGGCGGAAATGCGCACCGAGCGCGTAGACTTGAGCAGCATGGCCCGGGAGATCGTGGTCGATATCCAGCGGACAACAACGGAGCGTCAGGTGGAATTCGCAATCACCCCGGGTCTCGAGGCCGAGGGGGATGCCCGGCTGCTCCGTGTGGTGCTCGACAATCTTCTGCGCAATGGCTGGAAATACACTGGGAAACAGCCGCAGCCGCGCGTGGAATTTACGGCGGTGGACGAAAACGGTGATCGGGTGTTCGTGATCAAGGACAATGGAGCCGGTTTTGACATGAAGTACGCCGACAAGTTATTCGGCGTGTTCCAACGCCTGCACTCGACCGCCGAATTCGAGGGCACCGGTGTGGGGCTCGCTACGGTCCGACGCATCATCGCCCGGCACGGCGGCCGGATCTGGGCCGAGGCAGTGGTCGATCAGGGCGCGACATTCTATTTCACGCTGTGATGGGAGGCTCGAGTGAATCCCGGAAAGATTCTGCTGGTTGAGGACAATCCCGACGATGTAGCCTTGACGATGCGGGCGCTCAAGAGTCACAACATCACCAACGACGTCGTCGTGGCACAGGATGGGGTCCAGGCCCTCGATTATCTCTTTGGCGCAAAGGACCGCCCCGCGGCGGCCGACCTGCCGGCCGTGGTGCTGCTCGACCTCAAGCTTCCTAAGGTCAATGGGATGGAGGTGCTGCAGCGCATCCGCTCCGACGAGCGCACCCGGCTCTTACCGGTGGTGATCCTGACCTCCTCGGACGAGGAGCGCGACATCATCGACGGGTACAGCCTGGGCGCGAACAGCTACGTCCGCAAACCGGTCGACTTTGTGGAATTCACCAAGGCAGCGCAACAGCTCGGCTTGTACTGGCTGCTCATGAATCAGGCCCCGCCGCCCCCCCGAGGGCCCTGAGGATCATGGCCGCGACGACTCGCATCCTCATGATCGAGGACGATCCGCAGGACGCGGAGCTCGCGGAGCGCGAGATTCGCCGGGTCGACGCCTCGTGCACGTTCCTGCGGGTCGAGACGCGCGAGGGTATGGTGGCGGCGCTGCACGATTTCGCCCCAGACGTCATACTGACCGACCATTCGTTGCCGACGTTCGCGGCCCGGGACGCGCTCGAGCTCGGGCAGCAGCTCGCGCCAGAAACGCCGGTCATCGTCGTGACCGGAAGGCTGGGAGACGAGCCCGCCGTACAATACTTGCAGGCGGGAGCGGCGGATTACGTGGTCAAAGATCACCTGCATCGCCTCGGTCCGGCCGTGTTTCGCGCACTCGACATCAAGCGCAGCCGCGAAGCACAGACGCGCGCGAGTCGACTTCAGGCCGCGACCTATCGCATCGCCCAGGTGGCGATGAGCGCCACGCGGCTCGAAGAATTGCTGCCCACGATCCACCACATCGTGAGCGAGCTCATGCCGGCGAAGAACTTCTACATTGCGCTGTACGACGAAGCGACCGACCTGGTCACGTTTCCATACTTCGTCGACGAGGTCGATCCCCCGCCCGCGCCTCGCCATCCCGGCCGGGGCATCACCGAGTACGTGTTGCGCACCGGCCGACCACTGCTGGTGAAGCCGGAGTCCCAGCCCGACCTCGATTACCTCGGCGCGGTCGAGTCCGTTGGCACCGCATCCGTCGACTGGCTGGGCGTGCCCCTCAAACAGGGAGACCGCACGGTTGGTGTGCTTGCGGTGCAGACCTACACCGCGGGAGTTCGCTACGAGGAGCACCATAAGGAGATGCTCCAATTCGTATCGACACAGGTCGAAGCGGCAATCGAGCGCACCCGCGCCGAGCAGGCGTTGCGCGCCTCGGAGGCCCGGCTCAAAGCCGTCTTGCACTCGGCGCTCGACGCCCACGTCGCCATGGATGACGCCGGCCGCGTCACGAGCTGGAACCAACAAGCAGAGTCCATGTTCGGATGGGCCGAGCGGGAGGTCCTGGGCCAACGCCTCGCCGACATCATCGTGCCGCACGCCCATCGCGAGGCCCATGCGGCCGGCTTGCGCCGCTTCCTCGCCACCGGCGAGGGGCCCATTCTGAACCAGCGTATCGAGCTCAACGCGCTGCGGCGCGACGGCACCGAGTTCCCAGTGGAGCTTGCCGTCGCGCCCGTGCGCGTCGGGTCCTCGTGGTTGTTCAGCGCATTCGTGCGGGATATCACCGGCCGGCGGGCCGCTGATGAGGCGTTGCGCGTGTCCGAACAAAAGTTCGGCAGCGCCTTCCAGGCACACCCTTCTCCGATGGCCATCGCGACACTGGCCGACGCCCGCTGGGTCGACGTGAACGAAAGCCTGCTGCGTCTGTTCGGCATGAACCGGGCCGAGACGGTCGGGCGCAGCGGCTACGAGCTGGGCATCTGGCGACGCGACGAGCTGCGGGTGCAGATGCTGGCGCAGCTCAGAGCCGGTGGTGTCTTCCGCGATGTCGAGGTGGAGTGGCTCACCCGCTCGGCCGAGGTGCGCTCTGGTCTCTTGTCCGCTGAGGTGATCGCCTTCGCCGGCGAGCCCCATTTTCTGCTCCACTTCCAGGACATCACGGAGCGCAAACAGCTCGAGGTTCAGCTGCGGCAGGCGCAAAAGATGGAAGCCATCGGCCGGCTCGCGGGCGGCGTGGCACACGATTTCAACAACGTGCTCACAGCGATCTTTGGCTACGTCGACATTTTGCGCGAAGAGCTGCCGGCGGACAGCACGGCACAGCGGGATCTCGCTGAGGTGCGGAAGGCTTCGGAGCGTGCCGCATCGCTCACGAAGCAGCTCCTGGCGTTTAGCCGCCAGCAGGTGCTCGAGCCGATGGTCTTGGAGCCCACCGCGCTGATCGAAGATTTTGAGAAGATGCTGCACCGCCTGATCGGGGAGGATGTGGAACTGCGGCTCTCGCTCGCGCGGGACACAGGGAATGTGCTGGCCGACCCCGGTCAGCTGCAGCAGGTGCTCATGAACCTCGCGGTCAATGCGCGCGACGCGATGCCGACAGGCGGGAAACTCATTCTCGAAACTGCGAATGCCGAGCTCAGCGAGCAGTACGCCGAGCTGCACCAGCCGGTCGTGCCGGGCCGCTACGTCATGCTCGCGGTCAGCGACACCGGAACGGGCATGACGCCGGAAACGAGGGCGCGCATCTTCGAGCCGTTCTTCACGACCAAAGAGAAAGGCAAGGGCACGGGGCTCGGCCTGTCCACCGTGTACGGAATCGTCAAGCAGTCGGGCGGCTACGTGTGGGTCTACAGCGAACTCGGGCGGGGCACCACGTTCAAGATCTATCTCCCGCGCGTCGACGCTGCCCCGGATACATTGCTGCCCGCCCGCGAGCCTGTCACAGTCGCCGGCACGGAGACGATCCTGCTGGCGGAGGACGACGCGGTGCTGCGCCCACTCGCCAAGGGCTTGCTCGAGAAAATCGGTTACACGGTCCTCGATGCCGCGGATGCCGAGGAAGCGCTCGAGGCAGCGCGACAGTACACGGAGGTGATCCACCTTCTCCTCACGGACGTCGTCATGCCCGGCGCGAGCGGCCGCGAGCTCGCCCGGCAGCTCGAAAGCCACCGCCCGGACGTTAAGGTCCTCTACGTGTCAGGCTACACCGATGACGCGATCGTCCATCACGGGATGCTCGAGCCCGGCCTGAACTTCCTCCAGAAGCCGTTCACGCCCGCGGCCCTCGCACGCAAGGTCCGCGAGGTGCTGGACACAAAATGACCGAACGCGAGGCTGTCGCTCGAGATCTGGCGACGATGCTCGGCAAGGACCGATGGGTTCCCGCTACGGCTCATATCGTGCTGCTGATCATCGTGCTCCTGGATGCCGGAACGGGACTGCCGCGCGCGTTCAAGCTGACTTGGGCTACCGCGATCATCGCGACGATCCTGCTCCGAACCATTCTGGCGGCGCGCGCGCAACGCGCCGACACTGATCCGGTGACGACCGTCCGAATCACCCGTGTCCTGATGGTCACACTCGGACTCACATGGGGCGTGGGAGCAGCGCTCGCGGCGCGGTACCTTCCCCCGGCCATTTTCGCGATGTTGCTGATGGCGCTCGCCGGACTGCTCGCCGGAGGGATCAACACACTGGTCGCCGATCGCTGGGCCTTCCCAGCCTACGCGTTGAGTCTGTTCGGCCCCACGCTGGTCGCGCTCCCCCTCCTCAACCCGCAACCCGCGACGAGCCTGGAAATGGTGCTGATCGCGCTGTTCCTCTTCTTCATGATCGTGCAACACCGGCGCGCGCACGACATGCTCGTCGACCGGCAAGTGGCCGACCAGAACCAACGCACGCTGGTCCGCAAGCTGCAGGCGGCCGTCGCCGAAGTGCGGACGCTGCAGGGCATCCTCCCAATCTGCGCCAGCTGCAAGCGCATCAAGAACGAGGCCGGCCGGTGGGAAGCCGTGGAGTCCTTTGTCCGCGAGCGGACGGATGCCGAGTTCAGCCACGGGCTCTGCCCGGACTGCGCCGCGCGGGATTGGGGCGCCGCACCGAACATCCATAGAGCTTCTCCGTAACTTCCCGCGCCTCTATATTTCGCGCCTCTTCCCGAGTAGCTCAGTTGGTAGAGCAGCCGGCTGTTAACCGGCGGGTCGCAGGTTCGAGTCCTGCCTCGGGAGCTTCCCCTCGATAGGTTTCCAGCCGTGGACCCCGTCATCGCCAAGGGGAGCTGTTTCCCCATGTTCGCCTACGAGGTCGCCCAGGCCATCAATCTGGATGAGGCCGAGCGGCGCCTGTTCGCCGGCGCGGAGCGTCAGACGATCAAGCAAAAGCGCCGCGCCCCGGCCTCCTTTGAGTATCGGCCCGCACCACTGCGCGTGATGCGCGGCGGAGAGCCACAGACCGTGGACGGCTTTCGCACGGCGCCTGGGGTCGAAATGGTGCTGTACGACTTCGGCGCCGTGTCCGTGAGCTATACCATTCCACTCGCGGGTGCGCTCGCCAGCCTGCCCGGCCTCGCGGAGGCGCTCTGGGGGAACGAACGCCTCTTGAAGGACTCGCGTCAGCACGTGGAAACCCTGATGGAGGCGTTAGGCGACGCCGCGGCCCGCCCCCACGTCGCCGAATTCGTCGAAGACTATTCGATCTTTCACGTCGAGGCGTTCACCCAGCCCTGCGACGCCGCGATGCTGTGGACCAGTCAGGCGGAAACCGTTGCCCAAGTGCTGCGGGGCGCCCCGCACCCCCTGTCGCAGCAGGAAATCGCGGACGCAACGGCCCTCCGCCTCTCGTTCGGCCCGAACGACGCCACCATCATCGATACGGATGCCGCGATTCTGTTCGATCCCGAGGGAGAAGACGTGCGCGACCTGATCGAGTTCGCGAACACCCAGCTTTTGGAAATGCGCTTTCTCGATCACGAGCTCGACGATGTTCTCGAGGGCGCGTACGAGACCCTGCTCGGACGCCGCTGGCGGCGGTGGCGGCTGGCGCCGGTCGGTCCCGACCTGCGCAGCCTTGCCCGGCTGCAGCTCGACGCCGCGATCCTCTTCGAGCAGGTGACGAACGCACTCAAACTGGTGGGCGATCAGTTTCTGGCGCGCGTCTACTCGCTCGCGTCGCGACGCTTTCACCTGGCCGAGTGGGATACGAGCATCTCGCGCAAGCTGCAGACGATCGACGGCATTTACGCGAAAATGACTGACCGGGCAACGAGCCGGCGCACGGAAATGCTGGAGTGGATCATCATCATCCTGATCGCGGTAGAGATCGGCCTCTCGCTCATTACACTGCTGCCGTAGTCACCCCTCTTTTTCTTTTCCGGCCTGCAGCGCCTCGTCAACCTTGTCGATGACTTCCCGCGCGTTGAACGGCTTTTGCAGACTGCTCACTGCGCCCAGCAGCTCGGCATCCTTCCGGAGATCCAGCATCCCGCTGGAATCCCCGCCCGAGATCACGATGACCTTCACCGCGGGGAATCGTTTCCGGATCTGACGCAGCGTGACGATCCCGTCCTGGCCGGGCATGAAGATATCCGTGATCACGACCTCGAACGACTGCGTCTCAAGGATGTCCATCCCAATTTCGCCGTCACTCGCGTCGAACACCTCGTGTCCTTGCTGCTCCAATGCCCGTCGCACGATGCGGCGAATCGGCTCTTGATCATCGATCACGAGGATGCGTGCCATATCACTCAACTTCCTCCCCACCCAGTGTTCCGGGTAGTCGGTGACTCCCTACAGCGGCGCATCCAGGACCTCGCGCACTCTCCGCAGCACTCCCTCTGCCGTGAACGGCTTCTGCAGAAATTCGACTCCCGGCTCGAGCACCCCGTGCTGCACGATGGACTCGTCCGTGTATCCGGAGACGTAGAGCGTGCGCAGGGACAGTCGTGTCGGGATCAGCAACCGCGAGACCTCGCGACCGCTCATCCCCGGCATGATGACGTCGCTCAGCAGCAGATGGATCGGCCCGGGATGCAGCGCCGCGGCCTGGAGCGCCGCCGCGCCGTTCGCCGCCGTCAGCACGCGATAGCCGCGCGTCTCGAGGATCTTGCGGATCAGAGTGCGGACCTCCTCCTGGTCCTCCACCACGAGAATGGTCTCGGATCCGTGCAGCGTCCTTGCGGCAACGGGAGCTGCGATTGGCGGCTCGGCGGCCCCCCCCCCGGCAACCCGAGGGAGATAGATCTTGAACGTCGTCCCGATGCCGAGCTCGCTGTACACCCAGATGTAACCACCGGACTGCTTCACGATGCCGTACACGGTCGCCAAACCCAACCCCGTTCCTTTTCCCCGCGCCTTGGTTGTGAAGAACGGTTCGAAGACGCGCGCCTGAGTTGCCGCCTCCATACCGGTGCCGGTGTCGCTGAGCGCGATCATCACATAATCGCCAGCCGCCACGAGCGGCTGGTTGGCGACGTACGCACCGTCCAGTGACACGTTGGCGGTTTCGATCGTCACCGTACCGCCGCGTGGCATCGCATCGCGGGCATTCACGGCAAGATTGACGAGGACCTGCTCGACCTGGCTCGGGTCCGCGCGCACGGCCGCCAGGTCGGCCGCCAGCACGGTGCGCAGTCCCACATCCTCGCCGATGAGCCGTCCCAGCAGCCGCTCAACGTCGCGCACGACGGCATTGAGGTCGAGGACTCGCGGCGCGAGCACCTGCTGTCTGCTGAACGCGAGCAGTTGGCGCGTGAGATCGGCGGCCCGCAGCGCCGCCTGGCGGGTCTCGAGCGCGTCCTCGCGCGCGGGATGGTCGGGCGGCAGCGCTTCCAGCAGCAAGTCCGTCGAGCCGAGAATCGCGGTGAGAAGATTATTGAAGTCGTGGGCGATGCCCGCCGCCAGGCGGCCGACCGCTTCCACCCGCTGCACAGCCCGAAGCCGCTCATCGGCGACGCGCAGACTCTCTTCGGCCTGCTTGCGGTCGGTCACGTCGCGATAATTCACGACGAGCGCGCGCACCGACGGATCCGCCAATCGATTGGCGATGACTGCCTCGAGGTCGCGCCACGATCCGTCCTTATGGCGCACCCGAAGGTCCGTGTGCACGACCTGATCGGGATCGGCGAACAACTGGTCCAGCGAGGCGGTGGCTGCCGCTTGCTGATCGGGATGCACCAGCTCGAGGACGCTGTGCCCCGTCATTTCGCCCGCGGCGTATCCCAGGGTCGGCTTGAGAGATTGTGTGCTGTAGATGATCGTCCCCGCGGCATCCAGCAGCGTGATGACATCACTCGAATGTTCGACGAGACTGCGGAAGCGCTGTTCGGTCGCGTCGCGAGCGACTTCGGCGTCCATCGCGTCCCGGAGTGCGACGTTCAGCGCCAGCGCGCGCCGGACGGCAGGACCTAAACGGTGGAGGCGTTGCTTCACGACGTAGTCGGCGGCGCCGGCTCTGATATAATCGGCGGCGGTCTCTTCATCGATCGAACCCGTCACGATCAGCACGGGGAGCATCGGCTGCTCGCGTTGAATCGCGCGCACGACGTCGAGCCCGTTGAGCTGGGGGAGCGCATGGTCTGACAGCACGATGTCCGGGGAAAAGGCGCGTAGCGCCTCGGTCAAGGCGGGTTCACGATCCACGCGTGCAGCGGTGACGGCGAATCCGCCGCGCCGCAGTGCATGCACCATCAGCTCGTAGTCAGCCTCATTGTCCTCCACGATCAGCACGCGAAGCCCCTGTGGCGGCATACGGCCATACGCACGGAGCCGTGGAGGGTAGCGTCAAATACTTTTTTGTTAGCGGAGCTAGCGCTGCGAGCGATAGGGCTCAATGGAGCGGACCGTCGTGCCATTGGAGGACCCCGGCCGCGTCGAGTCCCGAAATCTTCCGCGCGTCGTACAGGCACAGCGTGGTGACGGGAAACACCTGCGCGATGGATCGCCCATACTCGGCCTCGAACTCCAGAATCTCGCCAAATGGCAGCTGGCTGAGCGCTCCGCCAGACACGTCCCCCACGACGTATGCGTGCGACACGCCGGCCCGGAGGACGGCGCGCATTTGTGCGCGCCAATACTCGAGCTGTTCGGCCGTCGAAGCGTGGCACTCCGCGACCACGAACCGCCCAGCTCTCAGGTAACTCCGGATCGATGGCCAGTCCTGCTCGAGCTGAGTGATCACCGCGCGCTGCACAGCTTTCTCAGCGGCGAGCAGACAGCGCACATCTGACCGCAGGCCGACCCGCAGAAATGCCGTCGCCCCGCGCACCAGACCGAGATCGCTGGTATACAGCGCGCAAAAGTGATTGCGCTGCGGAGTCGAAGCCGCGCGGCCCTCGACACCCATGAACGCCAGCAAGTCGGCGCGTCGGAACCGTCGCTCGCGCCGCCCGCCAATGCGCAAACAGGGCAACCGCCCTGCATTGGTCCAGCGCCGCAGGGACGTTTCGCTCACGCGCAGCAACTCTGCGGCCTCGCGAATGTCGAGCAGTTCCGACGTGTCGCCTTGCCTGGACGTGCTCATCAATGTATATCAAAGACTAATAAAGATTATGGAATTACGCCACCTGCGGTACTTCGTTGCGGTTGCTGAGGAACGCAGCTTCATTGGGGCGGCCACCCGCCTCCGCGTCGCCCAGCCATCCCTCTCCAAACAGATTCGCGATCTCGAGGTCGAGCTCGGCACCGAACTGTTCGAGCGGGGACCACGTGGCGTGCGGTTGACCGCCGCCGGTCGCGCGTTTCTGGTGGAGGCGCGGCACACCCTCGATGTCGCCTCCCGCGCCGTGGCGTCGGCTCGTGGCGCCGCCCTGGGACGGGATTCCCCGCTCCGCTTCGCGCACGGGGAGCTCAGCACCTACGGAACCGACCTCGAGAATCTGCTGGCCAAGTTTCGCGATACCAATCCCGACGCCCAGGTCGAGATCTCGAGCAGCCACGACGGCGAAATATTCCACGCGCTGCGCGAACGCCGCGTCGACGTGGGATCGGCCTTTATCGCCGAATGGCCCGTGCCCGGATTCGCGGCCCATCGGCTGATCGACACGTCGGTCACCGGAGTGCTGCTACCGGGGAGTCACCCCCTGGCCGCGCAACCATCGATCCAGTTAGCCCAGCTCCGCACGCTTACATGGCTCAACTCCGCGCCGCGGCGTTGGCCCGGCTTCTTCCCGATCCTCGAGACCGCGCTGCGCGAGCGCGGGCTCGTGCCGGAGCGCCAGCTCGAGCGGCCGAGAGAGGCACCGACGATGAACGTCCAAATCGCCGCCGGAGATACGTGGGCGTTGACGAGCGAGGCCGTCGCCGCCCCTTATCGCAAAGACTCGAACGGCATCGTCTATCGTCCGTTTCGTGAGCTGCCGATCGCCTGCTGGCTGGCGCTCGTCTGGCTGCCGCCCGGCCCTCCGCTGGTCGATCGTCTCGTCCAAGCCGCTCGCGACACCGGTCTAGCTCTCTAGAGCTCGTTTCGCTCCGTCGAGGACTTGCCGCACGCGCGCCAACAGACCGGCACTCGTCCACGGCTTCGGCAGGAACGGCAGCGCCGGGTCGAGCGCGTCCTCGCCGCGCCCCGCTCCGGCGTAGCCGCTTGTAAAGAGGAAGGGCGTCTGGCGCCCCTCCCGCCGGTCAATCTGGTATAGCCCGCGGCCGCCCAGCCGGCTCATCACCAGGTCGGTGAAGACCAGGTGGATCGGCGCGGGATGCTGGCGCAGCAGGTGGAGCGCCTCGATCCCGTCAGCCGCCGCCAGTACGCTGTAACCGGCATGCTCGAGCGTGTAGACGGTCGCGCGGCGCAGCTGCGCCTGATCTTCCACGATCAGCACCGTCTCGTGCCCGCCATCCGTCGCCAGGGGCATCTGTTCATGCGATCCGGAGGCACGCCGCCGCGTCATCTCTTCGGCAACCGGGAAGTAAATGCGCAGCCGCGTGCCCGCTCCCGGTGCGCTGTCGATCTGCACGAAGCCGCCGTGCTGTTTCACTAGGCCGTAGACTGTCGCCAAGCCCAGGCCGGTGCCCTTGCCGACCGGCTTCGTGGTAAAGAACGGCTCGAATGCGCGTTGCCGCGTGGCTTCGTCCATTCCGGCGCCCGTGTCGTCCACCGCCAGACACACGTACTCGGAGGCCGATCCGGGACCGAGCACGTCCCGCTGGGCGTCGCTGATCCAGGTGCAGCTCGTTTCCAGCCGCAGCACACCACCATCCGCCATCGCATCGCGGGCGTTGTTCACGAGATTCAGCAGGATTTGCTCGATGGCATGACCGTCCGCCGCAACCTCAGGCAGATCCTCGTCCGCGAAGACGAGCAGCTCGATATCCGCCGGCAACACGCGCCGCAATACGGCGGCCAAATCGTTCAGCAGGTGTCCCAGATGCACCGGCTCGAGCGACAGCGTCGAGCGGCGGGCAAATCCCAGCAGCTGATTTACCATCAAGCGGCCGCTGACCGCCGCGGAGATGATGTCGCGCAGGCTTGCTTCATCAGGTCCGCGAGACAGCAGCTCGGCGTTGGCCAGGATAATCGTCAGCAGGTTGTTGAAGTCGTGCGCGATACCGCCGGTGAGCTGGCCGATCGCTTCCATCTTCTGTGCCTGACGGAGCTGTTCTTCCAGGCCGCGTCGCTCACTGACATCCTCGGCGAACACTTCGTGGCACTCGACACGGCCATCCTCATAGCGGACGGAGCGGCCGTACAGACGCACCGTGATCGCCTCGCCGTCTTTGCGCCGCCACACCGCCTGTGTTTCCACGGCACCCGCCGCGTCGTTCATCTGCGCCAGGTAGCGCGCGCGCGCCGCAGACTCCTTGAACACGTCCCGGTCGAGATGGCGGCTCAGCAGGTCCGCCTCCGTCTCATACGCGAGCATTTCGACGAGCGCGGGGTTCACCGAGAGGAACGCGCCCTCCGGTGTCGCGCGGAAAATGCCGAATGGGGCTTGTTGAACCAGCGTGCGGCTGGCGGCGTCGGCGCGCCGCAGCGCCTGCTCCACCCGGCGCCGTTCCGTGATGTCGGTCGCCACGCCCACCACACCGGAGATGGAACCGTCCCGCTCCCGCACCGGTGAGTACTGCGCCTCGAACTCGAATCCAAACAGCTCCACCCGCGCCGCCACCGACTCTCCGGCCAGCGCCCGGCGAACGTCGGCGACCGCCTGCGGGACGTCGCCGAGCAGCTCGAAGAACGACCTGCCCATCAACATCCCCGGCCGCACGCCGAGCGAGTGCAGCCCCTTTCCCTCGGCAAGCGTGAAGACACCCTTCGGATCGAGAGAAAACAGAATCACGGGTGAGCCCGCGACGACGGTGCGGAGGCGCTGCTTGCTGGTGTGGAGGATCTCCTCCTGGTGCACGCGCTCGGTGACATCACGGGAGTTCACGATCACGCTGTATGCGTTCGGCTGGTCGAGTTTCGCCTGACCGATCGACTCCAGCACTCGCCACGTGCCGTCGGCGTGCTTGAATCGGAATGTCGCCGTCTGCGGCGAACCGGGCCGCTGAATCGCGTCCGCCAGGGCTTCCATGACCGGCGCGAGATCGTCGGGATGGATGAACTCGAATGCGTTGCGTCCCAGCAACTCGTTGGTGCCATAGCCGAGCAACCGTTGCACCGACGGGCTCACGTAGCGGATGATGCCGTCGTCGCCAAGAATCGTGACGATGTCGGAGGCGTTTTCCGTCAGTGAGCGGAAGTGCTCTTCGCTCTTGCGCAGGGCCTCTTCCACTCGCCCGCGCTCGAGTGCGGTGGCGAGCACGTGGGCGAGCGCCTGCACGAACAGCACGTCGGGTCCGCTGAACTCCCGCAGCTGCGCGCTATAGGCGCCAAGCACACCCCAGGGGCGCTCGCGGCCCTGCACGACGACGCAGACGCCGCTGACGATGGCGTGTTCCTCGAGATGGGGCGGTGCGCTGAAGCGGATTTCGGCGGGGAGATCTGCGATGACGATGGGGCCGGCGGCGTTGAGGGCGTAGCCGGCGAGCGCCCCGGCGTCGGCGGTCACCAGTGTCTTGCCGACACAGCCCTCGTGCCAGCCTTCGCCCGACCGCAGCAGCAGGCTGCGGTGCTCCGGCTTCAGCTCGAGGATCTCACTGAACTCGACGTCCAGACCTCGAGCCACGAGTTTCGCGGCGGTATCAAACAGGTCCGCCCGCGCCACACCGGCGAGCGCCTGCTGGCCCAGGTGCGCAACCGCTTCCTGCTGGCGAGCCGCCGCGCGCAGCTGCTGCTCGGCGCGGCTCGATTCCTCGACGCCCAGCCAGCGGAACCGCTTCGGTCGCACCCCTGCTCCGTGCTTTGGAAAGGGATCGAAAGCTAGATGCGATTCGCGGCTCGGCCCGTGAGGCTGGTCACCGGAACCGCTACCCGTAGATTCGGGCCCATGGCAACACGCCGCTCCAGCACCGCGAAAAAGGGTAAACCGGGTCCAAGGGCGAAGAAACCCCGTAGGGTCGAGGACTCGCTCACCGTTTCCGTCCTGCAGTCCACGCTTGAATCCACGGCCGACGGAATCCTGGTCGTGGATGTCGAGGGCCGCGTCGTGTCGCAGAATCGCCGTTTCGGCGAGCTGTGGCGTATTCCGCTCGAGCTAATCGCCACCAAGGATGACGCGCGGCTGATCAAGCACGTGCAGGAGCAGCTCACCGATCCGCAGCAATTCGTGGCGAAGGTCCGGGAGCTCTACGCCGCACCCGACGCGGACAGCTTCGACATCCTCACGTTCAAGGACGGCAGGGTCTTCGAGCGTTACTCGATTCCGCTACGGCTGGACGGCCGCGCGGTGGGCCGGGTGTGGAGCTTCCGTGACGTCACGGCGCGGCGGCGTGCCGAATGCGTCCAGGAGGCCGTGTACCGTATCTCGCACACGGCGAACGCGGCCGACAATCTGCAGGAGCTGTTGCGCGCGATTCACGAGATCGTCGGTGAGCTGATGCCGGCGCAGAATTTTTACGTGTCGCTCTACGATGCCGAGAATGACCGCCTCGAGTTTCCCTACTTCGTGGACGAGTACGACACCGCGCGCGACATCCCGCCGCGCAAGCTGCGCAAAGGACTCACCGAGTACGTGCTGCGCACCGGCCGGCCGCTGCTCGCGACTCCCGAGGTGTACCAGGAGCTCGTTGACGCCGGAGAAGCGGAGTTGATCGGCGCCCCATCCATCGACTGGCTCGGCGTTCCGCTCAAGGTCAAGGACCGCACCATCGGCGTCGTCGTGACGCAGACGTATTCCCAGGGCGTGCGCTACGGGGAGAGCGAGCGCGACATCCTGACGTTCGTTTCTTCGCAGATGGCGATGGCGATCGAGCGCAAGCGCGTCGAGGACGCCTGGCGTGAGCAAACCGAGTTGCTGCGGCGGATCGTGGACAACATCCCTGTGATGCTCGTGTTCCTGAACGAGCAGGGTCGCATCGAGTGGGGCAATCGCGAGTGGACGCGGACCCTGGGGTACGACATCGTCGAAGCGCGCGAGCGCGACATTTTCGCGGAGCTGTATCCCGATCCCGCTGAACGGCAGCGCCTGCGCGACTCCATCGGGAAACCCGTGGGTGAGTGGACGGACTTCAAGACTCGTACCAGACGTGGCGCGATCCTCGATACGATCTGGGCGAACGCACCGCTCACGGGGGGCGGCTGGCTGGCCATCGGCATGGACGTCTCGGAGCGAAAGCGCGCCGAAGAGCGGTACCGCTCATTCATCGCCCAAAGCTCCGAGGGCGTATCGCGCCTGGAGATCGATCCTCCGGTGCCGATCAAACTGCCGGACGAGGAGCAGATCGATCGGCTGTACGAGGGCGCACGCATCGCGGAATGCAACGACGCGATGGCGCGCATGTACGGATACACCGAGGCGCGCGAGCTCATCGGGACGCGCCTGGCCGACCTGCACAACGTGACCGATCCCACCAACCGCGAGCAGATCCGCGCGTTCATTCGCGCGGGCTATCGCGTGTCAGACTCTGAAACACGCGAGCACGACCGGGAGGGCCGCCCCCGCGTCTTCTTTAATAACGTGGTCGGCTTCGTCGAGCATGGGCACCTGGTGCGGGTATGGGGCACGCAGCGCGATGTCACCGAGCAAAGGCACCTCGAAGAGCAGTTCCGCCAGTCGCAGAAGATGGAAGCCGTCGGCCAGCTGGCCGGGGGAATCGCGCACGACTTCAATAACCTCCTGACGGCAATTCTGGGGAACACACAGCTCCTGCTCCGCGACCTGCCCCCCGGCGATGCCAAGCGCGGCGACGTCGAGGAGATCCGCAAAGCCTCCGAACGGGCGGCATCGCTGACCCGCCAGCTGCTGGCGTACAGCCGCCGGCAGATGCTGCAGCCGAAAGTGCTCGACCTCAACGTCGTCGTGGCCGAGATGGACAAGATGTTGCGCCGCCTCATCGGCGAGCACATCGCGCTCGTGGCCGTCCTGGCGTCCGATCTGGGGCACGTGCGGGCGGATCCCAATCAGATCGAGCAAGTGATCGTGAACCTGGCGGTGAACGCGCGCGACGCGATGCCCGACGGCGGGAAACTGACCATCGAGACCGCCAACGTGGACCTGGACGAGACCTTTACGCAGGCACACCTCGGCTCCGTCCCGGGACCCTATGCCATGCTCGCGGTGACCGATTCCGGCGCCGGCATGGACGCGACCGTCCGCGCCCACCTCTTCGAGCCGTTCTTCACGACCAAGGAAGTCGGCAAGGGAACGGGGCTCGGGCTCGCCACGGTGTACGGGATCGTGAAGCAGAGCGGCGGCTACATCTCCGTATACTCGGAGCCGGGGCGCGGCTCGAGCTTCAAGATCTATCTGCCGCGGATCGCGACGCCCGCCGCGACCCCGGCCGCTCCACAGAAAGCCGGGGCGGCCCGCGGCAGTGAGACGGTCCTGGTCGTCGAGGACGAACCCGCCGTGCTGACACTCAGCCGCCGCGCACTCGAAGCGCAAGGCTACGTCGTCCTGGCCGCTTCCGACGCCGCCGCGGCGCTGCGGGTCGTGGAGCGTCATGGCGGCACGATCCACCTGCTCCTGACCGACGTCGTGATGCCGGGGCTGTCTGGACGGGACCTCGCTGATCGCCTGGCCGCGCAGCGGCCCGGGATTCGGGTGCTGTACATGTCGGGGTATCCGGGGGACGCAGTCGTACAGCACGGCACGCTCCCATCCGGGAGCGCCTTCCTACAGAAGCCATTTTCGCCCGACGGACTCGCGCGAAAGGTGCGCGATGTGCTGGACGCCAACGCATGAACGCGATAGGCTATCGAGCATGACGGACATCGCGCAGTCCACCTTCAGCGGCCCAGGGGGTTTGGATCAGGCGCAGCTCGCCCGTCTCGTGGACCAGCTTCCCGTGCTGCTCTGGTCGGCCGATGAACACCTCAACGTGACATCGCGGCACGGCGGCGGGTTGGCACTCCTGGGACCGCCACCGGGACCGGACGAGGGACTCCGCGTCGGAGACGGCGTGGAAAATCCTGCCGATTCCGCCCTAGCCCTTTGCGCGCACAAAGCCGCCCTGCGTGGCGAGGCGACGACGTACGAAGTCAGCTTCCGCGGACGCATCTTTAGCGCGCGCGTGGAGCCGCTGCGTGAATCGAATGGGCAGGTGAGCGGTGTGATCGGCGTCGCGTTCGACGTTACCGATCGACGCCGCGCCGAGGATGCGCTGCGCGAGAGCGAGGCGCGGCTTCGCACGATCATCGAGAGCGAGCCCGACTGCGTAAAGCTGGTGGATACTCAGGGCCGACTGCTCGACATGAACCCGGCCGGCCTGGCGATGATCGAAGCGGAGAGCATCGACGCCGTCCGCGGGCTCCCCGTCACCGACGTCGTGGCTCCGGAACACCGCGCTGCCTTTGCGGATCTGCATCGCCGGGTGATCGCGGGCGAATCGGGCACGCTCGAGTTCGAAGTGATCGGTCTCAAAGGCAAGCGGAGTTGGCTCGCTACCCACGCAGTCCCACTGCGGGACGCGTCCGGCACCATCCAGGCGGCGCTCGACATCACACGAGACATTTCCCGCCGCCGGCTTGCCGAGCGGGCGCTGGTGGAATCGGAGGAGCGGTTCTGCAAGGCATTCTACGCCAATGCCCTGCCGCTGCTCATCACGCGACTGGACGACGGGATGGTGCTCGATGCGAATGAAGCGTTCGCGGAGCTCGTGAATCGTCCGCGCGAAGAGATCCTGGGCCAGACGACCGTCACACTTGGCGTCATCGATCCGCCGCGACGGGCATCAATTATCGACAAGCTCCGTGAACAAGGAGTGGTGAACGATATCGAGCTCGAGCTTCGCCCCCGCGATCGCGAGCCGCGCAAAGGATTGCTCTCGCTCGTCCGCATCGAGCTGGGCGGCCAGCCGTGCACGCTCGGCACCTATCGCGACGTCACGGAGGCCAAGCGGGCGGAGGACCAGCTGCGGGCCTCCCGGTCCGCATTGCGCAGCCTCGCCACTCGGCAACAAGACATCCGCGAAGACGAGCGGACGCGTATTGCGCGTGAAATTCACGACAGCCTCGGCCAGGCGCTGACAGCGCTGAAGTTGCAGCTCGCGGCTGCGCAGGACGCGGCAGCGACGGAAGCCCCGGCGCTGAGTACCCGGCTCTCCGAAACGGCGTCGATGGTCGATGACCTGGTAAAGAGTGTGCGCCGCATCGCCACCGAGCTGCGACCAGCAATTCTCGATCAGCTGGGGTTGCCCGCTGCCGTCGAATGGCTGGCGCACGATTTTTCGCGCCGTACCGGGATCCGCTGCCAGGCGACCATTCTGCCCATCAACGGCGCTATCAGCGACGAGCTCGCGACTGCGCTGTTTCGCATTGTGCAGGAAGCGCTCACGAACGTGTCGCGCCATGCGGGAGCGACGCGGGTGAACATCGAGCTCGGCGTGAAGAGCGACTGCGTCACCCTCGAAGTCAACGACGACGGCGGCGGTATCACGGAAGCGGGGACGACCGGCCCCCGCTCGCTGGGGATTTTGGGAATGCGCGAGCGTGCCGCAGTGCTCGGTGGCGTGTTGGAAGTCGCGCCGCGCGCGGGTGGAGGAACACGCGTCGCTGCATGGTTCCCCCCCCCCCCGGGGGCGCCCCACGGCCGCAAGCGAGCCGACCGATGATTCGTATTCTCGTCGTCGACGATCACGCGCTGGTGCGCCGTGGACTGATCGAGCTCATGCAAGGACTGCCGGATGGGGTGCAGTTCGGCGAGGCTGGCACGGCCGCCGAAGCGGTGGCGCTGGCCTTCAGTGAGCGGTGGGATGTGGTGCTGCTCGACCTTGGTTTGCCTGACCGGCACGGGCTCGAGGTGCTGAAGGAGCTGCACGCCGCGCGGCCACAGCTCCCGGTCCTCGTTTTGACGATGTTCCCGGAAGACCAGCTCGCGTTGCGCATGCTCGAGATGGGCGCCTCCGGTTATCTGACCAAGGAATCAGCACCCGAAGAGCTGCTGCGCGCGCTTGAGCGCGTGATGACCGGTCACAAGTACTTGAGCCCCGCGATGGCGCAGGCCGTCGCCGACGGCCTCGGCGGACCTCCGCCCGCGCCGCACGAGCAGCTCTCGGACCGGGAGCTCGAAGTGCTGCGCCTGCTCGCGGCGGGACGTCCCATCACCGGGATCAGCCGGCAGCTCGGCCTCTCGCCCAAGACGGTGACGACGTATCGAGCCCGGCTGCTCCACAAGTTGCGGATGCGTTCCAATGCCGAGTTGACGTTTTACGCGACGCAACACGGGCTCATCAGTCCGGCGGCACTGCGCGCGACATCGTAAACCAGTCGTAGGGCAAGCCCTACTCGCTAAGTTCCCTACTGCCGACAGACACGATTCCCAGCATCACCAAGACTATGACATGGAACAAGTTCGCGTCCTCATGCTGGAGGACGACGAGAACGACGCCGTGTTGGTCCGTCGTGAGCTCGGACGTCTCAGTCCGCCACCGGTCGTGCAACACGTCCGCGGGGAGTCCGACTTCGTCACCGCCCTGAGCGGTCCCGCACCACATGTCATTTTGTCCGATCACAACATTCCAGGGTTCGGCGGCTGGAAGGCGCTGGAGCTGGCGCAGCGCACGCTGCCCGATGTGCCGTTCATTCTCGTGACGGGGTCGCTCGACGAGGAAACCGCGGTCGCGTATCTGAAGGGCGGCGCCTCCGACTACATCTTGAAAGATCGTGTCGTGCGTCTCGGCCCCGCGGTGCTCGAGGCGCTCGTGCGCGCGCGCCAGCGAGAGGCGTTGCGCCGCCACGAGCGGCTGCTGCGGCAGATCATCGACGCGAACCCCAGCCTGATTTTCGTGAAGGATTGGGACGGACGCTTCATCCTCGTCAACCAGGCCACCGCCGACATCTACAGCACCACGGTCGAGTCCCTCATCGGCAAGACCGACGCCGACTTCAACTCCAACGCCGAGGAAGTCGCACACTTTCTCCACGACGACCGCCAAGTGATCTCGTCCGGCCGCCCCAAATTCATTGGCGAGGAGCGCGTCACCAACCCCGCAACCAAGGAGACGCGCTGGTTTCAGACGATCAAAGTGCCGCTGCGTATGCCGGGACAGGAGGCCACCACGATGCTCGGGGTGGCGACCGAAATCACCGAGCGCAAGCGCCTCGAAGAGCAGCTGATGCAGTCCCAGAAGATGGAGGCGATCGGTCAGCTCGCGGGTGGCGTCGCCCATGACTTCAACAACATCCTCACCGCGATCGTCGGGTACACGGACCTGCTGACGGCGGAGTTCGACGGAAACGCCCGGCAGCTCGAGGACCTCGAGGAGATTCGCAAGGCGGCGCGGCGCGCCGCCGCGCTCACCCGCCAGCTGCTCGCGTTCTCGCGCAAGCAGGTGCTCGAGCCCCGCATCATCGACGTGAACGACGTGGTGTTGAATCTCGACAAAATGCTGCGCTCGCTGATCTCCGAAAACATCGAGCTCAAAACGGAGCTGGCGACCGACCTCGCCGCGGCGCGCGCCGACCCGAATCAGCTCGAACAGGTGATCATGAACCTGGCGATCAACGCCCGCGACGCGATGCCCGAAGGGGGCACGCTGACCATCGAAACGGGTAATGCGACGCTGGACCAGGCGTACGCCTCCCAGCACGTCTCGGTGATCCCCGGTGACTATGTTATGCTCGCCGTCAGCGATACCGGCTGCGGCATGGACCAGGACACGCAGGCTCGCATCTTCGAGCCGTTCTTCACGACCAAGCCGCCCGGGCGCGGAACGGGCCTGGGACTGTCGACCGTGTACGGCATTGTGAAGCAAAGCGGCGGTAACATCTGGCTCTACAGCGAGGTGGGCAAAGGGACGACGTTCAAGGTGTATCTGCCGGCGATCGAGGCGGCGCCCGAACAGGCTGGCAAACCCGCGGTCGCCGAAACCGGCCGGTCCGGTGGCGGCACCGTCCTGGTTGTGGAGGATGACGACCAGCTACGTCGCCTGGCGCACCGCGCGCTCGCCGCACAAGGCTACGTGGTGTTGGAGGCCGACCGCGGCGCCACTGCCCTCGACCTCGCGAGGCGGCACAAAGGCGCGATCGACCTGTTGCTGACCGACGTGGTCATGCCGGACACCAACGGCCGCAAGCTCGCTGATGCGCTGCGGGCAATGCGTCCGGGACTGCGCGTGCTCTTCATGTCGGGCTATCCGGACGGCGCCATCAGCAAACACGGGATCCTGGAGCACGGCGTCGCCTATCTCGCGAAGCCCTTCACTACCGAAGCGATCACCCGCAAGGTCCGCGAGGTCTTGGAGGCGCGATGAAGCAGTCGATCCAGCGCAAGCTACCCCTGTTCGTCACCACGCTGCTGCTCGCGGTGACGATCGCGCAGCTCACGATCGGCTATGGCGAAGTGCGCCAAGCGTCCCGCGCGCTCGCCGACAAGCGCCTGCAGCTCGCCGACAGTGTGCTCGCCGCCCTGCTCCAGACGTCCCAGCAGCGGGCTCGCATCACGGCACTGGCAAAGGACTCCGCCATCGTCGCGTTTCTGCGCTCGGGGGGACAGCGGGGGCGTGCGCAGGCGCTCGAGGCGCTGAGTCGCATCACCAGTGACACGGTCACCAATGCCAGCCTCGAGCTACGGGACTTCAGCGGCCGGCTGCTGCTGCGCACCGGACGGTTTACGCTCGCCGACAGCGTCCTGGTCTCACCAGGAACGGACTCCGCGCGCTTCAGTCCGCTCCTGCGTCGGGACACGCTCCTCTACTTCGGTGTCGCGGCGGCGAGCGGGCACACCGAGCAAGACGGGGGAATCATACAGCAGGTGGCGCGGCTCCAACTCAACGACCGCACCCGCCGGACGCTGACCGGACTGGCCGGTGGCGACGTGTCCCTGCTGTTCGGCAATGGCAGCGGCGATCCGTGGACCGACTTCGCCACGATCGTTCCCACGCCGCCGGCGCGTGTGCGCACGAGCGCAACAGCGATGAATTACGAGCGCGGTGAGACGAAGCGCGGAATCGCAAAGGCGGTCCTCGGAACACCCTGGATGGTCGTCGCCGAGCTTCCCAGCCGGGTGGTGGTCGCCCCGGCGCGTGGCTATCTACTTAGTATGACGCCGATCGCCGCGCTCATCGTTCTCGTCGGCGCCCTGGCTGCGTGGTGGGGGAGCCGGCGTATGACGACGCCGCTGGTCGGCGTCACCCACGCCGCAGAAGCGATCGCGTCGGGCGATCTGGAACAGCGCGTGCCCGCAGGAGCCGACGACGAGCTGGGCCGGCTGGCCCGGTCGTTCAACACGATGGCCGAGCAAGTGTCGCGCTCGCACCACCATCTCGAGGCGCAGGTCGCGCAGCGCACCCAGGCGCTGGAGGGGATCAACGCGGAGCTGGAGTCCTTCTCGTATTCGGTGTCGCACGATCTTCGGGCGCCGCTCCGCGCCATTCACGGCTTCGCGCGGATCCTGCTCGAGGACCACAACGCCCAGCTCGAGCCCGAGGCCCAACGGCTGCTGGGGGTGATCGATCAGAATACCCGCCGCATGGGACAGCTCATCGACGATCTGCTCGCCTTCTCGCGCCTCGGCCGTACGGAGATCGCGACGGGTCCGGTGGACATGAAGGAGCTGGCCCAGATCGTCGCGGACGAAATCGAGCGCGGCGAGGCCGACAGAAACGGATCCCTGGAGATCCGGATCGATCCCCTGCCACCAGCTCGCGGCGACCGCGGACTGCTGCGCCAGGTGATGAGCAACCTGCTGCACAACGCCGCGAAGTTCACGCGCGGCCGCGCCAGCGCGCGGATCGAAGTCGGCGCCCGTGCGGACGGCGGGCAGACCGTGTACCACGTCAAGGACAACGGTGCGGGATTTGACCCGCGCTACACGGACAAGCTGTTCGGCGTATTCCAGCGGCTGCACAGCACCGAGCAGTTCGACGGCACAGGGGTGGGCCTCGCGATCGTCAAGCGCATCGTGCAACGGCACGGCGGCCGGGTATGGGCGGAAGGGAAAGTGGATCAGGGCGCCACGTTCTATTTCACACTCCCAGGCGAGGAGCACTGATGCAACCAGATGGCGTCGAAATCCTGCTCGTCGAGGACAACGCGAACGATGCGGAGCTCACGCTGCGGGCACTCAAACAGCGGAATCTGGCAAACCAGGTGCACGTGTGCCGTGACGGCGCCGAAGCGATGGACTTCTTTTCGGACGGCGCCCGTCCAGTCCCCAAAGTCGTCCTGCTCGACCTCAAGCTCCCCAAGGTGGACGGACTCGAGGTGCTGCGCCGCCTGAAGCAGCAGGGGCGCACCAAATCGATTCCGATTGTCATATTGACGTCGTCCAGCGAGGAGCCGGATATCGAACGGGCCTATGCCCTGGGCGCAAACAGCTACATCGTCAAACCTGTGGATTTCGAGGCGTTCGCCCGCGCCGTCTCCGACGTCGGGCTCTACTGGCTCCTGCTCAACCAGCCCCCACAATAACCGGTGGGCGCGCAGCTCCTGCGCGTACTCGTGGTGGACGACCGCGCCGAGGACGCGGAGCTGGCCGTCCGCGAGCTCGACCGAGCGGAGCTCAACTGCGAAGCCCGACGCGTCGAGGTCCTGCAAAAGAAGCTCTCCAACCCCAAATAAAACCCGAAAAAAATCGATAATATCGATACTATCTGGCGAGTGTGCGCTCACTTAATTGCTTAATCTCATTGGTTCCAACCAGTTAAGCATGCGCAAGGCCGAAACAACAATTGTACTAGCTTGCTGCACAATGGTTTACGACAGAGAGTGGCGTGGCGCACTGACCCCCCAGCTAGATTCCGCCATGCCTTTACCGCCCCTCATCGGGCACGAAAGGGTTAAGACCAGACTGGCGGGCGCCCACGCCTCCGGAAAGCTGCCGCAAGCGCTCCTGCTTGTCGGACCCCGTGGCGTCGGCAAGCAGCGTCTCGCGCTGTGGCTCGCCCAGCTGATCCATTGCGAGGCACCGGGCCAGGAGCCGTGCGGCCAATGCCGCCCGTGCCGGCTCGTGCTGTCGCTGCAGCACCCCGACGTGCATTGGTTTGTGCCCGTCGAACTGAGTAAACGAGGCGGGACAGGCGTAGGAGACGCCGACAAGCAGGTCGACCTCGTCGCTGACGCGTTGGCCGAGGAGATGGCCGCCCGTCGAGAGCAGCCGCTGTACGGATCGCCGGCAGGACTGGCGAGTCACCCGGTCGCTTCGGTCCGTCTGCTGCTGAGGCGGCTGGCGCTGACGCCGGCGATGGGTAAGCGGAAAGTCTTCATCGTGGGCGATGCGGAACGGTTGATTCCGCAGCTGGGAACGGAAGTCGCGGCCAACGCGCTATTGAAGGCGCTCGAGGAGCCGCCCGCGGACTCGGTGATCATTATCACGGCCGCGGATCCCAACGCCCTGCTTCCGACGATTATGTCGCGTATTGTGCTCGTTCGTGTGGCACGAATCGCCGACAGTGACGTGACAGCTTTCGCGCAGCAAGCGCTCGGAATTGGCAATAAAGCCGAACTGGCACAACGAGTTACGGCTGCTGAAGGGTGCATTGGCAAGCTCTTTGCAACAGCACCGTCCCGTTCCGGGCAACCGGCGGACGATCAGGCAGACCGGTTTCTGGAAGCTCCGTGGCTGTTCGCGCTTGGTCAGGTGCCGTTTCAAGCACGCGGAGGCTTCACAGACATGCTCGATGCGCTGGCTAACCGATTGCGCAGCGAGGCAAAGCGCGGTGGCGATACGGAGAAGCTGGTCGAGGCGATCGCCCTGGTGTTGGACGCGCGTGATCTCGCGCAGGGCAATGTGAACCCGCAGCTCCTGGCTGCCGTATTGGCCGAGGACCTGCAGGTGACGCGACGGTCATGAAGCTGTCGCATCTGGACCAGGCCGGCCGCGCCCGGATGGTAGACGTCGGCGACAAGCCGTTGATGGATCGGTCGGCGGTCGCGACGGGAACGGTTCGGATGTCGCTGGAGGCGTTCCGACAGGTGGCCGAGCAGGCGATCGCAAAGGGCGACGTGCTGGCGGTCAGTGAAGTCGCGGGAACGCTGGCAGCGAAACGGACGGCGGAGCTGATCCCGCTGTGCCATCCTCTGGGCCTCGATCATGTCGAGGTCGAGGCGAGCCTGGCTGAATCACTGCCTGGTGTGCGCGTGCGGGCGTTGGTTCGGACGGTTGGACGGACGGGCGTAGAGATGGAAGCCCTGACTGCCGTCGCCGTGGCGCTGCTGACGGTTTACGACATGGTGAAAGCAGTGGATACGGGCATGGTGATTGGTGATGTGCTGCTTGTCGAGAAGAAAAAGGCTCCGCGCGATGATTGACGGGAGCTTGATGCAGGTGCGGCATGCTGTACTGGCGGAGAGTCGCGAAACAGGGAGGAATATGCAGACGAAAACTCAACGTTTGATCGTACGCGGTGGAATCATCGTGCTGGCTGCTCTGCTCGTCAGTACCGTGGGCGGATGGGCCGGAGGCACGACGACCGATACGGAGCGCGCGCCCGCCTCGGGCACCGAGGTCCTCGGTGAACTGCGGTCGTTGCGTCAGCAACTCGATGCGAAGCAGGGCGAGCTTGAAGTCGCCCGGCTCCAGCTCGACCGCGTCGATGCCATCATGCAGTACTCGACGCATTACCGGCTGCCCGCCGACATGGCGACGGCGGTCTACGACGTCGCGCTCAGCGAGGGGATCGACCCCGGCCTGGCGTTCCGTCTGGTGAAGGTCGAGTCGGGGTTCAACGCGCGCGCCACCAGCCACGTCGGCGCGTTGGGGCTCACGCAGGTGCTGCCCAGCACGGCGCGGCTGTACGAGCCCGGGCTGACCACGCAGCAGCTGTATGATCGGGATACGAACCTGCGGATCGGGTTCCGGTACCTGCGGGACCTGCTGGACCGCTATCCCACCAACATGTCGTTGGCGCTACTCGCCTACAACCGCGGCCCGGCGAAGGTGGAGCAGCTGCTGGGTGCCGGACGCAATCCTGCGAACGGCTATGAAGCGGAAGTTATGAAGGGATTCCGGCACCACTAACCTCGGGTGCCGGTCTAGTCACCGGCTCGGAATCAGCAGAACGTCGCCGGGCCGGATCACACTTCGCATCGTCAGATCATTCGCTTCCAGCAACGCCATCAGCCCGATTCCGTGCTGCCGGGCAATCTCGCTGGCCGTCTCACCCCGCGCCACGCGATGGCGTTGGCTGCCGTCCGAGCTGACGGGCCGATAACGTCTGGACACCCGGCGCACCCGCGGCTCGGGGGGGGTGCTCCAGGCGCCGCGCGGCACGACGCGCCCGCTCATCGGCACAATGATGCGCTGGCCCACGCGGAGCGCATGCGCGCGCAGATGAGGATTCGCCGCCTGCAACATGGTGACGGTGACCTTGTACCGCTGGGCGATACCGGAGAGCGTCTGACCCGAGGTGACGTAATGGTCCACGAACGTCACCCGCTCGTTGACGGGCAGATCGGCGTACCGCTCCGCCACCCGCGCGCCCCTGCTCCTCGGCACGCGCACGACCACGGCGCGCTGCGGCGGCGTTATGCCACGCACAAACTGCGGGTTGAGCTCGAGGAGCGCCGCGACGGACGTATCGGCCAGCCGCGCCAGCACGTCGAGCCCCGTCGCATCCGGAATCGATACTTCATCGAAGACGAGCGGCGGCAAGCGCTCGATGTCGGTAAAGCCGTACCGGCCCGGCTGCTTGGCGATCAGTGCGGCCGCGATCAGCTTCGGCACGTAATCGCGCGTTTCCCGGCGCAGGTGGCGCCGGTCGGCGATCTGGAAGAAGGTTTGATCGTCCACGGTGTCGGGCTCGCCCGGCAGGCGGCGGATCTCCCGCTCGATCCGGCCCGCGCCGGCGTTGTAAGCCGCGGCCGCCAGATAGACGCTTCCCAGGCGCTGCACGAGGTCCTGGAGGTGACTGACCGCGGCGTCCGTCGCCTTGAACGGATCGCGCCGCTCGTCCAGCCAGGGGTCGATCTGCAGGCCGTATCCCCGTCCTGTGGAAGACATGAATTGCCACATCCCCACTGCCCGGGCGCGGCTCACGGCCGTATTCGACAACCCGCTTTCGATCAGCGTGAGATACACGAGATCCTCGGGAAGGCCGCGGGCACGCAGCCGCTCCCGGATCATGCCTTCATAGCGGCCCAGGCGGGACAGCCAGATCCCGAAGCGGTCGCGGGCATCGAGCTGGAAGAACTCGAGATACTCGAGCACCCGGCGATTGCCCGCGAAGTTCGAGACGTCGATGTCGAACGTCGTCGTCGCGTCCCTGCCGAAGAGATCCTCCGCCTCCTTGCGCACGTCCTCCCCGCGCACCGCCACGTTGGTGCGCGGTGCTGAGAGCGATTCGGGCGAATGCTCGTGCAGACTGTCCAGCGCCGACTGATCGGCGGCCGAGTCCTGCGCCACGGTCGCCAGCGCCGTTCCGAGTTGCACGGCCGAGCTGTCGCGGGCAGTCACCTCGGAGCCGGACAGGGATGTCACCGGAGCGGGAGGAATATGTGCACCAGCGCAGGCGGCGAGCGCCGCTGCGCCAATCATCGAGAAGCACACTGCCATCAGTCGTTTCATCGTGTCGCCAGATAATTCCCAAGTAAACGGTTTGTCGCATTCAAGACTGCAAGTGCCGCGCCACGGGGCGGATCGACTTCCGTCAAGCATGACCCCACGAGCCGCGTCGCTTCTTCCGCGCGCGCCGACAGCGACACGATCACCACCGTCGCATCGAACGCCCGCACCGCTTTCACGCCCAGCAGCTCGAACGTGAGACGCGGCTGTACTGCCTGCTCCAATGCGTTCACGGCTGCAACCGCGCAACAGCGCAGCTCGCCGGTTTGTGACGATACGCCGTCGGATGCGCCCTCAAACCGACGTCCATCCGACCAGGTCAGGACGACCTTGGCGCGACAGCGACCGTTCGCAAGCCGCTGAAACCCGAACTCCTGAAACCGCAGGCGCTCGTCGGGCACGGAGCAGCCTCAGTCGAACCGAACTTCGATCTGCTGCTTGACGCCCGAATCCTGATTCGCTTCGACGACGTCCACCTCGAGCCGCGGACGTCCCTGCGCATCTTGCTCGGCCGAGATGAGGAGAATCAGCCCGCTGTCGAATTCCACTTTCACGTGCCGCACGTCGGAACGCACCGTGACATGTTTGACCGTCTCCCCCCGCAACCGCGTCACTGCTCCCACGACGCGCCGCAGATCCTGCAGGTTCGCGGTGCTCACGTGAGACGCTCCGCGAGCAGCTGCGACAGCGCGGCGTCGGGAATCCGCTCGGCCTGGATGAACAGTGACGACTTCGAGGTGGCCTCCAACGGATACGGCGTCCAGAACGACCGGCGCCGACCCGGTTGGGGCTCAGACGACGCGGCGCGAAACGACAACACCAATTGCCAAGCGGCCGTATTCGCGCGACGCTCGGCGACCGCGTCCACATGCCAAACCTGGTCCCCATGCGCAATTACTCGCCATGACATGGCTCACCTCGAGCGGGGAAACGAGCGCAAAGGGGCCCCAATATGGGGTTTAGCTTGTGTCCGGTCAATGGGTTAGCTCGTTTGCGACAACCTGCGGTGGGAGTCAGTCGTCCCTTGTGACGTAGGCGCGAAAGCGGGTCGCCAGGTCCCGCGTGACGGGTCCGGCAACGCCTTTCCCGATCGCCCGACCGTCGAGCTTTGAAATGCCCACCACCTCGGCGGCGGTTCCGGTCAGAAACACTTCGTCAGCCGTGTACAGGTCGTAGCGGTTCATCGGCAGCTCTTCCACTCCGTATCCCGCCTCCCGCCCGAGCTCAATCACGGTGTCGCGCGTGACGCCGCGCAGAATGCCTGCGTACGGCGGTGGCGTGCGCAGTGTGCTGTTGGACACGGCAAAGAGATTCATGCCGCTCGCTTCGGCGACATAGCCGGCGGCATCAAGCATGATTACCTCGTCCACGTTCGCCGCGATGCCTTCGACCTTGGCGAGGATGTGGGAGAGGTAATTCAACGATTTGACCCGGGGCGAGAGGGCTTCGCGGTGGTGGATCGGTGTGGCCGCTGTCAATGCAGTCAGCCCTTTCTCGTACCGGTCCTGAGGCCACAGCTTGATCGTGTCGAAGATGCAGAAGATGGTCGGCTTCGCGCATTTCCGGGGATCGAGACCGAGGTCGCCGACCCCGCGCGTGACGACCAGGCGGATGTAATTCTCCTTGATCCCGCTCTTCGTAACGCCTTCCTCGACCATGCGCCCCATGGCGTCCTTCGCCATGGGGATGTCGAGCCAGATCGCTTTTGCCGACGCGTACAGGCGATCGAGGTGGGCGTCCAACCGGAAGACGCGGCCGCTGTAGGCCCGAATGCCCTCGAATACGCCGTCGCCATACAGGAGGCCGTGGTCGAATACAGAAACGACCGCGTTGCTGCGGTCGTACCACGTCCCATCGATCCACACGATGGAGGGCATTGGAGGAATCTGGCTCCTATGGCCGCCCGTGACAACGGGGGGGTTGAAGACTCAGTGAGGCGGCTGGGGATCGAACCCAGGACCTACGGATTAAAAGTCCGTTGCTCTACCAACTGAGCTACCGCCTCCGAATGACCCCGTCAAAGGTAAACCGTGAAGGGTTGAAAAACAGCAAGGGACGGTAGCCTCTACCGTCCCTTACGTCTCCGTCCCGTATCGTTCGGTCTTAGAACACCCAGTGCAATCCGATCTGTGTCTGTTGCGGATCGCCCAGCCCGCTGCGGAGCGTGCCGTCGAAATTGAACAGCAGGCTCGTCGAGGCCGGATCGCGGAAGTTCTCCGAGCCGAGCACGTTGAACATCTGGGCGACGAGCTCGACGCGACCCTTGCCGACGTTCAACGGCCAGGTCAATCCCACGTCCCACGATAAGTAGCTGTTGTCTTTGCGCAGCGTGTTGCGCTTCAGGATGCTGCCGTCCGTGCAGTTGCGGTCGGCCGCCGACGTGGCCCGCTGCCCCTTGGCGGGGGCAAAGGGACTGAGGGGGCTGGGCCCGCAGCTCGCCGACGTCGGCTGCGCCGAGTAGATGCTCAGCCGGTTGTTGAGGAACAGTCCTCCGCCGATGTGCGCGATCATCCAGCCATTGAACCGGTGGCGTTGATCGCGGTCGCTCCAGCTGTATTCCGGCGCCAGGTTGTTCGCCCGCGCATAGCGGAACGTGAACGGATCGCGCTCGTTGTCGTCGTCCGATTTGTCGAACGAGAGCGTGTAGTTGACCTGGAACTGGAAGTTCGGGTCGAGCACGCGCTTCAGGCCGATGGTTATGCCGTTGTAGGTCGACTTCGCGCTCGACTCGACCGTCGTGAGCGTGCCGATGCCGGCAAACGGCCCCGCATTCGCCACACCGAACAGCGTGTCGTTCCGATTGATGAAGCGCGTGACAAAATCGGTTTTGGCGTGTGTGAAGCTGAGCGTGAGTCCCAAATCCGCCCCGACTTGCTTCTCGTAGCCGACGGTCACGTTGAACGTCCGCGGATTGCGGAAGTTCTTGTCGAATACGAACACCGACGGGGCGAACACCGCGCTCAATGGCACCGTCGACGGGAACAGGTGCGGGAACGACGGCGCCGGCAACCCGAATGGGATCGTTGCGCTCGAGCCGAACAGGGTCACCCCGCGGTAGCCGTCCGTAGAGCGCGTGGACGCGAGGTTCAACCCCGGGATACGGGCGTAGTACACGCCGGCGCTGGCCCGCCAGACCTGGCGACCGTCGCCGTGCGGATCCCAGGCGATGCCGAGCCGCGGCTGAATCATCTTCTTATCCGACGGGATGGTTCCGTCGGATGGGAAGGGGAACGTCCCCTTGGCGTTGGTGACCGTCGTCCCGTACAGCGTATGATAGGCCGTCGAATCGCGCGGTGACAGAATGCTGGGCTCGATCTGCGCGGACCAGCGCAGTCCGTAGTCGAACGTCCAGCTCGGATTCGGCTTCCACGTGTCTTGCAGGTAGAAGTCGAGCTCGGTCTGGGGGATGCTCTGCGTCCCCGCGGCCCGCACCGACCGCCCCACGCCCGCTTGCTGCAGATAGAGCAGTACGGGCCCGGTGATCGCCCCGCCCGGACACGTCCCGGTGGTGCGCGGCGCCGAGTTGCTGCACTCCACGTAATTTGAGTCGTTCGCCACGTAGCCGAGGAATCCCGTGACGGAGCTGAAGATGAAGCGGCTATTCGCGAACCCGATGAAGGTCTGCACGGAGTTCACGCGGTTGTACTCGCCGCCGACCTTGAAAAAGTGGTCGCCCTTGGCGAACGAAATGTTGTCCAGCAGCTGGACGCGCGTGTCGTAATAGTCGATCGGCAGGAAGAACGGTAGGCCGAAGCGATAGCCGCCCGCGAAGTCCATCGCGACATCCGGGAACGGCCGCTGGCCGGTACCGGTGGGGTCCGCGCCGAGGAGACTGCTGCGCGGGCCGTCATAC
>WNFB01000436.1_pt1 | contig 33371 bp, 27 predicted proteins | sample 5400501 | NCBI WGS metagenome assembly WNFB01 (sample SAMN13153341, study PRJNA577476) | soil metagenome | isolation source: 200 cm saprolite under Douglas fir tree site 2 hole 1 | place: USA:California | collected 2015-04-18
CCGGAATATCAAAGAATCCCTGGACCTGGTGGGAATGAAAGTCCATTCCCAGCACCCGGTCCGCACCGGCATGGGTGATCAGGTTCGCCACCAGCTTGGCGCTGATCGCCACGCGCGGCTGATCTTTCCGGTCCTGCCGTGCGTAGCCGAAGTACGGGAGCACCGCGGTGATGCGGGCGGCGCTTGCCCGGCGCGCCGCGTCGATCAACAGCAACAGCTCCATGTAGTTTTCCGCCGGCGGATTCGTGGGCTGGATGATGAAGACGTCCCGCCCGCGCACGTTCTCGTCGATTTTTACGAAGATCTCGCCGTCGGCAAACCGCCGCATCGTGACCGCGCACAGCGGCTGCCCCAAATGCTGGGCCATCTCCTCGGCAAGGGGCCGGTTGGCCGTTCCCGCGAGGAGCAGCAGCTGGCTGCGTGACAACGACAGGTCCCGCATCGGGCCACGGAAAGTAGTCGGCAAACCGCGTATAGCCAAGGGCTTGGACCGCATGTTTCAATCTGCTGGCCGAAGCGACGGGCGGGCCGTATGCTTAGCCCCGCCGCGGGCGAGGAGCCTCAGTCCTGCGGCGGAGAGTCGCGCATGTCCGAACTTCTCCCTCGGCTGCAAAAAGCGCTGGCCGATCGTTACAGCATCGACCGCGAGATCGGTCGTGGCGGGATGTCAATCGTCTATCTCGCCCGCGATCTCCCCCGCAGTCGCTTCGTCGCCCTGAAGGTCTTCCGGCCGGACATCGCCGCCGTCCTCGGTCCCGACCGCTTTCTCGCCGAAATCCAGGTTGCCGCTGGGCTCGCGCATCCGCACATCCTGCCGTTGTTCGACTCGGATGTGGCGAATGGCCTCCTGTTCTACACGATGCCCTATGTCGAAGGCGAATCGTTGCGACAGCGCCTGACGCGCGAGCGCCGGCTTCCCGTTGCGGAGGCCGTGTCGATTGCCTGCGACGTCGCGGAAGCGCTCTCCTACGCGCACGAGAAGAACATCGTGCACCGCGACATCAAGCCCGAAAACATTCTGCTCGAGGCAGGACATCCGGTCATCAGCGACTTCGGCATCGCGCGCGCGATCCGCGAGGCGGACGAGTCACGGAAGACCGGTACAGGCCTCGTGGTCGGAACGGTTGGCTACATGAGTCCGGAGCAGGCGACCGGACAGAAAGAAATCGACGGCCGTAGTGATATCTACAGTTTGGGATGCGTGCTGTACGAGATGCTCGTGGGGCGAACGCCGTCAGATGCGCGGACGTCGCTGATCAGCGAGCGGCAGGACGTTCCCATCGACATCCAGCTGGCGATCGAGACGGCACTCGCGGAGCAGCCCGGTGAGCGGTACGCGACGGCCGGCGAGTTCGCGACGGCGTTGCGGCTGCCGCAGACCGTGTCGTCGGCCAGCAGGGCGCGGCGAAGACGGCGGCGTTGGCTGGCGGCGTCAGCCGTAGCAGTCGTCGCACTGGCGACCGTCGGGGCGGTCGTATTGCCCAAACTCGCGGCCAGCTCACTCGATCCCTCGCTGTACATCGTGGTTCCGTTCGGTCATCGCGGTGGAGCAGCGCCCGCGCTGGTGAACGGCGATCAATGTGAGCTGCTGCTATCGGAGGCATTCGGGCGTTGGACCGATGTGCGTCTGGCGGACCCGCTGCAGGTACACGATGCCCGCGCGCAACTCGGCAATGAGACGATGACGCTCGACGGCGCTAAAGAGCTCGCCAAGAAGCTCGGGGCCGGCATGCTGGTCTGGGGCGACGTCGTGGACGTCGGCGACTCGACTCGGGTCACCGCGGCACTGTACGATCTCCGCCACGGCGGCAAGCAGCTGCGCGACTACTCGGTGCGCATTCCCAAGGACGGCAGGAATCTCGCCGCAAGATTCCGCAAGCTCGCCGACTCCATTCTGCTGGGGGGCGCTAACGTCGAGCGCAGTCGACCCGACGTCGTGGGTACCAACGTGCTCGGCGCGTTCTACGCGTACGCCGAAGGGAGCGATGCGCTGCAGCGTTGGGACCTGCCCGCGGCGGAGCGGTCGTTCCGCGTCGCACTGCAGCTGGACCCGGATTATCCGCAGGCGAGTCTGTGGCTGGCGCATGCGCAGATGTGGAGTGATGAGCCCGCTGCCGACTGGCGGTCGAACACGGCGCGGGCTCTCGCGAGTCCGCAAAAACTGGGAGCCAGGGACGTGGCGCTGGCCAGGGCGCTGTGGTCCCTGGCCGCTGGGCAGTTTCCGGATGCATGCCAGCGCTATCGGCGCATCGCCGTCGATGAGCCGCGGAATTTCATTGCATGGTTTGGCATCGGCGAGTGCCTGCGCCGCGATCAGGTCGTCGAACCAGACCGGACGAGCCCGTCGGGGTGGCGGTTCCGGGCGAGTTATCGCGCAGCGGCGAGTGCGTATCAACGCGCCCTGGAGCTCGTCCCATCGGCCCATCGGGCCTTGACGCGTACCGCCGTGTCGCGATTGATCGACCTCTTCTTCGCTGAGACCTACTGGTATCGAGACGGCTACACACTGCCTCCCCCGGACACGTTGCGGTTCGGCGCGTTCCCATCGCTCGATCATGACACCTTGGCATTCATTCCGTGGCCCATCGCCGATTTCTTCAGCGCGCAAGGTGGATCGCGGCCGCCGACGATGCAGGCAGCTGTGGCGCGCAACCGCGATGCCTTGCGGTCCTCGATCCTCAAGTGGCTCGGCGCGTTCCCCGCGAGTCCGGACGCGTATGAAGCGTTGTCGTACATCCTGGAAACAACCGGTGAAATCGATGTCGGGCCGCCCCAAGGATCGGCGTTGGAGGCGATTCGCCGTGCACGTGCGCTCACGAAGGATTCCGCGCAGGCGTTGCGCACGGCCGTCGCGGAGACACGCCTGCTCTTCAAGCTCGAGCGCTTCGCGGAGGCGGCGAAACTGGCGGATTCGGTCCTGGGGACGGCATCGGCGGACCTCGGAGGGGGGGGGCCCGTAGCAGCGCGCCAGCTTGCCGGTCTTGCGCTGCTCACCGGCCGGGTCTACCGCGCCGCGCAACTGCTGCAACGGTCGGCGCCGCTCGACACGCCCATCACATGGGATGGCGATCCCGTGCCGGACGCCCCCATGGCCGTCAAACAGGCGGAACTCTCGCTGTTGGCGTACGCGGCTCTGGGTGGGCCGGCGGACAGTCTGCGCGCGGGCAAAAAGCGCGTCGATGAACGCGTGAGCGGCTGGGCCGGAGCAGCCAGTCGCGAGCGGCTGCGACTCGCCGTTCTCCATGTCCCGATGGGATTGGCCTTCGAGACGATCGGGATCAGCGATGTGCATCGCCGCGACGCGGGCGGCGACTACGTGCTCAAGATGCAATACAACCTCGCCCATGGCGACACGATCGCCGTGCGCCGAGAGCTTCAGCGGCAAGCTGCTCTCCGAACCCGGGCACGATCCGGGGACGTCGCGATCAATGGCACATACGCGGAAGCACGAGCCTGGCTGCAACTGCATGACACGGCCGCCGCGATCGCGACGCTCGATCATTCTTTACATGCACTGCCGACCTTAGGGAGCTATCTGCTCGAGCAGCCGGAACAAGTTGGCTGCGCGATCCGGGCGATGGCGCTGCGCGCCGATTTGGCCGCGCGCGCCGGCGACCGCGCGACGGCGTCGCTCTGGGGACGTGCCGTGGCAACCTTGTGGAGCAATGCGGATGCACCGCTGCGTGCCACCGTGGCGCGTATGCATGAACTCTTTCAATAGCCTGCCGGTCTCGCGAAGGGGGGGAGCAATGAGAGGGACGGTGCTGGTGCTCACCGGGTGTGTGGTACTGATGGTGACGACTGCCGCGGCTTGTCAGGAAAGACTCGCCCGCCCGACGAATGCTGGGCTTCGGGGAGCTAGTACGGACGATTCCGTACGCTCCATCAGTGGATACGGTCGCTCCTTGGGTGACGCGGGTTTCGTCGCCGCCGTCGGTGCCGTTGACGAGCAGCGCCTCCGGGTGTGTTGGTCAGGACGCTGCGGCTACGGTCCGCTCGCGGTGATTCAACCCCGTTCCGGCATCACAGACTCGACATCCACGACGCTGGCTTCCGGCGAGGTGATCGCTCGCATCATTAATCGAAGTGACAGCGGCTACATATACCGCGTCGCAGGCCGTGATACCTCGTACAAGTTCAACATGCATGCCCGTGACACGGTCTATTGGTGGGTGGGACGGCGGGGCGATTCCCTCGTTTCCGTTTTCGTCAGCACGAGACCGGGTGTTCGTCCGATGCAGAGTGACTTGACGATCGAAGATCACGGGCCACGCTACTGGAAGCAGTCACTCGCGCGCTGGATCTGGGATGAGCGCGATGAGGCGGCCTGGGGCACGTGCGACGGTGGTGTCTGCTGCAAAAGTGGAGGCATCCCCCTCCTGATCGGCAAATAACATCCGGCAGTGGGTAGACGTATAACGAGTGACCTTTCTTTTGGAGTCACTCGTTATGCGTCGTCTGTACGCCGTCGCTGCACTTTCCTTAGTACTCGCCGTGCCGGCACTGGGCCAAACCCCATCGGCACCTGGACCGGAGGGCCCGCGCCGCTTCCAACCGCCTCCCGATCACTGGATGACCATCGACTCGCTGAACGCGGCGCTCAACCTGACCGCAGATCAGCGCGCCAAGATCGGTCCGGCCTACACGGCCTTAAATGGTGTGCTGAAAGACGCCGCCGCGAAGCGCCAGGCGTTCCGGCAGCAGATGCAGGGCAGTGGTTTCCAACCGGGACAGGAGCCGACCCCCGAGATGCGCGCGCGCTTCGATAGCATGCGCACCCAAATGGAGGGGTTCCAGGCTGAAGCAGATCAGTGGGTCGCGGCCATACGCAATAATCTGACCGCGGACCAACAAACGAAATTCGACGCGCTCGCCAAACCGCAGGTCATGCGGCGCGGCGGGATGGGAGGCGCACCACCCCGTCCGTAGCTATCCTTGGGGTCCAACTTCAAACGGACCCCGAACGATGCTGCGTCGAGTACTGCTTGCTGTAGCGTTCGTCGCCCCGTTGGGCAGACCCCCCGTTGCAGTAGCCCAACGGGCGGCGAACGACTCCTCACTCCTCACCGTCGATCGCATCTTCGCATCACCGGAATTCCGCGGCGCCTCACTCGGACCGCTCGCCTGGCTCTCCGAGGGCGACGCCTACACCGCCCTCGAGCGACCGGTCGAGAACAAGCCCGGTCGAGATCTCGTGCGCTACGATGCCGAAACGGGGCTGCGCACGATTCTCGTCCCAGCGTCGCGCTTCGTCCCGCAGGGGGACTCGACTCCGCTCGACATCGAGGAGTACAGCTGGTCCGCCGACGGCCGGAAGCTTCTGATCTTCACGAATTCCGCTCAGGTCTGGCGCACGAACACGCGCGGCGATTACTGGGTGCTCGATCTCGCCGGCTGGAGCCTCAAGAAACTCGGCGGCAACGGACTGGCATCGACGCTCATGTTCGCGAAATTCTCGCCCGACGGCGGCCGTGTGGGCTGGGTGCGCTACGGCGAGTACAACATCTACGTCGAAGACCTCGCGAGCGGGAAGCTCACGCAACTCACGCACGACGGGTCGCGGACCACGATCAACGGCACGTTCGACTGGGTCTACGAAGAGGAGCTCGGACTGCAAGACGGCTGGCGCTGGAATCCGGATGGCCAATCGATCGCCTACTGGCAGCTCGACGCGAGCGGTGTGCGGGACTTCCTCCTCTACAACACGACGGACTCACTCTACGCGTACACGAAGCCGGTGCAGTACCCGAAGGCAGGGCAGACGAATTCGGCGAGTCGCGTCGGCGTCGTCAGCGCGGCGGGAGGGGAGACCCGCTGGATGAACGTGCCCGGCGAACCACGCAACAACTACATCGCGCGCATGGAATGGGTGCCGCAACCGAAGGGCGGTGCCAGCAAGGAGCTGGTGATCCAGCATCTGAACCGCCTCCAGGACACGTTGCAGGTGATGGTGGCGGACCCGCAGACGGGCACCGTGCGCACGCTGTTCACCGAGCAGGACAGCACCTGGGTCGAGCAGTTCAATGACTTGAGATTCGTGAACGGCGGCAAGGACATCCTCTGGATGTCCGAGCGCAGCGGATGGAGTCATCTCTTCCTCATTCCCCGCGGCGGCGGCACTCCCCGCGAGCTGACGCCCGGTGACTTCGACGTCCTCAGCGTGCACCACGTCGATCTGGCGAGTGGATGGGTCTATTACACAGCATCTCCCGATAACGCGACGCAGCGCTACCTATATCGGGTCAATTTCGCGAAGCGCATGCCGGTGCAGCGCTTGACGTCGACCAACGAGCCAGGCGTCCATGCCTACGACATCGCGCCGAGTGGTCGCTACGCCGTGCACTTCTATTCACGTTTCGGCGTGCCGCCGACCGTGACGCTCGTCAGTCTCTTGGACAATCGGACCCTGCGCACGCTCGTCGACAACGCGGCGCTCAAGGCGAAGGTCGCTGGGCTCAAATTGGGCTCGACGCAGTTCCGGAAAGTCGATATCGGCGACGGCGTCCAACTCAACGCCTGGTTCATCCGCCCGCCGAACTTCGATTCCACCGCACGGTATCCGGTGCTCTTCTTTGTCTACGGCGGCCCTGGCTCGCAGACCGTGACGGACGGGTGGGGTGGTGTGAACTATCTGTGGTATCAGATGCTGGCGCAGCGCGGGTACATCGTCGCCAGCGTCGATAACCGCGGCACGGGCGCGCGGGGGCGCGCGTGGCGCAAGATGATCTACAAGCAAATGGGCGTCATCGAGACGCACGACCAGGCGGCCGCAGCCCGCGCGGTTGGCCGGTTCCCGTACGTCGATTCGACGCGGATCGGCATCTGGGGCTGGAGCTACGGCGGGTTCATGTCGCTAAACGTGATCACCCAGGCGCCCGACGTCTATCGGATGGCGATCGCGGTCGCCCCGGTGACGCACTGGAAATTCTACGACACGATTTACACGGAGCGCTACAACGGATTGCCGCAGACCAACGCCGCCGGGTACGACAAGGGCTCGCCGCTCACCTATGCCAAGAACCTGCGCGGCAAACTGCTCATCGTGCACGGCTCGGGCGACGACAATGTTCACTATCAGAACACGGAGATGATGGTCAACGCGCTCGTGGCGGCGAATCGGCCATTCCAGCTGATGGTCTATCCCAACCGCACGCACTCGATTTCGGGCGGGACCACACGGCAGCATCTGTTTACGCTGCTGACGAACTTCGTCGAGGCGAATCTGCCGACAACGGTGTCCCGTGCGCCCCTCCCGTAACCGCGTCGCCTTTCTCACGGGGGTACTGATGGCGCTGGGGACGAGCGCCCTGGCCGCTCAGTACCCTGGCGGTTTCACCCGTCCTCGATGTGCACGCACTGACGCCCGAAGTCCGGCTCGGCGGCTACGTGAGCGTGCGCGGGACGGAACGGCGGGATACGGTCACGGTGATCGTCAATCGCGCGCGGGTGACGGCGATGGCGCGGCCGGCGCCCTATGCGGCAGTGCGCTTGCAGGTGGATTTTACCGCTGTGGGTCGCACCACCGGCACGACCAACGATACAGTTCCGGCGATTGCGCTCACCGACGCGTTCTTGCAGCTGGTGTTGCCGGAGCGGCCGTCCGGTGGCGGGATCGCGGCGTTGCATCCGGCCTTGATCGTCGGCCAGTTCCGCACGCCGTTCTCGCTCGAGTTTCTCACGTCGTTTTCGCTGCTCCAGACCGCGAACCGCTCGGCCGTCGTCGATCGCGTCTCCACGCGTCGCGACATCGGCGCGCTCGCGCAACTGGTCAGCACGAAGCATCTGCTCGTGCAGAGCGCCATCGTGAACGGCGAAGGACCGAATCGGCTGGCCAACCTCGATGGGCGCGACATGGTGTTTGGGCGGGTGACGGTGCTGCCGATTGAGCACCTCGCCGTCGCCGGAAAGTACATGGCACAGGGCGACGAACATGGATGGGGAGGGGATGGCCGCTGGGTCGGTCACGGCGCGATTGTCGAAGGCGAATTCATTGCGCGCCGCGGGCCGTTCACTCCCACGACGTTCATCGATTCCCGCGGCGGCTATGTCCTCGCCTCGTACAAAGTGCGGCCGTGGGTTCAGCCGGTGGTGAAGTGGGAGGAGCTACATGATGTGCGCAGGACCGGCGCGACGACGACAAATACCCGGCTGACGTGGACGACCTTGGGAATGAATCTGCTGGCGCCGAGTGAGCGAGTTCGCTTTCAGTTGAATGGGATCATCAAGTCCGAGCGGCCGGTCGCGGCGGGCAACGAGATCGTCGCACAACTGATCGCGATCTTTTGAGGAGCGTCTTGACACTCAACGCGTCCGGGCTATATCCGGCTGCACTCCCTCAAGGCCGGCCGTGGAAGACTGGGTGGCCGAGCTTCAGCGGGGCAGGTTCGACGCCGCATGGGAGCTGAACCTTGGGCTCCCGCTAAACTCGCCGGCGTCCGAGCAGCTACCCAGCCTGTCGGGTGACGGCCGAACGCGGGTCTTCGCGTCGAGTCGATCCGGCGGGTTTGGCGGCACGGATATCTGGATGTCGACCCGCACATCGAGTGGCAAGGAGGTTCCATGAAAACCGCGCATATCGTCGCATCACTGGGATCACTCACCCTGCTGGTGGCTTGCCGCTCGGAGCCCGACAGGCTCGTGTTCACTCTCCGGGCCGACCGCTTTGCCGGCTCCGACTGGTCCGAGCCAGTGAATCTCGGTCCCGTGATCAACTCCGGTTTTGTTGACGCGAACGCCTCGCTTTCCCCCGACGGGCACGCACTCTATTTCATCTCGACCCGGCCGGGTGGATTCGGCGGCAACGACATCTGGATGTCTCAGCGACAGTGTTTGGCGTGTCCCTGGGAGGAGCCGATGAATCTCGGGGCAGTCATCAACACCAATGCTATTGAGGCCTCCCCATCGGTATCGGACGACGGCAAGCTGGTGTTTTTCTACAGCACGAAAGCCGGCGGTTTCGGGGGCGCCGACATCTACGTGTCGCATCGGATCAGCACGAGCGCAGCGGGGGATGTGTGGGGCGATCCTGTGAACCTGGGGCCGGACGTCAATACTGCGGCAGCCGAGCAAGGCCCCTACTACGTAAAGGTTAGTGGGGAGGCGAACGCGTCCGTGTATTTCAACCGGCCCGGACCTGGTGGCTCGACAGACATCTACAAGGTTTTCGTCTCGAATGACGGCGTGCCACTTGGACCCGCGGTTCTTGTCCCGGAGCTGAGCGATCCGAGCGGCTTCGACCAAAAAGTGGCGGTGCGCACGGATGGGCACGAGCTGCTCCTTTCCGCGATCCGGAGCGGCGGCTTTGGCAACTTCGACATCTACCGCTTCACGCGTCAAAGCACGAACGATCCGTGGTCGGCACCCGAACACCTTGACGCGCCGATCAACACGCCCGACATCGACTCGCAGCCCAGTCTTTCGCGCGATGGAAAGACGCTGATCTTTACCTCGATCCGAGCGGGCGGGTACGGGTTACAGGATCTGTGGATGTCCACGCGCGGACCAGGCGGGAGTTGATGCAGCATTGGCCCCCTAGGATTCGAACCTAGATTAACGGATCCAAAGTCCGCTGTCCTGCCATTGGACGAGGGGCCAGTAGGCTGCGGCGTTTGAAGTTAATGAGGGGCGAGTGACGATGCTCGCCCCTTTTTACCGCCCGTCGTAGCTTTCCGTCGTGACCGCGTACCAATACCCCGACAGCCACGTCTTCTATCGCAAGCTCGGCCACGACTACCCCAAGATCGTCCGCGGCGAAGGTTGCTGGCTCATCGACGAGCGCGGCAAACGCTACCTCGACGCCGTCGGCGGCGCCTACGTCGCCAACCTCGGCCACTCGAATCCGGAGATCGCCGAGGCGATGGCGCAGCAGGCGCGCCAGTTTGGCTATGTCTCGGGCACTCAGTTCACGCACGGACCCGTCGAGGAACTCGCCGCCCTCGTCGCCGAGACGCTGCCGGGCGACCTGTCGAAGCTCTACTTCCTTTGTAGCGGCTCGGAGGCGGTCGAGGCCGCGCTGAAGCTGGCGCGGCAATACTGGGTCGAGCGCGGCCGGTCCGAAAAACACAGGATCATCGCCCTCGGCCCCGGCTACCACGGCAGTACTCTCCTTGCACTCTCCGCCTCGGCGCGCGAGGCGCACAAAGCGCCGTTCCGTCCGTGGCTCGTAGACGTCCACCGGATTCCCGCGCCGTACCCGTATCGCTGCGAGTGCGGCGGTCGCGGCGCCGCATGCCCCGTGTGCAGCGCCGCGGTGCTCGAGGAAGCGATCGAGCAGCTCGGCGCGGGTAACGTCGCGGCATTCATCGCGGAGCCGGTCGGCGGGTCTTCGACCGGCGCGTCCACTCCGCGTCCAGAGTACTTCAAGCACGTGCGCGAGATCTGTGACCGCCACGACGTCCTCTTCATCGCCGACGAGGTTCTCGTTGGCGTGGGCCGCACCGGGACGTGGTGGGCGATCGAGCCGTACGGTGTCGCGCCCGACATCATGACATTCGGCAAGGGCGTCTCGGGCGGTTACGCGGCCCTGTCCGGCATTGCGGCCCCCGAGCGCATCGTGGACACGCTAGCGCGCGGCTCAGGGAGCTTCATCCACGCGCAGACCTTCTCTCATCATCCCGTCGCCTGCGCGGCCGGCGTCGCGACGATGCGATACCTGAAGCAGCACAAGCTGGTGGACCGCTGCGCAAAGATGGGGAGCCTGCTCCACGAGAAGCTCGCGCCCCTCACGAAGCTGCCCCACGTGGGCGACGTCCGCGGCCGCGGTTTGCTCGCGGGCATCGAATTCGTGGACGACAAAGCGAGTCGCGCTCCACTCCCGCGCTCCGCCCGTTTCGCCGAGAAATTCGCGGACGCGGCCATCGAGGCGGGGATCACGGTGTGGCCGAACGTGGGGCACGCCGATGGCACGAATGGCGATGCCGCCCTGATCGCGCCGCCCTTCATCGTGACTGAAGAGGAGATCACCGAGATCGTGCGGCGACTCACGGCGGCGGTCGAGAAGACCGCATCGACCATGAAAGTGCGCGTATGACCACGGCTCGCCCAGTCTCGCCCACCACTCCAGGGGGTGAGGACAAGGTCACTTACACATCGGCCAACATCGACTGGGACCTGTTCCATCGTCAGTTCTACGACGCGCTGGACGTCGCGCAGTTCATGCGCGAGCAGAGCCGCACGGTGATCGACTCATGAGCGCCGCGCCAGGCACGACGACGCGCGATTATCCCCGCATCGTCGTCCCGCCGCCGGGACCGAAGGCACGCGCGATCGTCGAGCGGCAGGATCGCTGGGCGTCCACTTCGTATCCCAAGGAATACCCGCTGGCGGTCGCCCGCGGCCAGGGCGCGATGGTGGAAGACGTCGACGGCAATCGCTTCCTCGATTTCATGGCCGGCATCGCCGTCGCGTCCACGGGCTACGGGCATCCCAAAGTCGTGCACGCCGTGCAGGAAGCGGCTTCCAAGTTTCTGCACATCTGCGGCAGCGATTTTTATTATGAGAGCTTCGCCGCATTGTGTGAGCGGCTCGCGCAGCTCGCTCCTGGAACCTCCAAGAAGCGGGTCTTTCTCACGAACTCCGGGACGGAAGCCGTCGAAGGCGCGATCAAACTCGCCCGACATTCGACCGGCCGGCCCGCGATCATCGGATTCCTCGGCGCCTTCCACGGACGCACGTACGGCGGCTTGAGTCTCACCGCCAGCAAGGCGGTGCAGCGGCTCGGCTTCGCGCCGTTCCTGCCGGAAGTGCATCACGTCCCCTACGGTTATCGCTATCGCTGCGAGTACTGCCGCGGCGAATCCGCGTGCACGATGCGCTGCGTGTCGTGGATCGAGGACGAGCTGTTCACGAAGAAGGTGCCGCCCGAGAGTGTGGCGGCGATCTTCGTCGAGCCGATTCAGGGCGAGGGCGGTTACGTGGTACCACCGCCGGGCTATCTCAAGGCGCTGCGCGAGCTGTGCGACCGCTACGGCATCGTGCTCGTGTGCGACGAAGTCCAGTGCGGCGTCGGACGCACCGGCAAGATGTGGGCGTGCGAGCACGAGGGCATCGAGCCCGACATTCTGCTTTCCGCGAAAGGCCTCGGTAGCGGCATGCCGATCGGCGCGATCATCGCCAAAGAGTCGGTCATGAAGTGGAAGCCCGGCGCGCACGGGACCACGTTCGGCGGCAACCCGGTGTGCTGCGCCGCGGCGCTCGCAACGCTCGACATCGTCCAGAAGGAGCTGCTGCCCAAAGTCCCGCAGACCGGCGAGCGCTTGATGGCCGGCGCTCGACGTCTCGCGGAGAAGTACGGTCACATTGGGGACGTGCGCGGTCGGGGGCTGATGGTGGGCATCGAGTTCGTGAAGGATCGCGCTACGCGCGAGCCGGCGCCCGAAGTTCCGCGCGAGCTCGTCGACCGTGCCTTCAAGAATGGCTTGCTGCTTCTGGGCGCGGGGAAGAGCACGCTTCGGCTCGCACCGCCGCTCGTCGTCGACAATTACGACGTCGACACGGCGTTACGAATCATCGACGAATGTCTCTCCGAGATGAGCGATTGAGCTGACAGCCGATGGCTGACGGCCCAAAGCTGATGTCCATGCAGGACGCCGTCGCGCGCTTCGTGCACGACGGTGACACGCTCGTCATCGAAGGCTTCACCCATCTGATCTCGTTCGCCGCGGGGCACGAGATCATCCGCCAGCGCCGGCGCGCGCTCACCCTCTGCCGCCTCACTCCCGATCTGATCTACGACCAGATGATCGCGGCCGGCTGCGCCAAGAAGCTCGTGTTCTCGTGGGCTGGAAATCCGGGCGTCGGTTCGCTGCACGCATTTCGCCGTGCCGTCGAAGGCGGAAAGCTCGAGCTCGAGGAGTACTCGCACTTCGGCATGGTCGCGCGCTTCTCGGCCGGCGCGGCGCGCCTGCCGTTCTGGTCGTTGCGCGACTACACAGGCACAGATCTGCCGCGCGCGAACCCACAAATCAAATCGATCACGTGCCCATACACGGGCGAATCGCTGGCAACCGTCCCGGCACTCAATCCGGACGTGACCATCGTGCACGCGCAACGCGCGGATCCACAGGGGAACGCACAGATCTGGGGACTGCTCGGCGTCCAGAAAGAGGCGGCGTTCGCGTCGCGGCGCGTCATCGTCGTTGTGGAGGAGCTCGTTGCCGAGAGCGTGATTCGCTCCGATCCAAACCGCACGCTGATCCCGGCTCCGATCGTGAGCGCCGTCGTCGTCGAGCCGTGGGGTGCGCACCCGTCGTATGCGCAGGGCTATTACGATCGCGACAACGACTTCTACGTGGCGTGGGAAGCGATCTCGCGCGATCCGGCCGCGCTGGCTCGCTATCTCGATGAATTCGTGTATGGCATCCCCGACCGCGCGACGTACATCGACAAGCAACCAGCGCTAGCCAAGCGGCTCACGGCCCGCGCCCAGGTCTGTGCGGGGGTGAATTACGGGTTCTAACGTCTACACGCCGGACGAGATGATGACCGCTGTCGCGTCGCGAGAGTTGCGCGACGGCGAAGTCGTGTTCGTCGGGATCGGGCTGCCCAACCTTGCGTGCAATCTCGCGCTGCGCAGCCACGCTCCCAACCTGGTGCTGATCTATGAATCAGGCGCCGTCGGCGCGGTGCCCGAGCGCCTGCCGGTGTCGATCGGCGATCCGGCACTCGTCACTGGCTCGCTGATGGTGTGCGGCATGGCGGACGTGTTTCAGCTGTTCCTCCAGAACGGCCGGATCGAGGTCGGCTTTCTCGGCGGCGCGCAGGTCGATCGTTACGGCAACATCAACACCACCGTCATCGGATCGTACACCAAGCCCAAGGTGCGACTCCCAGGCTCCGGCGGCGCGGCGGAAATCGCGATCCACGCCCATCGGATTCTGATCGTGTCGAAAATCTCGCCCAGGACGTTTCCGGAACGTGTGGACTTTGTGACGAGCCCCGGCCAACGCGTCGCCAAGGTGATCACCGACAAGGGTGTGTTCGAACGCGACGCCGCGAATGGGGAGTTGGTGCTGACGGCATTGTATCCCGGCGTGTCAGTGGAGGACGTGCGGGCAGGCGTTGGGTGGGCGCTGCGCAGCAGGTCCACGCTCGATTGTGTCGAACCGCCGTCGCCAACCGATCTCCGCCTCTTGCGCGAAGTGCTCGATCCCAAACGGTTGTACCTGAAGGGATGAATTGCCTCGGAGCCCTATCAACTATCTGAAGGCTGTGGTGCCTGCGCCACGGTCGCCCGCGTCGCCGTCTTGATGAGCCGTTGCTGTTTCTCCCCCAGTCGCTGCACCGCATCATCCCGCTCGCTCTCCTTCTTATAGACCGCCGCAACGGCGCTTCCCGAGCCGCAGAGCCGTACCCAGATCGGTCCCGTGCCAGCCACTCGCTCGTATAACGCGCGTAGCTCCGGATATTTCCCGAAGACTGGCCCCTCGAAGTCGTTGCCACCGAGCCGGCCGATGCTGCCCCACGTGGCCAAAGCGTCGGCGTCGAGCGCGACCGGTCCGCGCGCACTGATCGTGGGATTTTGTTCGTCCCACCAGCGGTAGGCGTCCGCCGTCGCCACCTCGATCGGGGGAATCGCGACGAGGGCGGGAAGGGCAGGTGGAGCGGGGAGACGGAACTGGCGCTCTCCGCGGCCCCATGCAACCGCGAGCGCGGCCCCGCCGGCAAAGAACGCGACGTCCGAGCCGAGCCGGGCAGCGAAGTGCAGCAGCTCATGGCGTGGGACCGCGTTGCCCGCGAGCGCATTCACCGCATGCAACGCCGCGGCGCCGTCACTCGAGCCGCCACCGAGTCCGGCCCGAACGGGAATACGCTTGGTGAGCGTGATCGCTACTCCGAACCGGTTGCCCGTCGCGTCGAGCACGGCTCGCGCCGCTCGCACGGCAAGATTTTCATCGGCCGGCCCGAGATCAGGTCCGTTGACCTCGAGCGTTACGCCGGAGTCGGTGCGACGGACGTGCAGCTCGTCGGCGAGCTCGAGCAGCGCAAACGCGGTTTCGATCTGATGAAATCCTGTTGCCTCCCGAGCGAGAATCCGGAGAAAGAGGTTGATCTTCGCATACGCCGCGATGCGAACGGCATCCGTCATGTGGCGTGCGGCGCGGCGCTGAGATCACGAAGCCCCAGGTGCAGGCGTGAGAGCGACCAGAGACCGAGCAAGGTGATTGGGAGAAATGTCGTGAGGTGATAGGTCAGCCCATAGCTCGCGGCCAGGTTCGGGTCGACGCCGTACACGCTGAGCGTCAAGAGGGTCGCGGTTTCGAAGACGCCGATGTACCCGGGCGTCGATGGCACGGCCACTCCGAAGCCGATGATCCCCTGTAAGAGCAGGGCAGCTTCGGCCGGCACGCGGATCCCGAATGCGCGAAAGCAGACGGCAAACGCGGCGGCGTTGGTGAGCCACAGCGCCAGCGACCAGAGGACGACACCGCCGAACCGCGCGGGACTCTTCAACACCTCGAGGCCCGCCACAATTCCCTCGGTCCAATGCATCACGCGAGCCGCGGCATGGGCGGGGAGCAGGCGACTCGCGATTCGACTGAGCAGCGCCAGCCAGGGAGCGGGGCGGTGCACAACGATGAGCGCGAGCAGCAATAACGCGCCGAACAGGACCGCCGCCGTCGTGGCCACGGTCGAAAGTGATCGCCCACCGACGAGGGCATGCCGCGGAAATGACGGCGCGGCGATCGCCAGCGCCATGAGCGCCAACATCATCAGGGCGTCGAAGACCCGCTCGACGCCGATCGACGCCAGCGCCGTTGTGAAACGCACCGGCAGCTGACGCGTCGCTATGTACGCGCGGGCGACCTCGCCCGCGCGCGCGGGCAGCAGGTTGTTTGCCATGAAGCCGATCGCGGTCGCATGCCAGAGCGGGAGCCAGGGAAACCGGTGGCCGTCGACATCACGCAGAATCAGCCGCCAGCGAATCGTACGCAGCGGAAATGTGGCCGTGGCGAGCACGACGGCGGCGAGGAGCAATAGCGGATCGGCGTGGCGCGCGTCGTCCCACACCTGCCGGAGGTCGATGCGATGGAGCACCCAGGCGAGCAGCGCGACGCTGACGACGAGCCCGATGAGCCAGGCTCCTCGCCAACGACGTCTGCTACTCGGGTTCGATGGCGAGGACAACGAGGTCGCAGACTTCGTCGATGATCGCGCGGAGGCTCTCGCCGCTCGCGCGCTTTGCGGCTTCTCGCAATTCCTGCGCGCGCTGGCGGGCACCTGCTCCCTTGTAGAGAAGCTTCCCGATTTCGACTGGTTCTCCGTTAGCTCGGCCGGCAATCAGTTCGTCCAGGGACGCCGGTCCCACACCCGCGGCAACCATGCGCTGATACAGCATCCACGTGCCCGCGAGGTCGTTCGCAGCCTGCGCACTTACGGAGGGCTCCGGCTGTGCTCCAGACCTGCGCGCGCGATCGGCTGGCGTCGAGGGGGACGGGGGGGGGGCCGGGGGGGGCGCGGGAGGAGCCGTTGATGGAGAACTGGACAAGAGGGATTCAATGGGCACTGCGCCGCCAAGGCGTCGTATCGCGACCGTCACGGCCGCCAGGGCGGCTGCCGTGCTCGTCTCGTCACCGGATCCCGATGCCGAGAGCACTTCGCCCGCCTTGCGGAGCTCGGCGGCGAAGAGCGGCGCTTGATTCACCGCGATCCCGCTCGATACCGCTTCCCGCGCGGCCTGCGCAAATTCCGCGACCCGTTCGGCGACCGGTCCACCACCGGCGGCGCCGAGCACGCGGAATGTGCCGGCAAGTGTATGCGCGCGCAGCTCGCGCTGCGTGGCACTCGGCGCGCGCTCCAGCGAGTCGGCGGCCTGACGCAAGTGCTCGCCGTGACTGACCAGCTCCAGACGGCCCAGTGTCGCGGGGCGCGTGGGCGTGGCTGCCGTTCCGCGCCGCACGATCGTCCCGAGCGTCTCGATCGAGACGATGTCCGGCTCGCTGTCCATGAACTTCACGAGCAGCCCGGCGAACCTGCGGAACTCGGCGCTCTCGGGATCGGGGCGGCCGCGCTCCGCGACTTCGCGCGCGGCATGCGCGATCGACGTCGCCGCCATCTGAAACAGCTCGGCGATCATGTCGCCCCAACCCTGCGGTGGGTTTCCGGTTGTGCGGTTCAGCTCACCGATCGCGCGCTCGATGCCCTCGAGCAGATCTGGTAACGGCGGCAAATCGTTGAGCGCCGCCAGACCGCGCAACGGTTGAATGGCCTTGACCACCTGCTGCAACGGATCGTGCGCGAGCGGATTGCTGCGGAGCACTCGGCCGGCACGATCGAGGGCGCTGGCGATGGCCGCCCCTTCGCGCGCCACGAAAGCGCGCGCGCCCGCGTCGAGGCCGATGGCCTCCGCCGCGCGTACCTGCGCGGAGGGCCGTCCACCCAACTGCTCGAGTTGGCTGGCGAGTCCTTCGGCTTTGGCGGTGTCGGCGTCGCTCCACTTGCCGGCGTTGCGAACGAAGATCTTGATATCATCGACCGCGCGAGTCGCGATCTGCTTCGTCGCGGCGTCCCACTGACGTCGCCCTTCGCGCAAGCCGCGCGCGAGTGCCTCGAACCCCATGGCGGCCCGGGCGATCGGCTGCTGGCTCGCCATGAGCGCGCTGCCGCGCAGGGCGCGTGCGAGCCGGACCAGCTCATCGGCGGGCGGCGTCGCAGGTGCTTGGAGCAGCCCATCGAGCCGGTCGAGATACTCCCCCGCCTCGAGGGCGAAGAAGTCGGTCATGCCGAGGGGCTGCGGCGCCGGAGGCGTCGTCATGGGCAATCAAGGTAGGGAATCCCGGCGCCGCGCACCAGTTTAGGAGGGGGTTTTGTGTAGTTGAGTGGGCTGCTCGGCGCGGCTAGCTTGCGACGCATCCGCCCCGTGGCAACGTGACAGCGTGCGCCGCCGCCGAGACTGAAACGGTATGCTTTCTGGAGAGACCGCGGATCAGATCAAGCGTGTGCTCAAGTACATGTACCGATTCGGATCGGTACGGGGGCCGCGCATGTTGCTGCAGTTCCGCTCGCGCAACGCGTCCTTGCGACTGCGTCTTCCCGGCTACGAGCATCCGATCTTCTTACGAACCGGTACGTCGGACGTACCGACCTTCGAGCAAGTCTTTGTCTCGCTGGAGTACGACTTTCCGTATCCCAACGCGATGCCGCGTCTCATCATCGATGCCGGTGCCAACGTGGGCTTTGCCACGTTGTTCTTCGCGCGGCGGTTTCCGAATGCCCGCGTGCTCGCCGTCGAGCCGGACCGATCGAACTATGAATTGTTGCTCCGGAACACTCAGCGGTACCCGCAGGTGACACCGATCCGCGCAGCGCTGTGGCCCCAGAGCGTTCCACTGAAAATCGATAATCCCAACGATCCACACTGGGCGTTTCGAGTTTCCGAAGCCCGCGACGACCCCAGCGAGGTCCGAGGCGTGACCGTATCAGAGCTCATGGTTCTGGCAGGCACGAGCACGATTGACATCTTGAAGCTGGACATCGAAGGGGCCGAGAAGGAGGTGTTTGAATCGCGCTTCGAGCCGTGGATGGACAAAGTCAAGGTAATTGTGGTCGAGCTGCACGACGGGTTGCGTGCCGGATGCAGCACCGCTTTCTACCGTGCGATGAGTAGACTGCGCTTTAGCCAGTTCATCTGTGGCGAGCATATCGTCCTCATCATGGAGCACTAACGCGCGCGAGGATTACCTCTCGACGAGCTTGCGCATGCGGCGCACGGCCTCCTCCAGCCCCCAGAATACCGCATTGCTCACGATGCTATGTCCGATGTTCAGCTCCTCGATTTCCGAGATCCCCGCGACGGGCTTGACATTCTGATAGGTGAGGCCGTGTCCCGCGTGGACCGCCAGGCCGATGCTCTTTGCATGCGCGGCAGCTCGACGCAGTTCCTGGAACGCCGTTGTTCCACGCTTCCAGGTATGCGCGTAGCGGCCCGTGTGCAGCTCGATCGCCGGCACGCCGAGCTCGCGCGCCAGGTCGATGGTGCGGCGCGATGGATCGATGAACAGGCTCACGCGGATTCCGGCATCCTGCAATCGCGCGATCGCGCCACGCAATTTGCGATCGGTGCGCCGGAGCGCCAGTCCGCCCTCGGTGGTGATCTCCTGCCGCTTCTCGGGGACGAGGGTTGCCTGAAAGGGGCGGGGCTGTACGCGCGTCGCGAAGCGCACGATCTCGGGGTGCGCGCCCAGCTCCAGGTTGAGAACGGTCCGCACGCTGCGCGTGAGTGCCGTGACGTCGGCGTCCTGAATGTGACGGCGATCTTCACGCAGGTGCACCGTGATGCCGTCCGCGCCGGCCCGCTCCGCGGCCGCCGCGGCCTGAACGGGATCCGGCTCGTCGGTCTTGCGCGCTTCGCGCAACGTCGCAACGTGATCGATGTTGACGTAGAGACGCATGGTGTCTTACCTTCGGGTCATCCCGACCATAGGTCTTGCCTCGTGAAGCGACGGCTCGCCCTGCTCGTCCTGCTCGCCGCTCTGACCGCTTGTAGTGGAAATCGCGGGCCGCAAACGCCGGTCCCGCAATCGATGAACGAGTCGCTCACGCAGTTCATGGCGGCCGTGAAGGCGAACGATCTGAAGCGGATGGGCGAGCTCTGGGGCACCGAGGGCGGGCCCGCCGCGGGCTCGATGGACAGCGACGTCCTGCGCCGGCGCATCACGGTCATTCAGAAATACCTCGAGCATACCGGATATCGCGTCATCGAAGGTCCCGTGCTTGTGCCCGGGCACGACGATCTGCGCACGTTCCGGGTCGAGTTGCAGCGGACGAGTTGCAATCAGGTGCTGCCGATCGACGTGGTGCGGACGCACAGTGGGGGATGGCTGGTGTACGACGTGCACCTCGAAAGCGCAGGGAACCCAGTAGGCCCTTGCCAGCCGAGGGGGACGGGAACTCGCCCCTAGGGCGCCGCGTTTCACCTACTCGGTTAGCTCCAACAGAATGCCGTTGGTTGCTTTCGGATGCAAAAAAGCGATTCGCCGTCCGCCGGCCCCGCGCCGGGGCTTCTCATCCACGAGCTGGTAGCCGGCCGCGCGGCAGCGCGCCAATGCGGCGTCGAGGTCCGGGACGCGGTAGCACACGTGATGGATGCCCGGTCCCCGTTTTGCAAGAAATTTCGCCACGGGACTGGCCGGGTCATTGGGTTCGAGCAGCTCGACGTCGACATCGCCAAAGTGCAGGCTGACGATCTTGGCGCCGTCGACGGCTTCGGGCCCCCCTCCCCCCCGATCGGGGGAGAGGCCCAGGACGTCGTGATAAAAGCGCAGTGCCTCCGTGATGCTCGGCACGGCGATACCGATATGGGCGACAGCAGGATTCATAGCAGGTCAAACTAACGTCTACTGAAGGGGAGTGAAGGAACATGGAAGGGGAGCATCTCGTCGCGATCACAGACGCCACTTTTCAGGCGGAAGTGGAGCAGCACAAAGGGCTCGCCGTCGTCGATTTCTGGGCCACCTGGTGTGGTCCCTGCCACATGGTCGCGCCGATCATGGACCAGCTGGCCGGCAAGTACAACGGCAAGGTAAAGATCGTCAAAGTGGACGTGGACGCCAATCAGGCGACCGCGATACGCTTTAACGTCCGCTCGATTCCGAGTATTCTATTCTTCAAGGATGGACGCCACGTAGACACGATCGTGGGTGCCTACCCGTCGTTGGCGTTCGAGCAAAAGATCGAACAGCACCTTTCGTAGCTTCCTCCCCGGAGGACGATGCGCGCGAGCACTGCTCGCCTGACGAATTCGCCGGTTCGCCTCGCGGATCTGCAGTTTCCGCAGGTGAACCGGCTTATTCATCGCACGCGCCTCGCCTTCATTCATCTCGACAACCTGCTCGCCTACGCGAAGCGCGATCGCGACGGGCGCATCGACGGCTATCTCGCGGCTCACCTCCCGGACGAATGCCTGCTGTTGTTCTTTCGCAAGGGCGAGGCGGTCAACGCCGCGTCGCTGCATACCGCCGGTCGGCAGGTCATCACGATCACCGAAGCACTGAAGCGGATGCGCACCGAGGTCGAGCGGGGCGATCTGACCTACTGCGCCGCGCCCATGGAGCAGCTCGCCTGGATGTACACCGCCTGCGCGGGTGCCTATCAACCACGTGGCATCGACGTCAATCAACCGGAGAAGTTCTTCCCGCTGCTGCAGCAGGAAAAGGTGACCGGCGTTCTGGAGCTGATTTCCAACGGTCGGGTCTCGTATCTCAAATTCGATCAGGGCAAGTATCTCAGCGGGCATTTCTGCGATAAACCGGAGAACATTTCGCCCGCCCGCTACCTCGAGTCGCTGTTCGATCCGGGTCCTCCGCCCAGTGACACGAAGCCCGCGATGTCGGCGGGAACATTCCCCGCTGCGGATGATCTGCCCGCGCAAGCCGCGACGGCGCTGGTGAACACGTATCGCGAGCTGTATTGGCGCATCGTCGACGCCGTCGAACGGGAGTTCCCCGGCGAAGCGAAGCGGCGGGCACAGAAGGTGACTGCGGCGATCGTCGATACACATCAAGCGCTGGCGCTGCTCAGCGTGCCACGCGGCAGCGACACGCCCGACGGCGTGGTGCGGCCGGAGGAGCTGTCGACGGCGCTCAGCGATTGGGCGCTGCAGCTGCTCGAGGGGGCGGAAGTAATGATGCCGGGGACGGCGCCGAAAGTCCTGAAGGACGCGACCCGCGAGCATCGCTATGTCTTGCAGGCCGCCGGTTTCTATGGTCGTCTCCCCTGGCGGGTGACGTGGTAACGTGGCCGGCACCCTCTACGTCGTCGCGACGCCCCTCGGGAACCTCGGCGATCTGTCGCCGCGTGCCGCCGACACGCTGAAGCGCGTGGCGGTCGTCGCCGCCGAAGACACGCGCCACAGCAAACCGCTGCTCACCCACACCGGCTCCCATGCGGAGCTGGTGAGCTTTCACGCGCACTCATCCGAGCGCGCCCTGGAACGCCTGCTGCGCATCCTATCAGAGGGGCGCGACGTCGCGTTCATCACCGACGCCGGCACCCCGGTGATCAGTGATCCAGGTGTCGCCCTCGTCGCCGTGGCGCGAGAGCGGGGGATTCAAGTCGTGACCATTCCGGGCCCGACCGCCGTCGCGGCAAGCCTGTCTGTATCAGGCATCGGGGGCGACCGCTATGTGTTTCTCGGATTTCTCCCGCGCAAAGGCAACGACCGCCGCCGTTTGTTACTGACCGTCGCTCAGAGCGAGTGGACCGTCGTGATCTTCGAGGCCCCGAACCGCGTCGCGCAACTTCTCGCCGATCTCGCCGATGTGTGTGGAGCCGACCGTCAAGCGTCGGTCTCTCGTGAGCTCACGAAGGTCTTCGAGGAGACGCGTTCGGGGACGTTGCAGGAATTGTCAGAGCACTATGCGGAGGCTCCCGCGCGAGGCGAGGTTACAGTAGTCATCGCGGGAACTGGAAAGCAGCGCGTCGACGAGCGGCTCCCCCCTCCGGATACCGGCGAGCGCGCCAAGGCTCTGCTGGCCGAAGGCCTTTCGCGCAAAGATGTCGCTGATCGACTGGCAGAGGAAACCGGAATTTCACGAAACGCTGCGTATCGGCTGGTGAACGAGTTATGAAGCGATTGTTTCTCGTGCTGCCGCTACTGGTTCTTCCGACCGTCCGGCCGTCCGGCCGTCCGGCCGCCAGTCTCACCATCGGCCGCCTCCACTACGACGGCGGCGGTGACTGGTACGCGAACCCCTCCGCCTTGCCGAACCTGCTGACCGCGCTGCGCGAGCGCACGACCCTGCCGGTCGCGGAGCGCGAGCGCGTGGTGACGCTGACCGGCCCGGAGCTGTGGGACGTCCCTTACCTCTATATGACGGGTCACGGCAACGTGCGCTTCTCCGACGTCGAGCTCCGCAATCTCCGCCGCTATTTGGAGCAGGGTGGCTTCCTGCACGCGGACGACAATTACGGGATGGACAAGTCGTTCCGACGGGAAATCGCGCGCGTGTTTCCGGACCATCCGCTGGTTGAAGTCCCGCTGACGCACCCGATCTACAACCTTGTCTACGCCTTCCCACGCGGGATTCCCAAGATCCACGAGCACGACGGCCTGCCCGCGCAGGGATTCGGAATTTTTTTGGGAGACCGGCTTGTCGTATACTATTCCTACCAGTCGGATCTCGGGAATGGATGGGAAGATCCGGAGGTCTACCATGATCCACCGGAGCTTCATGAGGCGGCGCTGCGAATGGGCGTGAATCTCTTCACCTACGCGGTGAGCGAAATCAAATGACGGAAACGGCGCGGCGGCTGCATCAGCTGGGCGCTCCGCATGCGCGCGCTCGAGCGCTCGCCGTCGTGCTCGCCGGTCTCGGCGTGGCGCTCGCGGCTGCGGCGTTGGGGCTCGTGCTGGCGCCGGCCGTGCCCGGTGTGACCATCTCCTGGGTATTGATCGCGCTGAGCGTGGCCGCAGCGGTTTGGGCCGTGTTACGCGTGCGGGGCGAGGCGGCCGCCGCTCCCATTGGCCGGTTGGTTGAGTCTGCCACCCGTGGGCGTGCGGGGAGCGTCGTCGGCGTCGTGAGCCCGTCCATTAACAAGGGCCAGGGAACAAGCGCTGCGCTGTTACTCGCGGCCGATACGCGAGCGGCGGCGTTCGTTTCGTTTGCGGCGCCTCAAGTGAACGCCACGTTGCGGCGCACCACGCGACGCCGGCTCGTTGCGGGCACCGGCACGGCGTTGCTGGGAGCGGTGCTGTTCGTCGCAGGCGCGCCCGCATCTGGCCGCGCCGCGGCGTTTTGGCATCCGGTTCGCGCGTGGCGCGACGCGCACGCGCCTGTGCGACTGGCCGTCGATCGGCGCACGGTGCGGCGTGGCGGCAGCCTGGAAGCGATGGTCACGGTGCCCGGTGCGGTTCGCGTCACGCTGTGGACGCGTGGTCCGGGGGAGCCGTGGAAACCGACGTTGCTCTCGCTCGACGCCGACGGGCGTGCGACGCGGCAGCTTGGACCGATCGAATCCGACCTCTATCTCAAGGCCGCGAGCGGCGGACGGACGAGCCACGAGATCAAGGTCACCGTTTCGCTGCCGGCCTTCCTCGCGGACCTCGGGGTCACGGCTCGCTTTCCTTCATATCTCGGCCGCTCGGACGAGCCGCTACTGGTTGGTCCTGATGTCATCCCGTTGCCGGCCGGGACCGCCGTGCTCACGAGCGGCTCAGCGAGCGTTCCACTCGCTGGCGCCATGTGGACGCTGGAAACAGGTCGCCGGACGGAAGCGCAGCGTGTGGCAGGCAACCGGATCGAAGGCCGGTTTACTCCTATCGCCAGCGGTACGTGGCGATTACAGGTGCGCACGGTTGACGGCTCTGCGCTCGAAGGCATGACGCCTGAGCTGCACCTCCAGATCGTGCCCGATTCGGCACCGGTCGTGACGCTTCCGGTGCCGGGAAGAGACACGACGTTGCCGTTGTCACTCCATCAGCAGTTGGTCGCCGATGTGCGCGACGACCACGGCATCTCGCGGCTGGCGGTCGTGAGCTGGCGCGTGAGCCGGACCGGGCGCGTCGATCCCGTCGTGCGTGAATCGCTCGACGTCAGTGGTGTCGGTGATCGTGCCATCGTGCAGGGCCGCATCGACGCCGAGCATCGGAATCTCCTGCCGGGCGACACGCTGCGATTGTACGTCGAAGCGTGGGACAACGCGCCGGAGCCGCACAGCGGCCGTAGCGCCGAGATCGCGTTGCGGTTGCCGAGCATGGAGGAGCTGCGGGCTGAGACACGCGCGGCGGCGCGCGCGGTGGCGGGAGCCGCCGATTCTGTGGCCGCGGCGCAGCGCGAATTGAGTGATCGCACGCGCGATCTCGCGCAGCAGCGCAGCCGCGAGGCGACGGCCGGCACGTCCGGCCGGCAGCAGGCGACCAACCCGCAGAGCGGGGGGGGCTCCATGTCGTTCCAGGCAACGCAACGCGCGGAAGAAATCGCGCGCGATCAAGCCGCGATGTCGCAGCGCATAAAAGAGCTGTCGCAGGCCGTCGAGGAGATCGCCCGCGCGGCCAAAGCGGCCGGCGTCGACGACACGGCATTCCAAAACCGCCTCCGCCAGGTACAGGAGCTGCTCCAGCAGGCCATCACGCCCGAGCTGCAGCAGCGACTCCGTGAGTTACAGGAAGCGCTCGCGCGTCTCGATCCTGAAGCGACGCGTCAGGCCCTGCAGCGACTCGCGGAAGCGCAGCAACAGCTGCGGCATGAGCTCGAGCGCAGCCAGGAATTGTTCAAGCGCGCGGCACTCGAAGGAGAGCTGGCATCACTGGCGAAGGACGCCGAGGACCTGCAGCGGCGCCAGACGGAGTGGAATAAGGAAGTCGCGCAACGCGCCGACTCCGCCGCCGTCGCCGCCGAGCGTGACCTCGCTGCGGCGACGGACTCCCTTGCGCACGGCGTCGAGCGGGCGGGTCGGTCGGTATCGCTGAAAGCGCCGCAGGCCGCCGCGCGTCGCGCCCAGAATGCCATGCAGGAAGCCGCCGATGCCGCCAGCCAAAGCGATTCGCGCGGAGCACGCCGTTCCGGCCAGGAGGCCGCCGATTCGCTCGCGCGCCTGCCCGAGCAGCTGCGCCAGCGACGCGACTCGCTCGCCACCGCGTGGCGCCACGAGACACTGGACGCGCTGGACCGCGCGCTCTCCGAAACGGCCGCGCTCGCCCGCCGTCAGCAAGCCGTTGCCGATGCGCTCCGGGCGGGTGAGGCCGGCGCGTCGACCCGCGCGCAACAGGCAGCCATCGAAGAGGGAACGCAGGCCGTCGAGCAGCAGATCAGCAAGGCAGCGGGCCGTCACGCGCTCGTCTCTCCACAGCTCGAGGCCGCACTCGGCTTCGCGCAGAACCAGATGCGCCAGTCGCGCGAACAGCTGGAGCAGGGCGATCCGAACGCGGCAGCGGCAGCGCCGTTCGCTGAACAGGCACTCGACGCGCTCAACGCGACCGCGCACGCCCTCGTGCGAACGGCACAGCGCGTCTCCGGGGCGCAATCGGGCTCCGGTTTCCAGGAAGCGCTGGAGCAGCTCGCGCGCATGGCACAGGACCAGCAGGGAATGAACGGCGCGGCGCAAGGCTTGTTGCCGATGATGGCGCTCGGCGGCCAGGCCGTCATGCAACGGGTGCGCGAGCTTGCCGCTCGCCAGCGCGCGCTGGCGGAGCAGCTCGAACGCTTGCAGGCCGAAGGTGAAGCCGGGGCAGCCGGCGCCCTGGCGCAGGAAGCTCGCGAGCTGGCACGCCAGCTCGAAGCTGGGCGACTGGACCGGCGCACGCTCGAACGGCAGCAACAGCTCTATCGCAAGCTGCTCGACGCCGGCCGCAGTCTCACCGGCGAGGAACCGGACGATCAAAAGCAGCGCGTCAGCCGCTCCGCGACCGGCGACAGCATCCACATCCCGACGGCGCTGCTTCCGGGCGCGACCGGATCTGGTCCCAAGGTTCGTTATCCCACGTGGGACGAGCTGTCCGGTCTGACGCCCGAGCAGCGGCGACTGGTGTTGGAATACTTCCGTCGGTTGAATGAAAACAAGCCTTAAGCTCGCCTTCTTGCTGCTGATTGCCGCGCCCTCATTGGCGCGGGCCCAAGCCTTGAGCCCGGGCTTCGAGCTCGAGCGCACGGGTCGCTACGCCGACGCTGCCAACGTGTATCTCACGATCGTCCGCGCGGACCCGATCAACATTCCCGCCCTGCTCGGCCTCGAGCGTGTGCTCTTTGTCCTCAACCGCATGCCCGAGCTGCTGCCCCTGGTTCAGAGGGCGCGCGTACACGCGCCCGATAATCCGGCGCTCCGCAGTCTCGAGCTGCGCACGTACGCCGCGTTGAACGAAGGCGATTCGCTCGAGGCCGCCGCGCTCCGCTGGGCCGCCACGGCGCCGCACAGCGATGCGCCGTACCGAGAATGGGGTCTCGCGTTGGTCGATCACCGCATGTGGGACGACGCGCGACGGGCCTACCTCACCGGACGAAAAACGCTTGGTGGCGAGGGGACTCTGGCGATCGAGCTGGCCGAGCTTGAGCAGCGCGCGGGGAATTGGGAGGCGTCGGCGCGCGAATGGGCGCGCGCGGTGGTGCGCTCACCGGATGGGGCGCCCAATGCGGCGGCCCAGCTGTCGGAGAGTCCTCCGCCACTCCACGACCGCATCGTGCGCGTGCTGACCGGTCCCGATGCTCGTCCTCGCGTCCGGCGGATCGCCGCCGAGCTGTTGTTGACGTGGGGGCAGCCGGCCCAAGCGTGGTCTGTGTTCGAGCCGACACTCAGCGACAGCGATGCGCAGGGTTCGTTGCGGCGGTTCGCGGATCTTGCCGGAACGCTCACGATGCCCGAGGCGCATCGCGTGCGTGGCCTCGCGCTGAAGCGCTGGGCGGATCTCGTTCCCTGGCCGCTCGCGGCACGAGCGCGCGCGGAAGCGGTGCGCGAACTGCTGGAGGGTGGTGATCGCGTGGCCGCGCGTGGCGTTCTCGAACGACTCGCCACCGACTCAACTGCGCCCACTGAAGCGCACTCCGTTGCGCAGTCGGCGCTGCTGCAGGTGCTGATTGCGGACGGGGGGGCGCAGCTCGACGTTGCCGAAAAGCAGCTTGCCGACCCGAATAGCCGCTTGTCGGCCGATGATCGGGCGGCGTTGCGGCTCGCGCTCGCCAGGGCGCGCATCGCCCGCGGCGAGCTCGATCGCGCGACGGCAGCGCTCGGCGATGACTCGAGCGTCACGGCGGTTGCCCAACGCGGATGGATCGCGCTGTATCGCGGCGATCTCAAGGACGCGATGGAATCGTTCCGTCTCGCCGGACCATATGCGACCGATCGGGCGGCGGCGACCGACCGCACCGCGATGATGGCGCTGCTGCAACGCGTCCAGCAGGAATCGAGTCCGGAGTTGGGGGCGGCCTTGCTCACGCTCGCGCGTGGGGACTCGACGAACGCGATTGCCGGTTTGCGGCGCGCGGCGGGCCGTTTGCCCGTCCAAGGCGGACGGCTGGAAGTCCTGCTGCTCGCCGGGCAAGTCGCCGCCCATCTCGGCGGCGAACAAGACGTCACAGCCGTCGCGCTGTTCGACGAGATCGTCCGCGCGGGCGGCGAGGGGGGGGAGGGGGGGAGGGGGGTGGGGCGGCACCTCCGGCGGCTGAGCTCGATTGGGCGCGGCTGCTGGTACACCAGGGCCGGAGCAGCGAAGCCATTCCACATCTCGAGCATTTGATCCTCACGTATCCGTCGAGCGCCGTCGTGCCGGAAGCGAGGCGCGAGCTCGAGCGGGCGAAGGGGGCGATTCCGAAATCGTGAAGCGGCGGGACTTTCTCCGGACGGCCGGACGGGCGGTCGGCCTGACGGCCAGTGCGCGTCTGTTCGCCTTTTGGCCGTCGGGCCGTCTGGCCCTCAGTCCGTCGCTCTTGGTTCCCATGGACGACGCCCAGTCCGATCACCTGAAAGCCTACGGCGTCGCCTACCGCGCGATCCAGGCGGGTCTGAAGGCGGAGTGGTTGCTCAACTATCGCGGCGGCTCGTTTCTCATTCCCGATGCCGATGCGTTGCGGCGCGATGCGGCGTTGAACGGCGTGCGCACCGAGCCGGTAGACGAAGGCGCGGTCACCACGATTCGCGGTGCAATCGAAGCGAGCAACATGGACGCGGTGCCGCTCGAGAAGGCGCCGAAGGTCGCCGTGTACGTGCCGCCCAATGCCGCGCCATGGGACGACGCCGTTACGATGGCGCTGCAATACGCCGGCATTGGGTTCACGAAGATCTGGGATCTGCAAGTGATCAACGGGACACTGCGCGAGTACGACTGGCTGCACCTGCATCACGAGGACTTCACCGGCCAGTACTCCAAGTTCTTCCTGATCTATTCAGGGATGCCCTGGCTTGCCGACATGGTACAGAGCAACAGCCAGATGGCGCGGCAGCTCGGATTCCAGACGGTCCCCGATTTGAAGAAAGCGGTGGCGCGCGGCATTCGGTCGTACGTCGACAACGGCGGATTTTTGTTCGCGATGTGCACCGCGACCGAAACGATCGATCTCGCGCTCGCCGCGCACAACGTCGACATCGCGGCGACGTTCGCCGACGGCACGCCGATCGACCCGGATGCCGATGCGAAGCTCGATTGGTCGCAAACGTTCGCCTTCACCGGTGGGCATATCGAGCCGAATCCGCTGATCGCGAGCTTCTCCGACATCGATGGCCACCAGGTCAACGCCGGCTCGCGGCGCCAACCGCTGGGTGCGTTCAAGCTGTTCAACTTCAGCGCCAAGATCGACCCCGTGCCCACGATGCTGGTCCAAAACCATCGTCAGGTGATTCCGGATTTCTACGGACTGACGACGTCGTTCATGCGCAACCGCCTGAAACCCGGCGCCACGGTCCTCGCCGAGGAAGAAGGAGCGCCATGGGTGAAGTACATCCACAGCGATCTGGGCAAAGGCACGTGGACATTCTTCGGCGGCCACGATCCCGAAGACCCGCAGCATCAGATCGGCGATCCACCGACCGACCTCTCGTTGCATCCGCATTCGCCGGGATACCGCCTCATTCTCAATAACGTCCTCTTTCCCGCAGCGAAGAAGCGCGAGCTGAAGACGTGAGCGTCGAGCGCCTCTCGGCGACCGCGCGCACGCTGCTGCAGGAAGAGATCGCCGCCGCCCATGGGCGCGAGGTGTCCTTCGTCGTCCGCGCGGATCCCAACGGCACGCTCACGGATGCGCGCGTCGTCGCGCGGGGCACGATCGACGCGGTGCTGGCGCTGCCCGGCGTCGCTCAGCGCGGCGAGATGTTGCTCCACAATCATCCGAGCGGATTCCTCGAACCCTCTGGAGCGGATCTGCACGTCGCCGCCCGCCTGCACGACGAAGGCGTCGGCTTTGGCATCGTCAACAACGACGTCACCACGCTCTATGTCGTCGTCGAATGCCCGCGCGCTCGCTCGCTCGCGCGCCTCGATGCCATTGCCGTGGCCGGGCTGCTGGCCGAGACAGGCCCCGTCGCGAAGGCGATGGGCGCGTTCGAAGACCGGCCCAGCCAGCGCGACATGGCCGCGTACATCGCCGACGCCTACAACGATGGCGGCATCGCGTTGCTCGAAGCGGGCACCGGGGTGGGGAAGTCGTTCGCCTATCTCGTGCCCGCGCTCGAATGGGCGCGCGCGAACGGCGAGCGCACGATCGTCTCGACCAATACGATCAATTTGCAAGAGCAGCTGGTCGGCAAGGATCTTCCGATTCTGGCGCGCGCCTTTTCGACCGGCGAGCGCGCCGTCACGTTCGCGCTCCTCAAGGGATGGCGGAACTACTTGTGCCTGTCGCGGCTCGAGCAGGCGCGCGCCGGCCAGGAGTCGCTGTTCGATGACGCGCGCGCGACGGAGCTCGAATCGATCGCGAGCTGGGCGTCGCGCACGGCGGACGGCAGCCTCGCCGATCTCGCGCAAGAGCCGTCGAGCGAAGTCTGGGACGCGGTCGCCGCCGAGTCGGATCTGTGCACGCGGCTCAAATGCCCCCATTTCGATCAGTGCTTCGTGTTCGCGGCGCGGCGCCGAGCCGCTGAAGCCGATGTGGTGGTCGTCAACCATCATCTGTTGGCCTCCGACCTCGCCGTGCGCATCGCGTCCGACAATTGGCAGGAAGCGGCGGTGCTTCCGCCCTACCGGCGGCTGGTGCTCGACGAGGCGCACCATCTCGAAGACGTCGCGGCGCAGCACCTCGGCACGCAGGTCAGCATGCTCGGCGTGCAACGGCTCCTCGGCAGGCTGGAGCGCAATGGCCGCGGTCTTCTGCCCGCGCTCGCCGCCGAGCTCGGGACCCGCGACGACTTGATGGCCGCGGCGAGCCGCGACTTGCTGACCCGCGGCGTGTTCGACGCGCTCGTGGCCGCGCGCCGCTGGGCGGACGAGCTGTTCGGCCGGCTGGCGAGACGACTCGATGGAGAGCAGAGCAGCGCCCCGGTCCTGCGGCTCACCGATTCGTTCGCCCAGGACAATGTCTGGCGCGAGGGGCTCGACGTTGCGCTCGAGAATCTGCTCGTGGCGTTCGGCAAGCTGCGCGACGGCGTAGAGACGATTGCCGATCGCTTGTCCATCGACGATCCCGCCGAGATGCGCACGCGACTCGTCGGTGAGCTGCGCGGCGTCGTGAGACGGCTCGACGCCGCCGCTGATGGCTTGAAGGGCACACTGCAGCCCGTCGGCTTCCGGCCGCCCGCCGGTCCAGCCGTGCGCTGGATGGAACGCCGCGGCCGCCGGACGCCCAATCTCACGCTGTCCACCGTGCCGCTCGACCTCGCGCCGGTCCTGAAAGAGGCGCTGTTCGATCGCGTGGAAACGGTGGTGTTGACGAGCGCGACCCTCGCGGCCGGTGGCGAGTTCACGTTTCTCGAGGAGCGGCTGGGCCTGTCGCTACCTCCGTCACGCGTCACGACACGCGCCGTACTGCCCTCGCCCTTCGACTTCGGCGCGCAGTGCGTCTTCGGGATTCCGACGGACATCCCGGAGCCCCAAGGCAGCGAGGTTGGGGGGGGCCATGGCGCGGCAGTGGCGCGCGTGCTCATCGAGCTGGCGCATGCGTCCGACGGCGGCATCTTCGCGCTGTTTACGAGCCACGCGGCGTTGCGGCGCACCGCCGAGGCGATCCGCGGGCCCGTGGGCGGCCGCTGGCCGCTGCTGGTGCAGGGTGAAGGGCAGCGCGATCAATTGTTGCGCCGCTTCCGCGACGCCGGGTCCGCGATTCTGCTTGGCACCGATTCATTCTGGGAAGGCGTGGACGTGCCGGGCCGCGCGTTGCGCGTGCTGATCCTCGCCAAGCTGCCGTTCAAGGTGCCGAGTGAGCCGCTAACCGCCGCGCGGCTGGAGCGTCTCACCGAGGCGGGCGTCGATGGGTTCACGAACTATCTCGTGCCGCTCGCGGCACTCAAGTTGAAACAGGGATTTGGCAGGCTGATTCGCAGCAAGTCCGACGTGGGGGCCGTAGTACTTCTGGACCGGCGCGTCGTCACCAAGCGCTATGGGGCGACGATGCTCGAGGGCCTGCCACCCGCCTCCAAAGCGATCGGCAACTGGCCCGACGTTCGGCGCGAGCTGGAGGAATTCTTCGCGATGCACAGCATCGGCAGTCCGCTATCCTGGAGCTAGATTTTAGGCATGGCGAGTTTCAGTAAACGTGTCGGCGCCTTACCCACCTATCCGATGGAGAAGCTGCCGGCGATCAAGCGGCGGCTGATTCAGCAGGGCGTAGACCTCATTGACGTGGGCGCGGGCGATGCGGATTTCCCACCGCCGCGCGTCGCCGTCGACGCCTTGACACGCGCCCTCCACGATCCAGCGATGAGCCGCTACGCCTTCCAGCTCGGCCTCCCGGCGTTCCGCGAAGCGGCGGCCGGCTACATGGCGCGGCGATTCGGGATGAGCGTCGATCCCTTCACCGAGCTGCATCCGCTGCTCGGCTCGAAGGAAGGCATCGCGCATCTCGCCGCCGCGGTGCTCGATCCCGGTGACGCCGCCATCGTGCCGGTGCCTGGCTACGCGGTCTACCACGGCGGCACCATCCTCGCCGATGCCGAGCCGTATCTCTACAACCTGACCACGCGCACCGATTTCCTGCTCGAGCTGGACGAGATTCCGGCTGCCGTGCTGAAGCGGGCGAAGCTCGTCTATCTCAACTATCCGAACAATCCAACGGCGGCGATCGCATCGCGCGAGTATCTCGAGCGGATCGTGGCGGCGTGCCGTAAACACGACATCGTGCTCGCCTACGACAATCCGTATTGCGAGATCACCTTTGACGGGTACGTCGCGCCGTCGATCTTCGAAGTTCCAGGCGCGATGGATGTCGCGGTCGAATTCCATTCGCTGTCGAAGAGCTTCTGCATGACCGGCTGGCGGCTCGGCTGGGCGGTTGGCAGGGCGGATCGCATCGCCGCGCTCGCGCGCGTGAAGAATTACGTGGACACCGGTGCCTTCCTCGCCGTGCAGGCGGCGGGCGCCGAAGTGCTGAAGCAGGCCGAGTCGATCGCCGGCGGCTACGCGGCCCAGTTTAAGGAGCGCCGCGACGCGGTACTGCCGGCGCTGCGCGCCAATGGGTTCGATGTCGAATCGCCGCGCGCGACGTTATATCTCTGGATACCGTTACCCGAGGGACTCGCGTCCGCCGCGTTCCAGATGCGCGCGCTCGAGGACGTCGGTGTCGTCACGCTGCCGGGCAGTGCGTTCGGCGCCGGAGCAGAGGGGTTTTTCAGGATCGCACTCACGGTTCCGACTCCGCGTCTGATCGAGGCGGCGGAACGCTTAGGAAAGGTGCTCGCCACTGTTTGAGCGTCAGGTTGGAAAGGTTCCCGTTGGACGCGCGTGGATCGTCACGGCGGTACTGCATGTCGTCGCGGTGATTCTGTTCGTCGTCGTGCCGTGGCAGGCGCCGCGGCGCAAAGCC
>WNFB01001028.1_pt1 | contig 33356 bp, 28 predicted proteins | sample 5400501 | NCBI WGS metagenome assembly WNFB01 (sample SAMN13153341, study PRJNA577476) | soil metagenome | isolation source: 200 cm saprolite under Douglas fir tree site 2 hole 1 | place: USA:California | collected 2015-04-18
AGGCTGGAGCGGTCGACGATCTCTACCTTGGTCATGCGTTCGGTCCTCGGTGGGTTAATGCGTCGGATTCTTCGGCGCGTCAGGCTGCTTGAGCGGCTGCGCGCGGTCGAACGCGTCGATTTGCATGCATGCGTTAAAAATGCGCATGACCGTCGGCACACCCACCGTGTCGCAATTGAAAAATTTCGCGCCGAAAACCTGCGATGCCAGACAGATATCGGCGATGGTCGGCGCGTCTCCGTGGCAAAACCGGCCGGTCTCCCGCGCCGAAGCGAGATGCCCCTCGACCGCCTCCAGCGCCTTCAACGTCCAGTGCGCGAGCCAGCGGTTGCGCGCGGCCTCGTCCTGATGCATTTCCTTTTCAAGATAGTTGCGGATGCGCGGCACCACCAGCGGATGACCGTCGCTCACGACGATCTGCGCCAGCCCGCGCACGCGGGCGCGGGCGCGCGGGTCCTTGGGCAGCAGCGACGGCTGCGGGTGCGTCTCCTCAAGATATTCGAGGATGGCCATCGACTGGAACAGCGGCGGCCCGTCGTCTATCACCAACGCGGGCACCACAGCCTGCGGATTGATCTTCTTAAATTCGTCGGCGTGCTGCTTGCCTTGCAGCAGGTTGATCGAAATCTGTTCGACCTCGATGCCTTTGAGCGCAAGCGCGGCGCGCACGCGGTAGCTCGCGAGCGAGCGCCAGAATCCGTACAGCTTCATTGCCATGGCCTGTCTCCTCAGTGCTTGGGTGGAACCACCGGAATCAGTACGTAAGATTCGCGCTCCGGGCCGACGTGCAGCGTGGTCCTGCCGCCGAACACTGCGGCGGGCCGGTCGCGCGGGTCGTCGTGCAGGAACGGGCCGCAGCCGCGCAGTTCGTTCTTGAAATTCGACAGCCGCGCCCCGGTCGATTTGGCCCACTCATAGTCCCTGCCGCGCACCGTCAGCGCGATGCGGTAGCCGGCCGGCACCACGATCGAAGTCGGCCAGAGCTCGATCTCCAGCGGCACCACTTCGCCGGGCTTGAGCGACTGCGGCTGATCGTGCGTGTGGTAGGGCCGGTACTCGGTCGCAAGCCCGGGATCGAGCTTGCGGTGCGAGGCGCGCAGCCACCCCTGGGCGACCGGCGTATGCGGATCGATGGCGCCCATGAACACCACTTCGCGCAGGTCCGGCGTGAACACGCGGAACACCAGAAACAGATCGGCGTCGGTGGTCGAAGACGATACGAACAGCCTGGCCGCGAGCGGCCCGGTGAACTCGGTTTCTTCCGCTAGCGGCGCGGAAACGAAAGTCACGCCTTCGCCTGGCGCGTCATAGGTGGTGCTCGCGGCCGCTGCGACCGGCTCGCGGCGGAGGCTGTGATAGGCGGGGTTGAGGTAGAACCGCGTCCATTGCGTGCGCGCGATCGGCCACTCGTCCTCGTGCCGTTCGACGAAGCGGTCGATGTGGCGCACCTGGAGCTGCACGCGCGGCTGCTTGTCCCAGCCGTTGTCGGCGCGTTTCAGGAAACAATCGAAAAAGCGTTTTTGCAGCTTGACGCCGTAGTCGGTGTAGAAATGGGTCCAGTGCTCGATGCCGTGCGCCTCGAGCCACTTATGTTTGGATGCCGCGCGCACAAAGCCCTCGAAGTTGCCGCGCGGGTGCAGCCCCTGTCCACCCCAGTTGGCCGCCGACAGGAACGGCACCGTCACCTGGTCCCACACCGGCGAGCGCGCCTGGTGATACTCGTCGTCGAGCGGATGCGCCAGGATCTCGTCGCCGAAATCGCAACGGTTCTTGTAGAGTTCCTGTTCGGAAAGCGTTACGTCTCCGCACACGAGCTCGCCGGTGACGCGGCTGCGCGGGCCGCGCTCGCCGAGGCCGTACTGCACGGTCTTCACCTGCATGTCGTACCAGTTGGCCCAGAAGGTGCAGACCATGCCGCCGTGATGCGTCATGTCGCGGTACCAGTCGGCGGCGCCCTCCCAGATGCACATCGCGGCCAGGTGCGGCGGCTGCAGCGAGGCGACGTGCCACTGATTAATGCCGTAGTACGAGACACCATTGAGGCCCACCTTACCGTTCGACCACGGCTGAACGCCGGCCCATTCGATGCAGTGGTAGAAATCCTTGGTTTCGCGCGGCGAGAAGTGGTCGATGAAGCCGGGCGAGCGGCCCGTCCCGCGCGCGTCGACGCGCACGCAAACATAGCCGTCCGGCACCCATTTTTCCGGGTCGACGACTTCCCAGCCCTGGTATTGGTTGGTCGAGCCGTGCGCGACATCAGGATGCTGCGCGATCATGCGCTGCCACGCGCTCGGGTAGCCTTCCTGGAATGCCAGCCCCTTGGCGTAGGGGCCGTAGCTGAGGATGACCGCATAACGCCCTTCCTCGGCCGGGCGGAACACATCAGCCCGAAGAACCAGCCCATCGTCCATCGCGATCGCGGCATCCCAGTCGATGCACATCCCATCGCGGAGTTCGCTTTTGGGCGACCCCATTTGTTCTCCTTTGGGTGTGGTAGCCGCGCCGGTGGCGCAGCTGTTATATTTATCGTGTTAGTTTGACCCGGTGGTGCAGCACGTGTCAACCTAGTGTCGTGTCCCGAAAATACTTTTACGAAAAAACTCCCTCACCCCAACCCCTCTCCCGGCGGGAGAGGGGCCAAACTCCCTTCTCCCTCCGGGAGAAGGGCGGGGATGAGGGGCGCGGTCCACGAATGCGACAACGTCAGAATTACGTATTTTATTTATGGGACACCACACTAGCGATCAGTGATAGTTAACGCGATAAACGGAGGAAAGCATGAAGATAGGCATTGCCGGCACCGGCAAAATGGGTGCGGCCATCGCCGGCCGCTTGCTGAGTGTCGGTCACGCGGTGATGGTTTGGAACCGCACCGCGGAAAAGACCAAGGCACTGGCGGCGGCCGGTGCAAATGTAGCGGCGACGCCCGCGCAGCTTGCGACACAATGCGAGGTCGTCGTCACCATCCTTACCGACGCCGCCGCCATCGACGCCACCTATCACGGCAAGGATGGCCTGCTCGCGGGCGAGGTTCGCGGCAAGCTCTTTATCGACATGAGTACGGTGCGGCCGCAGACCGCGAAAGCATTGGCCGAGAAGGTCCGAGCGAAACAGACCGCGTTCGTGGAGTGCCCGGTCGGCGGCACGGTTGGCCCGGCACGCGAGGGCAAGCTGCTGGGCCTTGCCGGTGGCGATGCCGCGGACGTCGCGCGCGCGCAGCCCATCCTCGCACAGCTCTGCCGGCGGGTCGAACATGCCGGCCCGGTCGGCGCCGGCGCCAGCATGAAACTGGCAATCAATCTGCCGCTGTTCGTTTTCTGGCGCGCCTTTGCCGAGGCATTGCAGCTATGCCGGCACCTTGGCCGCGATCCAGCCTGGCTCATCGATTTGTTCGCCGACACCTCCGGCGGCCCGAACGTCTTGAAGGTGCGTGGGCCGGCATTGGCTGCGGTCTTGGCGGGGAAAGATCCGGGGCCGCCGACCTTCGATATTGACTTGGTCCGGAAGGACCTACAGACCATGATGGAGGAAGGAAAAGCGCTCGGCATCGACTTGCCGCTCGTGGCGCGCACGCGCGAGTGCTATGACGCGGCCGCGCGTGATGGTTGGGGGTCGCGCGACGTCGCGACCGTGCTGAACTACTGGTTGGATGGCGGGAAACTGCATTGATCCCGCCTCCGGCCGATCGTATTTAAGTTTAGGATTGGGAGGAGTCTTATGTCCAGCGTGACGCTTGCGCAAGCATCCATCATCGTCGACACCGCCTTGCGCAAGGGGCGGGAAACCAACTGCGCGCCGCTGACCGTCGCGGTACTCGACGCCGGCGGGCATCTCGTCGCCTTCAAGCGGGAAGACAAATCGGGCATCCTGCGCTTCGATATCGCCACCGGTAAGGCCTGGGGCGCGCTGGGCATGGGCTTCGGCAGCCGCGCACTGGCCGATCGCGCCGCCAAAATGCCGGGGTTCTTCGCCGCCTTGGCCGCGGCGAGCCAGGGACGAATGGTCCCGGTCCCGGGCGGCGTCCTCATCCGCGATACCGCCGGCGACATTATCGGCGCCGTCGGCATATCGGGCGACACCTCCGACCGGGACGAAGCTTGCGCTATCGCCGGAATCGAAGCGGCCGGCCTCAAGGCCGATCCCGGCAGCCAAACGGCTTAGCCGCCTCTCGCTGGCTGGCAGTGGGTCAGTTTGCAACCTAAATCTTTGGTGCATCACACACAGATAAGTTATTGAAAACGGGTGAGCGATGCAAGGTTTCGAACTTGCGACCCCTGCTGTGTGAATCAATTTCTATCCGTCCACTGTTTCCTACTCAAGCTAGCTTCTGCTAATTCCGACCGAGACTTGTGCGATGATCTTTAATTGCTGGAATTAGCTAGAGCGAACTGGAGTTTGACACAGTCGAGCACAAAATGAGCACAATAGATTTTCTGTTTTTGTAACTCCTCTAAATTATATCCTGGGTGTTTCATAGTTTATCCTCGGTAGATGCTTCTTAAGCTTCGCAATGAATGTCCGTACCGCAGGCCAATCTTCACCCACTTGACCGTAGGTTCGCGGTGCAAAACCGCCGCTCGGAAGCGTCCGCGGTCGCATTGGTTCACTTGTAAGAGGGACCGGGTAACGCCCCGTCCAAGTTAAGAATTCGCCGAGTTTTTCGAGCAAGCGACACTCATCTTCGGTCAATGGCAAACTCACATCTTTGGCGAGTTTCAGTAGATCATGTGAGACGAGTTCAAATTTACCTTTTTCGTTGACCGGTGACTGCTTCTGAACTAGCAGTCCCTTCATCAGATTTTCGATAGCAAACCCAGCCAACATAAGCGCAACACCAGAAAATTCAGGTCCAGTATCTTGAGCTTCGATCCTGCATATGGTTTCAGTAGCGAGGTGTTCAAAGGCGGCAATTAGTTGATCGGCTTTCAGAACCCATGCGATTGGATCCTTCGCGAGAAGACTGTGTTGTTCGTCCCAGATATCTTTGGGGCTACGGGGATCTAGAGGCGTGCGTGACATATGCTTGGTTTTCTACCGATTGGTTTGGAGTTAGACGGAAAAGGCGGCTGGAAAGTGGTTGAATTGAGCAGAAAATGAGTACAGTATTATACCACTCACAAGAAGCTGTGTTCCAAAATAAAGAAAGCCAAGGAGAAATACCAGAAGGTGCAGGCGTTAAAAAGCGGTTGCTAGATAAGCTCGTCCCATATCGGGGGAGATTACAATGGCGAAAAACGAAACAGCGAAATGGATAGGCAAAGCTATTTTTGCAGTAATAGCCGGCACAATAATCGGACAAGTCATTCAATTACCTCTGGCGGTTCTGCTGGATGTCATCTATCGAGCAAACGTAACGGGAGGCCGATGGTCTTTAAATTCTGCGAACATCATTCTAACTGTGCTAGTGGGATTCACGACCGGTTTTTCAACAGGATGGATAGCAAAAAGGAGAGGGAAACTACTGGCAGGGATAGCAGAATTTCTGCCAACGTTTATGCTTTTGACGATTTCGGTGATAAAAAATGTAGATCCGACCGAATACTTTAAAGCAAATTACGACACCGCTCCGGCACTTTGGGTGTGGATTGGCCTTATCCCTGCACTGATCGGCGGACATTTCGGAGCATCAAGAGGCAAACAACTTTTTGCGATTGCCTCAGGCGGATTGGCTGGTTTAGCGATGTTACTGTTTTGGGCAGGTTGCCTAGGTCTCCACGTTTATACTATCGTGGTTGCTTACAACGCTTCGGGCATAGGAGCGGCAGTCGTTACGTTCATGATGCCTCCGCTATCAGAAATATTCTGGTTCATACGCATATGGTATTTAAACGGATTTTGGAACGGTTACACAGCGGCTATTGCGTGGCTGGTAACGCTGTTAGTAGTTGGTGGTGGATTAATATTTCTGAGCACAAAGACTTACGAAGAAAAGCAAAGTTAGCAAGCTTCATGTTCACAAATGAGCGTAGAACTTCAATCCTCTTAATAATTCGTGATTGCGCTTAAAGTTTTTTTGAACTCACAATCATATTTCTGACAGCCTAGAATTTTTCTTGCCAGTATTTTCAGGTGGTTTTTGTGGTTAAATTTATAAGGTAACTGGCTTTATTTCTATCTCAAATTTATTTTTCACGCGCTTCGCCTCATAAAAATGGACGGGCTTGTGATTAAGAATATCCATAATTGTTTTTCTGCTGTGCTCATCCATCCTTTCACCAAATATGATCCCGCTAAGCATATCATCCGTGTAGGTTCGCAAGTGCCCTCGATAATTCTTCTCTGCTACCGGTAGACGTTCTACAATTCTCCACTCTTCTTCATATGCCCAATGTATTGATTTTGTAAGAACAACCTTAATAGCTTCTTCTAGTAGCTTTTCCAGTTGGAAAGAAAGGTAGTCTACATCAACGAATTCATTATCCTTTGGATAGTTAACCTCTTCAGTCTCTGCGAAAATATTGTTTTCAGCTCTATTAAACTCGATACAAAAACCTGTGTGCCCATCGGAATAGTGAGACCACATTAAAATGTCATTGCGTTTTTTACTTAGGGAGTAAATACCGAATGACTGTAAAACAATTCTTTGAAAAAAGTCGGACTTATCGTTTAAATATTTCTTTATCTTCTGAGGGTCAGAAGCAATTTCTTCAATGTAATTCATAGCCTGTTCCAGTGAAATTTTTTGGTTCGATTGTGATACTTCTAACTCAGCCATTTTTTTTATTGATTTTGGATCAGATTTAAATTCAAATTCTTTTCTCGCACGACACTCAAACGGGTCATTAAAGCAATGCGAGGCTGCGAAATAGATTTCGTTGCGAGCCAGCATCTTTAGGGTTTGACAAGAAAAAGTTCTGTATTTGTACAGCCTTGTTATCTCCGGGTATTTCATCATCTGAGTTATCCATTTTTAATAGGAGGGCTTTGGTGGATTATTAGTTTTCAGAAATGAGGTTTTGGATCCGTTGTAGCCGAGAAAGAAAACGTAGGAACATGATCATTTTTAACCTTTTCCAATCTTTTGTGCCAGATTTATTTCTTTTTGAACCTTAATAAATATTCGTATTGCTGACAACCTTAAAAACCATCACTTTCTCGGGTTTGATTCCACGCGTCTTGCTCGCCGCGGACGCTATCTAAGATCCCCGGTGGCGGTACTTTTTGAGCTGCTTTTCCACGGCCTTCCATGGCAGGCGGCTGCCTGAATTTCGCATCGCTTCGTAAGCCGTATTTGCGGTTTTATATTCGATAATTGCCGCCTCCAGCATTTCGCCGACGAGCCATACCGTGCCATGGACGCTTACTTTTTCAGCAATGCAAACCTGCTTTAGCTTTGCATCACCTGTTAGCAATGTCGTTTGTTCTTGCTGGGCGAGAGCCAATGCAAACAAATCGTTGGTACTGACACCGAATTTCCTATACTGCGCGGCCAGGCTCACGACACGGGCAATAGATTCGGCAGTGAGCTCCAGGGAGCGCAGCCCGAGGCCTTCCAATTGAGGGTGCCGCGCCTTTAATTCCTGTTCATAGAGAATGTCCGGCACGCCGAACTCGTATTCCAGCTTAAACATTTTAACCAGCAGTTCACCCACTTCCATGTCGATTAGAATGTTGGCATCACTGATGAGGAGCTTGCGCGGCATCGCTATCCACGTTCCTTATGGCATGGAATTCCGATTGCGATTTGCCGAGCAGTTCCGCCGCCTTCGATTCGCTAATTAGATCTTCCGCCAATGCATGGAATACCAGTTGCATAAACAGCCCGGGTTCTTCGCGCGGATACTCAGCGCAAGGTTCTTTCTTATGCCAGCCGCGTTTACGAAAATATTTGACTATCCCCAGATAGTTAGCATTTGAGAGGATGCCCAAATCTTTTGCCCGATGTTTCCACGCATTCATGCTCATGCCGTAGGCTTTCTTAAGCACACACAGCTCCATTGGCTCTAGCCAGGTACGGCGAGACCCAAGTTCTTTTAGTACTTCGGATGCAGGGGCAAGGAAGGCGCCTGCGAAACGATGTGCCGCTATTTCCTCATCGAGATGTTTGGCCAGCCGATCTTTCAATATCAGGTGGCCCAGCTCGTGAGCCAGGGTAAAGCGCTGGCGATCACCGGGCCAATCGCGCCCGACCACAATCACCGGGGTATGATCTATAATTGCCGCTAACCCATCAAATTTTTCATTATGCAGGGCCTTAGATTGGAGGACTTTAATACCCCGCTGTTCCAGGGTATCAATGAGATCGGGAATCGGATCGGTACCGAGCTCCCACGCCTGTCGCACGTGATTGGCAACCGATTCTATTTCTTCATAGGTTTGAATTTTTTTGGGCATCCCTTTGGGAACTTTAAATTGTTCAATGGAATGCACAGGCAAATACTCCTCAAGCTCCAGATAACGCTCGACCTGTTCAAGCACATCTCCTTCGATCTGTTGCAACACCTTCTTGGGAAGCTTGGCGTGCTTTCGGTATTCCACTTCCTTTAGCTCCACTTTCGCGCTGCGGAAGAAATACTCCACACGCACACTTAGTGCCTGGGCAAGAGACAGCAGCACGCCAGAAGAGGGAGTGGATTTATTGGTCTCATATTTGGAAATGGCCATCGCGCTGATACCGGCCTTTTCCGCCAAGCCGCGCAAGGAAAGGCCTGCGGCCATCCGGGCCTGCTTGATGCGCTCACCGATCATGTCGCCTCCATTCTGGTTTACAAAACTTGTAAATATTGTTATTTTTTGTAAACTGTAGCAGCTTGTTATTTTACCGTCAAGGCGGCCTTTTCAACTTTTATTTGTTTGATTGAAGGAGTTACGTTATGGCTACAAATCCCCCCTCTGGGGACAATCACCGCAAAGGCCTGGGGCGCGCTGGGCATGGGCTTCGGCAGCCGTGCCACAAATCGAGCACAACGATCCCCACTTCGGTTTCAAAAAGAATCATTGTGCCAGCCAGGTAGCGCATTTACATCTATAGCCACCACTCCCGGTTGCTCCTAGAATATATAGGTGTGGCCGTGGGAAGACGTGCCAGGCGAATGATCGCCCTGTTTTTCGAGAGTGTATAGCTGATGAATAAACAACAGGTAATGAATCTTTTGTCTCAGCATCGGCAGGAGATTGAGAAAAGATTTGCCGTTAAACAGCTAGCGCTGTTTGGCTCCACCGCACGCGGTGAGGCGCGTGAGGACAGTGATATAGACGTGCTCGTGGAGTTCCATCGCGTCCACCTCGAAAGGGCGAGTTGAACGCACCGCGCGGAACGCCATTCGCAAAACATCAACCGCATCCGTACCCGCAAACAGCGGCCGCCGTTTCTCCGTCACCACGGTGAAGAAGAACGAACCGCCTGGAACGCGCCGGTATCTCATTAGGTATTCGTCGGGTTACGCTGCGCTAACCCGACCTACTCGACTGTTTGGTTGCCCGGTCGACTTGGTCACGAACAAGGCAGTGCGTCCCGAGCTTCGTCCTTATATTGAAAAGGAAGCGACCCTTGTCTCGTGAGTGGCGTCTGTACCTTGATGAATGGAGTTATTAGGGGAGGCAGCGTCGTAGGTCGGGTTAGCACAGCGTAACCCGACAATCCAACCCTATCATTCATACCCCACTCCCCCGAAATCCATCGCATCCCGTCCCCAATCCGGCGGATACACCCCAGCCTCAATATATCGGTGAAAGCTGGAATACGGCCATTCCATCGCGGATGAAACCAATCCGTGTTTCACCGGGTTGAAATGAATATACTCGACATGCCGGGTGAAATCGGCCTCATCCCGCAGCGCATGTTCCCAATAGCGATGCTGCCATAACGCCTGTTCCCGCTTCGCTGTTCGTGCGCGATTCGGTTCCGTGCGCAATGCCGGGTCACAGTGCTTGGTGAACCACGTTTTGATGAGCCGCCAGCGTGTCGCGAAATCGGTGTCGCCCGGCGGCAGCGTCCAGATACAATGCAGATGATCGGGTAGAACCACCATCGCGTCCACCTCGAAAGGGCGAGTTGAACGCACCGCGCGGAACGCCATTCGCAAAACATCAACCGCATCCGTACCCGCAAACAGCGGCCGCCGTTTCTCCGTCACCACGGTGAAGAAGAACGAACCGCCTGGAACCGCGCCGGTATCTCATTAGGTATTCGTCGGGTTACGCTGCGCTAACCCGACCTACTCGACTTCCACCGTGCAGATGTGGCGCCTTCACGGGCGCACTCATTCCCGCGCAAGCGGGAATGACAATCTATTCGAGATGTGTAGATACCTATGCCTCGTGGGTGCGGTCCACCATGCGGCCTAACTTGCGGGCGTCGATGAAGAGGGGCTCATTCGGCCTGGATCCCTGCCTCCTTGATGAGCTTGGCGTACTTCACGGTCTCGGATTTGATGTAGGCGGCGAACTGCTCCGGTGAGCTGCTCACCGCGTCCACCCCCATCAATGCGAACTTTTCCTTGACGCCGGGATCCCGCATCACTTTGATCAGGTCGGCGTGGAATTTTTCCACGATCTGTTTCGGCGTTCCCGCGGGCAACAGCACGCCCCACCAGTTCACCGCCACCAGGCCGGGCAGCCCGGATTCCACGCAGGTCGGGAGGTCCGGCACCAGCGGGCTGCGCTCGGGGCTGGTGACCGCGATCGCGCGCAGCCTGCCGGCGCGGATATACTGCATCACCGGCAGCGCATCGGAGAACACGATCTGCACGTGCCCGGCAATCAAGTCCTGCACCGACAGGATCCCGCCCTTGTAGCCGATATGCACGATATCGACTTTCGCCAGGTTCTTGAACATCTCGCCGCTTAGCTGCGCGACGCTTCCGGGACCGCTCGATCCGAAATTGAGCTTGCCGGGATTGGCGCGGGCAAACGCGATGAGTTCGCCCAGGGTCTTGACCGGCGTGTTCGGATTGACGACGAGGATGTTGGGGCCGGTCGCGATCAGCGACACCGGAATGAAGTCGCGCCCCACATCGTAAGGCACCTTAGAGAGGATCGGATTGACCGCGGTCGGGCCAAGGTTCCCGATCACGAAGCTGTAGCCGTCGGGCGCCTGGCTGGCGGCGTACTGCATGCCGATCAAGCCGGCCGCCCCGGGGCGGTTCTCGACGATGACCTGCTGGCCCCAGACCTCGGTCAGCTTCTGCGCGAGAACCCGCGCCATCAGGTCGGAACTGCCGCCGGGAGGATAAGTCACTACCAGTTTCACCGGTTTGGACGGATAGGTTTGGGCAAGCGCAGCGCTTTCCGGTAATGCCGCGATCAGTCCGAATATAATGATAAGTAGTCTGTATATCCGCATCGGCTCCTCCGTCTCGGTTATGTACTTTAGGTAACGCCTTACTGCGAACGCATATTACCCGAATTCCGCATCGTTGCCATCGGCGGCTGGGCCAGGTGAAATCGGCATGGTGCGGTCCCCGGGGCGCCGTTAGGCTGGCTTCCCGCCGCGGCGTCGGCGATACTACTCCTGATGTCTGCAACCCTACCCGGACCCGGATTCCGCCCCGATCAGACGCTGTCGCTGAACATGCGTCTGCTTGCCCAGCACGAGCTGCAAGGTTTTGGCGGCCTGGGCGAAGGCATGGCGATGCAGCTCGCGCGCGACGGGCGCCGCATCCTGTGGCTCGCGCACGAGTCCGCGCCGAAGAATTTTACCGGTGTCGACGTCACCGATCCGCGCGCGCCGCGGGTGGTGGTGCAGACCGAGCTTGCGCACGCCAAGATGCGGTCGAATTCCCTGGACGTGGTCGGCGACATCATGGCCGTGGCCTACCAGACCAGCTCGGCCGGCATGAAGCCCGCGGGCTTCGATCTGTTCGACATCAGCGTGCCGGAGCAGCCCAAGCTCATCTCCCATTTCGATGCCTCCGGACCGCATTCGCGCGGCGTGCACACGCTGTGGTTCGTCGACGGCGAATTCGTGCACATGGCGAGCGGCGCGCCGGACTTTCAACCGCGCCATCCGCTCGATGACCAGTGCTACCGCATTATTGACGTGCGCAATCCGTCGCAGCCGGTCGAGGCCGGCCGCTGGTGGCTGCCGGGCACACGCGAGGGGGACAGCGCGCCGCCGCCGCCGCGGCTGGCCCCCCAGTTCGACGCGGGCTTTCGCGCGCATAACACCAACGTCTTCCCGCAGCGGCCGGATCGCGCCTATGTCGGCTACATCGACGGCGGCGCGCTGATCCTCGACATTTCCAATAAGTCGCGTCCGCAGGTCGTCAGCCACTGGCGCCATTCGCCGCCGTTCAACGGGTTCACGCACACCGTGCTGCCGCTGTTCGAGCGGAACCTGCTGATCGTCAGCGACGAGTGCATTCAGGCCAACGGCGCCGACTGGCCGAAGCTGGTGTGGGTGCTGGATGCGCGGGTGGAGAGCAATCCGGTTCCGATCAGCACCCTGCCGGCCGCGCCCTATGCCGCATTCGCCCGCCGCGGCGGCCGCTTCGGCGCCCACAATCTGCATGAAAACCTGCCGGTGCCGGGGTCATGGCGCTCCGACCAGCTTGTCGTCGGAACGTTCTTCAATGCCGGCGTGCGCGTCTACGACATCGGCAATCCTTACCAGCCCCAGGAGATCGCCTACTTCGTCCCCGGCGCGCCCAAGCTGTCGCCGGCCGGCGCCATCCAGCTGAACGACGTCTACGTGGACGACCGGCGCATTGTCTACACGGTCGATCGCCATATCGGCGGCCTCTACATCCTTGAACTGACGCTGTGACGCCGGCCTCAGCCTCAAGCTCGACTGCCGCGCCGGATCCGCTTGCGAGCCGGCTGCCGGTCACCGTGATTACCGGCTTTTTAGGCAGCGGCAAGACGACGCTGCTGCGCCGGCTGCTGCGCCATCCCGGCATGAACCGGGCCGCCGTCATCATCAACGAGTTCGGCGACGTCGCCATCGATCACGAGCTGGTGGCGGCTTCCTCCGAGCAGATGACGCTGCTCAGCAACGGCTGCCTGTGCTGCACCCTGCGCACCGACCTGCAGGAAACCCTGCGGGAGTTGTTCGTCAAGCGGCGCGAAGGCTCGGTCATCGACTTCGATCGCGTATTTGTCGAAACCACCGGGCTCGCCGATCCGGTGCCGGTGCTGCATACCCTGCAGACCGACGGGCTGCTCGCTGCCCAGTACCGGCTGAACGGCGTCGTGACGCTGGTGGATGCGGTGAACGGCATGGGGCAGCTCGACACCATGCCCGAGGCCGCCAAGCAGGCGGCCGTGGCCGACCGCCTGGTCATCACCAAGACCGATATCGCCGATGGCAGTAGCGCCGAACGCCTGGAGCACCGGCTCAAGACCATGAATCCGTTCGCGCTCATCACGACCGCGGTTGACGGCGATTTGGATCCCGAGCTGCTGGCCAATATCGGCCCGCGCAGCGTACAGGCGCGGGCCGAGGAACTGAGTCGCTGGCTAAGCGCGGCCGGCCCGGAATTGCGTCCCGCGGAAGACGCGGACCGGAGCCGCTATGTGCGTGCGCCGACCGTGCCGGGCACCGGCGCCCACGACGCCGCCATTCGTTCATTCTGCCTGTGGTTCGATAAGCCTTTTACCTGGGATGGGCTGAGCGCGGCGCTGCAGGCGCTCACCGCCCTGCGCGGGCCGGATCTGCTGCGGGTCAAGGGCATCGTCCACGTAACGGGTGAAGCCGGGCCGGTGGTGCTGCAGGGCGCGCAGCATGTGTTTCATCCGCCGGTGACGCTCGCGGGCGGACAACAAACCGACCCCCGCTCGCGCATCGTATTCATCGTGCGAAACATCCCGCGCGAATCGATCGAGGCGCTGTTTGCGGCCGTGGGCGCGCTCGGCGCCGGCGCACCCGGCAGTTAAAAAACGCCGTTTTGAGCGGCTGCTTCCCGATTAATGGGTTTGCGCAGCATTAATTAATCGGATGCTTCACCAGCATTCTCATTGGACCCTGACTACGCTATCATCGGGAAAACGGGAAGGCGGGCGGCAGAAGCATTCTAACGTCACGGTCGATGCATGCCGTCCATTGATTGAAATACTTGCTCATTAAATTAACGAGGGGCGGTGTCGAAAACAAAGTTGGGTTGGCTTGCGTTAGGCGCTGCGCTGCTCGCGGTCGGGGCTGTTTTCCTTTATAAGCGCTATGCGCTGCCGCAATACGTCGGCGCAAGCAACGTGCTGATCGCGACAGAGAACGCTCTGGCAACACCGGAGACGCTTTTTCTCGGCAGCGTCGACCTCGAATACATCAAGACGTTCTCTACAAAGTTGCAAGGCAGGCCGGCTCTTCCCGATCTCGCTACTGCCGAAAGCGCGCCGGGCTCGGTCTTGGATACACTGGGCCGCCTCGTGCAGGCGCACTCCGGGGCGCTCTCCTATTTCTCCGCGGCGGTTTATCTCACGAAAGACGGTGCGTTCTCGACCGCTCTCGTTGCCGGCGGTGACATACGGGTTGAAGAGATTATCAAGGCGCTGCAGGATAACCCGCAAGCGAAGCCCGCGCCGAATCTGGCGAACGCGTGGATCGTTCAGGTCGAAGACCCCGATAACTGCCGGCTTTCGAAAGAATGGACCGTGGTCTTCAGCAAGAATCGCATCGTCGCGGTAGACGGGCGCGAAACCGGGCTCATTGAGCGTCTTCAAAGCGACACGCCCGCGGCCCGCAACCTGGATCGCTGGCGCGAATTCCGAAAAGACCGGTTCGCGGCCGCCGCGCTGTTTCCGCCGGAGGCGCTGCCTCAAGGTCTTGGCCCCTTGGTGCAGGGTCCGGCGGAAACCATCAAGCTCGGGCTGAATGAGTTTGACGGCGCTTACCTCGGCGCCTCGGCCAGGGCATTTCCGCCCAGCGGCAAAATTGCCCTGTGGTTATCGGCGCGCAGTCCGGCGGTGGCGGCGGAGAAGGCGCGTGCCTGGCAAGCGGCGCTTGTGTCGTCCCGCAAAGACTGGGAAAAGATAATCCCGACGTTTGCGGTACTGCACGACCGCGCCACCATTGGAACGCGCGATAATCTCCTCCTGGCGGATATCAGTTTAGATAAATCACTCGCCGACCAGTTGCGGAATCTTCCCGGCGAATTGATCGCGCTATTTTTCAGCGGGTTCAATTTCAAGCTGCAGCCGAAGGCGTCCGACCCAGCCGCGAAAACGCCGACAGAGCGGATCGACAAACAAGCCCGGCAATTCATCGCGGAGGTGAGCGCGGCGCAACTCAAGCCCTTCGATCCGGAAACTTCGTTCGCCGAGCCGGCGGATGTCGTGGCTGGGCCTTTCGGCATTCAGCTCGCCAGCATTCGCTTGACCGAGTCCGAACCCAGAACGCTCGAACTCGAGGTCCGCGCCGCGGGAACGCACCTGCCGAATAGCGGTGACAACGCCGAGCATATGCTCGCGTTCTCGATCGCAAGCGTGCGCGATAAGGACGGTAAGGAACTGTTACAATCGGCGAGCTGCGGACCGGATCGCAACGCACTCCCGGCACATCCGGTCCAACAGCTCGGGACCGAGGTGCTGGCGGCAACCAAGAAAGTGCACTTGATTGCATCGGCGCGACCCGCCGATGTGGCTTCGATTCAAGGTGCGGTGCGGCTTAATCTGCCGACGCGCGTCGAGACGATTGCGCTTACGCCGGCAAAGGCGGGCGACCGGATCGAACCGGACGGTTTGCGCATCGAGCTCACGCAAGTGGAGCCGAGCGCGATCTCTTACCGCGTTTCCGGCGACACCGACCGCCTCCTGCTGCTGCGTGCGAAGAACGCCAAGGGGGAGGTGCTGGCGCAAGTCTCCTCGTTCAAAATGGACGGCGTTTGGGGCAGCGGCAAATCGGTAACGCAAGCATTCGCGGGCGTGCCGGCGAGCGTGGAGTTTGTCGTCGCGCGCGCGGTGGAGCAAAAGAACTACGCCTTCGAGCTAAAAGGGGCGCGTCCGCAGAGTCAAAACGCCCGCGCCATGGACAAGGCGCCGACCTTCGGCCCATATCCCAAGATCGAGCTCGGACGCGACCTGCGGCAATCAATTACGGTAAAGCGCTTTCAACCACCTATGGCGAGCGCCAAAGCAGGCCCCGCCATCGTCGACCTGGAGTGGGCAAACGCGTTCAAGAGCTTGCGTTTGGGTCTCGCGCTCTATCTGCCGCCGCTTAAGAACCTCGAGGGCGCGTTGTCCGCGGCTGAAGTCGAGATTCAAGGGCTGACCCTGGTCGACGGTACGGTCCGCCGGCCGCGCATCGGCGAGTTACATTGGCGGACGTTGGTGCCGATGAATCGCGCGGGGAATGAACTGTTCAGCGGACGCGCCGCGTTCGACACCGGCATCGAATCTCCCGCCGATTCCCTGCGTTCTATCGCGGGGCGGGTATCGTTGCATCTACCTCTGGTTCTTCAAAAGACATCGGCGGCGGTGGAGGTGGGAGCGCAGACCGATACCTCCTGCGGATCGATTGAGTTGACGGAGATCACGCGCGGCGGGTTGACGCTCGCGGGTGCCGGCGACCCAGCGTGCCTGTTTGCCGTCCGCGCATTGAATGCCGAAGGCAAGGATTTGCGGGTAAGCAATGGGGCGATTGAATGGACGGCCAAAGACTGGCGCGACAGATTCACTGTCAGTGGAATACCGAGCTCGCTCGAACTGGTCACCCTAAAGAAAAGCGAAACGTTGAATTTCCCGTTCGTGCTGCAGAGGAGTGGCGGTGGTAATACGGCCGGAGCATCACATTAAGTCTTCACGTTTTTTAGTTGCGGAACATGACTGGTCTTGGCCCCATTTTCCCGGATACCCAGCGTGTAGGGCGAAAAGCGCGATATGCCGGATCAGCAAATCACTGCAGCATTTCAGCCGATTGACGGTGAAAAGAGGTGCCGCCCGGTAAACGGTGTCGGCGATAATCGGGGATTGCGCCATCATGGCAGGTGTTGGCCTTCGGCGGAAGGCGCTGGGCTTTTCCGCCCTACGCGCTCGCGCATCGTATTCATCGTGCGAAACATCACGCGCGAATCGATCGAGGCGCTGTTTGCGGCCGTGGGCGCGCTCGGCGCCGGCAGCAATAATAACCAGGTGTAAGAACAGCAAGTGGTGCTAGAATAGGTTCTTCACAAAAACGATCAGCAGGCGTAGGGTGCGTTCTACGCACCAAACATTACTGCTCTCATTCCCCATATCGCCTATGACTCTTTATCACCTCATCAGATATATCGGCACGTTGGTAGTCAGGCATTTGTCGCTGTAATCTGTCCATTCGTCGTTTATCGCTTCTCGTATTCGCTTTTATATTGAGGTGCGTGAAACGCACCAGACTGTGTGAAAACTCTAAAAATTTTTTTCATGTCTGGAAAATTTCCCACTCTATATCAAGATACCGTGGAAATATTGCGCAATTGCCCCACCAGAGTACCAATATTTAGATTTTCTTGCACACGTACTCCCACCGAAAAATTTAAGTTCGAGTTTTCACACAGCCTGGCACCCTACGCCTGCTGACCCATTTTCACCAATTCCCCCGGGTTACGGCGCTTTGCGCCTAACCCAGGCTACGCGTACTAGCGCCGGGGTTCCAGAAAGGAGACGTATATATGGTATAACCCAATCCGTTAGATCCCCGCATACCACTCGTAGCCGTTATCCTCCCAGTATCCGCCGCGTCCGCCGCGAATGTGCGCGAAGCTGTCCACCAGCTCGATCCGCATGATGTATTTCGCCATCTTGTAGCCGAGCTGGCGCTCGTCGCGCAGGCGCAGCGGAGCACCGTAGGGGATCGGCAGCACGTGGTCATTCATCTCGTAGGCCAGGATCGTCTGTGGATGGTAGGCGCCCGCGAGATCGATGCTCTCGTAATATTTATTTTCGGCGCCCTCCATCGGGTCGGCGCAAAAGAACATGACATAGCGCGCCTGCGGCAGGGGACCGACGCGGTCCAACAGCGCGGCGAGCGGCACGCCCTTCCATTTACCGATGCAACTCCATCCTTCCACGCAATCATGCCGCGTGATCTGCGTGCGCGACGGCAGTGCGCGCAGTTCGGCCAGCGACAAACGCGCCGGGCGCGCGACCAGGCCGCCCACCTCCAGCCGCCAATCGACGAAGTGGTTCGCGGCCAACGCCTGGTATTTCGCGTCGTTCGGGTAATCCGTGCCGTTACTTTTGAAATTGGGCGACAGGTCGGCTTCGGTATACTCGCGCGCCATCGACTGGGCGCGGGTGACGGCGCTCTGGGCGCGTTTGTTGACCACCTCGGCGCTCCCGAGTATGCGCGGGAACCAATGGCTTTCCGACAGCCTGTCGCAGCCGCCGAGCAGCAGCGCGCCCAGGCTGCTCGCTACCCGCGCCAGGAACCCGCGGCGATTAAGATTTCCGGTTTCACTCATGCGGTTCTCCAGGTTGATCGACGGTATACCATCCAGTGATCATGGAGCGGAGATTATTCCATACGCCCGAGACCAGGACCATAAAGACGTGGATTAACACGAAGGCGAGAAAGGTGAAGGCGCAAATGAAGTGGATCGTGCGCGCCGACTGCCTGCCGCCGAAGACGTCGAGAAGCAGGGGGAAGCCCGCATCGAGCCGCGGAGACATGGTCAGCCCGGTAAGGATGATGAGCGGACCCAGCGCGAACACGACGATGAAATAGGAAATCTTTTGCAAAACATTGTAGCGCTTCGCCGCCTCGCCCTTAGGAAAGCGGAACCGCATATGATCCCACACTGAACGGCCAAAATGCCGGAGATCTTCCCGGGAAGGAATCAAATCGCGCAAAAGATGACCGCTGGCAAGCGCGGACAGAGCGTAAATCAAGCCGTTGATGACGAACAACCACGCGAAGAAGAAGTGCCAGCGGCGGCCCATCGCCAGCCCTTGCTGGCTCGGAATCGTCGCCCAGGCAGGGAAGCCGCGCGCCGCCAAGTCGCCGCTGCCGTCGCGCGACAGGCCGAGCACTCCGGTCGTGCCGAACTCGTGGCCAAAGAGGGTGGTGACGCCGATCCCCTCGCCGGTCGCGGTCTGCTTTGCGCCCAGGCTGAGAATCGGATGTTCAAAGATCGACCGCTCGCCCCAATAGAGCGCAGGATGGGCATTGAAGATCTGCAGACCGCTCATCAACAGGATCGTCATGCACACTACGTTGATCCAGTGGCTCACGCGCACCAGCCTGGTGTGGCGATAACTCCAGCGGTGCGGCTCGGCCGCCGGCACTTCCGGTATCTCGGTAGGCGTTGTCATCGACGACATTTTTTCTCCCACGCGGCTGCCGCGCATCGGCCCTTGGACCGGCAGGCCGCGCCCATCCCAAGGTCGTTTCCGCCTGGTAGGCGGAAGGGGCACAGCCAGCCGCATGGTAGCGCCAGGGGCGAAGCGGATCAAGCGGAATCCTTCCTCCCGCTGCGCGGGTGCGCCGGGCGAATCCCGGCTTTCGCGCTGCAAGACAGGGTGCTTGTGCGGGGTCGAAATCTCAGGTTATGATCCCCGCGGAATCGCCCGCACAACACGAGAAAAAAATCATGCTGCGGCTCGCGCCGGCTCATAAGAATAAAATTCGCAACCGAGCGCGCAGGGTTGCGCGCCTCGTAGGCAGCGTTACCATGGCGGTGCTCGTATTTGCGCCCATGGCGGCCCGGGCACAGCCCGCCGATCCATATCCCAGCCGGCCGGTAAAGATCATCGTGCCCTATGCGCCGGGCGGCGCCACCGACATCATCGCCCGCATCGTCGCATCCAAGCTAAACGAATCGCTCGGACAAAGTTTCATCCACCGTTGACGCCCGCCGGCGGACAACAAACCGACCCCCGGTCGCGCATCGTATTCATTGTGCGAAACATCCCGCGCGAATCGATCGAGGCGCTGTTCGGGCCGTGGGCGCGCTCGGCGCCGGCACACCCGGCAGTTGAAAAAACGCCGCTTTGAGCGCGCCGTGCTGTGTAGCCCATAGACCTCGTAGGGTGCAATAGCGCAGCGTATTGCACCGCATGTAGAATCCTTAGCCTGCAATTAAGGCTTAGGGCATGCCGGATTACCGCCGTTACCGTATCGCTGGCAGATGTTATTTTTTTACCGTCAATCTACTGGCGCGTTGACCTAACGATCTCTTGGCCCGTCATACGATGCGTTGCGCGGAGTATTTATCCTGCGAATTGGGGGAATGGATGTCGTGGGCAGTGAACATTCGGTGCAATACGCTGCGCTATTGCACCCTACGCGGACTAAACCATGCTTCCGGGGATTGATATGCACATCGTCCCAGATGCGCGGCGAACCGCGCGTACCGCCATACGCAAAAGCGCGATATACCGGATCAGCCATTCACGGCGGCGTTCCAGCAGATTGACGGTGAAAAGAGGTGCCGCCCGGTAAACGGTGTCGGCGATAATCGGGCATCGCGCCATGACGGCATGCGTTGGTCTTCGGCGGAAGGCGCTGCGCTTTTCCGCCCTACGCGCTACTGCTGGTGGAATGACCCTACCCGCCAAAGCTTCATTCCATATCGCGAGAATAATTATGAGGAACAGATAGGGTAAAAATTCCCATCTTAAGAACCCGGCCTGTCCCTTGCGTAGATATTCGTTCAAATTAGGACACTACCAGCCCACCGACGGCACCGTCCATCCCCGGATTCCGCTCCGCTCCATCCGGGCTACAAAATTGAGTCGCCACGGAGTCTACGCTTAAGGTGGTGCCATGACTGTCTGACGTTCACGTACCGCGCCGGCGCCGATCACCCCACTTGGTAATCGGCGCCGGTGCCTTTTGTGACGCTGGAGTTACGCGATGCCCCAAGGTCCGAGACCTGCGACAAATAATATAACGACATGAATATGTACTATACTTTCTTTGGTCAGGGTTGCTATGCCCTCACGGAAAAGATGTACCGCTTCTTATTTAAGCGAGGACCGACCCATCAGTGGAAATGTCCGTGGCTCGGAAAGGCTTCAAATCATGAGCGACTATGTAGGAGGCCGAGCAACATACGAGTGCTAACAACGCGTCCAACCGGACCTGGGGGACGCTGTGCGCTCCCTCGGCCGGTTAGCGTGCTGCCTTGGAGGAAAGATGAGATTGCAGACGGTTCCCATCCTGCTATTCGCCTTTACAGCTTGTTCCTGCCATGCGCAGACCGAAGCGGAACAAGCAAGGTTGCCGTATGCGACTGTCCATAAAGTGGTAAAAGTCGTAATGGATCTCCAAGGAATCCAAGGCGCACAAGAGCCTCGCTTTGTCATGTCGAGCGATCTCCCGGGCGTAAAGCCGGAAGACATCAAGCTCTACATAGATTCGAGAACCGGCAAGATACCTCTCGCGCTCAACTCCGACGGAACCTTCTCTCTTCCATTACGAGAGGACTTACTGAAAGAGAATCCGTTTATCGTTGCCAACCAGCCCAAGGGAAGCATGTCGCTCAAAGCCGACGTGTCGTTCAGAGGTAGGCTCGACCCAGAGGATCAAGCGCTCGTTGAGCAACGTAAAGCCCGGTACGCCTCCCTTTTTTTTGCAGGAACTATCTCGAAGGCGAAAGAACTCTTCTGGTGTGAGTTCATACCTGACCTGCCAACGAATGCGCCCGCGGTAATCCACAGTAAGCAGGGAGACATCAAGGTCAGCCCGGATCAGGACGGCGTCACTCGAATCCGGTACGACGCCAAGCTCGCGGGAGAGAATCCATGGGTCACCTTTCCGTCGCGTGGCAAATGGATAACGCGAATCGAGATGGAGCTTCCCTAGATAAACACCTATCACGTCGTTTTCAGCCACGGATGGACTTTTTCAATAAGATTCTAAATCCCCGCCCGGTTCTTTTCTTTCACCGCCCGGTTTACCACGTTCACCGGCCACTCGCCGGAAAGGACGCGGCGAACTTCGTTGGGCGCCCCCGCCTGGAGGCCTACCATGGCCTGCTCGCTGTACCAGGCGACGTGGGGATTGATGATGACATTCTCGCGCCCCCGCAGAGGGTGAGGATCGGGAAGCGGCTCCGGGTCCGGCGTGTCAAGGGCGCAGCCGGCGATCTTGTTGGCGTCGAGCGCGCGGACCAGCGCATCGGTGTCTATGATGGCGCCGCGGGAGCAATTGATGAGAAAGGCGGTCGGCTTCATGCGCGAGAAAATGTCGTCGTTGATCATCTTCCGCGTCTGCGGCGTGAGCGGCGGATGGAGCGAGACGAAGTCCGACGCCGGCAGCATCTCGTGGAGTTCCATTTTCTTGCCGGGGACGTCGAATTGCCCTTGCTGGACATTGGGATCGGAAAACAGAACGCGCATGCCAAAGGCTGCCGCCCGCACTGCCACCTGCCGGGCGATGTTGCCGAAGCCGACCAGCCCGAGCGTGCGGCCTACCAGCCGGAAAATCGGCTTTCCGGGCGGGACCTCCCAGCGTGCGGCCCGGACGAGCCGATCGTAGAAAGCGACTTTGCGTGCGCAGGCGAGCAAAAACGCCATGGTATGCTCGGCCACCTCCTCAATGCAGTAGGTGGGGTTGTTGGTGACGATGATGCCGGCGCGGGTGGCCGCGTCGAGATCGATCGTGTCGACGCCGATGCCGTAGCGGGCGATAATCTTGCACTTGGGCATGCGCGCGATCACTTCCGCCGTGATCGGCCCGACGTAGGTATTGAGCAACGCGTCGCAATCCTCCGCCTCGGGCAGAAACTCCTCGGGCTTCTTGGTCTTGAGCGCTACCAGGTCGGCCAGACCCGCAAGTGTTTTTTTCTCGACGTCTAAAGATTCCCAGACGTAATCAGTGATAACTACTTTCGCCTTTCCGGCCATCTGACCCCCCTTATACTAGAACTTATTAGAAGTGACGCAAGTATACCTGACTATACTTATTTGGCATCCCACCCAAATCAAAACGCACTCCGGGCAAACGCGGCGGTAAAGTCCTGCCAGTGTCGTGTCCCATTAATTCGCAGATAATTCAAGCGCACCGCAATCCGACACAGGGCTCCCTCATCCCCGTCCCTTCTCCCGAAGGGCATAGGTATCTACACATCTCGAATAGATCGTCATTCCCGCGCAAGCGGGAATGACAATTGGGTGTTGCGGTGCGATTGAGCGGTTCCTACAGAATCATTGGGTTGATGAATTGTGTAGATACCTATGCCCGAAGGGAGAAGGGGGTTTGAACCCCTCTCCCTCACCCGGCCCTTCGGGCCACCCTCTCCCGGTGGGAGAGGGAAAGTCGGTGCGGCCTCCGGCCGCAAGTTCATGGGTAGGGGTTGGGGTGAGGGAAATCCTTTGTAACGTATTAACGGGACACGACACTAGCTTGACGCAGCATAGATCTCCGGGTTCACGCAGTTGGGCGGCGGTCGGCCGTCCAGCAGCGCCAGGATGTTGTCCACCACCACGTGGGCCATGGCTTCACGGAGTTCCGTAACCGCGCTCCCCAGGTGGGGCGTGAGGACGACATTGGGCATAGTCAGGAGCGCCGGCTCGGTCCGGGGTTCGTGCTCGAACACGTCGAGCCCGGCGCCGGCGATGCGCCGATCGGCCAGCGCGCGGGCGAGCGCTTGCTCGTCTACCACCGCTCCGCGCCCGGTGTTGATGAGGAACGCCGTCGGCTTCATGAGGCTGAGCTCGCGCGCGCCGATTAAATGGCGGGTATCCGGCTTCAGCGGCGCGTGGACCGATACGAAGTCGGACTCGGCGAGGAGTTGCTCGAACGGTACGTAGGTAAGGCCCAGTTCCCGCTCGTCGCGTTCAGGCATGCGTCGCGGACCCCAGTAGAGGACCCGCATGGCAAAGCCGTGCGCGCGCCGTGCAGTCGCGCGGCCGATGCGTCCGCCGCCACCGATGAGCCCCAGAACCTTCCCCGACACGCCGGCCCCCGCGAGGTAGGACGACTGCGAGCCGGGGAAAATCCCCGCGCGCACCAGGCGGTCGCCTTCCACCACGCGCCGCGCGACGGCGAGGAGCAGCGCGAACGCGATATCGGCCGTCGCCTCGGTCACCATCGGCGGGATCACCGTAACCGGGATGTGCCGTGCGGTTGCCGCGGCCACGTCGATGTCGGACGGCGTGATTTTCATGGAGGCGACCGCGCGCAGACCGGGGTTGGCCGCAATCACGTCGGCATCCACCCGGTCATGCAATAGACAGAACAGGATGTCGTGCTCACGCACGGCGGCGCAGAGCGCGTCTTTGTCGATAATGAAGAGTGGATCCGGGTTGAAGTTCACCTCGGCAACCGCGCGCAGCCGCTCGATAGCGCTAGCGGCCACCGGCTGCGTGATGAACACCCGCGGGCGCATCAGCGGATCCAGCGCACCACACCCGCGACACCGTCCACGGCAACCTGTACGCCATCGGGGATGTGCTGCGTGGCATCGAGCACGCCCAGCACCATGGGGATGCCACGCTCGCGCGCGAGCGCGGCGAGGTGCGAGGTGCTGCCGCCGAGCTCCGCCACCACGCCCGCCACGCGTGGCAGCACCTGGCTCAGCGCCGGACCCGCCACCCGCGTCACCAGGACGTCGCCCGGCCCCACGCGCGTAAGCTCGCACTCGCAGTTGACCACACACGCGCGCCCGGTGCCCCAGCCGACGCCTGCCGGGTGCCCGTTCAGCCGCGGATGGCGCAGCCAGATCTCGTCAGGCACCTGCGCCGGCTGCATGTGCAGCGGGCGCGCCTGGAGCAGCTTGAATCCGGTATCGTCTAACGCCCATTCGATTTCCACCGGCATGCCCATGATATCTTCCACCTTGCGCAGCAGCCGCCCAAGCTCGACCGCCTGCGTCGCGTTGAGGCACGGCGCGGTTACGAGCTCGCGCGGAACCGCTTGCGCGGTCGGCTCCTGGCGGTGGACACAGCCGACGCTGTGGTCCTTACGGCCGGCTGCGACGTGGAGCAGCGCCCCATCGCGGCTTAATTCAAAGCGGTCAGGCGTGACCTCACCTTGGGCGATGGCGGAACCCAATCCCCAGGTCGCGCTCACGCGCATGCCGCCGTCCGCCGTCTGGCTCAGCCCGCCACCCGATGCGCGCGCGGCCACCAGCGGCTGGACCAGCAGGGCCATCGCCGTTTCTGCCGGATTTAGGTCATGGGTCGCCATGTAACGCAACGCGCGCGTCGACCACAGCGCCGCCCAGCAGGAGCGTACGGCGGTGACGAATTCGACCTCGCTTTCCAGACCGAGGAAACTCTCGAACTGGCCCGCGAAACTGGATCCATAACGATCCTCGACCAGCGCAGAGGAGCGCACCACGCTGAGCGCAGCGGGCGCTGGTACCCGCGTCCGCCACGCAGCAACCAGAGGATCAAGAACCGCCGGCACGATGGGCTGGTCCAGGAGGCCGAGCCTCATCGCGAGCGCGCAACGGCGCGCTTGTGGGCGATCGTCCGTCGCGAATGCTTCGCGCGCGGACGCTTCCAGACCCAAGGCGCTAACCTGAATCCGGTAGGCCTGCGCATCCAGGCAGAAGCCATCGGGAATAGGCAGACCGGCGCGGCCTAAGATCGCGAGGTTCGCGGCCTTAGGTCCGAAACGACCGGCGTCGGTTGCCTCGGGGGCGGAGAGAGGGATCACGAGTTGTTCCATCGGTGTCCTTGAGGCAGCATCGGAAGCAATCACCATACGCAACCCACGGCGGCAACAAACTCATGGTCAGGATCGTCGCAGGCTATCAACGCCCACGCCGGCGATGCTGAGTTTCCTGCAGTAACAGGGTCACCCTCATCCCACATGACTACCGTAGCCTGGCATAGGATCGACGGCGGTGATCTGCTCGACCGGGAAGCTGGAGATGATCTCGATCCGGTCCGGGTGGACGATCAGCATCTCCTCGATGCGCACACCCCATTGGAAGCGCTTACCGTGCTGGGTCTCCAGCGCAAACACCATCCCGGCTTTGATCTCGATCGGGTGGTCCAGCGACCAGATACGCGAGATCACCGGCTGGTCGTACTGCGCAAGACCAAGCCCGTGGCCCCATAGGTTGGCCGCGGCCTGATCCTCCTCTTGGTATCCCCATGCCTCCTTGGCCGACGGCCATTTCGACGCGATGTCGCGGGTGGTGGCGCCGACCTTCACCGCTTTAATGGAATCGTAAAGCCACTTGAGCGCGGTCGCGTAAATATCCTTCTGCTCCTGCGTTGGCTCCTTGCCGACACAGTAAGTGCGGTAGTAGCAGGACTTGTAGCCGTTCCACGTCAACGCCGCGAGGTCCATGAACACGATATCGCCCGGCTTGATGATGCGATCGGAGAAGTTGCGCCAGTTCGGCCAGGTATTGGGTCCCGAGGAAACGATAACGTCCTCCACGTCCTCCATGCCCGGAATCGAGTAGAGGAACTGCATGATGTGGGCGGTCACCTGGTTCTCGGTAAGACCGGGCTTTAGGAACTTCATGGTCTCCCAGTGCGCGGCGTCGCCGATGGCGCCGACCATGCGCATGCATTCCTGCTCGTCGACGTTCTTAATGGCGCGCGCCTCCATCATGGGCGTCATGCCGTCGGTCCAATCGATTTTCGCATCCTTGAACGCCTGGATCATGTTGATATCGATGAAATCGACGCCCAGTTTCGCCCCGGCAACATTCCCCTTCTTCATTTCCTGAACGATGGCATTGGTGAACTTCTTGACCTGCTGCGCCGAGGCGGCTCCCGCCGCGCCCTTGATCCACGCGTAGGACCAACGGACATTCTCCTTCGGTATCCATGGCGAATGACGCTCGATCTGAAAGCCGATGTCGCCTTGCTCGAATAGAACCGGCGGATCGTCGCCACACAGCATCGCGTAGCGGAGTCCGGGTTTCAGCCGGTTCCAGCCCGGGGTGAGAGTACTGGTCACGTAGCGAACATTCTCGTCGTACATGAGCAGCATCGCGCCCAACCCGTGCGCCTTCATCCGCTCGCGCGCCCGCTCCAGCCGGTACTTCCGCAGCCGGTCCCAGTTGATGCGCTGCTGCCAATCCAACCCCACCATACCAAAGTTTGCCATGTCCGTCTCCAGTTAGAGGTAAACGATTAGACTAACTAATGTGAATGATAATTTAAACTGACGTCAATCATAGCGATGCGTAACCCTATACCACAAATATCATTTCAGCATTTTAGCCATAACAAATGGGTATGGATAAAAAATGGTACGGCGACGCGTTCAACCAGCCTCCTTGTACAGCGCAATGCCATTTAGGGACAGGGGCAGTATTTTTCAGTCCAAAAATGCGCGCCTGAAGCGAGACAGGGGCCCATTTTGTATTAGAACAGGCTGGGGCTTGCGCCGGAGCGTGCATCCTGCAATCATCCGCTTCAGCGTACATCCATACTGGAAACTTATGCTTTTGAACTCCCGGCATATCGCGCAAGTGAGTAAAGTGGGGCGTGGGCGGAAAGCACCCCAGGATCGGATGCGATGGACCTGCGCAGTATAAAATATTTCGTTCAGATCGCCGACCTTGGCAGCATCACGCGCGCGGCCCACCATCTAGGCGTAGCCCAGCCGGCGCTGACCCGCCATGTGCGCGGCATCGAAGACGAGCTCGGCATGCAACTGCTGGTACGATTGCCGCGCGGCGTGCGCTTGACCGGCGCCGGGCGGCAATATCTCGGGCTTTGCCGGCGCATTTTGCGCGAGTTCGCCCGCGTTAAGGAAGAATTGCGCGGAGGTTTGGAGATGCCCAGCGGCCGCGTCATTCTCGGCATGACGCCGACGACGGGGCGGCTGTTGCTTCCGGGCAGCGTGGAGCGCGCGCGGCGGCAATGCCCGCAGGTCGCACTCAAGGTGGTCGAGCAATTCAGCACGTCGCTCTACGATGCGCTGTTGACCGGGCGTGTCGATGTGGCGGTCCTGACCAACTCGCCGCCTTCGCGCGCGCTCAAACTCACACCGCTGCTTTCGGAACCGATCGTTGTGCTCGGGGCGCCGCAACTGCGCGGCACGCGACGCTTCTTTACACTCGCCGAGCTGGCGAAGACGCCGATTATCACCACTGAAGGCATAGCCGCCCTGGTCGAAGAACAGATCGCCAGATACGGGGCGCGACTCAACGTGGAAGTTGAGATCGATTCGATCGATGCGATTCGCCGGCTGCTGCTGCGCGGCGCCTGTACGACCTTGATGCCGGTCTCGACGTTCCACGAAGATATCAGCGCCGGGAGTATCGCGGCGTTTCAGATTTCGGATGCCAGCGTGCACCGCGTGCTGTTTCTTGCGCACCCCGCCGAGAGCCGCCAGTCGGCGGCGGTTGAGGAAATCTCGCAGATCGTGATGACCGAAACCAATGCCTTGTTCGACCTGGGGATATTCGGCATCCCCGCTACGGCGCACGCGGCAAATGAAGCATCTTCCCCAAAAAGGAAGAAACGGTGAAACGCGCAGACGCTTACCGCCGCGTCGTTCTGACGCATTCCTGCCCTGCCGGCATGTGATCATCATGAGCGATCCGTTTGTGCCACTGATTACCGCGCCGGAGAACGCGACCGGACCCGCCTGGTGGTTTGCATTTCAGGGATCGCAACTGCTGGTCAGCGCCTCGCCCCAGGGCGCAGCACCGCCAATGTGCGCCGACCTGCACGAACTGGGTATTACTCCAGTGCGCCATCAGTACCTCGGCCGGTTCAAAGGGCGGCATTGCTACGCGTGCCAACTTGCCGACGATGCGGTGCCACCGGCAGGCATGGCGCTGAAGACATTACGCGCGCTGCTTACGGAATTCGACGAAACCCTGATCGGACTCGCCGGGCGGGCGTTCCAGATCGTGGAGTGGGACCGGACGCACCAGTTCTGCGGCGCGTGCGGCACGCCGACACAGCTTAAAACCGAAGAGCGGGCGCGCGTATGTCCGGGCTGCAAATTGCTGTTTTATCCGCGCGTCGCCCCGGTGGTAATGGTGCTGGTGACGCGCGGCAGGCAGCTGCTGCTCGCGCGCAAGCCGGGATACGCGCCGGGGCGCTACACGGTGGTGGCCGGTTTCGTCGAACCGGGCGAGACCCTCGAGCAAGCAATCGCCCGTGAGACGCGCGAAGAAGTTGCGGTTGAAGTGCGCAATATTCGCTATTTCGGCAGCCAACCGTGGCCGTTCCCGCACTCGCTGGTCATTGCGTTCAACGCCGAGCATGCCGCGGGCGAAGTCAAGGCTGACGGCATCGAAATCGAAGATGCGCGTTGGTTTGACCTGGATGCTTTGCCCGAGCTGCCGGAGAAGATTCATGTGTCGCGGCAACTCATCGACGCAACGCTGGCGCGGCTCGCACAGAAATCACCGCCTGCGGAATAACACTTATCCCTGAGGCAGGATAAAGCTGCGCGCGCAGGGAAATAACCGGGAACTCCGGTGATGCGTCGAGGCTCTACTTTACTTTACGCCGCGACTACTGACGCGTCATTGGCTCCGAGATGGTTCTGAGGATCCACAAGCCCTGATTCTTGTGCGTGATGTAGATATAGCCGCGCTTGTCGACAAGCACATCCTCCATCTGAAGACAGGTGATGCGTCGGGAACTGAAGTACAGAGGCTAATTCCGCTTGCGGCGATCGATGTCCGGTATGGGAGTTACGGCACCGGATGTTGATGACGGCATTACGTCTAATTGTTCTTCCGGGAAGACGTAACCACATTTGCAGTGAGCAACGTCCCCGGGTATAGCCATTTTGCAACGTGGGCAGGCTTTTAGTCTTCTCGCTGAGGCTTTTTGTGCCACACGTTCCGCTTCTTTTGCCAGCCTGCTTCGTCCTGCTTCCAGCGCCCTTGCAGCGTGGTCAGCCCGTGCCAATTTAGTAAGTTCCGCAACTTTCGCACTTTGCGCCGCCAGTTCCTTGCGTATGGCTTCCGTCTCCTCAAATGCCTTAGCCGTCTGGGCCGCCTGACTGGGATCTTTGAGATCCGCCTTGTGCTTTTTTTCCACCTCAATAAGCACTTGCGAAGCCTGCTTAAGGCGGGCGGCTAAATAATCCTCATAGAGTTTTTCATCTTCCAGTGCTTGTAACAGCGCTTCTTGCGCCTCGCTCGATTCAAAAGAATAGCCACAACTACAGCGCACAGCTTCTTTCGGGCTGCTTGCCTCACAGTGAGAACAATATTTTTGAAAAATATTATTTAATGTGTCGGTCACGGCTACCTAAGCAAGATTGAAATATCCGTTCATATATTAAGACGGAAATGGTTTTGTTTTCAATACCAGCCCCCGCCCATCACTGGCGCAGAGCCACCTATTTGCTACTTTCTTAAGTAAAACTAAGAAGAGGAGGCTTAAAAAGAACAATAAATTCTGATAAACAATGGCAATAAAACCGGAATTAGCTTGGTCAAGAGAAAAATTGAATTGGAGTTCAATCTTCGATTCAAGACGGACCCAAGCAGACCAGCGATCGTCGATGCCGGGATGCGGGGTGATTGCGTGTCAGGTATATGCGCCTCGCCTAGTGAGATCAGCACGTTTATCAAAGACATCCTGTGAATGGGCCAAGCACGAGAGCAGGGAAATAACCGGGAACTGCCGGTGATGCGTCGAGAGGCTCTAGCTTACGCCGCCACTACTGACGGGGGCGCGTCATTGGCTCCGGGGTGTATCTGAGGATCCACAAGCCCTGATTCTTGTGCGTGATGTAGATATAGCCGCGCTTGTCGACAAGCACATCCTCGGTCTGAACTACCAGCCTGTCGGCAGGAACCGGCCCGAACCGGCGGGTTGGATGCGGCGGGATGAAGTATCCCGCCTCTTTGGGCTGGCGCACATCCGCTACGTCGAATACGCGTAGACCCGCGTTGAAATAGGTCATATAGATCAGGTTGCCCAAAGGCTGCACAGACGGGTTATGAAACAACTGATGCTGATTATGCGGCCCAAACCGGCCTCCCACATCACAGAAATCCCGCTGCGGATACCCAACCGGGAGCGTGGGGAGAGGAAAGATCGACACCAGCATTGGCTGCGCGGGGTTCGACAGGTCGACGACTGACGCATGATTGAGCGGCTCCTTGCACTGGTTCCGGATCGCCTCCGAGTTCACGAACGCCACCTTGCGCTCCATGTCCGGAACAATCGTGTGCACGGTGATTGCGTCGTTGAACGGTGGCTTGAAATCAAGCCGGCTAACAAGCTTCGGGTGTGAGACGTCGCTGATGTCGAGGGTGACCAGCCCCCCCGAACCGTAGGGAAGGAAGGCGAGGTTTCCGCGTACTTCGACCGGGCCGTGAAGACTGGGCGCGGAGGTCTTTGGCGCCCCCGGAGCGCGCAACGATTTCTCGCCGCCCGCGACGTGTTGTCCGGGAATCCACCAACGGCCCGCCTCGACCGGGCGCGCCGGATCGCTGATGTCTACGATTAGGTATATGTTGCCTTCGTAGCCCGGCATGCCTGCCGCGAGATGCATGTAGCGGCCACCCGGATAGCCATTGCGGTGGGTCCCTTCCCCGCCGGTGCGAAACTGGCCGAGCTTCTTCGGATTGACCGGATCACTAAGGTTCCAAATCAGCACGCCCTCGTCGTTCGGCTTGTTGGGGTCGCCTCCCCACCCCGGGCTGATCTGTTCGAGCGCCGTGATCATCGTGTCGCCGGCGATGTCGACCTGCAGGGTCCAGGTATTCTCCGGCCCCGGGATGAACCTGACCAAGCGGGGGTCTGCAGGCTTGGTCACGTCGACAATGCTCCAGCCCGAGTGCCAGAAATGCCCGAGGTAGAGATACCAGCGCCCGCCGACCTCCCGGATCGACATCTTGAACCCGGGCCTGCCGGCAAGGTCGCTGTAGCCTACCGCTTCAAGATTGTGCGCAAACGCGCCGGCGGGGATCTGGTCGGCAACCGCCGCAGGACTTATCACTCCTGCCGCGACCAGCAAAAAAACCGCGACTAATCCCAAGCAATGATCGATGACTCGTTTCAGGTTTTTCATTTTCGCTCCCATAACTCATGGTTGCCTGCGACAATGCCACGGGGATTTCCCGTCTGCCACCAAGCGGTATCACCTACACGGAATCTCTATCAATCCGCAGCGCAACATTAAAGTGACCAAAGTGTGCACCAGGATTTGACAGATTAGCACGGGACGTGACTCCCGAAAACTCATAACGCGCGGGGGTTGTGGTCAATTTGCAGGTCAATCGTCGTCGCCTTCCCATGCTTCTCGCCCTTCCTTTTGGTTCCGGTTCTTTCAGGCTTTAATTTTACGTTTGCCACCAATCTCTAATCGCTTGGGCAATTTCTTCAGGCGCATCCTCCTGGATGAAATGGCCAGCTCCAGGCAACATCACCGTCTTATGATGTTTGAAGATCGATTCAAAGCGCTTCCGTTCTTTCTCTCGAAATGCGAAGTCGCGATCACCCCAGACAATCAGTGCCGGAAGGTTCGAGATGTTTCCAATTCTTGACTCAAGCATCTCTAGAAAATCGCTGCTCCCAATAATTTCTTTAGGAAAAACATGGGTGGGTTTGCGCGATTCGGGAGTAGAAAACGGAGCGAGATAGGCCTGCATGACATCGTTCGATGGCTTACGGCGGCAGATCCCCCTTGGAATGGCGAACCTGACAAAAAAGTTGAAATGCCGAATCAAAAATCCCGCAACCCGCCCTCCCATCAGACTGGAGAAGCGCTCGTAGTGCGGATCGCCCTTGCCGGGCCAGGCAAAGGTATTTCCGATGACAAAACCACTGAACCGGGACGGGTCCTGCACTGCGACCGATAATCCGATGGGACCGCTCCAGTCCTGAACCATCATGATCACATCCTGCAGATTCAGCTTTTGGATGAATGCTGTTAGAACCCTGGAATGTGACGCCGGTTTAAAGTCATATCCTTCAGGTGCCTGAGACAAACCAAACCCGGGAAAATCAAGGGCAATGCACCGGAAACCGGGAGTAAGTTCATGAATAAGATGGCGGTATAGAAACGACCAAGTGGGATTCCCGTGGAGCAAGAGCAGAGTTGGGCCACGTCCTTCGTCGATGTAGTGAAGGTGAGTATCGCCAACCGTGACGAAGTGGCTCGCGAACGGAAACAGTTTTTCGGGAACCCAGTCGGGCCTGGTATTCACGAACAAACTCTCTTATTCACTTTTTTGCATGCTTCAATACTACCACGGCAGCCCTAGTGCCTTAGTTAAGAATTTAACCAGCGGCACTTGCTTTTTACAGATCGCCTCGTACTCTTCCATAAAATGCGGGCTCTCTACCTGGGTATCGGAAAGAGCGGCGGTAACGATAAAATCTTTTCGCTTGATATCTTCGATGAACGGATGGTTGGGATCAAACTTCCGTGGTGGACGTGTGAGCGAACCGCCCTCTATGGTAAGTTTGCTTCGTACTACTTTCCAGTCGCCAGGATACTTTACAATCGCTTCCCGTACTTTAGTTAGAGCGGGGGCGTCTGGGTGCCACATGCCGGCGGCGGCAAAACTTTTGCCGGACTGAAGATGGAGATAAAACCCGGGCACCGATGATTCTTTGCTCTTTGCCGCCTGATGCTGGAAATGCGCTCCGAGGGTGGTCTT
>WNFB01001254.1_pt1 | contig 33255 bp, 28 predicted proteins | sample 5400501 | NCBI WGS metagenome assembly WNFB01 (sample SAMN13153341, study PRJNA577476) | soil metagenome | isolation source: 200 cm saprolite under Douglas fir tree site 2 hole 1 | place: USA:California | collected 2015-04-18
TGAGCGAGGCGGCGCTGGTGACGGCCTCCCGGCAGTTGCTGGACGGCTACCCGGGCCTCGACGTGCACGCGGTGGTCTCCGATTTCGAGGAGCACCTCGGCCTGCCCGACGGCGGCGGCCCCCGGCTGGTGGGCTTCCTCGGCGGAACCATCGGCAACCTGCTGCCGACCCAGCGGGCCGCGTGCCTGCGGTCGATCCGGGCCAGGCTCGCCGACGGGGATGCGCTGCTGCTCGGTACCGACCTGGTGAAGGACCCGGCGGTGCTGGTCGCCGCCTACGATGACGCCGCTGGCGTCACGGCCGCGTTCAACAAGAACATCCTGTCCGTGCTGAACACCGAGCTCGGCGCCGACTTCGATCTGGATGCCTTCGACCACGTCGCGCTGTGGGATCCGGCGGCGGAGTGGATCGAGATGCGGCTGAGGTCCGCCGAGCACCAGCAGGTCCGGCTGCCGGGCATCGGCCTGACCGTGAGCTTCGGCGAGGGCGAGGAGATACGCACCGAGGTATCCGCCAAGTTCCGCCGCGAGGACGTCCAGGCCGAGCTTGCCGCGGCCGACCTGACGATGCGGTCCTGGTGGACCGACAAGGGCGGCAGATTCGGCCTCTCCCTGTCAGTCCCGTCCTAGCGGCCGGGCTAGTCCATGATCACGGAGTATCCAGCACGCTCCGGGGTGTTGTGCCAAATCCGAAACTGGCGGGGTGGCGGCGGCCGTGGAGTCTTCGCTGCCGGCGATGATGGCGGCGAGGGCGCGGGGGGTGGCGTCGGTGATGGTGGCGCAGATGGTGCCCTGGTGCATGTCGTTGTTGTAGAGCAGTTCGAGGCTGAATGCCTGGTAGAGGCCGGCCTGGAGGCGGGCGGGCGCGCTGGCGAGGATGTCGCCGAGCAGGGGCAGGTCGTCCAGGAGGTCCGGGTCAATGTTGCGCTCAGGGCTTGGGGGTCAGCTCGGCCTCGATCGCCCAGCATTCGCCCGCGTACGGGCTGCCGGGAAGGTCCGGCCAGGACACCTCGGCGTCCGGGACGTGCCCGCCGCCGACCCGGCCGCCGGCCGCGGCGCGGATCCGCCGCTCGGACCGCCACCAGCCCCGGCCCTGCCGGTAAGCATCGCTGTCCTCCATGGACAGCCGGACCGCGAGGACGGCGCGGATGTGCGCCAGCCGGCCCAGCGCCGGCCGGCTGGGCGCGTGGCCAAGGCCGCTGACCGATAACCCGGGCCGGGTCAGCCAGCACCACGCCGGCCCAGGCCCGAGCCGGCCCGTCTGCACATAGCCGGCCTTGCGCCACCGGGCGACGATCCCCCGCAGTCGGTCCTCGCAGACCCCCAGCGATAAGGCGAGCAGGTCATACGGCGCGCCATACATCTCCCCGCACAGCAGCAGCCCGGCGATGTCCCGGCCGCCGAGCCGGACGCTGCCGGCGTCCGCGGTGGCCCGGCGGGACGGTTCCCGCCAGGGCTGCGGTGCTGCCTTCGGGGCTCATATGGCCTGCATTGTATGCTTATGAGGCACTCTGCCCCGCTGGTTTACCCGGCAGCCGTCCGCCGGGTGCGGAGGGCTTCCTGCGCGCGGATCTGGACGGCGAGCGCGTCGTGGGTGTCGGAGTGCAGGAACGGCACGCACCCGGCGGCCTGATCAGCGGCGCTGAGTTCGGCCCGCCAGGACGCCCACAGGCGCCCGGTGCCGCTGAGCCATAACGTCCAGCCGGGGAACTCCTGGCCGGTCGCGGCGGCCGGGCCGGTGACTGCTGGCATGGGTGTTGCTCCGGTCAGGTAGCTACGGGGGATGCGGGCGGGGCCGGGCACTAGGTGCCGACGGCGAGTGCGCGCCGTGGCCGCCGGCGGGTGGCGGCGGCGCGGCCGGCCTGCTCGATCTGCGCGGCCATGCCGGCCGGGCTGGTGTCGGTCAGGCCGTCCCCGGCGCGGGAGGCGGCCAGCGGCCAGGCACGATAGATAACGCTGGGTCCGCTCCACCCAGACCACCAGCCACTTCGGGTACCCGGCACGGAGCTGTCTGGCGGCCTGCCAGCAGGCCGCGTCATCGCCGCTCACGGGGCCGTCACCGGCACCCCGGCGGGCTCCCAGGGTGCCTGGCGCGGGTGCTGCCCGGGAGGATGCGGTTCGGGGCAGGGCAGATGCCGGGCGGGTTCCAGCGCGGCGCGCAGCTCACCGAGGTCATCAGTCATGACGGTGTGCGGGTTCAGCCCGGTGTGCAGGCTGCGGGACACGTACCGGGCGCGGTCACATGTCTCCTCCCGCCAGATACGGAAACACGGGAACTGTTCTTCCACGGCGGCGAGCGCGGGGGCGTGGGGGTTGTTAGACATTGGCGGCCTTTTCATCGATGCAGGCGACGGCATCGTCACGTGGCATGCGGCGAGGCTAGGCCCGGTGCCGGGAAGGGGCTCGCACACGGTGTGCGACCTCTGCCATGCTTTCCGTGAGGTACTCAGGTGGCAGGTCGTGCAGGTGATTGGTGAGGCGGCGCGGGGATGACTGACCGGGAGCTGGGGCGGCGCATCGGCTACTGGCGGCGCCGCCGGAACCTGACCCAGGCGGTCTTCGCGGACCGGATCGGAAGGTCCAAGAGCTGGGTGGAGAAGGTCGAAAGGGGCGAGCGCAGCGCGGGGCGGCTGTCGGTCCTCAATGAGATCTGCGAAGTCTTGCAGATCGACCTTTCCGCCCTGATCGGTGAGGAACCTCACCGCAAGTCACAAGGGTGCCTGGATGACAGCGAGGTCGGGCGGATCAGATCAGCACTGGAACGCTATGACTTCGCCGGCACGAACGGGAATGTCCCTGACCTGGCCTCACTGCGGCGGCGGCTGGCGCATGCGTGGGCGGCATTCGAGTTCGCTGATTACCAGCTGATGGGGTCCTTGCTTCCTGGCCTGCTGGAGGACGCCCAGCGGACCAGGGAGGCGCTGGGGTCACCGGAGTCACAGGTACTGCTGGCGGAGGTCTATCAGGTCATCGCCTCGACGTTGCGGAAACTGGGCGAGCATACGCTGGCGTGGCTGGCCGGTGATCGCGGGGTTACGGTCGCGCGGCTCAGCGGGGATCTGGCATCGGTGGCCGGGGCCGGGTTCAGGATCGCGAACGCGCTGCTGTCGATGGGCCGGCCAGGGCAGGCGCTGGCGCTGAACCTGTCGCTGGCTGACCAGCTAGAGCAGGGACCAGGCACGGAGCGGCTGCGGGCGCTGTACGGCCATGTCCTGCTGCAAGCGGCCATGGCCGCTGCCGCGTCCGGTGATGACCGGCAGACCGTGGACCTGATCGGGCAGGCCCGTGACCTGGCCCGGTTCGTCGCTCCGGGCAGCAACCATTTCCGGCTCGCGTTCGGGCCGGTCAACGTGTCCATGCACGAGGTCGCCGCCCTGGTCGCGCTCGGGGACAACGGGCGCGCGCTGGCCGCTGCCAATGCGATCAGCGGACAGGGCCTTCGCATGCTCCGCAGGGAACGGCGGGCCGCGTTAATGGTCGACACTGCCCGCGCATGCAGCCAGGCCGGGAACCGTGATGAGGCACTGCGCAGGCTGCTGGCGGCCGAGGATATCGCCGCGCCGGAGGTCCAGTGCCGGCCCGTTGCCCAGGCCACCATTGAGGACCTGCTGCACCGCAGCCGGGGCACCCCGGCGCCGGAACTAGCCCGGCTGGCCGAACGGGCCGGAGTCCGCCCATGAGCCGGCGTGTGCTGTATGTCATCGCGTGCGCCGCCCCGCCCACAGGGCAGGTTGACCGGCTGGTGAAGCTGGCCCACGAACAAGGCTGGGATGCCTGCGTGCTGACCACCCCGTCCGGGCGGCGGTTCGCTGACGTCCTGGGACTGGAAGAACTGACCGGCCATCCGGTGCGCAGCCAGTACAAGGACCCCGGCGAGCCCGACGTGCTCCCGCCGCCGGATGCCATCATCGTCGCGCCCGCGACGGTGAACACGGTCAACAAGTGGGCGGCGGGCATCTGCGACAATCTCGCCCTGGGGATCCTGGTCGAGGCGATCGGCAAGAAGCTGCCCGTGGCCGTGCTCCCCTTCACTAACCGCGCCCACGCAGCGCACCCGGCGTTCACTGACAACATCGCCAGGCTCCGCTCCTGGGGGGTAACCGTCTTGTTCGGGCCAGACGTCTACGCCTTGCATGAACCGGGCACAGGGAGCAGTTACCTGCATCTTTTCCCGTGGAAAACGGCAATCGCTGCGATCCGGCCAGATCCCCGGCTTTGACCTGGCACCTCCTCACGAGCGGTTCCCCTGACCGCCCGCAAGGATCTGCGCTCCCTGCGCTGGGGCCAGACCCCGGGCCCGGCCGTGGACGTGTCCCCGCCGAGCCGTGAGGCTCGGTGTTTGTGCCCTGTTGTGTCTGCGTGCTGCTGCCTGTCGTTCGCCCGCCTGCCTGTTTGTGCTTTAGCCGACTGTTCCTGACCTCGCCCTCGGGTCCCCTTGGGGTGGGGGTGAGGTCAGGAACGCCGTGGGCCAGCCGGGCTTTGCACGTTCTTGCAGGCAGGCGGGCGAATGGCACCCCCGGCCCGGCCACACAGTGCTTGCACGGCGCGTCGTGCCGCTGTCCAGGGCGTGTGCGGGCGCTGTGTGGCTTGAGCGGTTGGATGTTCGCTGACCTGGCAGCGGGGCTCCTGGCAAGCCCTGGTTCTGTCAGCCGAGATGTGCTCGGGCTCATGACAGAGTTGCGACTGCCTGGGCTGCGCGGTGGTCGGCTTGCTCGGCGAGGGCTGTGATATCGGCGGTCTCCTGGTTTGCTGTGTATGTGGCCAGGACGTGGCCCCGGATGACGGAGCGGATATCAGCTGCGCCGACTTCCACGCCAGCGGATCGCAACGATCTTAGGCGCTGCTCTCCTTCTGTGGCGGCGGCTTCAGGGTCGGTCAGCGCGCTTCTCGGCCGTCCTGTGCGCTTGCGGCACACGATGATGGCGTCCAGGTTCGAGGGTTCAATTCCGCTCTTGGTGACGCTGGTTGTCATCTCGCCTTTAACTGGCTGTATCGCTGTCACCAGGAATCCTGCCCGCGCCAGTGCGCGCATTACGGATGTCCAGCCTGAAAGGCGGGCCTGGTGGAATGTGAATGCGAGAAGGCCGGATGGTCGAAGTGCCCGGCTGCATTCTCTGAGAACATTTGTAATGCTGTTCTCGAAGTCCTGCGGTGAAGCGCTTTGCACTTCGCCTGCACTGCGGGTTGTTAGGGTGCTGGTCGGATATCCGGGGAATGGTATTAGCGCCCGGAGCCATGCGTGGAAGAAGTCAGCGAGTTCGGAGTAATGTACATTATCCATGTATGGGGGGTCGGTGATGATCAGGTCAACTGACTCGTCCGGCAAGTCAGTGTGCGATGAGTTGCCTGTGCGGAGGTAGATCAGCCCGGGCGTCAGTCCTGCTGATGGCCAGGAGCTGGCAACGGCGGCCTCGGTGGGCAGCGAGATGCTGGCGATGCGTTTGACGCCTTGGGCGGACAGGATCTGGTCGGCGGGTGCTGTTTTGTAGGCGTGGGCGCGAATCAGCCGGCTTTGGTAGAGGGTTGAGAAGGAGCCTGATGAGGCAGGCGTGCCCCAGGGGTGGGCTTCTAGCGGTGTCCGCTCTGGTTTAAGGATGTGATGACTGAACATGTGCCGGACAGCACCGGTTCCTTCGCCTTTGAAGGAGCAGAACATGTTGTTGAATTCAAGGGTGCCTGAGAACAGCGCTATCAGCGCCTCTCGTTCCGGTTCCCCGGCGCTGAGGTCCCGGACTGCCCGGCCGAGCAGGCCAAGTGAGTAGAGCTGACGGTCGTTGAAGAATTGCGGCCACGTCGTGTAGCCCCACCGGATCGCCTGGCGGGTGTTCTCTCCGTCAGCGAGCAGTCCGTGCGGCAGGACTAGCCCGGATCTGGCCTGGCTGACTAGCTCGGAGCACTCGGCGTAGAGGACGCGGTCGAAGTCGGCGATGGGCTCGTAGCGCTTGCGGCCGTTGAAGCCAAGGACAAGCTTCGCGTACATCTCGTGACGTGGCGGTGTGCCTGCGAGCGCGGTCAGCACTTTCGAGGAGTGCCCGTTCACGCATGTCATGGTGCTGCGGCTGACGGCGCCTTGCCGTGTGATGCGATGGCCACGGCTGCACGTCAGGGTCTCGAAATCGTATCTTCCGGGCATGACGTCCAGGCACGTCGGGCAGACGACCTGCGCTTCCGGGACTCGTTTCGGGTAGGCGTTCTGTGAGTAGACATGAGTGGAGAACAGGCGCGTGCTCTCGTGGCATTCGGGACAGTCGGCGCTGGCCACCCAGAAGTAGTACAGGACAGTCTCGCCGGTTTCAGTCCGGTGAACGCGATCTATCTCTGCCCGGCAGGTCTTCTCGATGCTGCCATATGCACGCTGGAGTTCGGCAATGTTCCACCGCTGGACTGCCTGGCGCTGAACGAGGGTGGCAACGGGGTTAATATCCCAACCGATGACATTCGCGCCGAGCTTCACCGCCTCGATGAGCGTCGTCCCCGAGCCGGCGAACGGATCGAAGACGGTGAGACCATCCAGCCTGGCGGCAGAGCCATAGGCTTCAAGAGCGGAGGCGCTGTCAGTGGTCACCGCTGAGCACAGGATTCCGCGGAAGACACTACCTAGGCGTTTTGCCCACCACTTATGAGTGCTGGTCGCCGGCCGGTGAACTTCTTTGCGCCAGGACTCATGCTCTCCGATATGGCTCAGTTCTGCGGCAGGGAAATCGCATTCTAGCGCGCTCATCTGCGGCACCCCAGAGAGGGTGATTTCTTGCACCCAGCCAGCGAGCGATGGTTCGAGATCAAAAAGCGTCACTCGTCATCACCTTATTCCGGCATAACAGGATCTTGATCGGCGTTCCTCATGGTGACTGGTCCGCTTCCGGTGCCTTTCATCTTGTAGGCCGCAAAGTCGTGCTTTCTGCCGGCGGATGGATTTCGGGCAGTGTCCGGTATTAGCTTGTTCGAGCGCATGTCAAAGAAGTAGCCGATTATCATGAACTCCGTCTCGGTCCTGGTGAGTTCGCCGACCTGTTCGAGGTCGCCGCCAACGGGAAGTTCCGCCGGGGCGATGAGTGTCATTTGCCCGGTGGTGCCGGTGGTCAGGGCGAACGGCGTGGGGGCAACGTACATCTTCCGGTCACGGACGAGCAGGTCACCGTAGGAGCCGAAGCCCTTGAAGCTCCTGTTCTTGTGGGCATACCTGTGATCGGCGTTGAGGAAGTCACCGTGACACAGGACTAGATCTATGACGGGATACTCGGTGTCATCGGTTCCTGACGGGTACCGACCGAAGACGTACCAGATGATCCGGTCGTTATGCATGCCGGTTGGCACCCGGCTATTGGAGTCGTAGCTTGCCTCCCGGCCGGGCCATCCGAGCCCTTTGACCTCGTAGCCCTCCGGGTGGTGGACGAGGGTGAAGTCGGGGTAGGTGTTGCGCCCTGGCGTGTCGTGCGTGAGGTCAGCTTCCGCCAGGCGTGCGCTAACCCAGTTCTGGAAGTGAAACTCTTTATCGGCCCGGCTCGCACGCTGGATGAGCACAGCACGCTGCTTAGCGTCGCAGAATGCAGCGAACGCGGCGGCGCAACTTGACGGAGTGGCGTTGGGCAAAACGTGCTTCCTTGTCGCGTGTCTGAGAGCAACGGGCCACGATCAGGCTAGACCTTGAGACTGTCAGAGACGGTTACCCGGCGCTGGGCACTCTGCGAGACGGCATGCTCCGGGCCGAAGATCGGCTATGGGCCAGTACTGGCTGGCGGCAGCGGCGCGGGCCTGGGGGCGGGCGGGCCGCCTTCGGTAGGTGATGTGGTTCCTCGTGCAGTGGCCGCGCGGCGCGCCATGGTGGGCTTGTCCGCGCAGTTGGGGTGGCTGGTCTCGTTGTCGTTGGTCTTCTGCGGAGCCTGCCCCGTTACGGGGGGTCGGCGGGGTATACGCGCTACGCTCCACGGCATGTTCGGGAATCTTGCGGACTGGGGGACCTCGGATCCGCTGTCAGCGGGCTAGCGGCCGTCGTTCTCGCGGCGGCGGCCATCATAGGCGGCTCTGCCGGCCTCGGTGACTGGCGGGGCAGGCAGCGCGCCGAAAAAGCCCTGGCCGATGAACAGGCCGAGAACATCAGGCTCGACCGGCGCCGGGTACTCAACGGCTGGTCCGGGAACGGCCTCCCGGTCTACGGCGTCACCCTCGTGACGGACGAGGCGGAACTAGCGAAGGCCGCGCAAGAGCTGAGCGCCACCGGCCCGACCGACTACGTCGTCCTGCGTGTTAGCGAGAGCACTTTCGGCAACGCCAACCGGGCCGACTCGCTCAGGCAGTTCATCGAGAGAGAGGGCTACCTGACCCGGGCGCCCGACGCTGGGGAGTACGAGGCGCTGGAGCGAGGGATTAAGGCCCTGGGCGAGGTACCAGCGTAGTTGGGCCCGCAGGCCGCGTTCGCGATCGGCCGGTGGCTACGAACTGGCGAAGGAAGTGTCCGGAAACCAGTGGGTCGACCCTGAGCGGCTGCCTGGCTTCATCAACGAACTCCACCTCGCCTACGAGGCCGGTCTTGTCAAGTTCCGCCTGACCGACAACGTGCAACCGTCCAACGCGAGCTACTACCTGCAGCAGATCCGGGAAATCACCCTGACGACGGCTGGCCGAGACCGCGCGAAGGGACGTGTGGTCTTTCAGCCGCTCCCGGATGTCGCGGACGACAACGGCGGCAAGATCAGCGACCTCATCTTCAGGCGGATCGCGGACGCGATTGAGGAGCAGTACATCCCGGCCGATGTGGCGACGTTTCTCGCCGACGAGGGCATTCCGCCGCCGCCGCTTGAGCTGCCGGGCAGACCCGAGGAGTGCGACGCCTACGCGGTGCTGACGAACGTCTGGCGCTTGGGGTCTGAGGGCCGCCGCACGATCCGCCGTTTCGTCGGCCGCTGGTTGGACGACCTGCTGCTTATCGGCCCGGACGTCGAAGTACGCGCCCTTGTCATCGACCAGCTCGCGCGCCAGGGCTGGAGCGTCCGCGAAGCCGACTCGATGCTCGTGACCTCTGATCCTGTTCGCGGGGTGCCTGCTGCCGCCCCTTACCTGCGGTCCTCGCGGCTGCATGCGCTGATCGATGCCCAAGCCAAGCCCCAGTTCCTGATTAAGAAGCCCGACCAGGCCGTCTTCGCGTCCATGAAGGCGGTGGAGGTCAGAGTCCGGAACCTGGCCGGCCTAACCGACCAGGACTTCGGCGTAGACCTGATGAACAAGGCGTTCGGTCCGAACGGCCTGCTGACAGACAGATCGGCGGGAAGGGGCGAGCAGGATGGAACCCGGCAGTTCTTCCACGGCGCGTTCTCAGTTATCCGGAACAAGGCGGGCCATCTTGACGTCGACTACGGTGACCAGTCGGAAGCGGCGGAGGCGGTAGGTACGGCAAGCCTGCTGATGCGGATCCTCGATCGGGTGGAGGCCCGACTCGTCCAGGCAGGCCGTACTGCTGCACTCGTTTCGGTTAGCCTCGATCCTCGGTACAGAAAATCGGTTGAGGTCCTGGGCCGGCTCGTCGCCCGTGTGGCTTGCCGCGGGGATCGTGTCGTTTGGCAGGTGTCATCGGGGCGGGAAGCGGAAGCGCAGGGGCCGGTCGTTCCACCAGGGGATGGGGACTTCGAGGTCGGCGAAGCCGGCGTCGATGAGGACGGGGTGGTGGCTGCGCAGGTTGAGGGCGCAGGTGACGGCGTCCGCGGTGATGTGCAGGGTGCCGGTGGCGTCCAGGAAGTGCCGCCAGACGGTGTCGGGGGTGGCGCTTTCGTAGCGTGGCAGCTTGCGGGCGAACAGCCGGTAGAGGTTGCCGGCGACGACGGTGAGGGTGGTGTCCAGGTCGACGTTGAGCGAGACGCTGGAGGACAGCGCGTTGAGGCCGAAGCCGGAGATGCGGGCATCCAGCTCGTTCTCGATGAGCATCCGCTCGGCGTACCGGGCGAACAGGTCTTTGGCCGGGGCGGCATCCTGCAGGTCGTTGGTGATGAGCAGGGTGGGCTGGTCGCGGCCGATGTTGCGGATGGCGATCTGGCGGACCGGCGCGCTGATGCCCTTGAGAGTGATCATGTCTTCGTGCAGATGAGGGTGGCGGTAGCGGCCGGCGCGGTCGATGGTGTGGTGTTTCCACGCGCTGGCGGGCAGGGCGGCGAGGCGGGCGAGCTCGGCCTTGCCGCGCTGGCGCAGGGTGAGCCAGGTGATGCGGCGGGCGGACAGCTCGTCGAGGATCTTGCGGGTGGTGAGCTGGGAGTCGAAGACCAGCAGGCCGGGCTCGGCTCCGGTGGCCGCTTTCCAGTAGTCGGCGAAGGCGATGATCTCGCGGGCCTGCTCGGTCTTGGTGATGTCGGCGTTGGCGTAGACCATCTCTCTGGAGGCGTGGTCGCTGGCGAAGAAGGTGAGCACCGAGCGGGTGCGCTGGGACCGGGCGGGCACGTAGTGCTCTTCCAGGACCGGGTCGTCGCCGTGGTGGCGGATGGCGTGGAAGTCGCAGTCGAAGCCTTCCTCGCCGCCGGCCAGGCCAAGGGTGCGCAGGCGGCGGATGAGCCCGGTGAGCAGCTGCTGGCTGGATTCGCGGCGGGCGCGGTAGGAGTAGGTGGACAGGTGGGTGGCCTTGGGCAGCGCGGTCAGGCCGAGGAAGAACGCCAGTCCCTCGTCGTCGGTGATCTTATCGATGTGGTGGGCGCGGGGCACCCGGGTGGCCGCGGCCAGCAGCAGCGTGCCGGCCGACTGCCAGGCTGACAGCCGGCTGGTGGCGGGGTAGCCGCACCCAGCGATCAGCTCGTGCAGGTGCAGCTCGGTCATGGCCGGGGCGAGCAGCAGCAGCCCGGCGTGATCGCAGGGGAGATCGGTGGGCTCGGCGGGCCAGCCGGGCAGTGCGGCTGCCCGGACGGGTGCCAGCTGGGTCGCGGGGCCGCGGGAGGCGTCGTCGTCGCCGCGAAGCCGCGGCAGGCCTTCGGCGGCGCAGATCTTCCACACGGTCTGGGCGGAGACCGGGGTGCCCTCGGTGGTGAGGATGCGGGCGATCTCGGTGACGCTCAGCCGGCGGGCGCGCAGGCTGATCACCTTCTCCCGCAGCGGCCCGGTGGCCTTGACCGGGCCCTTGGGGCCGGGCCTGGGATCGGCGAACAGGCGCATCCGGCCCGACCGCAGCAGCGTTGCCATCTGGTGCACGCTGGCGGTGGAGTACCCGAACTGGCCGGCCACGCGCCCGGCGGGCTGCTCGTCGACGAAGTAGGCCCGCATCGCCTCATACCGGCGCTGCGCGGAGCCGGAGGGCTCGGTGAAGAACTCCGCTCCCGGCCGCATGCTGATACCTCAACGTGTCTAGGTGAATAACTTCCATCTACGGTAATCCTGCAGCGGCAGCGGGCCCGGCACGACACGCAGGAAGGAACAGCGTGAACAGGGAGATTTCTCACGGGAGCAGCTGGCAGCCATCACCGATGTCCGGATTCAGCGCTGCGGAACGATTGAGATTCCTTCACTAGGACCGGGTGAGGTCATCGCAGCCCTGCAGCGACGTGATGCCATGAGCAGCGCGAACGCCACGGCCTCGCCGGCGAGTAAGACTCAAGGCGGGCTCACGCCCGCCCCCCGAGAATCGAGGCTAAGCGATATGCGCCGGATGTCTGGGCCGCCGGTCATGGGCGTGCTCACCTTCGGTGACAACCTCACCAACTTCTTTCACGGTGACACGCTTGTGCGCATGTGGCCGGACCTGTCACCGCGTCTGCCACAGGAAGTCAGGGCAGCATGGGAGGAGCAGCACCTGGTCCCGCATGTGGCCGGACCTGTCACCGCGTCTGCCACAGGAAGTCAGGGCAGCATGGGAGGAGCAGCACCTGGTCCTGCGGGCGTGCGGCCGCAGTCTCTTCGAGCTGCTTCGCCAGGCCAAATAAACGAGCACGATACAGCACAGCGTTATCCGTGCGCGAACCCGCCTGGGTCCGCGTGGATGGGACCGTGCCGATAAGCGCCCGGTCCCGCCCAATCTCGGCGGCAGGAACTCGTAGTAGGACTGGCTGGGTTTAGTCCCGGTCTCTCTAGCCATTGCATCCTCCTCGTAGCGGCGCACCTCTCCCCATCCCAACCTTTTCTCGGAGGGATCATGCAGGAGCGTCAGCCATTCGAAGATCGGCTCTGATTCTTGGCCTGGGTCGTAGCCGGGGAGGACCCGTGTACGGATTTGTTGCACTATAAGCTGCAGCGACTCGTCATCGTCCGCTGCCAGACCACTGCGTCGCCAGCGAGGGGAAGCGAGCACACCGGTCAGTGCGACTGCCTCTGGATAGATTGCAGCATTCCAGTGTGCACCGCGAAAGGGAAACTTCCCTGGCGGGTACCCGCGGGGCGCTCGGAGCTGGGCGAACCGTTGGCGCCTGGTCTTCATGGGGACCCAGGAATCAGCGAATTCGAAGGCCCGGGGGAAGACGGCGGACACCCACCCGCGCCGCAACCGACGTATCAGCACGCGATGCTTTCGCTGAGCTGCGACTACCTCCGGGAGCTTAGCCAGATCTAGTTGGTTCTCGGCGCTGTATGCTCCGAGTCCGATCCAGAGGTTGTGGCGCAGGCAAACGATCTGATCGTGACGCATCCAGGCGTAAACATGCGTGGTGATGCCTTTAGCGGCCATGCAGCGCAGGCAGGCTAGCCCGACGTAGTTCGGGCGACTGGCGATGTTCCGCCCGCGGAGGACCATGCTGCGGGCATCAGCATACTGGTCACGCAGTTCGGGGAGGGCGTAGGCCAGGCTCGCTTCGGGGAGGCCCGTCGCCTTGGCGAGAGCGTAAAGCTCGATGCCCGTGTATATGTCGCTGGTCCAATCGTGGAGACTCGCGATGAGAAAGTCGCTGGCTTTGGCGTCATCATGGGGCCATGTGTGAGGTGCAAGGTAGGAGGCTAGGTCTTCGATGGCGCAACAGTTGGCGCGCGCCAGCCGTTGGAGGTACGACTTGACGGTTTCGTCTTGGACCGGTTTGGTCAAGCCGGGCAACTGCCGGATGCCTGGGAGCGGCAACTGTGGGTCGGCCCTAGAGTCAGGCGTCATTGCCGACTCCGCGGGCTTCGGATGCGGCTCAATCTCCATCCTGGCCTCGGGATGCTGATGCGGCCCGCGTAGGGGGAGTTGCACATTTCTCGGCAGGCTGACGGTGTCAAGCAGACATATCGACCGTTGTTAACTCGGGATGCGTAGCAAATTGGAAATCGATTCTTCGTAGTCGTACGTAATGTCGATGAAGCGGATCATGCGAGAAGCGGTCGCGGCTGGCGGTGGCGATCCCCATTCCGGGTCGCTCAGCAACCGACCCCAGCTGGCCTGCTCTTGAATATCACGAGGCAGAGGATCGAAGACCCTCATGCTCCGTAGGGTGGCGCCGCCGCCGAGGCCGAGAACGGTAAGAATGTGCAGGTAGAAGAGCCCGTGGCGCCGGTCGGGGACAGGAACAGAGAGCGCGGCCCAGCGCCGGCTGGCGAAGACGGCCGCCAGCGCGGTGCACTCGGGGTGTATCGCCCACCCTGGCATCTGCCAGGTTGCAAGGGCGGGGAGGGCGCCTGCGGAGCGGACGCGCTGCTGCCAGCGTTCCAGCAGGACTGGATACCAGTGCGGGTGGTAGTCGATCCGCCAAGAGTGCTGAAGATAGCCGCCGGCGATCTCGTAGGCGCGAATAGCGGCCGTGGGGCCACGCAGGGTTGCCATCTTGTCAAAGCGTCGCTGGGCGGCGGCGACCTCCGGCATTGCTGAAAGGTCCAAGCGCTGGCCGCTACCTTGTCCGTAGAGCCAGTAACCGTGACGCAGGCACGCTGTCTTGTGCGCGAATACTCGGGTGTCGGCGTATGCGCCACCTCGGCGGTTACGGCACCCAGGGCAATCGGCGGCGGGACCTCGCAGGAACGAAACGCGGATGGCTGGCGATTCCCTGGATGACCTGAACGTCCTGGGCGTCAGGGAAGGGATCGCCCTGATGAGCTGGTCACCCGCAAGGCCCGTGTAGGACAGCAGTCTGTCGAACGCCGCGGCGTTCAAGGTGAGCACCATGACCGCCAGGTCCAGTTCTTCGGTCGGCGCCAACGAAGGGAGACGGCCGAGCAGGCTCGCGAACGTGCGCAGGTCGGTCCCGTTGACTCGGGCGACCCTGGCCAGGTAGGAGCCTGATAGCTCGCCATGGCGAGGGCGGGGCACCACCGGGACCCGCCTGGCCGGCGGCAGGATCAGGCTCAATGCTTGCCGCGCTTGCGGGTCTTCGGAACGGCCTGCCGCTCGGCGGCGGCGTCCTCAGTGGCGCCGTGGTCCAGCTCCACGGAATCCAGGAGCTGCTTGTCGATGCGCTCAGTGCCGGTCAGGATGGCCTTGATAGCCGCTTCGCGGATCAGGTGAGACAGCGAGACGATATAGCCGCCGGTGCGTCCGAAGAGGTAGTCGGCCAAGGGAAGGAGGCTGCCGGGCTTATGCGCGTGGAGGCGCAGCGCGCGCTCGAAGCCCTCGATGAGCATGGCCCATTCCTGGCGCTGGGCGATGGTGCTGTAATTGCTGGGGAAGGCCTTCAGTGGGGTAAACCGGCGGGCGAGCTGGTGGCCACGGTGCCCGGTGAAGAAGCCGCAGTTCTCGACGTTGATCCCAGCCAGGACGAAGGTGGCCGGGATGTGGTCCATGAAGTACTTAAGCTGGTCGGACTGCTGGTCGTGGCTGGCGCGGGACCGGTCGATCTCGTGGACCTCGTCGACGAGAACAAGGCTGGTCCTCAGGTCAGTCATAAGCTGGCACGCCTGGTGGGCGAGTGCCGTCTCGTTGGCGCGGGCAGCGTGCGGCGCGCCGAGAAAATATAGCAGCTCGGCGGGCAGGGCCTTGGGATGCTGGGCAGTCGGCACGGTGATGTACACGACCGGTACCGCCTCGGTCATCTGCGGATTCCGTCTTCGGTAGGCCCGTTCGACGGTGCGGCCGAGCGCCTTGATGGCAGTGCTTTTCCCGACGCCGGGCACGCCGCTGAGGACCATTCCGCAAGATGTGCCGAGCTGCTGCCCGCGGTTGAGCCGCATGAAGAGCAGGCCCTTGGTCACAGTGCGGTCGAGGATCGGGGTCTTCAGCGCGGGCAGCGCCGCGTGGTAGTCACCGCGCTTGTCGTCGTACGTGAGCCGCTCTGCAAGGGTCAGGCGGCCGAGCTCGGCCTCGGTGAGCAGGGTCACCGGCTCGGGATGATGCTCCACGGACGCGCGCCAGCTGTCCAGCGTGGTGACCACGCTGGATGTGAAGCTCCCGGTCTTCACAGCCGCCATGGCACGTCTCCGGGATTGAACACCTCATACGCGCCCTGCTCCGAAGACTGGGCAGTTTCCACTTGTTCATACCCATCCTCGTCCGGTTCCGGCGTCGTTGCCGGATCATCTGGTGCTTCCGTCGGCGGACGTACTGGCCGGTTGGCATCGACCGCGACGGCCTTGGCCTCCTCCGGGTTCAGGTCCTGACCGTGAGCCCGGTTCAGGAGATCGGCAACGTTCCTGGCGATGTCCGCCTCGGCCGGGCGGGGACCGGACCGTTCGATGGTCATGCGCCGGGCGTGCTCCCACAGGGCGAGGCCGAACGGCTGCCCGGCCAGGGAGCGGTAGACCCACGGGACGATGATCCACTTGACCTCGCGGTGGTCCCGCAGCCAGACGACGGTGATGTCGTAGGGATCGTAGTGGACCTCCCATTTCTTCCTGTTCCCGCCCGGAAGGCCCGAGTCCAGCCGCCGGTAGGGGTTGAGGGCCTTGCAGTCGTAGGTCCGGTTGTCGATGGTCAGCCCGTAGTCGTTGACGGTCCGGAATACGGCGGGCAGGAGCTCGACGTAGTCGTCCCCTGTGAGGGGGAGCGGGACGTACCCGCTGATGCCGACGCAGGCCGCGTACATTTCGTTGGGGGAGAGCTCCCGGCCCTCACCCCAGGTGTGACTCAGCCCCTCGTGCGGCCGGCTCTGCCAGCGGCCTTTTCCGACCGTTTCAAGATCAACATATGCCTTGACCTGTTATTTCACGTCGCGAACATGTCCGTGACGTGATGGTGCTCGGGCTGATCGTTCAACCGCTACGCCTGCCACCCTGCGCCCGGACCGGCTTAGCTTGTCGAGATGGGGTGCCGGTAAGAATCGTGTGACCAGCCGCAAACGAGGAGTGATCTAGCTTGTGGTGTGGGAAGGCCTGCCTGGAGAGCGAGCATTCGTCAGTGCCCGGCCGCCCGCTCAGCCCAGACGTATGTACCGGTCCTGGCAGGCAGCCCGTACCCGGGCACGGGAATCTCCGCGGTGCAGTCCCGCCGGCTATTCGACGCCGTTCCGCTTCCTTGGAAGCGGAACGGCCGGCATGTGCGGGCGGCTCGCGGGGCGCACTGTCCTGCGGCTGCGCTTGTAACGCAACCCGTGTCCGCGATGGATGTCGCCCGTCCCAGGCGCCGCACAGGCCCGTACCTACGCCGCCTGCACTACGACTCGGCGGAGGACGCAGGAACTGAGGCCGCGAGGGGTGACCGAACGAGTGAGCCGCCACGGCTCACAGGGTGGCGAGGCGGTCGGCGACCATGAGCATCTGCAGTCCCAGCGGCTGCAGGTCGATCCGGGTGCACCACAGCCCGCTCGTCACCCGCTCCACGACGCCCCACTCCCAGATCGCCGTGGCGTCCAGCCCGCAGCGCTCCGCCAGCCAGCGCGCCCTGGCCCAGGGGTCGCCGTCGAGCAGCTCCACGGGGTCGTTCCGCATCATGACTCCAAGGTCGCACTCGGCCTCAGCAAGGAGCCCGTCGGGGTCGACGAGCTTGAACATGGCGCGGCCAGGGACCTGAAGGGCGTTCAGCTGGTGAACGTCCCCGTGCACCAGCACGGCCCGCTCATCGTCGTGGGCGGCTATGCGCCGTGCCGCGCAGGCCAGGGCGTGGTCGACGGCCGCCTCGGTGCACGGATGGCCCAGCTCCTCCCACTGGGTGGTGACGAAATCGGCGAGCCGGCGCGCCTTGCCAGCTCCCGTGGGCAGGCCGGAACCTGCAGCCGGCCGCCACACCGTTTCCGCCGTCGCCACCAGTATCTCCAGCCGTTGGGAGAGCGGGCGGCCCAGCTCGTAGAGGGAGGGCCCGAGGCGCTCCAGCAGCAGCGCACCCCGGGCGGCGTCGTGACGCAACAGGCCGACGCAGCCCCGGCCCCCAGCCAGCTCCAGCATTGTGATCTCGTGACGAGCATCCCCGACGTCGTGCGGAATCAGCAGTTTGAGCACTGCTGGCGTGCCGTCGCCGAGACTGGCCTCGGCCACGAAGGCCTCGGAGGCGTGCGGGTAGGGCCGCTCCACCGAGACAGACCACTCGGCCTCAAGGTCGGCAACCAAGCGCGGCAGGTCCCGCAGCCACCGGCCGGCTCCGCAGGCCGCCGCAGCATTGGCCACCACATCGGGGACGCGCAGCGTCATTTCCCCAGGGTCGCACAGGCGCCGGGATCCCCGCGCTTGCCAGCCACGAGCTCGTGCTCGTCCGGCAGTACAGTCCAGTGCTCGATCAGCTCATCAACGCCCATCGGCGGCGCTCTCATGGCCGCCCATCTTGCTCCCGGCGGCGCAGCGGCGGATGGCCTTCCCACACCACAAGCTAGATCACTCCTCGTTTGCGGCTGGTCACACGATTCTTACCGGCACCCCGGTATCTCCGAAGAGTCCCGTCATTCAGCTGACTCATTCCGGCACTGCCGCGGCGGTTCCTGCCTGCGGGGCTTGATGCTGCGGTTCGGCGAGCTGGGCCTCGAGCTGAGCGATGCGCCGGTCGGCGAACCGGTTGTTGGAGCGCGCGGCCTCCAGCCGCTCTGCGAGGGTGCGGTTGTCGGCGGTGAGCTGGCGGACTCGCTGCTTGAGCGTGGTGTTCTCGGTAGTCATCCGCTGGATGGCGTCTTGGGTGAACTCGCGTTCGGCGTCGCGGAGCTGGCCGAGCAGCTGCCCGATGCGGGTGCGCTGAGCGCGGATTTCGTCGTGGGCGGCCTTGAGGGCGTCTTCGGCGTTGAGCGCCCGCTCCCGCCATGGCGCCTCGGCCGTGGAGTCTTGTGCGGCCTGGTCACGCTTCCGCTGGGCGGTGTGCGCTGTCCCAGCGGCCTCCATCAGTGTCCGGGCGTCGGGGTTTTCGTAGAGGAAGGTGCGGGAGACCGCTGCCCGCCGTGCGACAGCGGGATAGGTGAGCGGTGCCTTGCTGCGCCGTAGCCAGGCGATGGCGTCGCGGACCTGGCCCAGTTTCTGGCCTGTGGCGCGGCGGCGGGCCTCGATGGCGGCGGCGGTGCGCTCCGGGGTCACCCTGTCGCCTCTAGCTCATCGCCGGTCGCATCCGGTTCTTGTTCGGGGATGGCGTGAATGTCTGCCGCAGCCTTGGCGAGTTCGGCAGCACGGAACCCGGTGCTCCAGATCCGCTGGAAGTAGTCCTGGGGACGGCGCAGGTCCAGCGCCAGGGCCTCATCGAGAAGGCCGAGCCCGGCCAGGGCGGCTTCTAGCCCGCCGATCGCGGCGGCGGTGGGCGCGAACACCTGGTGCAGCCAGGCGGCGGTGGCCTCATCAGGGGCGCGTTCGGCCAGGGAGTACCACTGCTCGCGCTTGCGCCGCCAGTAGAGCAGGTCGGCACCGGACATTACGAAGTTGCCGCCGTTGTGGCAGTCCAGCTTCCACGGACAGACGCCGCCGTCGACGACCGGCTGGAAGGTGCAGAATCCGCCCTCGGCCGGGGTGCTGCGCCGGGACAGGTCGATCGCCAGTGCCTGCGCCTGCTCCCGGGACGGCGGTTCGGCCGGGCCGGACAGCAGCTCGCCGGGCCGGGCGGCACCGGGCCCAGCGACCCACACGTGCTGCAGTACGTCTTCCAGGTCGGTCTGGGTGAGGTGGACGTAGTGCTCGGCCATCTTCTCCGAGACCTGGCCGAGGTAGCGGCGGATGTGCGTCAGGGACGCGCCGGCCCGCAGCAGGCTGGTGGCCAGGGAATGCCTGGCCTGGTGGGGAACCCACCGGCCGATGTCCAGGTCATCGATCCATCCCTTGAAGCCCCGGTGGAACCACTTGTAGGTCAGCGGCCGGCATCCGTCGGCGTTGCGCTGGTTCGAGGGGAACAGCGCCAGCCCGGCGCGTTCCTCGGCGGTGGGCGTCCGGTTGCGGCGGGTGGTGACCAGGGCGATCGTCTTGTGCTGGCGGGCTTCCGGCAACTGGTAGACCCGTTCGGGGATGCGGATTGCGGCGTCGTAGTTGCCGACCTTGGTCTGGTCGTGCCACAGCATCGGCAGCCCGCCGTAGCGGCCCAGGCAGTCCAGCCGCAGGTTGAGCACCTCGCTGCAGCGCCGCCCGGTGACGATGATCGTCTCCCAGGCATCGCGCAGCCCGCGGTCGCACGGGTCGTAGACGGCGGCCAGCTGGCTCAGGTTGGCGTCATCGGCCAGGGCGCGGGCCACGGCGTCGGGAAACGGGTGCCGGGCACGGCGGATGATCAATCCCGGCTGGGGCATGGCGGTGAGGAAGCCCCGGTCCAGGCCGAGCCGCTCGGCGTCACCGGACTCCAGTGCCTCACGGAACAACCGCCGGGTGCGGTGGAACACCGCCTGCCGGGTGTTGGCGGTCACGATCGACGGCTTGCCGTGACGCCCCCGGAACCCCAGCGACGGCAGGCCGTCTCGTTCCCGCTGCCGCTGGTCGGCAGCGAACTGGTGCATGTGCTGCGCGGTCAGCACAGCGGGGTCGTGCCCGCCGCCGGGAGCGCGGAGTTCCAGGAAGGCGCTGAGCTCCAGCACGGCTCGTCGCATGTCGTCGAACGTGCGGGTGCTGCGCGGGCAGCGCGGTGACCGGAACACGGCCGCGAAGTGGTCCCACAGCAGGTCGCGCAGCCACCGCTGGGACGCCCCGGTCAGGTCGATCCGGCCCGGGCGGCCCGGTAGCCGCCTGCCGAAGTGCTCGGTGAGGATGTAGCCCTGCTCTCGCGTCTCCTCCGGTGTCACATACAGAACCTGCAAGCCGCGCACGATCTCGCCGACGATCGCAGGAGCCTCCCGGCCGGCCGCGCGGGCCAGCGCCGCATCATCGCCGGCATCCAGCTGGGTCAGCGAGTGAAGACTGAGCTGGCGGCAGCGGTTCGCCAGCGCCTGCAGCCAGGGCAGTTCCCAGCTGGTGTGCGCTGTCTGGGTGTGGGCGTGCATGCCCCACTGCATCTCGGCTCGCAGCAGCGGATGCAGCTCGCGCAGGTTGACTTGCGAGGAGCGGAGCACCGGATCAGCTCTCGCGCACCACTGGCGGAACGCTGCCTCATCACCGTAGAGGACCGGCACCGGCCGGCCGCAGCGCTCGTAGCGGTTGGCCCACTGCGACGGCAAGGAAGCCGATCCCGGCTTGCCCTGAGCCTGGTACCGCCCGTCGTGCCCGGCGCACAGTCCCAGCGGCGAGTTCGCCAGCTCCGGGCAGACCCGGACATCGCAGCGCCCATAGCCCGGATACGGCTCCTGCCTTTCGAGCCACGCGGCGAAGTCCGCATCGTCTCCGTGATGTTCCCGGTGCCGGAACCAGCGGAACTGATGCTTATCGCACAACACGAGGGTGACGTGGCGAGCGGGGCGCTGCGGGCAGATCCGGCACGGCCGCTCACGGGTCCAGGCGGCCAGCCCTGCCGGGCTGGCGGCGGCCAGGAAATCAGGCTTCAGCTCGCCGGTCCGCCTGGCCTGGCGCCACAACTCCAGGTGAGCTGAGCACAAGTCGCCGTGGCCCATCTTCGGTCGCTCGCAGCCGGTGACCAGGCAATTCCAGCGATAAACCGGATGACCGGGCGGGACCGCGATGACCTCCGTGCGGAACAGCGGGTCAAACGACGGCGCGCTGATCAGCGCGGCCAGGATATCCAGCCGGTCGCGGCCCGCTCGGTCATCGCGCACCGGCAGCAGCGAGGTCACGGTCACGTCGTCTCACCCCATACCGTGCGCAGCGCGGCGCCGAACGCAGGATCGCGCAGGTCGGCGTGCCCGTACACCTCATCCACCGTCGCGGCCGAGGCCCAGCCGCCCGCGTCCCTGGCAATCAGCAGGTTGCCGTCGGCGGCGTCGAGGACAGCCGAGGCAAACGAATGCCGGAATGCGTGCGGCTTGATCACCCCGATCCCGGCACGTCCGCCTGCCCGGGCCAGCATCCGGCGGGCCGCATCCGGCGCCCATGGCTGGCCCGCCCGCTCGCCGTGAAGCTGGACGAGCAGCATCTGATGCCCTGGCTGCCGGGGGTACTCGGTGGTGATGTACTCGAAGTAGGCGTGGATCATCGCCGGGCTGACCCGGCGGATCAACCCCCCGGTGACCGTCCCGTGCTCGGCCCGCCACGGATGCTTGGCCTTCGCCGCGGCCCGGTTCGGGTTGCCTGGCCGGTGGCAGATATGCAGATGCGGGGCCGGGCACTGGCCGCACGCCGCGTTTTCCCGCAGGTGCAGGTCGGCCAGGTGCAGCCCGCACAGCTCGCCGATCCGCAAGCCCCCGTCAGCCAGCCAGGTCACCACCAGCTTGTCGCGGGCCGTGTTCACCGCGTCCAGCAGTTCCTGCCGGGCACCATCAGGCAGCATCTTAGGGTGACGGCGAAACGGTCCGCGCGGTGCCAGCGGGTTGGCCGGCATCGCCGGCTTGACGTGCCCGAGGAAAGCACGCCGCCGGTCCTGCCGCGACGGCAGCCGGGTCCGGTCCAGCCCCTCGCCCAGCCCGGTATTGACCCCCAGCGATGCCAGGTGCAGGTAGAACCCCTTCAGGCAGGCCGCCGCGGCCGACAGCGCCGACCGGCCGTAGGGCCGCTTGCCTGCCCGCCACGGCTCCCCGAGCGGCATGCGCACCTCGGCGCCGACCAGGCCCATATAACGTTCCAGGTCGCGCAGCGTCACGCTGCCCAGCGCCAGGCACTCGCGCTCTAACCAGCGCAGATGATCCACTAACAGATAGGAGTACGTCCGCTGCGTGCCCGAGCCCTCGTGCCCGCGCAGGAAACCGTCGGCGTTCGCATGCACCGCACCATCCGGCCAGACGATCGTGAACGACAAGCCGCCATCTGACCGCTCGATCCGCTGAACCCGCAGATCACCGATTACAGGCCCCCGCCCCATGCAGCCCCCCGTGACTGCCGGTGACGTAGCGAACGCTGCGTCCAGGGAAGGTTAACGGGTCAGGCATGCCGCCAGCTGGCGGCGCGCCGAACGTCCCGGACGGACGGCTGGACGGTCGGAAAAGCAGGCGACCACCCACTCATCGAACAGCTCCTGCAGCTGGGCGACCGTCCAGATGGCCTCCCGCGCGACATCGGGGCCGCGCCGGGTGGTGTCCCGGCCGGCATACCCCGCAAGGTGCTGGCAGAACAGGGTGTTCATCGACCCGAACGTCCGCTCGACGATGGTGTCGTCGCTGCCGGTGTAGGGGCGCGACGGCTGCACCGAGATGCCCAGCGACGTGCAAGCCCGCAGGAACGTCTCTGAAATATAGACCTTGCCCCTGTCGCAGTTGAGGGTCTCAGGGATGATCACGGGTCGGGCCGCAGCGTTCGCGAACCGCTCGTCTATGCTCAGCAGCCGCTCGTGCGGGATCACCGAGTGCGCGTGATGCAGGGACTCCGGCCAGCCTGGCCGCATCGGCTCAGGCACCAGCATCCGGGCCAGGACCGCTGCGGCGTCCACGGCTTTGGTAGTCGGGGCGATGATGCCCGCCGGGATGCTCCTGGTCGCCACGTCAACTGCCATCGTGAGTTCCGCCCTGCGGATCACCCCGTCGGCGTACCGGCACATGACGTCGAGCTTGTTGGTGTCGATGACCACGTTCTCGCCCGGTCGGAGGGCCATCATCGGCGTGAACGGCCGCTCGGGCCGGTTCACCGAGACACGCCGGGACGCTTCGCTGACGAAGTTGCGGCGTCCGCGGTCCATGTAGCTCATCAACCGGTAGAACGTAGCCCGGCTCGGCATGGGCACTTCACCGGGACCGTGGGTCTCGTCCAGCTTGCGCCGGACTTGCGTGAGTATGACCGACCGGGCGACCGTCGAGTGCCCGCGCGGGTCTGCGAGCATCTCCTCGATGGCCGTGATGACGCGGGGATCGACGGTGGCACCCGGGGTCTGCGATCGCAGTGCCCGCTTGTCGGCAAGCCCGATCAGGCCGTCGTCCCTGTAGGCCTGGCGCAGTCGCTGAAGGTGCCGCTGACTCATCTCCGCGCCTGCGGCCTTGAGCTCGGCCAGCTTCGCCAGTTCGCGTTCCTCCATGCTGTGCTGGCCGGGGTCGTAGGCCTCGCGGGGCGGCCCTTCGGGATGACGTCCTGTCTCGAGCTCGATGAGCTGACCTTCAAGCCAGCGGATGCGGCGCTGCTCCTTGTGGTCGAGGCTGGATATCCTGCCGTCCTGCGGCACTCGCTTCGGCGGCACGGCGTCGAGCGCCGTAAAGTCAGGTGCCGTCAGCAAGTAGCCGAGCAGCGTCGCCGATAGTTCCCCGTGCTGGTCCTGCAGAGTGACAGTAGTGCCATTCAGTTGGATGACCGTGTAGACGTCCTGGCCGAGTGCGATGCGGTGCCCGGGACGCAGCGCCCGCGCGTTTGGCTCGCTCACGCTGCCTCCCCCGGATCCGCGACGGCTGTCACGACGGTTGTTTCGCCGAGCGGGCGTCCCAGGTCCGCGCTCAGGCGTCCGCGCCACAGCAGGTGGAACAGGACCGGCCGGACCCGGATCGGGTCACCTGCCCGCTGTGCGGCCTGGCCGAGCGGCTGCGGGCAAGCGAAGAGCGTGATCAGTAGTTCCTCAAGCTGCTCGTCACCGAAGCGCGGGTGCCGGTAGCCGGACAGCCATCGCAGGTTGGCCGGCCATACGGGATCGGGCTCAACGGCCACGCGATACTCCCAGCCGATGACGCCGCAGGCGGCCGCCGTGACCGCAGCCTTGTGCCGGAGGTCCTCGTCGATCTTGTCGGCCGGTCGGCAATCAGTAACGACACCGTTGCCTTCGAGCATCCGGCAGAACAGGTCGGGGACATGCCGCATCTGCTTCCTTCCTTCGGGCCAGGTCAGCTGGAACGGCTGTCCAGAGATCCCTGTCACCCGGATGTCGCGGTCGGCTTCAATGATGTGGTGGCGCTCCAGCCAGGACTCGTAGGCGACGTGCGACCTCGTAGTAACCGACCACCACCAGCCTGGGAAATTGCGCTGCCCCCGGTACGCGGGCGGCCTGCGGAACGCCTTCACCTGGCCGAAGTCGAGCAGCGCAGCGCCCTCGAGAGCCACAGTGCGCTGCCGGTCACGGTCATCGGCATAGACGAACTGGATCCCGGTGGGCAGCTCGCACGACTCCACAGGAACGTAGACAAGGTGATCTTCATCGCGTGGAGGATTCGTTCGCACGCTTCGATGGTGCTCGAAGAAGAATCGAAATCGCGCGCGACACGCTGCAAGCTGCAGCAGATCAGATAGAACAGAGATGCGAGATGATGTGTTGGCTGCTGTGAACTCGCCGACGTTCCACCAGGTACTCGCCGGGGCGCGTCACGTCCTAACCGCCTGCGGCAAGAAAGGTCGTCTCACCTTCTTGTCGTACAGGCTGCCTTCCGACATGTCTTCCGACAAGATGGGCGAGATTCGACATCTTCCGTGAGACGGGACAACAGTCATGCTGGCAGCCCTCCTGGGTTCTCATCAGTGTGCCGATAATGAGCATTATGTTAAGTTGCCAGTTTCCTGCCGGAGCGAGGGGCTCGTCCCGCCAGCCTTGATGCTTCCCCTGTCTCACCGAAGGTGGTTCAGTCTCTTCCGTCACTGCCCGGTGCCCATCAAACGGCGGTTGGCGTCTGGTGTTTGCCCGCCGCCGTTCACGGCAGCCGGCTAGAACACGAGGCCGTGACGCTTGACGATCGGGAAGGTGGCATCGAAGTCCAGGTCGCAGCGGTACTTGGCGGCCATGGCGGCGAGGGTCTGCGGGTCGGGCGGGGCGGTGAAGCCTGCGAATGAGCGGAATAGCTCTTCCAGCCCTGCCGGGGAGATGATCTCCAGGACGGCGGCCGGCTCGTCGCCGGCGTTCCAGAAGGTGTGCCACTGCCCCCGCGGTTTGAAGATCAGGTCGCCCGGGCCGCCGACGACTTCCTCGCCGCCGAGCACCGCGCCGATCCGGCCGGACAGCACATAGGTGTATTCGTCCTCGTCGTGATGGCGGTGCATCGGGGCGGCGAGCGCGCTGGGCTCAAAGAGATGCTGGAGGAGGGCGAACCGGCCTCCGGTCTCCCTGCCGTCGATCATGAAGCGGTTCGACACGCTTCCGATGCCCGGGACGATTCTCCCGTCATGTGCGCCAAGGACGCGTGGCGCCGCCGGCACCTGGGTCTGCTCGGTCATCGTTCCTCCTGCTCTGGCTGGGTCAGCTGCGATGCTGCGGGGGTGCGGGCGGGGCGGGGGGCGGTCTTGCTGCCGGCCGGCGGTGACACGTTGCTGGTGGTCATCAGAACGGGACCATCGTGGTCAGCAGGCCGCCGCCGCCCGGGATTCGCCCGGCCAGGGTCCAGCAGAACTCGAGCGCGTCGAGCTCGATCCGGTCGCCTGCATCGCCGCTGTGCCACCGGCCGCCGGCTGGCCCGGCCAGGACGAGGGTGAACGGCTGGCCGTGGCGCCGTGCCCACTCGGCCACCACGTCGGCGATGAGGCGGCCATCATGCTCGGCGGTCAGGACCATGTCACGGCCGGCGGCGCGGCAGGTGTCGAGCCGGTGCATCCAGGTGTCTCGGGTAAAGATGGTGTCGACGAGGTAGCCGAAGCGCCACCGCTCCTGGTCAAACGGGGGGTCCTGGCTCATCCGCACGGCCCAGCGGGCCAGCGCCGGGACGCGGCGGCGGGCCCGGACCGCCCGCGGCGCGACCGCGGTGAGGGCATCGACGAGCTGCGCTGGTGTCAGCGCGGCCCGCTCCCGTACCTGGGCCGCGGTCATCGCGTCGATCATCGGGCCGCCGTCGCGCTTGGACGCGGTGCGGTAATCGCGGGCGAACTGGCGGAACGAGGCCTGGGCCTCGGCCATGCCGAGCACGTGCGCCGCCATGGACCGTATGTCCCACTGCGGGCAGATGGTCTGTCGCTGCCATTCCTCAGGGCGCAGCTGCCGGAGAAGGCCGGTCATGCGGGCGAACTCGGTCTCAGCCAGCACCATCGCCTCGCCGTGACTGATCTTCGGGACCACTTCTGCCGGTGTCATCGTGATGGTCATCTGCTTCCCCTTTGCTCGTGCTCGGTCAGGACGTGATCGGCGTACATGTCGACGACCTCGTCAATGAGACGCAGCCAGCGGTCGCCCCCTGGGTCGTTGGCTGTCTGCTGCGCCGCCAGGCCGGCGACCAGCGCCGTCCACATGTCGAAATGCTCCGGGCCGCCCAGGCCTGCAGCGGCGAATCGTGCGCGCATCTGATCGAAGACCTGCACGGCCAGCGCGTACGACTCCGGCGATGGCTGGAAATCGGGGATCGTCCGCTGGAAGAGCAGCTGATAGCGTTCCACGTCCTCCGCGCTGAACTCGACGAAGACCCTGGCAGTCAGGCGCAGGATCGACCGGGGGTCGCCGGGCCAGTGCTGTCCGGTCAGGCGTTCGAGCAGCTGCCGGTTGCCCTGGGCGAACATGGCGTCGTAGATGGCCTGCTTGGAGTCGAAGTACCAGTACAGCGACGGCGGCTGCATGCCGATCTTGCGGGCGACGTCCCGCAGCGACAGGCCGGCCAGGCCCTGGGTCCGGGACAGCTCCCAGGCCGCCTCCAGGATCTCCGCCCTGGTGGCCTCGCGGCGCTCCGCTCGCCTATCACGAGTCGGTTCAACTATCACAGTTCGAATTAACTACTACAGTTAGACATTTGTCAAGCACGCGCTATCGCCGCCCGCCCGGCAAGGGCTTCGCTGACGGGCGGCCGTCAGCAAGGACCTCGCGGGCCGAACGAACGGCAGGGCACCGCTTAGCCCGGCGGCACCGGCTCGGTGCCGCCTCAAGTTCAGTGAGACAGGACACCAGCCTTGATGCTTCCCCTACCATCCCGGTCATGCCCATCTCGCTCAGCGAAACCGCGCGGAAGATCCTCGACGGGCGGAACCCCGCGGTGCTGGCCACGATCAACCCGGACGGAAGCCCGCAGACCTCGGTGGTCTGGGTCGGCAGGGACGGTGACGACCTGCTCATCTCCACGGCCGCCGGCCGGCGCAAGGTACGGAATATCGCTCGCGAGGCGAGGGTCAGCCTGACCGCCTACGACAAGGACGACCCGGAACAGTACGTTGAGATCCGCGGCCTGGCGGCAGTCAGCGAGGACCCCGGCCGCCAGCTGGCCGTTTCGCTGGCCGAGCGGTACGAGGGCCCGGGCGCCGGCCGGGAATACCTCGAGCTGCCGCCGGAGGTGGTGCGCGTGGTGATCCGGGTCACGCCGCTGCGCACGGCCGGAACCGCGTCCGGTTAGATCCAGACTCCTAGACTGGGCTTATGAGTGACGCCTGGGACGGCTCCACGCAGGTTCTGGACGAGCGACTGCGCCTCGGCGCGGGTTTCGGCGCAGCTGACCGCCGCCATGTGCTGGACCTTCTGTCCAGCCTCACCCGGCACCTGGCCCGATGGAAGCCCGGGCAGGTGGACCTCGAGATCTCGGTCAAAGACCGTGGCAGCCTGGAGCAGAAGGTCACGCTCGAGGCGCTGCTGCCCGGCCTGGCGGTCGTCGTGGCCACATCATCCGACCGTGAGCTCGATCACGCGGTGATCGGGGCTCGCAAGGAACTGATCCGCCAGATTGACGACGAGAAGGCCAAGCGCTCCGACCACAAGGGCCAGCGGCATCCGAGCCATGATCGCGATGTCTTCTGAGTGGCTGAATGACAGCCCTGTGATTCCTGTCCGCCCCTGGGACATGGAGCTGTTCCGCCGTCCATGATCACGGAAACTAAGGCGGGGTCCCAGCACCCCAAAACTTCCGTGATGATGAACGGCGGTAGCCGGCCCTCCCCCTGCTCCCCCCGCGTTCCGCGTTTCCGCGTTTCCGCGGAAACTAGCCGGCCCTCCCCCTGCTCCCCCCGCGTTTCCGCGTTTCCGCGGAAACTAGCCGGCCCTCCCCCCTGCTCCCTCCGCGTTTCCGCGGAAACGGGCCGGCCGCCCGCTTACTCCGCTCCCCCGATCTTGCCCTCGGGCTGGGGTCGCACGCGCGGTGCTGCCGGCGCCGCCGGACATCGCGCCGCTACGGTGGGATCATGCTCTCGTACCGGCAGCCGGGCACCATCTTGAATGACCTCACGTTCACCGTTCCGCTCGATCACGCCAAGCCCGGCGGCGAGAAGATCGAGCTGTTCGCGCGGGAAGTTGTCGCGGCCGACCACCTGGCCTCGGACCTGCCGTGGCTGCTGTTCCTGCAGGGCGGCCCCGGGTTCGGCGCGCCCCGGCCCACCGGGCGGGGAAGCTGGCTGGACCGGGCGCTGAAGGACTACCGGGTATTACTGCTCGACCAGCGCGGGACGGCCAGGTCCTCCCCCGCCAACCGGCGGACGCTCGCACTACACGCCACCGCGCGGGAACAGGCGGACTACCTGACGCATTTCCGGGCCGACTCGATTGTCGCCGACGCCGAGCTGATCAGGCACCAGCTCACCGGCGGCAGGCCATGGAGCGTGCTCGGCCAGAGCTTCGGCGGCTTCTGCGTGGTGACCTACCTTTCGTTCGCGCCAGAGGGCATTCGCGAGGCATTCGTGGCCGGCGGCCTGCCCGGCCTGGACACCACGCCGGATGACCTGTACCGGGCCACCTACCCGATCGTCGCGGCGAAGAATCTGCAGCACTACGAGCGCTATCCGCAGGACCTGGAACGGGCCAAGCAGGTGGCCAGGCACCTCGCGGACAACGACACGCTGCTGCCCAGCGGGGCCCGGCTGACCATCGAGGCATTCCTGGCGCTCGGGCACGGGCTCGGCTCAAGCACCGGCAGCCACGCGCTGCACTACCTGCTGGAGGAGCCGTTCGCCGGAGACGAGCTCGCCGACGACTTCCTCTACCGGGTGCAGGCCAGGCTCAGCTTCGCAACCGCGCCGCTTTACGCGCTCTTGCACGAGGCCTGCTACGCGCAAGGCGGCGCGACCGGCTGGGCCGCGCAGCGAATCCGGGCTGAGTTCCCTGAGTTCAGCATCGCCGCTGCGCTGCACGGCGACGCTCCGCTGCTCTTCACCGGCGAGATGATCTATCCGTGGATGATCGAGAACGATCCGGTGCTGCGGCCGCTCCGCCACGCCGCAAATGTCCTTGCCCAGTATGACTCCTGGCCGCTGCTCTATGACGCGCCCCGGCTGCAGGCCAACGATGTGCCGGCCGCGGCCGCCATCTACTACGGCGACATGTACGTCCCGGCGGAGTACTCGGTCCAGACAGCCGCCGCGATCCGGGGCCTGCGAGCCTGGGTGACGAATGAATACGAGCACGACGGCCTGCGGGTGAGCAACGGCCAGGTACTCGACCGCCTGATCGCGATGGCCCGGGGCAACGCGTGACGCCGGGCGAGATCTACCTGGCGGCCTACGACGAGCAGATCAGGGCACGGATCACCGCCGCGGAAATTGCCGCGGGCCGGGCGGACCGGAGCGGCCCGGTCATCAGGAAGATATTTCCCGGCGAACGAGGCCTCATTACCTACCGTGACCTGGCTGGCCTGACGGGCACGGCGCTGGACGACTTCATCGCCCTGCAGCGCGACCATTTCGCGCGGCTCGGGATCGAGGCGGAGTGGAAGTACCACAGCCATGACCGGCCGGCCGACCTGCCGGAACGGCTGGCCGCCGCCGGGTTCGTGCCGGAAGACACCGAGACGCTGCTGATCGGCGAGAGCGCGCGGCTGGCCGCAGGCCCGGGCACGGGCACGGGCACGGGCCCTGGGCCGGACCCGGGCCGGATGGCGGGCGTGACGCTGCGCGAGGTCACGAAGCGAGCGGACCTGGAGCGGATCCGGGACATGGAGCAGGCCGTCTGGGGCGACGATCACGACTGGCTGCCCGGCGTGCTCGGGCGCGGCCTGACCGATCCCGATGACCCGTGCGTGGTGGTCGCGGCCGAGGCCGGCCGGCAGCTGGCATGCGCCGGCTGGATCAGGTTTCACCGGGGCACCGACTTCGCGTCGCTGTGGGCGGGTCGACGCTCCCCCGCTGGCGCCGCCGCGGCATCTACCGTGCCACCGTTGCCTACCGGGCCCGGCTGGCCGCGAGCCGGGGCTTCCGGTTCATCCAGGTCGACGCTTCCCCGGACAGCAAGCCAGTGCTGGCCAGGCTCGGGATGGCGCCGGTGGCCACGACGATCCCGTTCGTCTGGAACCGGGCCGCCAGCGGCGAGGCACCGGAGAATCCGGCAGGTGCCTGACGCCGTCTCCCGATTCACCGGCTTCGCCAGCGCATACGACGCCGCCCGGCCCACGCCACCCGCCGCCCTGGTCCGGGTGATATCGCCCGCTTGCTGACGGCGCGACCGAGGACGAACTGGGCCTGACCGCGCTGCGCGCGGTGGCCGCCTCCCCCGCCCGCACCTGGTGGTGGACGTACCTGATACGGCTTGCCGTTAGGTAGTTGCCATCAAGCAACTGACCGGCTGTAAGGTCGATAGACGTGCGGCGATTCTCCGGGCTGAGCGGGCAGGCCCGCCAGGCACGGCAGGATGGGACCGGGCGGGCCGCGGAGCGCTACAAGTGGATAGCGCTGTCGAACACCACGCTCGGCATCACGATGGCGACGATCGACGCGTCGATCGTGATCATCTCGATGCCGGCCATCTTCCGCGGCATCCGCCTCGACCCGCTGGCCCCTGGCAACGTCAGCTACCTGCTCTGGATGATCATCGGGTACCTGCTCCTCACCGCGGTCCTGGTGGTCACGCTCGGCAGGCTCGGCGATATCTACGGCCGGGTGCGGATCTACAACCTCGGCTTCGTCGTCTTCACCGCCGCCTCGATCGCGCTGTCCCTCGACCCGCTCACCGGCAGCCCGGGCGCGCTGTGGCTGATCGGCTGGCGGATCGTGCAGGCGTTCGGCGGAGCGATGCTGATGGCGAATGCCGCGGCGATCCTCACCGACGCGTTCCCGGCCCGGCAGCGCGGCATGGCCCTGGGCGTCAACCAGATCTCGGCGATCTCCGGGCAGCTGATCGGGCTGCTGCTTGGCGGGCTGCTCGCCGCCTGGGACTGGCGCGCGGTGTTCTGGGTCAACGTGCCGATCGGCGTGTTCGGCACGGTCTGGGCCTACCGCAGCCTGCACGAGATCGCCACCACCAGGCGCGCCAGGATCGACTGGGCCGGCAACATCACGTTCGCGCTCGGCGCCGGGCTGCTGCTGGTCGCCATCACCTACGGCATCCAGCCCTACGGGGGGCACCCGACCGGCTGGACCAGCCCGTTCGTGCTCGGCGGGCTGGCCACCGGCGTCGTCCTGCTGGTCGCGTTCTGCCTCATGGAGACGAAGATCACCGAACCCATGTTCCGGATGAGCCTGTTCCGGATCCGCGCGTTCGCGGCTGGCAACATCGCCAGCCTGCTCAGCTCGATCGCCCGCGGCGGGCTGCAGTTCATGCTGATCATCTGGCTGCAGGGCATCTGGCTGCCGCTGCACGGCTATGACTTCGCCGACACCCCGCTGTGGGCGGGCATCTACCTGGTGCCCCTGGCCACCGGGTTCCTGCTGGCCGGGCCGGTCTCCGGATACCTGTCCGACCGCTTCGGGCAGCGGCTGTTCGCGACCTCCGGCCTGCTGATCACGGCGGCGGGGTTCACCGGGCTGCTGCTGCTCCCTGTCGACTTCCCGTACTGGGCGTTCGCCCTGCTGATCTTCTGCAATGGCGTCGGCTCCGGCCTGTTCGCCTCGCCGAACACCTCAGCGATCATGAGCAGCGTGCCGGCCAGGCACCGCGGCGCGGCGTCCGGCATGCGGGCCACGTTCCAGAACTCGGGCATGTCGCTGTCGATCGGGATCTTCTTCTCACTCATGATCGTCGGGCTGGCCTCGACCCTCCCCCGCACGCTGGCCGGCGGCCTGCGTGCCCAGGGGGTGCCCGCGCCGCTGGCCGGACACGTGGCGAGCCTGCCGCCGGTGAGCACGCTGTTCGCGTCGTTCCTTGGCTACAATCCGATCCGCAGGCTGCTGCGGCCGTCTGGCGAACTCGCCCGGCTGCCGCGCCGTAGCGTTGCGTCGCTGACCGGCAAGCAATTCTTCCCGCACCTGGTCTCCGGCCCGTTCCACCACGGACTGGTCATCGTCTTCACCGCCGCGATCGCGATGTCGGTGCTCGGCGCGCTCGTCTCATTCACCCGCGGCAGGCAGTTCTACTACGACTCGCCGGGTGCCGCCGCCAGGACGCCGGGTGCCGCCGCCAGGACGCCGGGTGGCGCCGGCATGTCGCCGGGTGGCGGGCCGGCGCCGCCACTGATCTCACCCGCTGCGGTGTCGCGCAATGGCGTACCGGGTGCCCGTCCGCGCACCACCGCGGCCGCCCCGGCGCCGCCAGATCACGAGCGAGGCGATCTGGCGTAGGCTTGGCCCGTGCCGCGATATGAGTACCGATGCCGCGCCTGCGGGGCCACCTTCGAGCAGAGCAGGCCGATGAGCGAGTCAGCCGAGCCGTGCCGGTGCCCGGCCGGCCATGATGACACCGTGAAGCTGCTTTCCACGGTCGCGGTCGGCGGCCGGGCCAGTTCCGCGGGCCAGGCCAGCCGGTCAGGCGGCGGCTGCTGCGGTGGCAACTGCGGCTGCGGCTGACGGCATGCCCGACGTCAGCCTCGGGCGGTTCTGCGCCGAGACCGACGCGAGCACGAGCACCATTGCCGGGCTGATCGGGGAAGCCGGCCTGGCCAGCCCGGTGCCGGCCTGCCCGGGCTGGACGCTGCGGGAACTGGCCATTCACGTCGGCCGCGGGCAGCGCTGGGCGGCTGAGATCGTCGGCACCCGGTCGGCCGAGGTCATCCCGTTCCGCTCGGTGCCGGACGGCAAGTTTCCTGACGACCCGGCCGAACGCGGACCCTGGCTGCGGGCCGGCGCGGCGCGGCTGATCGATACCGTGCAGGCGGCGGGCGGTGACCTGGTCTGGACCTTCGCCGGGCAGCGCCCGGCCGGCTTCTGGGCCCGCCGGATGGCACACGAGACCGCCGTGCACAGGGCCGACGCCGAGATGGCCGTCGGCCGCGTGCCGGAACTGGCTCCTGACCTTGCCGCGGACGCGATTGACGAATGGCTTGGCTTCAAGTCCGCCAAGATGGCGGACGGCGCCGGCGATCCCCGGCTGGATGCGCTACCT
>WNFB01000445.1_pt1 | contig 33171 bp, 34 predicted proteins | sample 5400501 | NCBI WGS metagenome assembly WNFB01 (sample SAMN13153341, study PRJNA577476) | soil metagenome | isolation source: 200 cm saprolite under Douglas fir tree site 2 hole 1 | place: USA:California | collected 2015-04-18
GGCGCCGGTGGGTGGTGTTGAGCAAGAGCTCGGTGTGGGACTCGTCCAGCAGAGCTCATCCGCATTGTTGAAAGCCTGCTGGACGCTTCCCTTCTGCGTCAGGTTGTCGGCGCCATCGTACGTGTATGCGATGCTTCCGTGGCTCCGAGGTACGTTTCGCGTGCCGAAGGGCCGCAGCCGCGTACAAATACACGTGATTGCGTCGATGCGCGACGCGGGCCCGGTGGACAAGATGCTTACGGTCTCGCTTAACGAGAGCTAGTCCCGGACGTCCGACTCGGATAGAGACGAGGTTGCGCGGACTGATCGCGGCATAAACTCATGCCATAAGCGCTCGCCCCCTCTTCGCAATTCGCATCGCCGCTGGCTCGGCGTTGACGACCGCGGGTGTAATCGCCGCCCTTTCGGTGCCCGGACCGCTGGTCCCGGCGGTCGAAGGGCTTCTCTTCATCGGGCTGCTCATCTGGGCACAGTTAGAGTTCGCCAGCCGACGTAACGAAAGCACCGCCTATCGACAACACGTAGCGGCGATGCAGGATTTCGCCAAAGAGGCGCGGGAAACGGGCCTGTTCATGAACTTCGTGAGTGGGGGCAGGAGTCCCGTTGTGAATCCGATCAAGATGTTGGGCGCTCGGGCGGAGGACTTCCGAAAGCACTACCCGCAGGTCGCGAAGGAAGTTGACGAGTGGAATGAGCTCACGAGTGGCTATAGGCAGATGAACAACCGGTTCATTGCCATCACTCACCGCGAAGCGGAGAAAGCGACCAGTGATCGCGCGACGACCTTGCCGATGTTACTCGGTGATCTCGGTAGGGGAGAGATCGACCGTGGCGAAATCACGTGGCGGATGGACGGGAATCGGTTTGAAGCTAGTTACGCGGTCAGCATCTTTAACGAGCCGGTGTTCTCGCCAATGATCAGCAACGGGCCAACCGCTGACGACGTTGAACGATGCTGGAGTGTCGTCGCCGCGTTCTCAGACTTGCCGGAAGTCCGCGAGTGGCGTGCACGTGTAGACGAAGAACGAAGGCTTCGACCCCTGCTAACGGACAGCCTTGAACACGCGGAGTACGCGCTCGGCCTAAAGGGCAAATGCGAGCACTGTCCGGCATGAGGCGGCCGTCGCGAGCGAGGATTTGGCTTCTCGGCACCGTGTTGGCCGTGGTCACCGTTGGTGGTCTCGGCGCCGCCCTGGTATTTGGTTTCACGTCCAACTGGGACCGCACTGATGTTATTGGCGGGATGGGCATTGCCTTAGGCATCGCGACACTCTTCCTTGCTGGCATCGCATCGGTCGTAGCAGTGGCCGCGTATGCAGCGGCAACGGCAGTCCCCGACCTTGAACCGCAAATCATGTTTCCGGGGTGCGAGATCAACGAACCCGTCTTAATAAATAACCCGAGCCAGACCAGCCCGGGAGTATTCAGCATGTTCGTTTCGAGCGGTGGACTTATGCGGGCTCGGGTTCGCACCTACAACCGTAGCGCGTTTCCGGGGCGCAACCCCTCGTTTCGGATCCACCTTGTCAACCTTCGTGTCCAGCGCAAGCAGCCGATAGTTCCTTTGGCGTCGATCGTTTCACCCCAAGGATGGAAAGTCATCGATGGAGACCCTACAGGGGCCACTGCATATCAGTGGGAGAGCGCCGGAACGACATCTGCCCACGGGAATTGGGCGACTTACCTTCCGAATCTCAACCTCGATGGCCTCATGGCCGTCGGTACGCAGCCGCCACAGATTGTGCTGGAGGTGGTGGCTGAGGGCCTGACTAATCCTGTCCGGAAGACCGTCGACATCAAGCAGATCCACACCGCAGGAATTCTTCGCAGCGCATCCCGATGCGAAGGGCGTACTCCCGGCGAACCTTCAGCTTTTGGTCGATCCGACACACGACCCCGTTTGACCTCAAAGCGACGTCGTTGATGTCTACACCCGAGGATGAGACCCGATACGACGGACACAGGGCCTCTGTCGTGCCAGGTCTTTGACCCCCGATACAGACCAGGGACTGGCCGTTGCATTCTTGTCGGGTTGCTGTCAATTGCTGTCAGGTTGCTGTCAGGTGAGGGCCTGTCTTGGCCCGCTCGAGCAGGAAACGAGTTCAGATTTGGCTCCGGACCAGGGATTCGAACCCTGAACCTTGCGGTTAACAGATCGCTGCGCCCCGTTCAGAAAACGTGGCTCGAATTCGCTGGGTGCCGCCGAGTACCGGCATTTGCCACGGTTTATCGCCGGCGTTGCTGTACAAGACCTGTGGCCATGTGGTCACGTTAGGGGTCAACAGCAGCAAGTCATCAGGATCAAACAGGCACATCGGAACGCCCTGAGTCCCTTGTCCGACGCTGCCAAGCTGCGTGCAGGATGGGCAGCACCTCAAGGCCGAGCGCGGTTACCGCTCGCTCTGGGTCCGGACCAATGGGCGGCCCGAACGAGATGTGACGCGCTCCCGCCGCGATCAGCGTGGTGCACCTCTCGGCCAGCTCCTCGGCGTTGCCGGCGATTCCCAGGTTCAGCATCTTGGGTGTCACCAATTCGATCGCCCGCTCGACGTCTCTACGCGACATCGCGCTCTGAATTGGGTGGAACTCGTCCGACGCAACGGTTGCGCGCGCGAGCAAATACGGCGAGAAGCTGGCTCCGTAGTAAGCGATCTTTTCCGCCAGGGCTCGCCGGGCTCTCGCTCGATCGGTATCGAGAGAACACCAGACACAGGCGGCAATGTCGAGAGAGTCCGGATCGCGGCCGGCCCGACGAGCCGCATCGCCTATCTGCTGGGCAGCCGTGTGGTAATGCTCTGGCGGGAACAGTAGAGGCAGCGCGCCGTCTGCCAGTTCGCCCGCCAGGGCCAGCATTCGTGGGCCCATCCCGCCGACATATATAGGTATGCGCGCCGGTCCCATCCGCAGCCATGCCTCTGGCGCCCAGCCGGCAGGCGGCACGCCAGAGAGCAGGGCGCGAAGCTCGATGAGAGCCCGCCGAGTCCTGGCGACCGGCGTTCCCGCGGCCAGGCCCGCCCACTGCAGGAACTCATCCGCTCCCGCGCCGATACCGAGCATGAAGCGCCCTTTCGAGATCTCGTGCAGCGACGCCGCCGCCATCGCTATCTCGGAAACGTGCATCGATACCGGGTTGAAGACCCCCACTCCCAAGCCGATCCGGCTGGTCGCCGCGGCAGCGGCAGCAAGCAGGACGGGCGCGGAGCGCCAAAACAGGTCGTTGGAGACCCAGATTTGTTCAAAGCCAACCTCTTCAGCGAGAACAGCCAGCCGGACGAAGCGCTCGGCTGGAAGGTCGTTGTTGACTCGGAGGCTGATCCTCAAGCCGGTCCCACCGTTGGTAGTGTTGACGCGTGGCCGATAACACCCAGCGCTACCGAGATGGCCGGGGCTGGGAGGAAGCGGCCGGTTACTCTCGCGCGGTGCGCCGTTTCGGCCATATCGCAGTGAGTGGCACCACCGCCACCGCCCCTGACGGGAGCGCTCTCCACCCGGGCGACAGCTACGGCCAAACCCATGCTGCCATCGAGCAGGGCCTCGCCGCGGTGCGAGCTCTTGGCGGCCGGCGCGAAGACGTCACCCGTACCCGGCTGTACCTCGCGCCGGCGGCGGATTGGAGAGAAGCGGCTCGGGCCCACGCCGAGATCTTCGGTCAGGTGGCCCCAGCGAATACAACTCTTCTCGTGGCGGGCCTCATCGGAGAAGACTTCCTGGTCGAAGTGGAGCTGGAGGCTGAGCTGCCCGCCTAGAAGGAAGCGGCGTTCCTACAAGAGGTCCAGAATCGCCGCCCCCTTCTCGATGCCGTCAGGATCGATCTCTCCGTACGGATCCGGCGAAAGCGAGAGGATCACGTGCTGCGCACCCGCCAGGACGTAGTCGCGGATCACCTCGGCGATTCTTTCCGGCGGTCCAACGGCCACTTCGGGCTCGCGAAAGCCATCCTTGATCGGCTGCCAGCCCTCCAGGACGCAGGCGATGCTTGCGCTGGCTTCGACCTCGCGGCTGTCTCGACCGATTCGTTTGAGCTCGCGTTGAAGCCTGTCTCTAGCCGTCCTGAACCGCGTCGTGTCATCGCCACCCCAGTACGCATGGTTCCATCCTGCCGCCGTCGCGGCGAGGGCCAGCATGCGCGGCCCTTCAGCCGCGACCCACACGGGAGGCGGTGGGGCGGTCACGGCTATAGACGCCTCGGACATGCGCAACCACCTGCCGTTCACAGTCACACGCTCGCCCTCGAGCAGCCGCTGCAGCGGACCGACCGCCTCTTCGAGACGGCTCACGCGATGGTCGAAGGGCAGCCCGAGGGCTTCGAACTCGGGTCGATGCCATCCGGCTCCAACCCCAAGAATGAAACGGCCGCCGCTCATGTCCGCGAGCGCCGACGCCTCGCGCGCGAGATGACCTGGGTGACGAAAGGCGTGATTCAACACCAGCGACCCGAGCTTGATGCGGGTCGTCGACGCAGCCGCCCGAGCGAGACAGATCATGGGCTCGTGCGACACGACGCGGGCAGGACGCCTCTGGATGAAGACGTGGTCCATCACCCACACGGAGTCGAAACCGACTTTTTCCGCCACATGGGCCTGCCTTGCTATGTCCGCAAGCGGCTTGGGGCGGTAGGTGGCGTAGTCGTACATCTTCAAGGTCACGCCGACTTTCGCTGGACGCACTGGAGGAGCCGGTGCTACTTCGCCGCTGCGCTTGCCGCCAATGACCTCTTGGCGGTGTCCCGTCCGACCCGCCGCAGATGGGTTTCGAGCTGGCCCGCGGCAGGGTTCCAGATTCCCCGCAGCACCATGGCCGTGTAGATTTCCGCGATCTCCTCGAGGGAGAGTCGTCCACGTGATGAGTACCATGCCGACACCCACGTGGCCATGGCGAGGATCCCGTAGGCGGTGATCTGTACATCCACTGGCAAGAACTTGCCCTGCCGGATGCCGTCCTCGAGCTCGTTCTGAAACATCTGCTCGTATTCATGGCGCAGCCCGACGATTCGGGTTCGCTGGGCGCGGCTCAAGCTCCTCAGCTCGCTGTTGCCGATGAAGACCTCGTCGGCGCGCTCGCCATGGAACTTGACGTGGTGGTATACGAGCAGGCGCATCCGCTCTACAACGTCCCTGGTCTGCGCGACCTGCCGCTGATCTTCCAGCAGGTCCAGCATCACGGTCTCCATGATGTCGAAGAGGAGGTCGCCTTTCGACGTGATGTGGTTGTACAGGCTGCCCACCTGTATGCCGACGCGGGATGCGATGTGCCTGAGCGTGGTGGCCTGGAACCCACGTTTGTAGAACAGATCCAGGGCGACCTGGCGGATCTCGTCGGCAGTGTTCTCGCCGACAGAGCGGCCGCGGCGGCGGGTTACGGCCATCAGGTGGAGTGCCCGGGTCCGGTTTTGGCGGCGCTCACGAGCACGAGCTTGACCTTAGTTGGGACGCCTGCCGCTGTCAACTGTCTGTTTGATGAGCGATCGCTAGTTTGTTTATTCTGGCTCGTGGGTGGTCACCGTCCTCGATGTTCTGCGGCGCAATCAGGCACGCCGGCCACTGGCGCCCGCGGTCGTCGACGAGAACGTGCGGCTGACGCACGGGCAGCTTACTGCGCGGGCCTGGTCGGTCGCCCAGGGATTGACCAGGGCCGGTGTCCAACCGGGCGATACCGTCGCCATCCTCTGCGGCAACGGGGTCTTCAGCGCGGAAACAATCCTTGGCGCGATGGCCGCCGGTGCGATCGCGGTGCCATTGAACTGGCGCTGGGCGCGCCCGGAGCTGGAGCACGGCCTGAGCGACAGTCGGGCGCGGGTGGTTCTTGCAGACCGGGAATTCGGCCCTTTGATCTCAGAGCTGGCGTCTGGTGGAGGCGCCACGACGGCCAGCCGAGTCATCGTCGAAGGCGACGACTACGAGAGATTCCTGGGCCCGCCGACCATGCCGGACGTTTCAGTTGGGCAGGATGCTCCGGCGGTGATCCTCTACACAGGAGGAACGACCGGCGCTTCGAAGGGCGTGGTCCTGTCACACCGCAACGTGATGGCCAACGCGATCGACGAGATCGTCGACACCGACATGGTGCCGGACGACATCACGCTGCTGATCGCGCCGATGTATCACTCGGCATCGCTGCTGTGCTGGTTCCTGCCCCACCTGGTCATCGGAGCCTGCAGCGTCTTCATGCGTCATTTCGACGAAGAGCATGCCGCTCAGCTGGTCGAGCAGGAGCGAGTGACCAACGGTTTCTTCATTCCGAACATGGTTCGCCGCATGCTGATCAGCGGGTCATGGGAGAGATTCCGGACGGATTCCTTTCGGCGCCTGTACGTTGGAGGCGCGATCTTCCGGATGCCGGACAAGGAGGCCGTCCGCGACGTGCTACCCACCGCGCGGATCTACTACCAGTACGGGCTCACCGAGGCCGGGCCGATCGTGACCAGGCTGCGACCGGAGGACATGTTCGATCCCGAGCTCGACGGCTCGATCGGCCAGGAGATGCTGCTCAACGACGTGTCGATCCAGGACGAGGATGGCCGCCAGGTTGGGGACGGAATCGCTGGAGAGATCTGCGTCCGCGGCCCAAATGTGATGCTCGGCTATTTCAATCGCCCCGATGCCACCGCTGCGGTGTTCCGCGACGGCTGGCTGCGCACTGGTGACCTCGCTTCGCGGCTCCCGCGCGGCTACTTCATGTTCCACGACCGCCTCAAGGACATGATCAAGAGCGGCGGCGAGAACGTCTACTCCGCTGAGGTCGAGCAGGCCCTCTATTCGCATCCAGCCGTTGCCGAGGCTGCGGTCCTCGGAGTCGCCAGCGACGAGTGGGACGAGGAGGTTCGCGCGGTGGTGGCCCTGAAGCCGGGCCGGCACCTGGACGAGCGGGGGCTCCAGGATCACTGCCGCACTGTCATCGCCGGCTACAAGGTGCCAAAGCGAATCCTGTTCGTCCCGCTGGATCAGATCCCGGTCAACCCGAGCGGCAAGATCATGAAGCGAGAGCTCCGTCAGCGGCCGCTGTGGCCAGACGTCGTGCGAACGACCTGAGCGCCCTGGAAGCCACGCGACGCGGCTGCGCCTAAACCGGCAACTGTGATGGCTCCTATTGCCACCGCGATCGCAACCGTCCCGAAAACAGCGACCACACCCATGGTTTGAGCGATGAGACCCAGGCCGATCGGCCCGAACAGGTCGCCGAAGCTGCCGGCCATCCAGAACAGGCCGACGGCGGCTCCTCGGTGTGATGTGTCTGCGGCGGTGGCGACAGCCGACTGTCCCGATACGAGAAATACGCCGAATCCGATTCCTTCGAGGATCAAAAGCGCAGTCAGCCAGGCCGGCGAAGTGGTCCGCGAGATCGCCAGGTCGATCGCCGCCTCGACGACGAGAACGGCTGCGATCGTCCAGTGGGCAGGAAGGCGCGCCGACAGCGGGCCCATCGGCACGCGGCCCGAAGCCGAAGCGATCGACCGCCACGCGAAGAGGGTTCCGATCGTCACCGTGCTGAGCCCGATGCCTCGCGCGTACAGCGGGAAATACGTGAAGATCGCGCCCGTCATCGACAGCGTCATCGCGATGTTGGCCACGCATGCCATCACCATCGCCGGCTGCCGGATGAGCGCGGCCAGCGCCGGCAGGTCGACGAGGCGCTGGGCAAGAGTCGATTCCCCTGGTGTGACCTTCTTCCTGACCAAACGCAGCGCGCCGAATGCCGCACCACCAACAGCGATCACCGCACCGACGAGGTAAGCCGCCGGGTACCCGTCCACGGACGCGACCCAGCTGCCCAGCAGCGGGCCGACCGCGAACCCAGAACCCATCGCAGCGGTGTACACCCCGATGGCGGCGCCGCGGTCTCGAGTTTCGACGATGTCGCCGATATAGGCGATTCCGAGAGGAAAGGTCGCGACCATCGCGATCGCCTGCAACAGCCTCGGCACGACAAGCCAGCCGGCGCTCGGCGCGACCGCGTACAGGGCAAAGGAGATCGCGAAGGTGACCATGCCGCCAACCAGCACGGTTTTGCGGTCGAGGCGGTCCGAGAGCATCCCGATCGGGAGCGCTGACGCAAGGCGGGTCAGCCCGAGGACGGCGGTGATGAGTCCAAGCACGCCAAGTGAAGCGCCGAGGCTGGTCGTGTACAGGGGGAAAAGGGGCGTCTGCACGCCCGTGACGACGTCCGCGATGAAGATGAGCAGGCAAATGTCCAGCACATCGCGCCGCATGAGGCGGCGGTAGCTGGACGACACGCCGCACACTCCTGGAGATTAAAGTAGTTGACGAACGAACGTGCGTTTTCGAATCGGCTTTGCCGCTCCGCTCACGACACCACAGGCGATCGTGGGCGCGCCGATGATGCGAACCGTCCAACTTGCGGTCGCCGACGCGCGTGCCCGCGGGCTCGACCTCGAGCTCCGCGCGGTGGACGACAAGGAGAGCGAGGTGATCGCCGCCAACGCCGCAGCCGAGCTGGTCGCGGATCGCTCGGTGATCGCAGTCATCGGCCACAAGAACAGCGGCCCCAGCCGCGCGGCCGCGCCGGTTTACGCCGAGGCGGGATTGGCCCAGATAACCCAGTGCTCGACCGACAACGCGCTGAGCCGCACCGGGTGGTCGACATTCTTCCGCCTGTGCGCCGACAACGAACGCCAGGCGTCGATCGCGGCCGAACTTGCGCACTCGCTGCACCCCAACGCCAGGACTATTGCGGTGCACGACGGAACCGACTACGGACGCCCGCTTGTGGAGGCGTTCGCGGAACGCCTGCAGTCACTGTCAGGCCGCCAGGTCGTTGTCTTGGCCATGCGCGTCGGGCAGGAGGATTTCTCTGACATCGTCGACGTCGTTCGCTCCGCTCGGGCCGAAGTCGTAGACATCGGCGCCACCGAAATCGAGAGCGGCAAGCTCATGCGTGCTCTGGACGCGGCCGGCCTCAAGCTGCAGGTCATCAGCTCGGAAGGCGGTCCGGACAATCCGCTCGCGCGGCTGGCCGGGCCCGCGGGCGAGGGCAGCATCCACACCTACGCGGGCGCCGACCCGATGGCCACGCCCGTATCCCGCGCCCTGGTGCAACGCTGCCGAGACGAGTTTGGCGAGACCCCCTCTTACGTCGTCGAGTGCTACGACGCGGTCAGCGTGATCGCGGCCGCCCTGAACAAAGGGGCGACCACCCGCGCCGAGGTTCGCGACGCCATCGCCGCCACCGACCTCGAAGGCCTGGCCGGGAGGGTGCGCTTCGACGAGCATGGGGACCGGATCGATGCGCCGGTCAGCCTCTGGCAGGTGGTGCGCGGCCGCATGGTCCCGCTCGCCGAAAGGGCGGTGCCGGGCGCCTAGGCCACTAAACTCCGGACGGGACCTTCAGCTGTTCGCGGACCTGACCCAGGAGCCGGATCGCTTTAGACACTCGATCGTGCGGAATGCCCGGATATTTGACTCTGAACATCACGTGGAGGCGATCGCCCGCGATCGACCGCAGGCGCCGCAGGTTCTCGGCCAGCTCCTCCGGCGTCCCCAGCATGATCTCGCTGCGGCGGGCGCCCAGCTCTTCGGCCGACATCCGGCTCGGATACCAATCCGCATAGTCGGCTGGCGGCAGCCCGTACCAGGAACCGTACGTGCGTCGCGTGAGCATGTAGGCCTCTTTCACCTGGTCCCACGCATCGTCCGGTCCGCGCTCGGAGACGAAACCCCCGAGCGTCATCGCAAACTCCTGGTCTTCGTAACTCCGGCCGTGGCGGGCCAACGCAGCTTTGTAACGGTCGACCATGTCCTGCACGCGCCAGAAGATGTCCCGGTTGTAACCGCTGGCGCCGAACGACTTCGAATCGGTGCCGCCGTCCATGATGAATCCGTCGCCGAGACGCGCCGCCCTGTCGACGGAAGCATCCACGTACCCGGCGATCCAGACCGGCGGCCCGCCCTTCTGGAGGGGTTTTGGATTGACGTCCACGTCGGTGAAGCTCCAGTGCTTGCCCGCGAACGTGACCGGTTCGTCCCTCCACGCGAGCTTCATGACCTGGACGAGCTCTTCGGTCATGGGGGCGCGAACGGCGCGACGCACATTGAATCCCGCGTATTCGACGTCGCGGTAGCCCAGGCCGACGCCGATCGTGAGGCGCCCATTGGAGAGCAGGTCGACCATGGCGCATTCCTCGGCCAGCTTGATCGGGTTGTGCAGCGGCCCCAGGACAACGGATGGGCCGAGCTGGATTCGAGAGGTCACCGCGGCCACCGCGGCGCACATCCCCATGACGTTGGGATTCCAGTTGAGGAAGTGGTGCTCGGTGTACCAGATCGAATCGAGGCCGACCTGCTCCGCGAGGCGAGCCTGTTCGAGGTCGTTCGCGTACACCTGATGGTGCGAGACGCCTTCCGAGGGGATCCATTCCGCGCTGTAGACCCCGAGGCCGAGCTTCACTGCGCCGGCGTCTCGACCATGGTGAGCTTCATCTGGACCTGCTCTCGCGGGACCAGGGTCGGCCACAACGACACCGACGGTCGAGGCTGGGCGGGCGAAAGGTACCCGGTGCCGATGCCGCCCAGGGTCCACAGGTGGGTCGACTCGCGTTTGACGGTGTCCGCGTCTTCCTTGGAGCTGGTCCGAGCGGCGACGCGGAGGCCGACCTCGTTCATGTCCACCGGCGGCGGGGCGGCCGGCCCGTGTAGCGCGTTAACCCCGATGTAGTCGAAATGCAGCTCCATGGGCTCGACACCGAGAAGCTTCAGGCGCTCGCGGATAATCTTCTCGCCCCGCTTGGCCTTTTCGAACGCGTCGGGCCAGCTGAAGAGAAGCGTGCCCTCCCCCTCCCAGCCGTCTCGATAGCCGATGCATACCTTCAGCTTGTCCGGCAGACCCTTGCCGGTCATGTTCGAAAGCCTGACGCGCTCTGGGGCGATCTCTTCGACCCTGACGGTGGTGAAGTCGGCGATTCCGTCGGGCATGTAGTAGTTGTTCGGGTCTCCGATCTCGTAGACCAGCTGCTCTTTGACGGTCCACTCGTTGAGAATCCCGCCCGAGCCCTCGACCTTGCTGATGACTGCTGTCGCGTCTTCGCCGACCTCGGCGATCGGATATCCGGGCCGCCAGGGGTCCTTCGCCTGGCGCCAGAGATTTGACACGGCACCTGTCGCCAGCGCCGCGCATTCGACCGTGTGACCGATCGTGATCGCCGCGCCCATCTTGTCTTTGTCTTCCGGCGAGTAGCTCCAGCCGAACTCATGCATCATCGGGCCGATGAAAAGTGCCGTGTCCGAGACGCGGCCGCACACGACCACGTTGGCACCCTGCGCAAGGCCGCGCGCGATGTAGTCCCCGCCCACGTACGCGTTGGCGGCGACGATGTCCTTGCGAATCCGGTCGATGTCTGCCTCGCCAGTGTCGAGGTTGGGAAACGTGATGCCGATCGACCGCATCTCGTCGAGGTCGGGAAAGATGTCGTCGCCGGTGACGACCGCGATCTTCAACTTGCCGAGGCCGAGACGCTGGGCGACCTCGGCCACCTTCTGCGCAGCCGCGGCCGGGTTGGCCCCACCCGCGTTGGTGACGATCTTGAAGCCCTGCTTGCGGGCCTGAGGCAGGGTCGCCTCGAGCCACGGCTCGATGTCCTTTATGTACCCCTCGTTGGGATCCTTCGCCTTCTGACGCTGGAGAACCGCGAGCGTGAGCTCGGAAAGGTGATCGAAGCAGAGGTAATCGAGCTCGCCCTTGTCGGCCAGCTCGACCGCGGGCTCCAGCAGGTCGCCCCAGTAAGCGCTGCCGGCCCCGAGTCGGATCTTCTTCATACGGGCATAACTCCATTCCGGCGATTCGGCGGCGGCATTTCCTTCCGGCAATAGATGTCGTAGCGGCGAATCAGCTCGTCGCGGAGCTCGTCGCTGGGAATCACGGCCTCGACCGAAAAGTCAGAGGCGACCTCGTAGACGTCGATGTCCTCCTCGTACTCCCTGCGCTTTGCCTCGATGAACGCCGCGCGATCTTCCTCCGGAAGCTCGTTGATCTTGTTCAGGTAGATGGCGTTGATCGCGCTTTCGGGACCCATCAACGCGGGTTTGGCCGTGGGCAGGGCGAGGACAGCATCCGGTCCCATCGGCGAGCCGCTCATCGCCAGGTATCCACCGCCGTAGGCCTTGCGAACCAGGACCGCGATCCTCGGCACGCGCGCCTCGGCGACCGCGAAAAGCATCTTGGCGCCATGGCGGATGATGCCCGCTCGCTCGACCTGGCTGCCGACCATGAACCCGGGGATGTCCTGCAGGAAGAGAAGCGGGATGTTGAACGCGTTGCAGGTCCAGATGAAGCGGGCCGCCTTGTCGGACGAATCCGGGAAGAGGACTCCTCCCTTGTGGCGCGACTGGTTGGCCACGATGCCGACGGTGCGCCCGCCCAACCGCGCGTAGCCGGTCACGAGCTCGCGCGCCCAGAGCTTCTTGACCTCGAGCCAGCTGTCCTGGTCGACCAGCGCCTTGATGAGGTCGATCATGTTGAAGGCAACGCGCTGGCTCGTCGGCACGATGTCCGCGATGCTCTTGCCTGCCGCAGGCGGCCGCGCCGGTGACATAGGTGGCTTTTCCAACCAGTGGGCCGGAAAGTACGAGAGGTATTGCTTCGCGACGGCCAGCGCCTCCTCCTCGTTGGCGCAGAGGAAGTCGCCGAGGCCGCTCACGCGGGCGTGCATGTCCGCGCCGCCCATCTCCTCCATCGTCACCTTCTCGCCCGTCGCCATCTCAGACATGCGCGGCGAGCCTATGTAGGCGGTGGCGTTGCCTTCGACCATGATGCAGACGTCGCACAGGGCAGGTTGATAGGCAGTCCCGGCCGGCGAGGGGCCCAGCAGCACGCACACCTGCGGCACGACGCCCGACAGCTGGATCTGATTGTAGAAGATGTTGCCCCAGGCCTTGCGGCCGGCATAGCTCTGGCGCTGCTCGTCGATGCGCGCCCCGGCGGAATCCACGAGGTACAGGAGCGGAATCTTGGTCCGGCCAGCGAGCTCCTGCATGGCGGTGATCTTCTGGAATGTGCGGTATCCCCAGGTGCCCGCTTTCACCGTCATGTCGTTGGCGATGACGCAGACCGGGCGGCCGCCGATGTTGCCGACCAACGTGACGACCGCGTCGGCGGGCAGATTGCCGTCAACGTGGCGCGCCAGCAAGCCGTCCTCGAACCACCAGCCCGGATCGAGAATCCTGTCCAGCCGCTCCCGCACGAAGAGCTTGTTCTGCTCCTTCAGCCTGGCGTGGTACCGGGGATCGCCGCCGGCCCTGGCCGTGTCCAGCCTTCGGCGAAGGTCGTCATCGGGTGTGACGCCGGGCTTGGGATCGGCGTTCATTCCGGCACCTCCATGCGCAAGAGGGCGGTGCTGAACGATTTGCCGGTGACGTCATAACGCAGCGTCTTGGTGGCGCCGCCTCCCAACGCGTTGTGCAGCAGCAAGTTGAAACCGTTGATGTTTGGCATCGGAAACACATCGACCTCGCCGCGCACCCAGTCGCCGAAATGCGCCTTGATCCGCTCAGGGGTCAGCACCTCGAGGAGAATCGAATAGGCAGCGTCGTCGAGGGCGAGGACGCCGACGTTGACAACGTCGCCTTTGTCGCCGGATCGCGCGTACGCGATGTCTTTCAGCTGCACGAGGTTGGGTGCTCCTTGATGCGGTTGGGGTGCGCGCTCATTAAACGAACGAACGAACGAACGTTCACTTTAGTTTTACAGGAGTCTATCGTATGCTGCCGCGTCAGAAAACCTCTCGCCTGAAAGGTGTTGATGAGGAGGAAAACCACGGCCACAATTCCCCTTCCCGCGATCGCGTCTGGTCCGGCTGAAGCCGCACACTCTGGGATCCGCGAGGTCGTCAACCTTGCCCTCGTCACTCCTGGCTGCATCCGGCTGGAGGTCGGCGAGCCGAACTTCCCAACCCCGAAACACATTGTGGACGCGGCCGTCGAGTTTGCAAACAAGGGCCAGCTGAAGTACACGGCGACCGCGGGCCTGCTCAGCCTGCGTGAGCGCCTCGTCGCCAAGCTGGAGAAGGTGAACGGCATCAAGGCCAGTGTCGGCAACATCAACTGCTCGGTCGGCGGGGTCGGCGGCATCGCGGGCGCGGTCGCCGCGCTGATCGAGCCGGGGGACGAAGTGCTGATCCCCGACCCGGCGTGGCCGAACTACCGGCTCATGCTCGCCTGGGCGCACGGCGTCCTGGTGCCCTACGCCTGCCCGCCTGAGGACGAGTTCCTGCCCGATCCCAAAGACATCGAGCGGCGCATCACCTCGCGCACGAAGATGATCATCGTCAACAGCCCCTGCAATCCAACGGGCGCCGTCTTTTCCCTCGAGCTCCTCGAGAGCCTCGTGGACGTCGCGGTTCGGCACAACCTCTACTTCCTATCCGACGAGTGCTACGACGAGGTCATCCTGGAAGGCGAGCACCACAGCCCGGCGTCCTTCTGCACGGACGGCAGGGTGATCTCGGCCTTCACCTTCTCGAAGACTTACGCGATGACCGGCTGGCGGGTGGGCTACGTCGTCGCGAACGACGAGATCTCGGAAAGCATCACGAAGGTCCTGGAGTCGAACTCATCGTGCTTGCCGGCGATCTGCCAGAAGGCAGCCGAAGCCGCGCTCGATGGGCCCCGGGAGCCGCTCTACGAAATGGTCAACGCTTACCGAGATCGACGCGACCTGTGCGTGGGCCTTCTGGAGGAGGCCGGGATGCTGATCAGCCGGCCGAGGGGGGCTTTTTACATCATGGCCGACGTCGGCCGATCAGGGATGGATTCACGAGCGTTCGCCTTCGATCTGGTGTCGAGCAAGAAGGTGGCGGTGGCTCCGGGCACGGCTTTCGGTGACTCGGCCCGCAACGCGGTGCGGATCAGCCTGGCCAGCTCGCCAGAAGACCTGTCGCGCGGAATCGCCGGGATGATCGAGCGGATCGAGGAGCTCTCCTAGGAACTCTCCTGGCTACTTCAGCAGCAGGCCCCCGTCGACCACGAGCGCCGCGCCGGTGATGTACGACGCGTCCGGCCCGGCCAGGAACAGCACCGCCCGCGCTACCTCCTCATATTTGCCCTGGCGGCCGAGCGGAACCATGGCGGCGGCGCCGGCCGCCCGCGCCGCCTGCTGCGCTTCGGTCAGGTCGCGGCGCCGATCGGTCATGACCATTTCCATGAATCCCGGACAGACGCAGTTCGCGCGGATCCCATCCGATGCATAGTCGAGCGCCAGCGCCCCAGTGAGAGAAACCATGGCTGCTTTGGAGACGCTGTAGGCGGTCTCGTCGCCGGCGGGCTTGAGGCCGGCCGTCGATGCGGTATTGACGATCGATCCGCCGCCCCCCTCGCGCATGAGCGGGATCGCCTCGCGCGCCATCAGGTACGCGGATTTCACGTTGACGTCGAGGATGCGGTCCCAATCCGACACCTCGGTCTGGAGCACCGACCGAGCGTTTAGCGGATCGATGCCGGCATTGTTGAAGAGGACGTCGAGGCGGCCGAATTCCGACCGCGCGAGCTCGACCGCCGCCATGGCCATCCGCGGCTCCGAAACGTCGCCCTTCAGGCTTCGGACCTCGACCCCGGATTTCGCGATGTCGCCGGCCGCGCGCTCCAGGCCGGCTTGATCCCAGTCGACCAGCACGAGCCGAGCCCCTTCATCTGCCATCTGGCGAGCGACCGCGAGGCCGAGGCCGGACGCGCCGCCCGTGATGAGCGCGACCTTGCCTTCGAAGCGGTTCAAAGGATCGCGCGCAGGAAGGCTTGTGTCCTTGGATTGGACGGATTCTTGATCATCTCTCGCGCGATCCCTTCTTCGACGATCGCGCCCTCGTCCATGAACATCATGCGATCGCCGACCTCGCGAGCGAACCCCATCTCGTGCGTGACGACGATCATGGTCATGCCCGCAATGGCGAGCTTCTTCATCTCTTCGAGGATCCCTCCGATCAGTTCCGGGTCGAGGGCCGAGGTGACCTCGTCGAACAGCATCAGCTGTGGCTTCATCGCCAGGGCGCGCGCGATGGCCACCCTCTGCTTCTGACCACCCGACAGCTGGCTGGGATAGCTCTTCGCCTTGCCTCCGAGTCCGACCCGTTCGAGCTCGCTCATCGCCCGCTCACGCGCCTGTTTTCCGGGCACGTTGAGGACGCGCGTAAGGCCGAGCGTCACGTTCTGCAAAGCGGTCATGTGGGGAAACAGGTTGAAATGCTGGAAGACCATGCCGATCCGCGTGCGGAGCAGGTTGAGCTCGCGCTCGTACTTGATGCGCTCGACAGGGTGAATTTTCGGAACGTCGTCCTTGCTCCACTTGCGGCCAAGGAAAACCACGGTTCCGGTTTCGGGCGGCGACACGAAGTTGATGCATCGCAGCAGCGTGCTCTTGCCGGAGCCGGACGGACCGATGACCACCAGCACCTCGCCGCGCTTGACCTCGAGGTTGATGTCCTTGAGAACATGAGCGTTGCGAAGAGTGCCGCGGTGGTACCACTTGTTCACGCCCTCGAGCCGAAGGATGGTAGATCCCTGGCCGTCAGGGACCAGGAGATCGGAGTTGTCGACCTTGCTCGCTTCCATCCCCAGGTGGCTCCCAATTCTAGACGTCACCGATGCCCCCTTGAACGAGCGCTAGTTCGGAACATCGGACAGCTAAGCTGGCGATCGTGAACGCCATCGGCATGCTGGCTCAACAGCTCGAGACGGTCAACCTCCGCATCCATCACTCCGCACGGGACCTGACGCCGGCCGAGCTCGCGGCGAGGCCGCTGCCAGGAGTGAACCCTATCGCCTTCCTGCTGTGGCACATGGCGCGCAGCCAGGACTGGGCGGTCAACACCGCGATCCTCGACCGCGTAGAGGTGATCATGCGCGAGCCATGGATCGCCGGCGCGCTCGCGGTGCCGGGCATCGGCACCGGGTTCGAGCTGGACGAAGCGGCCCGCGTCGCAGCGCGTTTCGAGCTCCACGACCTGCTGGAATATGTCGACGCGGTGCACCGCGACACCGTGGCCTGGCTGCACACGGTTGATGAAGACTTTCTCGACAGCATTCCTGACGTGGCCGCTCACGACGCGCGCCATGCGGCGTACCAGACTCCGGGCTTCCGGGCCGAGATGGACAGCGGACCGGAGCACGACGACGCCATGGGCCGCAGCGGCGGCTTGCCGGTGTGGATCTTCTTGACCTCGGTTTCGGTCACCCACCTTCACCGGCACCTTGGCGAGCTCGACCTTGTCAAAGACTTCTTGCGACGCCCTGTCAGCTCGTCGCCATCCCGGCGATGACACGGTCACCGTCGGCGAGATAGATCTCCGGGACGTGTAGACCGCCGTACAGCCAGCCGAGGTAGACGGCGCTCGGAGCCCCTGCGCCCGCACTTCGGTCCGACTCCTGGACGAGATGCCTACCCAGCCAGTAGGTGTACTGATAAGTGCCCCATAAAGGGTGCTCGATGCGGCTCAGCTCCTGCAGGGCCCTGGTCGGGTCCATGTGACCCGTCCGTTCCAGGTGCACGAGCACGTCGGCTCGTGGTTCGCCGCGCTCGCGACGGCGTATCGCGCCCGTGAGGCAGGCGCCGCGGCGGAGCCATTCGAGCTTCCACGACAGCTCCTCGTCGGGACTGTGCTGTGGTCGAAGGCGAAAGGGCGCGGTCTCTTCGATGCCTTCGGCGATCACGTTCTCGGGGGCGTTCTTGAGCTTGATGCACGCGGCCAATCGGCCCTCCTCGCCGTAGGTTCTCTGGCTTAGCACCGCCATGTGCAGATAGTCCCCGGGATAGATGTTGTGTGCGACCTCGTAGTTGATGGTGGCGCGAGTGCGCGGCACGCCGACATTGACCTCGAACACCATGCGGTCTGGCTCGCGCCAGGTCAGATGCAAAGACGTGATCGGGTCGCCCGTGCGCGCGATGGCGAGCTCTTCGCGGAACGAAACCGGGAACTCCTCCAGAGCCCACCGGCGGCCGGAGCGATATGCGTCGAGCGCAGCCTCCCATTTCTCGTCGCCTTGGATAAGAGCTGCGCTCTCCAGACCGCGCACCGGGTCTGGCCCACGACCGCCCAGCTGGACGGCAAGGCCCGTCACCTCGCGCTCGAGCTCGTCCAGCTCAGACGGATCCGGAGGCTCGAACTTGCACGCCAGCAAGCGTTCGACCAGCTCCACGTATCCGTACGCCGTCGGGTCGATGTCGAGCTCGATCTGGGTTGCGATCGCCCGCGACTGGACCGCGACGTATGCATCGCCGGCTGTCTCAGCCCGGCCGGCGAGCGCCTCCGCCTCGGTCAGGAGCTCCTTGCGCCTCGTCGAGCGCTTTTTCGAGTCGTACAGCCATTCGCGCGGTCCGAGGTAATCGGAGACCAGGTTGGGCAGGTGCTGCCATGCCGAGAGCGAGAGCTTGACGAACTCCGCTCCCAAGGGATCCTTTTCGCCGTGTGCCACGTCGACAGCGGTCAACGCAAACGTGCCGTGGTCACACGAGGTGTCTCTGCAGTCGCCTCTCCAGGCGGCGTGCGAGCTGAGCGACGATCACGACCATCACCAGGTAGATTCCGGCCACCGTCGTGTAGAACTCGAATGGGCGCTGGTAGAAGCTCACCCTTTCGATCGTCTGGTACATGAGGTCGGGCGCCCCGATCAGGGCAACGACCGATGAGTCTTTGATGATGTCCGTGAACTGGTTGACCAGGGACGGGATCGCGATCCTCCAGGCCTGTGGAAAGACGACCGTGGCGAAAGTCTGGACGCCGCCCAATCCAAGGCTCCGTGCCGCTTCGCGCTGCCCGGGATCGATCGCCTGGATCGCCGCGCGATAGATCTCGGCCATGTATGCGCTGTTGAGCAGGGTCAGCGAGACCACGCCGGCGGGGATCGGATCGAGGTTCAGGCCAATCGCCGCCGCGACCCCGAAGTAGATGAAGAGGATGTACACGTATAGCGAGAGCGCGCGAAAGACCTGGATGTAAACGAAGCCGATCACGCCGAGCGGCCCGGGTGCCATCCGAACCAGCGCAACCACGAGACCGAGCGCGAGCGAGAACACGACGGAGAACAGCGCGATGCGGACCGTCACGGACAGGCCGCGCTCGAAGAACGCGATCGACCGCGGGATGACGCTCCAGTCGTAGGAGTACGTGAGCACTAGGGCCGTCATGCGATGCGCAGCCTTCGTTCGAGCAGGTAGACGATTGCCGAGAAGAACAGCACCAGCACGACGAGGATCAAAGCGACGGCGGCGAACACTTCGAACGGCGTGAACAGTGTCACGTTGAGCTCGTTGGCGAGGAACACCATGTCGGGCACCGCGATGACCGACATGATCGTGGCGCCTTTCAAGAGACCCACGAACGTATTGCCAAGCGGCGGCACGACGATTCGGAATGCCTGCGGCAGGACGACATGTCCGTACGTGCGAGTGCGGCTGAGACCGATCGAACGCGCCGCCTCCATCTGGCCGCTGTCGATGGCGCTGAGCCCGGCCCGGAAGATCTCGGTCGTGTAACCGGAGCCGGTCAGGGCGAGGGTGATGATGATCGCCTGGAACGACGTGAACGTGATCCCGGTGATGTTGGCGACCCCGAAATAGATCCAGAGCAGCATCACGTACAGGGGCACGCCGCGCATCACCTGGACGTAGAGAAACGACGGCACCGTGAAGAATCTCACGCCCGAGGTCCGAAGCAGCGCATTGAGCAGGCCGAGCGCGCACGCGAGGGCGAAACCGATCACAGCGACCCAGACGTCCACCCATGCGCCCGCCGCGAACAGCCGCCAACGGTCGGTGACCACGCTCCAGTCGAACTGGTAGACGAGGACGATCATGGCCACCAGATGAACAGCAGGGTGGCCGGCGCACTCATGCCGACCACCCGTGCCGAATCGTGATCAGACGGCTACGACTTCCGGCTCGCTCCCGGGTCCGACTCCGTACGTCAGGAGCTTGTACTTCTGCAGTCCCGGCCCGAGCCACTTCTTCCACAGGCTCGTCAGGCGCTGGTGCGTGGCGTTGTACCGGAGCCAGTTGTTCACCCATGCCTGGAGCTTGTAGTCGCCGAGGGGCATGAGGTACGTGTTGGCGTCGACCCAGAGCGGCGGCCCAGCCAGCAGCTTGAGGTTTGGATGTGCCTGCAGCGAGCTGTCGACATCGAACTCCGACAGAACGGTGGCGTCGGCGCGACCCGTCGCAACTTCGTTCACCGCATCGGCGAGCTGCGCGAACGGCGAGAACGTGGCATTGGGGAACAGCAGCTTGCTGCTGAACTCCTGCGAGCTTCCTTGCAAGACGGCGATCTTCTTGCCGTCCAGCTGGGTCGAGCTGGTGACGCTCGAGCTCGGGCTGAGCAGCACCACGATCGACTCATAGAAGACCGGGAAGTTGGAGAACAGGCCTTTGAGAGCCCGGCTGGGAAGGATCGTCGCCGAAATTCCCATCATGTCGAACTTGCCGGCGACCAGGCCCGCGAACAGCTGGCCGAAGGGGATCTCGACATACGTCGGCGTCACGCCGAGGTCGGCCATCATCGCTTGCGTGAGCTCCATCTGGTAGCCGGTCGGCTTACCGGCCGAATCCTTGAACTGAATCGGTGGGAACGTCAGGTCGACGCCGAGCTTCGCGGTCTTGGTCGAGAGCCACTTGTCCAGCACCGACGTCTCACCGGCGGCGCCGGCGGTCGTGCCTGGAGATGAGTTCGAGGTTTCGCATGCGGCCAGCGCATATGCGCCGAGCCCGAGCGCGGCAGAGCCGCCGAGCTTGAGCAGCGATCGTCTGCTCGGGAGGGCTTCGCGATTGACCGGCTTCGCTTCCGTGGCTTGCTCGTCGATCGACATTTTGCCCTCCATCAATGGCCCATCAGTCGCGCGGGCTTTCGGCGTAAGGATAGCCAGATCGATCTCGGTGTCAAGGCCCCAGACGAACGCGCACTAGTTCGTACGAGAGCGATTTGACCGGCTTGCGGAACGCTCCTCAGCAGCCCGGCTCAGAGCGTGCCAGCTCGGCCGCGAGACCCCAGAGTCGAACCTGTTCAGCCACTGCCTGAGCGCTCATTCCGGGGTAGTTGCAGCGGAGCACAACGTGCACTCGATCGCCATAACGCCTGCGATACTCGCGGGCCTGCTCCGCCACCGCGTCGGGTGTGCCGAGCAGCAGCCGGTAGTGTTTTGGAGGGAGCTCGCTGGTTGGCTCGCGGCCCATCCACGAGTCGTACGTGTGGCGCATGTAGCGAAACCCGCCCGCCACCTCGGCCCACGCTGCATCTGGACCTTGCTCGGAAAGACCGCCGTATACGAACAGCGCCAGCTCGCCGTTCGCATCGCCACGCTCGTGGTCGAAATTGTCGACGGCGCGGTCGACCACGCTCCACGGCTCCGTCGGATCGACCATCAAAATGTCGGCGAGGCGCGCGGCGCGAACGGCGCCGTCATCGCCGTCGGCGGCGATCATGATTCGCGGCCCTCGCGCCGTGAATGGCAGAGGAGTGATCGCGCTGCCGGCAAACGCTGAACGCAAGACCGGGACCAGCTCTTCGAGGTGCCGGACGTCACTCGACTCATCCGCCCCGAGACCGCGGAACTCTTCAGGCCGGTAGCAGAGCGACAGCCCGAGGATGATTCGGCCTCCGCTGAGCAGGTCGAGGGCGATCGCATCTTCGGCCAGCCTTATCGGGTTGTGCAGCGAGGCCGCCAGCCGGTCCGTCGCGACCGTGATGCGGCTGGTTCGCGCAAGCAGCGCGGCCACGATCGGCAGGACCGCGGGCATGTAACCGTCATCCGCGAAGTGATGCTCTGACACCCACATCGAATCGAGGCCCGCAGCCTCGATGAGCTGTGCCTGGTCGAGAAGCTCGGTATAGAGCTGACGATGGGTCGCCGCGGTTCCAGGCGGCAGCTGACCGCTGAAGTCCCCGACCCCGAACCGCATTCAGACCACCTTGTTGGGGCGGGCGATCAGGCGCTCGGTGCCGAGTGCGAGCCCGGCGAGATGCCACGCGGCGCGGTAGGCGGCTTCTGAGACGTTCCAAGCAAGAGCGTCCTCCGAGCTCGCGAACCAGAGCATGTCAACGGCCTGCACCGAGAACGGCTGCCGTCCCGCCCGGTCGGCAAGCGTGACGAGCACCTCGTGCCGCAGTGGACCAGCCTCGGCGGTCGCCCTGGCATACGGCCCTGTCAGCGCCTGCGCCAGCGCCTCCGCAGGAGCGTTGGGCGCCCGCCTCAACATCGATATGAGCTTCACGGCGTCACGGCCGGCGACTCCATCGTTCAACACGTGACGCGTCATCACCGCCACGCCGGTGCGGTTGGTGTCGATGAAATTCGGCTCATCGGCGATGGAGTCTGTCTCGTGCTGTGGCGAATCGATGGCCGCGTCCATTGCTGCAAGGTCGTCCCAGTCGAGCTCGGGCATGATGTCGAATCCCGGATACGGGAGCAGGAACCGGCCGTTCGACAGAACTCCGTGGTTCTGCACGTACGCGCGAATCCCGGGCAGGCTGCCGCCGATGGCGGCGTGGTGTCCGCGCCAGTGCTCCAGGCATTGTTCCGTCGTCAGGTCTGCACGGCGGGCGGCGAAGAAAACGCGCGTGATCATCGTTTGGGCGGGCGCACGTGGATGGGCCTGCCGAGGCTGACCTCGGCGGCCTCCACCAGCGCCTCGGCAAACGTTGGATGGGCGTGAACCGTGAGCGCGACGTCTTCAGCTGTAGCGCCCATCTCGACCGCAAGCGCCATCTCGGCGATCAGCTCGGTCGCGACGGACCCGGCGAGGTGGGCCCCGAGAAGGGCCCCGCCCCCCTTCGCGAAGACGAGCTTCGCGAATCCTTTCGTGGCCGGCTCGATCACAGCACGGCCTAGTGCAGCCAGTGGAAACCGCCCGATGGCGATCTCGATTCCTTGCGCCTCGGCTTCGGCTTCGGTCAAGCCCACCGCGGCGATCTCCGGCTCCGCGAACACGGCGCGTGGCACGGCGCGGGCGTCGAATGCCGCACTTTTTCCGCCGAGCACATCGCCGGCGACACGGCCTTGCATCATCGCGCGATGGGCCAGGGGCAAACCCTCCGTGATGTCGCCGATGGCGAAGACGTGACGGTCGAGCCGCAGCTGAGGATCGACTTTGAACTGTCCGGCGGGCCGCGAAAGCCCGACGGCTTGCAAGTCCAACTCGGCGAAATTCGGCCGCCGGCCCGCCGACACCACACTACGTTCAACTTGTGCGGCCTTTTCAACGACCGCTGCGGAGTCGGTGGACAGCAGCACCGCCACGCCCGCCGCGCGAGCGCCGCGATGCGCAGCCGCTGAAAGGTCACGGTCGAAGTCGGGCAGGAGACTGTCCCCCGCGGTGGCAAGCGTGACGCGGCTGCCGAGCCGCGCATATGCGACCGCGATTTCGAGGGCGATGTAGTCGTCGCCCGCGACCAGGAGCGAATTCGGAAGCACGTCCCACTCCAGCGCGCGGCCAGGCTCGACGATGCGCTCGCCATCGAATGCCAGCCCCGGCATGACGTTCGATTGAGAGCCGGTGGCGATCACCACATCCTTGAAATCGAAGTAGCGGACGCGTTCCTCGCCGATCTCGACGCACACGCGAGTGCGCCCCACGAACCGGGCGCTTCCGGCCACGACTTTGACGCCGGCGGCTTCGAGCAGCGACGAGACACCCTTCACCAGGGTCGAGATCGCGCTTGCGCGGCTCTTCTGGAATGTCGCCATGTCCGGGGGACCTGAGAAGGCAGGCATCCCCGCCGGCGCCTGCCTCTCGGCCGACGCTTTGACCGCCGCGAAGTGCGCCAGGTGCTTGCTCGGAATGCAACCTTCGTTGAGACAGACACCACCCACGCGGCTGCGCTCGATCAGGGTCACGCTTCGCCCGAGCTGCGCTGCGCGGATGGCGGCCACATAACCCGCCGGACCCCCTCCGATGATCAGTACGTCGGCGGGATCGCTCTGGTCTCCGGCTACCACCTATTCAACGAGCTCGTGCGGGTCTTCGATGAGGCCGCGCAGCGTCAGCGCGAATTTCAAACCTTCCTCCCCATCGATGATGCGGTGGTCGAACGTGACCGACATCGGCATCATCGGGCGCGCCACCACCTTGTGCTCGCGCACCACAGCCTGCTTCTCGATCAGGCCGAAGGCCGCGATCGCGACCTCAGGCGGCCTGATGAGCGACGTGCCGAGACCGCCGCGCCACGCCCAGGTGTTGCTGATGGTGAAAGTGCCGCCCTGCAGATCCGCGACCGATGCCTTGCGATCGCGTGCGGCGGAGGTGACCCGGTCGACCGCTGCGGCGAGTGCGGAGAGGTCCATGCCATCTGCGTTCCTCACGACAGGCACGATGAGCCCACTTGGTGTCGCCGTCGCGATGCCGATGTTGACGTCGTCGTGCATGACGATCTCTCCGCGCTCTTCGTCAAGCGACGAGTTGAAGATCGGGTGGCGGCGCAGCGCGATCGCGGCGGCGCGCACCAACAGCGTGTCGAACGGGAAGCGCATGCCTCTGCCCTCCGCCTCGCGTCGCAGGCGAGCCACGTGCTCCGCAAACCCGCCCGCGTCCAGCTGGTGAAATCCGGTGACATGCGGAATCGAGCGCGCGGAAAGCGTCATCGTCTCGGCCATGCGCTTCCGTACGCCGCGAAGTGGGATTCGCCGGCCGCCCTGGGTCGAAGGTGGAGCGCCTTTGGACCCATGCCGCTTCAAGTCGTCTGCAGAGATGCGACCTCCGGGACCGCTGCCCTTGACCACCGCCAGGTCGATTCCCATCTCGCGCGCCAGCTTGCGTACCGCCGGCGGCGCAAGCACTGCCGCCCCTTCGGGCGTCGTTGCCGCCTCTCGAACCGGACTCTCCGAAGCAGCGGCCGGCGGCGACTCCTGGGTCGAGCCGCCGATCCTCGAGTCGGATTCCAGGACATAGAGGACGGCGCCCGTCTTGACCAATTCCCCTTCGTCCGCGAGCCGCTCGACGATCACGCCCGCTCCAGGCGCCGGCAGCTCGACGCTCGCTTTGTCGGTCATCATCTCGACCACCGGCTGGTCCTCGGTTACGCGATCGCCGACGGCGACGAGCCACTTCGCGACCTCGGCCTCGGCGAGACCCTCGCCGATGTCGGGGAGCCGGAACTCGTATCTCGCCACCGAACCGACCTACTCGCGCGTGGTGGCGACGATTGCTTCCAGGACCCGCTCGGAATTCGGGACGTACTGCTCCTCGAGCATCTGCACCGGATAAGGCACGTCTGGGGCCGCGACGCGAAAGATGGGCGCCTGCAGCGAGAAGAAGGCCTCCTCCTGGATGGTCGCCACGATCTCGGCGCCGAAACCCGCCGTCAACGGGGCCTCTTGAAGCACCACCGCGCGTCCGGTCTTGGTCACAGACGCCGCCAGTGTCGCGGCATCGAGGGGGACGAGCGTCCGGAGGTCGATGACCTCGACCGAGATGCCCTGCGCATGCGCGTCCTCAGCCGCCTGGAGCGCGATCTGAAGCGCGCCACTCCAGGCGACGAGCGTCACGTCACTGCCCTCGCGGGCGATCCGCGCCTTGCCGATTTCGACCATGTAGTCACCATCGGGCACCTCCCCCTTCACCTGCCGGTAGCCGCGAAGAGGCTCGAGGAACAAAACCGGGTCGGGGTCGCGAATCGAGGCGAGCAGCAGTCCCTTGGTGTCGTGCGGCGTGGCCGGCGCCACAACCTTCAGGCCAGGCGCATGCGCGAAGTGCGCCTCGAAACCATCCGAGTGCAGCTCCGGCGCGCGCACCCCGCCTCCATACGGCGCCCGGATCGTGACCTGCGCCGCGAAGCGTCCGGCCGACCTGTATCGCACGCGGGCGAGCTGGTCGACCACCTGGTTGAACCCGTTGTGAGCGAAGCCCAGAAACTGGATCTCGGCCACCGGCACCCAGCCAGCGAGCGCCATCCCAATGGCGGCGCCCGCGATCACGCCCTCGGAGAGCGGCATGTCGATGACGCGATCTGCTCCGAATTGTCCGTAGAGGCCATCGGTCGCGCGAAACACGCCGCCGCTGCGCCCAACGTCCTCGCCGAAGACGACTACGCGCGAATCGCGCGCCATCTCGAGGTTCAACGCCTGGTTCACAGCCTCGACGACGGTGAGCTCAGCCACCGTCATGCTTCTCAAATCGTTCGAGCTGTCGCTGCAGCCTTCGAGATGGTGTGGCGTGGGTCTGGCCGAAGTAGAACGCCGGGTCGGGAGCAGGCTCGTTCTGCGCTTCGTCCCAGGCGACGCGGAGCTCGTCCTTCACCTCTTCTTCGATGCGATCCAACGCGGCCTGGTCGGCGACTCCGCGCGACTTGAGATGCAGCTGCATTCGCCGCAGCGGGTCCCGATTGACCCACAGGTCGTGAAGCTCACGCGGCTCGTAGCGTGTCGGATCGTCCGCGGTCGTGTGGAGCCCAAGGCGGTAGGTCATTGCCTCGACAAACGTCGGTCCTTCTCCTTCGCGTGCGCGGCGCGCCGCCTCGCGCACCGTGGCGTATACGGCGAAGAGGTCGTTGCCATCGCACTGGATGCCGGGGAAGCCGTAGGCGACGGCTTTTTGCGCGAGCGTCTCCGAGGCCGTCTGCTGCGCGATGGTCGTGGAGATCGCCCACCCGTTGTTCTGGCAGAGAAAGATGATGGGAGCCTTCATGACTCCTGCGAGGTTGGCGGCCTCGTGGAAATCGCCCTGCGACGTGCCACCGTCGCCGAAGATCGCCAGCACGACGCCCGGATCGCGCTTCAGCTTGAGGCCCCATGCGAGGCCCACGGCCTGCGGAAGCTGTCCCGCGATCGCCGCCTGGAAAGGCAGCATCTTCAGGTCGCCGGGCACCTGGAACGCGATCGGATGGCCGACGTGCCACAAAAATGCCATGCGCAGTGGATATCCATGCCAGAGCTGACCGGCGAGCTCGCGATACTGGGGCACGAACCAATCGGTGCGGGCGTCGATCGCCATGGCCGCGCCGACTGAAGCCGCCTCCTGCCCGATGCCTGGAGCCAGCGTGACCATGCGTCCCTGTCGCTGGAGGCTAACCGAGCGCTCATCGAACCGCCTGCCCCTGAGCATCACGCGATATCCCTCGAGCGCCAGCTCGTCGCTCATCGGGAGGTCTGAGACCAGGAGCTCACCGTCCTCGTCGAGATATCTCACCATCGGCGGCAAGGAGGCTGATGCCACGCCGTCGAGGTTAACGCGGGCGGCGGGCGCCGCTTCCTTCATCCTGGCCGGCTGGTCAGACCGGCTCGCCGCCGTCGCGCTCGATGACCATCTCCTCCGGCTCGTATTTGCCGGTGAGGATGCGCAGGATGGCGTCGCGGGCAAACCGCATCCCATCGTGCTGGCCATCCCGATAGGGAGCGCCGTCCTTCAGGGCGTTGAACTCCATCTCGCGCTGCAGGCGCCGCACGAAATGCGAAAGTGCGTCCGCGGTCGGGTCGGCGGCCTGCGAAGGCAGCGACACGAGCTCCGGCGGCGCGGCCAGGCCGTCGCGGTTGCTGTTCGATTCCAAGTGCTCCAGGCCCAGCGCGTCGCCCATGCGATGCTCGTCGAGCCCGATCACCTGCTTGCCGTTCACGACCAGCACCGGAACCACGATCTCGCCGGTCAGCTCCACCAGCTGCGATCGCCATCGAGGTTCCTTGGCGATATTCCGATCCTCGAACTCGACCGAGTTCTGTGAGAGAAACTCCCTCACTCTGCAGCACTCCTGTCAAGTCGGATCGGTGGTTCCGTTGTTCAGGCTGTAGAGGACGACGTCGCCGGCGGTTCCCATCCTGGGTCACGATAGCACATGAATTTCGAACAAACGAACGCTCGTTTAGAGCGACTCATCCGCGTTGATCCACTCGGGAAACTCGGGCATCCGCAGCGGTCCGGCGAGCCGCCTGCCCACGAGGGCCGCTTCATGAGCATCCCGCGCGTCGAGCACGAAATATCCAGCCCCTCCCGCGGCCGCGCCGAGGAGGCTGCTGGACTCCACATCCGCCGGGCACAGCAGCATTCCCGGCCAGCGCCCGGTGGGAGCCGGCACCGCGGCAGTGGGCCGCCAACGTGTGGCGACACCAAACCCGAAACTTCGGGCCAGCTCTTCCATCCACGTCTCTGTCGATTCGATCCAGATGGGAACAACGGGTTGGGCGGGTCGCGGGTTGAGGGCCAATCGCGAGGGAGCGGGCTGGTTAGCCTCGATGCCGGCGGGGACGCGGAGATGCTTGCCCGTCCACTTGAAATGCGCGCCGCTCAGCGCCAACGCCAGGACCTGGATGTGCTCTTCGAGCAGGTCGCGTTGCCCCGCTGCCGCGATTCGCAAGATGACTTCGATGCGACCTTGCGAGGTGAGGTCGGCGATGGCGATGTCTTCGGCCAGGTGCAGCGGGTGATAAAGGCCGAGGTCGACGACCGCGCCGACTCGGATCGGCACGGCCTGCGCGAGCAAAGCAGCCGCGGCGAGGCCTCCGCCGGCGCCGTCCTCTCGCGATTCCGCCACCCACACCGCATCAAAGGAAGAGGCCACGGCCTGTGCAGCCATGCCGGCCAGCGACTCTCGCGTTGCGCCGAGCAGGCTGATCGGCCCCAGGCCAAGCCTCATCGCGAAACCTCCTCATTCACGCGGCCCAGTCCCGCGAACGCGCGGTGCAGACTCTCGCGGGGCAGGTTGCCGAACTGGCTGCGGCATACGATCAGGTCAAAGCCCAGCGCCTCGAACTCTCGCAGCCGCGCGGCGACGAATGCGGCGTCGCCCATGATCAGGTTCTTCAGCTTCGCCTCGATGTCCCCCTCCAGGCGTCCAAGGTATGCCTCCACGCCTTCGCCGGCCTCCTGAGGAAATGACCAGCCTCCGTACTGCCGCCGCATGTAGCGGAGCTCGGGCAGCAGCATCGCCCAGTCCCTCTCGCGATCATCGGTGACGAACACATCGCGCTGGAGAGCGTGGCTGCGTGGCGAGTCGACTCCCGCGGCGGCCGCCGCAGCGTCGTATGCCTCGAGCATTTCGCCGAGCTCGACGGGATTCATCGTGGAGTCGGCGAACAGAGGAAGTCCGAGCCGCGCGGCGCGCTGCGCGGCGACAGCCGTCGCGACACCGACATAGAGCGCCACGCGCGGGATGGCTGCCGCGCATGAAGCCGCAAGGAGAGGAAGCGCGACGTCCATCAACTTTCCACGGTCCTTGCGCCGCACTCCGAAACCATCGAACTCAGCATCTCTGTAGCCGAGCGCCACGCCCAACGACAGACGCCCTTCGCCGAGGCGCCCGATGGTCCAGGCGTCGCCGGCCACCTTCTGAACCGAATGCATCGGCAGCAGCATCACCGCGGTGCCGACGCCGATGCGCTTGGTCCGGCCGAGGATGGCGCCGGCCACGGCGATGTCGGCGGGACAGTAGCCGTCGAACCAGAAGTGGTGCTCGGAAAGCCAGATCGAGTCGAACCCCAGGGCTCCGGCGATTTCCGCGTCCTCGAGAACATCTCGGTAAAGCTTCACGTGGTGGTCCGGCCGCTGCGGGACCGACTGCATGCCGAAGATGCCGAGTCCGATGCGAAGCGTCATACCGGAATGTCGATGCCCAGAAGCACCGCGGCCAGCGCGGCGTCTTGCGTGCCGTTACCCACCGATTTGTAGATCGTGATTTCGTCTGCGCTCGTTCGACCAGGAGCACGGTTGAGGACGACTTCGCCCAGCTCACGCACCGCCTCTTCGAGGATCAACCCGGCGTAAACCGCGCCGACGATCTCCCCCGCTTCGGCAAGACAGGTCGGGCGATGATCGACGCGGATTACGGCGGCGCGAGCAAGAAGCTCAGGCTGCACCTCCGACGCCGACGCGCTGCCGCTCCCGACCATTGCGATGTGCGTTCCAGGCCGCACCCATGCCGACGGAAACAGCGGCGTCGTCGAGTTGGTGGCGGTGACGACCACATCGGCCCCGCGCATCGCCTCTTCGGCAGCCATCGCCCGAGCGCCCGGGTGGGCGGCAGCCAGCTCGCGGGCCGCTCCCTGGTCGCGGCCGACGATTCGGATTTCGCCAAACCGTCGCTCCGCGGTGAGCGCTCGGAGGTGTGCCGCGGCCTGCGGCCCGGAGCCGAAGACCGCGAGCACGTCGGCGTCAGGACGAGCCAGCAATCGGACCGAAAGCGCGCTGCAGGCGGAGGTTCGAGCCTCGGTCGCGGCTCGAGCGTCGAGCGTGGCCAGCGGCCGTCCGGTGACCAATTCGAAGACGGTGAGGAAACCCTGGAGGCGCTCGAGCCCGAGCGCATGGTTGGCCGGCCTGACGTTGATGACCTTGACGCTGAGCAGGCCGAGCTCCGGAAGCGCGCCTGAGATCAGGAACGTGCCGGCGCCGTCGCCGAGGTCGATGTGGCCGCGTACAGGCGCGACGGCCGCGCCGCGCGAGACCATGGCCAGGGCGGCAGCCATCGCGTCGGCCACGCGCACCGGGTCGACGGCCATGATCTCGTCCCGGCTGAAATGCCGAATCGAGTCAGACACCGGCTTCCTCGCGAATCCCGGCCAGCGTCTCGAACAGATCCATCGACTCCTCGCCGCGCGAGACCGGGAATTCGAAGACGAGGTGGCCGACGCCGAGCTCGGCGGCGCGCCGGAAGTCGGCCACCACCTCCGCGCGAAGGCCCCGGAAGGGCGTGCGCCCGACAGTCGTGAACTCGTCGCTTTTCCATCCCGTTTCGGAAGGCGATTCGGTGACCGAGGCGGCATCGGCTGCGACCTGGAGGCCGGCGCGCATCGCCACCTCCATCTCGCCCATGTCGCGCCCGACCTCATCGAGCTCGCGGGTCAGGCGGCCGAGGGCGACCTCTAGCTCTTCAAATGTCTGGCCGTCGCCGATCCAGCCGTCGCCGAAGCGAGCCGCCCTCCGCAGAGCGGCGCTCGACGCGCCGCCGACGAGGACGGGAAGCCGGCGATTGTCATGCGGCCGGGGCGCGAAATGAAAGCCCGCGAAGTCATAGAACTCGCCGTGGAACTCGGGCTCGTCGCCCTCCCAACATGCGCGCATGGCGGCGAGCGCTTCGTCCGCGATGCGGGCCCGCCGGCGATGCGTAACGCCCATGAGGTCGGACTCGCTCTCAAGCCAGCCCAGGCCGGCGCCAACGATCAGACGACCACCGGACAGCCGGTCGGCGGTCGCGAGCATCTTGGCGAGGACGAGAGGATGCCGGTAGGGCACGATCAGTATCGCGGCACCGATCGCTACCCGCCGGGTGATCCCGGCCACGTATGACATCACGGTAACCGCCTCATAGAAGGTGGGGCCGAACGCTTCGACGCTGGATGCCGGAACGACCACGTGATCGGTCACCCACACGGAGTCGAACCCAAGCGATTCGCTCATCTCAGCGGCACGACGAATGTTCTGGGCGCTGGCGAGGCGGCGATAGGTTGGAAGAACGACGCCCACCTTGACGCGCCGGGCGGTCACGCCAGCTGGAACCCGTGACGAAGCGGGTCGCGCGAATCGATCCGGAAGCGATGCTCGCCGGTTATGAACGCCCAGCCGGATAGCTGCGGGACCAGCCGGCCGCCTTCGTCGATCAGGCGCCCGCGAAAAGACAGCCGCAACAGGTTCTCGCACTCAACCCACTCGCCGATGCGCAGGGCGCCATACGTGTGGAGTTGCGCCATGAGGGCGGCGAAGCATGAGCCGCACGGCGAGCGATCGACAGAGTGGTCGCGAAAGACCACGAGGTCGCGATACCGGCCCGCTCCCAACCTGGAGTAGATCAAAGTCGAGACGACCTCGCGCCACGGACCAAGCCGTCCCTTCGCGGCCGCCCAGGCCTTCTGGGCCTGGATCTTCACCTCCATGCCCGCGTCGACCAGCGACCGGAACGACCGTGGCTCGACCTTGATCCCCAGGTCGGTGCCACGGACGATCGCGATGAGGTTGCCGCCGTACGCGAGGTCGTAAGACACATCCTTGGCGCCGACGGCGGCGTGGAGCCCGGTGGCGACGCTTCGACTGGGGACGCCGGCGAGTTCGACAGCGCTGACGCGCGCCTTCGATCCTTTCACTCGCACGCGCACGGGCGCCGCGGGCGTGTCGACGGTAAGGACTCGGTCGCGCGGGAGCTTCAGCCGGCCCGTCTCGACGAGCGCGGTCACCGCGCCGATCGTGCCGTGCACGCACATGTCGACCGCGCCGCCTCCGTCCATGAAGACGAGGCCGAGGTCCGCGCCCGGGTCGGCCGGCGGGACGACCACCGCGCCGAACATCACGTGATGGCCGCGCGGCTCCCACATCAGCGCCTTGCGGAGGTCATCGTGCGCGCGCAGCAGGTCTCGCGATCGCTCCTTCAGCGTGCGTCCCTTCAGCTCGGGAAATCCGCTGAGGACGATGCGAGTCGGTTCGCCCAGCGTGTGCGTGTCGATCGTTTCGATTTTTCTGACGGTCATGAGCGCTTCTCTTTCGCGAGCTCGCGCCGCACCATCTCCGCCACCCCGGCCCAACGCTCGACCGCACGATCGGAGCGTGCCGGGTCCTGGCCCGGGTAGTCGAGGCGCATCACGAAGTGAAGGCGATCACCGAACATCCGGCGATATTCGAGCACCTGCTCCGTGACCTGCTCACTGTTGCCAAGGATGAGCCGGTGGTCTTCGCGACGCACCTCGCGGACCGTCCTGTTCGCCCAGCGATCGTACGTCTGCCGCAGGTACGTGAAACCGTCGCGCATCTCCTCCCATGGGTCCGAGTCGTCGCTGACAAACCCGTAGTTGAAGAGCGGGAGCTCAATCACCGCCGCGCCCTGGTAGGCAGCGTCATAGAGGGCGACGAGGCGTGACACCTCGCTTAGCGGAAGCGATGGGTCGATCATGTATCGCTTGCCGCGCTGGGCGGCCCGAACCGCATCGCGGTCGACGACGCCGTCGCCGGCGAGCATGATCGGCGGACCGCCTGGCGTGAATGGCACGGGCGTGACCGTGAGCTGCGGCACCTCGTAGTAGCGGCCGCGGTGGGAAAACCGCCACCCGCTGAATGCCTTTTCAAGTATTTCGGCGATCTCATCGAGTCGCGCCTCGTCGGTGTTGGGGTCGATGCCCATACCCGCGAACTCTTCCGCCCGATAGCCGGTGCCCAGGCCGAGCACGAACCGCCCGCCGCTCAGCAGGTCGGCGGCGATGGCGTCCTCCGCCAGACGCACCGGGTTGTAGAAGGATGCGATCGCGACGCTGGTCCCGGCGATCAGGCGCTGCGTGGCGCTCAGAACGG